>WNFH01001703.1_pt1 | contig 15019 bp, 10 predicted proteins | sample 5400411 | NCBI WGS metagenome assembly WNFH01 (sample SAMN13153347, study PRJNA577476) | soil metagenome | isolation source: 200 cm saprolite under Douglas fir tree site 2 hole 3 | place: USA:California | collected 2015-04-18
CTCGGCGGCGGGCTCTTCCCCCTCGGCGCTTGTCTCGCGTCGGCCGATTTCTGGGATGACACGTTCGCGCTTCGTCACTCGTCGACGTTTGCCAACAACAACGTTGCCTGTCGCGTGGGGCTCGCCGTGCTCGAGGCGCTCACGACCGGCGGCCTCGTCGACGGCGCCGCCCGCAAGGGCGCGCGCCTGCTCACTGGTCTCGCCCATCTCGCCAGACGCTATCCGCGGACTGTCGCCGAGGTTCGCGGCCGCGGGCTCATGACGGCGATCGAGCTCCGAGCTCCCGACGGAGGCGCGGGCGGGTTCCTCTCGTTCCTCGAGCACCAGGGGCTCTACGCCTACGCCGTCGCCGCGACACTGGCGGAACTCGGCTCCGTCCTCGTCCTGCCGACGCTGGGCGATTCCCACGTCCTCCGCGTGACGCCGCCCCTCGTGATCTCCGACGACGAGCTCGATCTTGCCCTCGCCCGCATCGGCGACGTCTTCCGGCGTCTCGAACGGAACGCGCCGGAGTCGATCGCGCGCGCGCTCGGTGCCCTGGACGATGCCGCCTCGGTCCCCATCGCGCGCGCCGACAACGCGGAGCCGCTGACCATTCCGCCGGCGCGAAGCGCGAAAGGACCACGCCCCACCTACGCGTTCCTCGCGCACTTCACGGATCCGGACGACATCGCCGAGATCGACCCCGGCCTCGCGGAGCTGACCTCTCTGGAGCGTCGGCGCTTTTGCGCCTTCACGTCCGCGCTTCCCGCTGGCGTACTCATGGTGGCGCCGACCGTCCGCTCGCGGACGGGAGCCAGCGCGGACGGCGTCGTCATCGCGCTGCCGCTCCTCCCCGAGGAAATGGCGCGGCGGGGCGTCCGACGCATGAGCACGGAGATCCAGCGCGCGGTCGATCTCGCCGCGAGCCTCGGCGCGCGCCGCGTCGGCCTCGGTGGATACACCGCGCCCTACAGTCGCCGCGGACTCGCTGTCGTGGGCCGCGGCCCGGCCATCACGACGGGCAACGCGCTGACGGCCGGGATGGCGGTGGCCGCGACGATTCGCGCGGGCCGCGCCATCGGTCTCGCGCTCGCTGACGCGCGTGTGGCGATCGTGGGTGCGCGCGGCTCGGTCGGCACGCTGTGCGCACGCCTGGTTGCGCGTGAGCGGCCGCGCGGCCTCGTGCTCGTCGGCAATCCCGCCACTGGGATCGCCGGTCTCGCACGCCTCCGCCGCGCGCTCGCCCATGACGCCGACCGCGTCACGATCACCACCGACCTTTCCCCTCTGGCCGACTGCGACGTCGTCATCACCGCGACCGCGGGGGCCCGCGCGATCCTCGACGATGCGCCGCTCGCGCCGGGCACGATCGTCTGCGACGTCGCCCAGCCACCCGACGCATCCGCGCGCCTCCGGGCGCGGCCCGACCTCACCATCATCGACGGCGGCCACGTCGCGCTGCCTGACCCCCGAGTCCGCTTCGGCGCGGGCAACTTCCGGCACCTGCCGGACGGCGTGCACCTCGCCTGCCTGGCGGAGACGATCCTGCTCACGCTCGAGGGCGACGAGCGCGACTGGGGCGTGGGCGACGACGTGCCGCTCTCCGACGTCGACGGCATCCTATCGCTCGCCGAGCGGCACGGCTTTCGCCTCGCGTCGCTGCCGCCCGCGGAGGCGCGCCACGCGCCGGCGCCGTCTACGCGCAACGTGCTCTGCGAGACCCCGGTCTGAGCTAGACGGAGGAGACGCACATGCCGATCGATTTCTCGGTCTCTCGTTGGATCGACAACGTCGCGTCGGCACAGTGGGCGCGAGAGAGCCGGGTGCTGCGTGGCATCGGCGAGGCGTTGCCGGACGTCGTCGTGCAGTCGCCGCCGCTCGCCGAGGTGCACCGTCTCGACCTTGCCCTCTTCGTTGTCTTCGAAGAAGCGGCGCTCCGCGTCTCGGGCGCCCTTACGCGGCTGGCCCCCACACCCGAGGCCCTGAGCTTCGCGGCGCAGCAGACGATGGACGAGGCGCGCCATCACGAGATGTTCCGCCGCCGGCTCGCCGCCGCCAGCGCTGCCGCCGCCCTCGACGACACCGCCGCGACCGCGCCGATCCTCATTCCACCCCTCCGGAGTTTCATCGACCGGTGCTATGAGGTGGCCGACGGTGGCTCGTTCATCGAGGGCCTGGTGCTGATGAACCTCGTGCTGGAGGGCATGGCCCATCCGCTCTACGCCTACGAGGAGCGTTACTGGGCGCCCCTCGATCCGTACCTCGCGCAGCTCGTTCGTGCCGCCTTCACCGACGAGACGCGCCACGTGGCCTTCGGCGCCGACGTGGTACGACGCCTCCTCTCCGAGGATCCCGATCAGCGCGCGAAGGTGGCCGCACTCTGTCGCGACGGGCGGCGCGCGATGGGCGAGATCTTCAGCTTCTACATCCGCGAGTTCGTCGGGCTGTTCGACGCCGTCGCCCGGCTCCATCCCGATCTCTTCGCGGGCGCGGAGTTCGCGCCGGGCCGGCTCATCGCCGAGACGCCGTACGAGGAGCAGGTGGCGTTGATCGAGGCCAGCATTATCCGTGAGCACGCGCGGCTCGTCGCGCGGGCGGGGCTCGACTGAGATGGACGCCACCCGATGGATCCGCGCCGAGCACGCCGGCGCTGTCGTCGTCCTCACCGCGCTCGTCCTGACGCACTGGCTCGATGTCGCCTGGCCGCGTTTCGTCCTGGCCTTCGTCGCGATCGATGTGGTGGGGTACGTCCCCGGCATCCTCGCCTTCCGGCGCGCGCGCGGAGGACCGATCGCGCCGATCTATCACCACCTCTACAACGTCACGCACAGCTACCTTGTCGCTGTCGCCGTCGTCGGCCTCTGGGCGTTCGCGCGCGGCGGCTTCGAATGGGCGATGCTCGCGGTGCCCATCCATCTTTCCGGCGATCGTGGCATCCTCGGGAATGTTTTCAAGTCCCCGGCGGCGCCGTTCGTGTCCCGCGCATGAGCCGGAGCCATACCGTGGCGAGCCGCTCGGGCGAATTCGACGTGATCGTCGTGGGCGCTGGCGTGGGTGGCGCGGCCTTCGCGCTCGCGCTCACCCATGCTCACGATCTGCGCGTCCTCGTGGTCGACCGCCACACGGGCCCCGGCAACATCAACCGCGGCGAGAGCCTGCTGCCTCCGGTCACGCGCCTCCTCGCCGAGTGGGGCGCGCTCGACCGGGTGCGTGCCGCGGGAGCGCTGACGGTGGCGCGGATGCAGTTCCACCACCATCGCGCAGGGCTCCTCCTCGACGTGCCGCTCGCGCTGCCCGGTGTGACGGACCCGTACCTCGTCCTGCCCCACCCCGAGATCGAGCGCGTCTTCGTCGAGGCGGCCGCGGCCACGTCGCGGGTGGAGATGCGTTACGGCCAGCGCGTCACGCGCATCGTCGAGGATGGCGGGCGCGCGCGCGGCATCGCTCTCGATACGCCGCGTGGCGACGAGGAGGAGATCCGCGCGCGCCTCGTCGTGGGCGCCGACGGCGCTGCCTCCACCGTGCGCGCGGCGCTCGGCATCGGGCTGCCCCGCATCCCATACGCTCACGCGCTCTTCATTATCGATATCGATCGGCCGCCGGGTCATCCCGACGTACTCCGCACCGAGCTGCACCCGGATGGCGGGATCCTGGTCGTCCCCGGCGTGAACCGCCTGGGGCTCGCCGCGCTCGTCCACGCCTGCGGTGAGAGACTCTTCCGCTCGGGCTCGCCCGCGGACAAGCTGGCGCGCATCGCCCATCGCTCGCCGCTCCTCGCGGGCCGCCGCGCCTCGCCCGTCGGCGTCCACCTCTACAAGCTCTGGCGCGGCCACGCGCCGCGCTACGCGGCCCGCGGCGCCGTGCTGCTCGGCGACGCGATCCACGTGATCAATCCGGTAATGGCGCAGGGCATGACGATGGCGATCGAGGACGCCGCCGCGCTCGCGCACCACGTCGGCCCCGCCCTCGCCTGCGGCGCCGTCAACGAGGACCTCGACGGTCTCTTCGCCGCCTACGAGCGCGAGCGGCGGCCCATCAACGCCGGCGTGATCCGCTGGTCGCACTGGATGAGCTGGGGATTCGCGCTCGGCGGCCCCGGCGTCGACGTTCTGCACCGCCGCGTCTTCGGGTTGGCGAACTCGCCGCTCGGCCGGGTCGCGCAGCGCATGGTGTGGTCACGTTTTGCGACGAGCCCGACGTGACGCCCAGCGCGCTCTCCGCCTCGGGGCCGTGGATCATCTCGCGCCGCGACGACCTCGTGTGGTTCCAGGGCTCCGTCGTCGCCGGGCTCGCGCTGCTCGCCTTCTTCGCGATGATGCCCGCGCTCGACGATTCGTCCCTGTCCGTCGGTCATCCCGTGGTGCTCGCCGTCTTCCTGTGGGGCGTGCTCTTCGACGGCACCCACGTCTGGGGGACCTACGCCAGGAGTTACCTCGCGCCCGACGCCGCTTCGCGCGCGGCGCTGCCCGGCCGCTGGTCCTGGGCGCTCATCGGCGTCGGTCCCGCGGTGGCGCTCCTCGATGCCACCCTCGGTGAGCGCCGCGAGATCTTTCCCTGGTTCCTCCTCTTCGCGTATCAGTGGGCGTACTGGCATCTCGTCCGCCAGCACTACGGCTTCCTGATGCTCTACCGCCGGCGCGAAGGCGCCGACAACCTCGACGGCACCCGGCTCGACACCGCGCTCCTCTGGATCGGTTGCCTCTATCCGTTCATGCGCTTCTCGCTCGCCGACGCCTACGTGGCCACGGGTCTGCCTCGACTCACGCCCGCCGCGCTGGTTCCCGCGGCGCGACTCGTGCTCGACCTCGGCTTCGCCGTCGCCATATGCGCGGCCGTCGCGCTGCTTCTCGCCGGCCGCGCCGAGCCCCGCCGGTTCGCCCCGAGGCATCTCCTGCTCACACTCGTGATCGCGTTCCACCTGGCCGTATTCGCCTTGCTCGACAACCTCCTCGCCATCCTCGCCACGCTCACGATCTTTCACAATCTCCAGTACCACCGGATCGTCTGGCAGTACGAGCGCGGTCGCGGCCGCACGCCGTCCGGCGGCCTCGCGCGCTACCTCGCGTTTGGCCTGGCGCTCGGCCTCGTGTGGTACGGCGAGCGGATCCTCGGCGTCGCCGCGGTGCACTCCACACTGACCCGCAACGTTCTCACGGGCCTCGGCTGGGGCGTGGCGTTTCATCACTACCTGGTCGATGGCCGCATCTGGCGCGTACGTCGCTCGCCCGCGGTCGCGCAGGCGCTCGAGCAGGGAGTCGCCGCGTGAGGATCACGGCACCGATCTGGGCGAACGCCGCGGGTCGCGCGTTTCCGACATTGCCGCCTGGGACGACGCGCACCGACGTCGCGGTGATCGGAGGCGGCTTTGCGGGACTCTCCGCCGCCTATCACGTCCTCCGGCGGCGGCCCGGCGCGCGCGTGATCGTGCTCGAGGCCGAGCGTCTCGGCGCCGGCGCTTCCGGCCGCACGACGGGCATCCTGAGCCCCGGCATCGGACAGGACCTCGGAGCGCTCGTGCGCCGGCTCGGCGAGCCGCGCGCCAAGGCCCTCTACCTCGCGAGCCTCCGCGCCGTCGACGACGTCGTCGCCCTCGTCGCCGCCGAGCGGATCGCGTGCGAGCTGGAGATGACGGGCCAGCTCGTCGTCGCGGGACAACGACGCAGCGGCCGGGCACGCCTCACCGCTCTCGCCGGTCTTCTCACGCGCCTCGGTGTGGGCGCCGAGGTCCTCGACGACGACGCCCTCGACCAAGTGATCCGCCTTCCTGCCACTGGCCGCTTCGAGGACCCCGGGCCTGCCGCGCTCAGGCTTGCGCGGGCGGGCACGCTTCACCCGATGCGGCTCGTGTCGGGTCTCGGCGAGCGTGTGATCGCGCGCGGTGGCACGATCGCCGAGGGCTGCCGCGTGACTGCGGTCAACGACGGCCGCCCCGTGCGTATGGAGCTCGACGGTGGAGTCACCGTCATCGCCGACGACGTCGTCGTCGCCACGGCGGGATACACGCCGTCGCTCGGTCTGCTCCGCGGCCGGATCCTGCCCATGCATCTTCAAGTGCTGGTGACGGCGCCGCTCGGGCATCAGGCGCTCGAGGCGCTCGGATGGAAAGGGCGCGAGGCGCTCCTCGACGCCCGGCGCATCTTCAGCTACGCGCGTCTCACCGCCGACGACCGGATCGTTTTCGGTGGCGGAGCGCCACGCTACCGCTGGGGCGGCAACACGGGCGACGATCCACGCGCTCCCGCCGTCCTCGATCGTCTCGCCGGCGAGCTGCGGCGAACGTTCAGCGCCGACGTCCCCCTCTCGGTGGACGGCGGCTGGACCGGCGTCATCGGCTACGTCCTCGACGCGCTCCCCGTGATCCAGCGGATGCGCGCCAACCCGTCGGTGCTGCATGCCGTCGGCTGGTGCGGACACGGCATCGCGCTCTCGATCGCCTCCGGCGCCTGGATCGCCGCCATCCTCTGTGACGGCGCGGTGCCCGAGGACCTGACCTGGTTCCGTGACGATGCGCCGCTCCTGCCGCTCGAGCCCCTGCGCTGGCTCGGCGCTCGCGCGGCCGTGCGCGCGATGGCCTGCCTGGACCGGATCGCCTAGACGTGGACGCGGCGGCGTTCGTCGATCACCCCTCAGGCTTCCTCGCGCTCTCGTCGCGGAACGAGCGCTTCACCCACGACGGCGTTCCCGGGTTCATCGCATACCGCGAGCGCGGCCGGCATCTCGTCGCCTTCGGCGGTGTCCACAGCGTTCCCTCCGCGAGCGGGCTGCTCCTCGATCGCTTCGTCGAACACGCGCGCCGTCGCCGCCGCCGTGTCATCGCAGTGCAGGTGCGCGAGTCGCAGGTGGGGCTCTTCCGCGCGCACGGATTCTGCGTGAACCAGCTCGGGACGAGCTTCGGGCTCAGCCTCGATCGCTTCAGACTCGGGGGCGCCGACAAGATGCAACTCCGCAACAAGATCAGTCGCGCCCGACGCGCGGGCCTCGGCGTAGTCGAGCTGGGACGCGACGCGCCGCGCGACGAGACGATATTCGCGGAGCTGTCCGCGGTCAGCGCGAGCTGGCTCCGGGCCAAGGGCCATGACGAGCTCGACTTCATGATCGGTGAGCTCGGCCATCCGGATGACTCGCGGCGACGGATCTTCGCGGCGCGGGATGGATCGGGCCGCACTGTCGCCTTCATCACCTACGTCCCCGTGTGGGGCGAATCGCCCGGCTATCTCCACGACCTCACGCGGCGCCTCCCCGACGCCCCCGCCGGCGCCATGGAGCTGATCAACGCGCACGCGCTGGAGCGGATGAAAGCAGAGGGCGTGCCCGTCCTGCACCTCGGGTTCACGCCGTTCATCGTGGACGACGCGGAGCCTTCGGGCGCGAGCCGCCTCGCGGCGTGGTTGATCCGCGAGCTCGGTCGGCGTGGCGCGATGCTTTACCCGGCGATGAGTCAGGCGCGTTACAAGCTCAAGTGGGGTCCGGACATCGTCGAGCGTGAGTACCTGGCCGCCCGTCCGCTCTCGATCCGTGGCGTCATCGACCTGCTAAGACTCACCCGCTCCCTGTAGAGCGTCGCGCGGAGGCGTGCGTGGAGGATCCGCGAGGAACGTTCGTCGTCGTCAACCCGGCTTCGGGAGCCGGTACCACGGGGCGGCGCTGGGACCGCATCGCGCGCGCGCTGCGCCGCGAGCTGGGGGCGTTCGAGCACGCGATCACCGATGGGCCGCGTCACGCGACTGCCCTGACCCGGCGGGTGCTCGATGACGGCTTCACGCGGATCGTCGCCGTCGGCGGTGACGGAACGCTGAGCGAGGTCGCGAACGGCTTCTTCGTCGGGCGCTTACCGCGGGCGCCCGACGCCGTCCTCGGCGTGATCCCAAGCGGCACGGGCTCCGACCTCGCGCGCACCCTCGGCATCGAGCCGGCGCTCGACACCGCCTGCGCCCGTCTCGCCCGCGGCACCACGCGCGTGATCGACGTCGGATACGCGAGGTTTCTCGATCACCACGGTCGCCCGACCGAGCTCGTCGTCCTGAACGCGGCGTCGTTCGGCTGTGGCGGCGGCGTCGCCGCCGCGGTCGGCACGCGCTCCAAGCGCCTGGGCGGCAGACTCGCGTTTATGCTGGCCACGGCGCGGACGCTGCTGCGCTACCGCGATCAGAGCGTCTCCATGCGCGTCGACGACGGCGCCCCGGAGACGCTAACGATCACGTGCTGCGTCGTCTGCAACGGCCGCTTCTTTGGCGGCGGCATGCACGTGGCTCCAGAAGCGAGCCTTGACGACGGCCGCCTCGACGTCACGGTGTGGCAGGGTTTCGGCCTCCGCGACTTCATCGTCAAGCGCCGCGCGCTCTACGATGGCACGCACATCCACGATCCTGGGACACGGACGCTCCGCGGGGTGCGCCTGTATGCCACGAGCGACGAGCCCGTGCCGCTCGAGATCGACGGCGAGGCCGTAGGCACCCTGCCCGCCACGTTCGAGATCATTCCCGCCGCGCTACGCGTCGTGGCGTGAGGCGAGACGGTATATCGCCCGTGCTCGGCCTCGGGGCGGCCGCCGGGCGCGGCCGATCGGCCCGGCGCTTGCGTCAGCAGAGCTGTGGCCATGAGTGAGAGCCCGATCGAACGGGAGGAATTTGGTGGTAGTGCTGAGAAACCAATGAGTTACAGGAATCCGAGCATTTCAGGGGGTGTGCGAAACGGTGGTGGTGGTGGTGGTGGTGGAAACCTGGGTAGAGGAGCCGGGGGAGGAGTAGCATGGGCGGGCCCATGGATCTGCTGCAGGAGTTGATCGGCGAGAGTGCGGCGATCGAGGCCGTGCGGAGTCAGGTCCGTCGCCTCGTCCGGCGCGCGGTGGGCGCGCGTCACTTTCCCCCGATCCTCATCCAGGGAGAGACCGGTACCGGGAAGACGATCGTCGCGCGGTTGATCCATCGGCTGGGCGCGCGCGCGAGCGGACCGTTCGTGGACGTCAACTGCCCGGCGATTCCCCACAACCTGCTCGAGGCCCACCTCTTCGGGGTCGAGCGCGGCGCATTCACCGACGCGCGGGAGGCAAGGCCCGGCCTGTTCCAGGCTGCCCACGGTGGCACGCTCTTCCTCGACGAAATCGGCGACATGCCGGTGGAACTGCAGACCAAGCTCCTCAAGGCCATCGAAGAGCGCACGGTGCGTCGGCTCGGGAGCACGAAGAGCGAGGCTGTGGACGTGTGGATCGTGGCCGCGACCAACGCGGATCTCGCCGACCTCATGCGACAGCGCAAATTCCGCAACGATCTCTACCATCGCCTGGCCGTCGTAAATCTGAGACTGCCGCCGCTCCGGGAGCGTCCGCAAGACATTCTTCCGCTGGCCGAGCATTTCCTGGCGCGCGCCTGCGCCGACCACTCTCTGCCTGCGATGTCCTTCGCCCCCGACGCGCGCGAGGCGCTTCTCGCCCACCCCTGGGAGGGCAACATCCGCGATCTCTCGAACGCGATCGAGCGGGTCGCGCTGGACTCCGAGGCGTCGGTCGTGACGGCCGGCATGCTCGCGCTGTCCGACGCCCCGGCCGGCGACCTTGCGCGGGCGTCCTCGCCCCCGGTCAAGGGCTCGCATCTCCGACGGCTGGCGGACGCCGTCGGCGACGTCGAGAGACACCACGTCCTCGAGGCGCTCCGCGAGACGGCGTGGAACATCTCACGCGCCGCAGCGCGGCTCGGCATCACGCGCAATACGCTGCGCTACCGGATCGAGAAGCACCGTCTCGTCCGGGACGGCGGCACGGTCGCCCGCCGGTCCGTCGCCGCCGCGCCACCGTCCGCCGCGCCGTCCCCGCCTGCGCCCCTGCCGTCGCCCGCCGCGGCGCCCAGCGCCGTGCGCTGGGACCGCAGGCGGCTTGCGTTGCTGCGCGCCGTCGTGGTCGCGCCGGATTCGGCATCGCCGGCGCCGGCGAGCCGCGCGATCCAGATGTTCGTCGAGAAGGTGCGGAGCTTCGGCGGGCGGGTCGCCGAGCTCTCGCCCGCGGGCGTGGTCGCCGTGTTCGGCTCGGACGTGGCGGAGGACGCGCCGCGTGTGGCGGCGCACGCGGCGCTCGCGATCCAGAAGGCGGCGGAGCGCGCGCGCCGCGACGAGCCGGAGGCGGTCGGGGCCCGGCTCGCGCTGCACTTCGCCCAGGCGCTCATCGCCGAGGCGCCGGACGGCCCGCAGATCGACCTCGACGCCAAGCGCGAGGCGTGGGCGGTGCTGGACGCGCTCGTCGGCGTGGGCGAGGCGGGTGCGATCGTCGCCAGTGAGGCGGCGGCCCCGCTGCTCGGCCGGCGATTCAGCCTCCAGCCGCTCGACGCGGCGGCCACGGCCGCGGGGCGCGTCTGCCGGCTCGTCGGCCGCGAGCGGCCGGGGCTCGGCGTCGGCGCCCGGATGGCGCGCTTCGTCGGCCGCCAGGACGACCTGCAGATCGTGCAGGCCCGCGCGCGCGCGGCGATAAGCGGACACGGCCACGTCGTCGGCATCGTGGGGGAGGCGGGCATCGGCAAGTCGCGACTGCTCTTCGAGCTCCGCCAGAGCCTCCGGCGCGAGGCCGTCACGCTCCTCAGAGGACGCTGCCTGCCCTACGCGAGCGCGGTCCCGCACTTTCTCGTCCTCGACATCCTCCGCCAGACGCTGCGCATTGCCGAGAGCGACGGTCACGAGCGCATCCGCGAGAAGGTGGTCGCCGCGCTCGACCAGCTCGAGATCGACCGCGAGGAGGCGGCGCCGTACCTCCTGCAGCTCTTCGGCGTGAAGGAGGGCACCGAGCACCTGGATGTGCTGAGCGGCGAGGCCCTCAAGGCGCGCATCCTCGAGACGCTGCGCGCGATGATCCAGAAGGGCAGCCGCCAGCGGCCCATCGTCTATGTCGCGGAGGATCTTCACTGGATCGACAAGGCCTCTGAGGACTGCCTCGCGTTCCTGGTCGAGCATCTGGCCGGCCTGCCGGTGCTGCTGCTCACGACGTCCCGTCCCGGCTATCGCCCGCCGTGGGCGGAGAAGTCGTACGTCACGCAGATCGCACTCCAGCCGCTCACCGAGCGAGAGAGCCTCGAGGTGGTGCGCTCGGTCTTGGGCGACGAGCGCATTCCCGAGCCGCTCGCGCGGCTCATCCTCGACAAGGCCGAGGGCAACCCCTTCTTCCTCGAGGAGTTGGCGCACGTCGTCGGCGAGCGGGGCGACAACGCGCCCGCCGTGACGGTGCCCGACACCATCCAGCAGGTGCTGCTCGCGCGGATCGAACGGCTGCCCGAGAAGACCCGACGGTTCCTCGAGACCGCCGCTGTCCTGGGCCGCGAGTTCTCGCGCGGGCTGATCGAGGCCGTCTGGGACGGGCCGGCGGGTCCGCATCTCGCCGAGCTCCAGCGGTTCGAGTTCCTGTACGAGGGCGGCCGCGGCGGCGAGACGACGTACGTCTTCCGGCACGCGCTCACCCACGAGGTCGCGTACGAGGCCCTGCTTCCAGACGACCGGCGCGCCCTGCATGCGGCGGCCGGCCGGACGCTAGAGGCGCGTTATCCCGAGCCGCCGGGGCAGATCAACGACCGCCTCGCCTATCACTACGCGCAGACGGAGGAGAGCACCAAGGCGGTCGAGTACCTCACGCGCTCCGCCGAACGCGCGGCGCGGAGCTACGCGCACGAGGCAGCGGTGCGGGCACTCGACGCGGCCGTCGCGCACGTGGATCGGCTGCCCGCCGAGGTGCGGGACCGGCGGCTGCTCGATCTCCTGCTCCGGCAGGCGTCGTCGCTCTTTCCGCTCGGCCGGTTCCAGGAGATCCTCGACTTGCTGCTCCGGCACGAGGAGCGACTCGAACGGCTCAACGATCCGGGCGTCGCGGCGCACTACTATTTCCTGGTCGGGCGGACCTACAGCTTCCTCGGCCAGGACGAGCGGGTGATCCGGAACGCCCAGCGCGCGATCGCCGAGGCCGAGCGGTGCGGCGACGAGGGGACGATGGGCAAGGCGTACTCGCTGCTCGCCATGGCCGCCGCCTTTTCGGGACAGGCGCGGCAGGGGATCGAGTACGGACGGCGCGCCATCGCGCTCCTCGAGAAGACGGACGAGCGGTGGTGGCTCGGCGACGCCCACTGGGCTGTAGGGCTCAATCACGCGCAGACGGGCGAGTTCGAGCCCGCGCTCGCGGCGGAGGGGCGTGCCCACGCGATCGGCGAGGCCATCGGTGACGCGCGCCTGCAGACCTTCGCCCAATGGGTGACCGGCATCATCTACGCCTGCATCGGCGAGGCGGACGCCGCCATCACGGCCTGCCAGCGCGCTCTCGAACGCGCGCCGGATCCGCTCAACCGCGCGATCGCCCGGGGCCTCCTCGGCTTCGCCTACCTCGAGAAGGGCGAGGTGGCGCGTGCGATTCCGCTACTCGAGGGCTCGGTCGAGCGTCTCGGTCAGTTCCGGTACCGACCGTTCCAGGGGTGGTTCTCCGTGTTCCTCGCCGAGGCCGTCCGCCAGGAGCGTCACGTGGAGCGCGCCCGGGACCTCGCCATGCAGGGGCTGGTCGTCACGCGCGACGCCAACTTCCGAACGGGCATCGGCTGGGCCCAACAGGCCCTCGGGCGCATCGCACACGACCGCGGCGACTTCGACGCCGCGGCGACGCATCTTGCCGCGGCGCTCGGTATCTTCACCGCCAGCCACTCGCGCTACGAGCTCGGCCGCACGCACCTCGACCTCGCTGCGCTCGCCCACTCCCGGCAAGACCGTAAGGCGGTCGCGCAGAACCTGCGTGCCGCGCACGCGCTCTTCACCAGCCTGCACGTGCCGAAGTGGGTCGAGCGCACGACCGTGCTCGCGCGGCACTACGGCGTCCTCCCGAAGATTGCGCCGATACCGGGGCCGCGTCTCCGCCGATGACTCGAGATCGTAATCACTGTGAAATGCGCTCGGTGCTGCTTGAGGCTCGCTCCGGTCAAGGGGCCAGCGGGACGGTACGGGCGATCGCCCAGGCGAAGGCCGCCATCTCCCGGGAATGGCCACCACGACCTGGTTGGCGTGCTTGCCCCGGGCGATCAGCTGGCGATACCGTTTGCACAGGCGCACCTGCGGCTGACCTTCGCCGGATACCGATAGGCCCAGGCGCCTTCGACGAGCGCGGACTGGCAGCGCTGTTGAGGGAGCGGTTCTCCGATCTGGAGCTCCTCGGCCCCGCGAATGCCACCGAGGACGTAAAGGTCTTCCTTCGCTCCCGGCGCCCAAGCGCCTGACCATTACCCCGACACCAGGCGGCGGCTGGCGCTTCCACGGGACGACCAACTACACTGAGGTCCTCAAGGAATGCGGGTACGACGCGGTGTCCCACGTCCTGGATGAGATGATATCCAAACTCTCCAAAAGGAGGGCGTGAGTCAGATGACGCGCATGCTGGCGATCGAGTGGGCGCGCCACGGCATCCGTGTCAACGCCGTGGCCCCGGGAACGGTGGAGACCCGGTCGCGCGCGGCCGTCTTCGCCGCGAACCCGCAACGTCGCCAGTTCATGATCGATCGGATCCCGCTCCGCCGCTTCGGCACGGCCGAGGAGATGGCGGCCGCGGTCCGCTATCTGGCCAGCCCGGAGACGGCGTATATCACCGGCCAGACCATCCTTGTCGACGGCGGCTTGACCTCTTACTGATCTTGTTCGCTACATCTCAACGATCACGCTGGAGACCACGCGGCACGCGTTCGCTGCTCCTTTGCGGCTGGGCTCCATCTGGACGGGCGGCGCCCGGCGCCACTCGGAGGGAACGGGTCCCGGCGCCCCCTCCAGCACCCGCCCGCCGGCCTGTCGTCGCGTGATCATCGAAATGAATTCGGTACGAGGGACTCGGGATGGGCGTAGTGGCTGAGCGGGTTCGGCCGACGGTCGCGCGGGTTGATCTTGGCGCGCTCAAGACGAATTACCGGGCGATCGTTCAGCATCTGGCGCGCGGGCGGCCGGCGGGAACGCCGGGGGTCATCGCCGTCGTGAAGGCGAACGCCTACGGCCACGGCGCCGCGCAAGTGGCGCGGGCGCTCGAAGACGCGGGCGCTGACCTGCTCGCGTGCGCGGACATCGAGGAGGGCGCCGGGCTGAGGGCGGCCGGTGTCCGCGCCGAGATCCTGGTGTTCGGTGCGCTGAGCGTCAGCGATCTCGACGGCCTATTCGACTGCCGCCTCACGCCGACGATCTCGTCGCCCGGTGCCGCCCGCGCCGTGCAGGCGGCCGCCGCGCGCTACAAGCAGCGACTGCGCTACCACCTGAAGATCGACACGGGCATGAACCGACTCGGGTTTCGCTTCGACAACCTGCGCCGCACGCTGCCCGAAGTGCTCCGGAGCGAGAACCTCGACCTCGACGCCGTCTTCACGCACTTCGCGACGGCCGACGACCCGGCATCGCCGCTCTTCGACGAGCAGCGCCGGCGCTTCGACCGGGTGCTCGCCGACGTGCAGGCGCTCGGCGCGCGCCCGCGCTACCGGCACGCCGCCAACAGCGCCGCGACGCTGCGCGACCCGCGCGTTTGGTTCGACCGCGTGCGCCCGGGCCTCCTGCTCTACGGCATCGTGCCCCCGCCGGTGGCGCCCGCGATCGAGCTGACCCCGGTGATGACGCTCGCGAGCTGCGTCGTCGCGGTGAAGGGCATGCGACCCGGGGAGGTCACGGGCTATGGCGCCCGCTTTTCCGCGGAGCGGCCGACGACGATCGCGATCGTGCCGGCCGGGTACGCTGACGGCCTCGACCTCAGATTGGCGGGACGCGGCGCGGTCCTCATCCGCGGCCGGCGCGCACCGATCGTGGGATCGGTGTGCATGGACATGCTGATGGCGGACGTGACCGGCATGGACGTGTCGCCCGGCGACGAGGTCGTCCTCATCGGGCGCCAGGGCAGCGACCGCATCGACGCCCGCGAGATGGCCGACACCATCGGGTCGATCCCGTGGGAGATCGTCTGCCGTGTCGGCAGCCGAATCGAGCGCGTCTACGCCTGACGCCTATGACTTCGGCACGACCCAGAGATACACCTGCGACGCACGCTCCCTGACATCGATGCGCAGCGCCC
>WNFH01002794.1_pt1 | contig 15000 bp, 10 predicted proteins | sample 5400411 | NCBI WGS metagenome assembly WNFH01 (sample SAMN13153347, study PRJNA577476) | soil metagenome | isolation source: 200 cm saprolite under Douglas fir tree site 2 hole 3 | place: USA:California | collected 2015-04-18
CGGCTGAAAGGCTGGACGACGCCGACCAAGAGCCGTTTTCTCGCCGGTTGGGCGCACACCGTTGGACAACAGGTTCTGCGCGTCGATTACGAACCGAAATCGCCTCTGCCGGACGCCATTCGAAAAAAGCTCCATCAACAGCTTTCCGCAAACCTGCGTAACGCGCACGCACTCGCAGTATCCGACTACGGCTTTGGCGTAGCGACCCCAGACCTTGTGCAGCGGGCATCTGCGAAGCGCAAGGGTGCTTTGCATGTCACCCTCGACGCGCGCTATCGGCTCTATCGATACGCGAAAGCGGGCATCACCTCCGCCACACCGAACGAGGCCGAGCTTGAGGCTGAGCATCACACGGCCATTGGTCAAGACACCGGCGAGCTTGTTCGCGCTGGCCGCGCGACTTTGTCCGATATGAAATTGCAATCGCTCTTGGTCACCCGTGGAAGGCACGGTGCGGCTCTTTTCGAGGCGGGCGATCGCCTCACGCAGATCCCCGTTCATGGCAGCGACCAGGCGGTTGACGTCACCGGCGCCGGCGACACCGTTCTTGCCGCTTACACCCTCGCGCTCGCATGCGGGGCATCTCCGCTTGAGGCTGCTCATATTGCCAACATCGCGGGCGGCTTGGTGGTCATGAAACGAGAGACTGCTACAATTTCGCGCGAAGAGCTTCTCGACGCTATCCGCGGAGAAGCATCCGGAGCGGCCTCTTAGATGATGCGCAAGACCGCCTCTAAAATCATCGCGCGAGACCTGTTGCCCGAAAAACTTGCCGAACACAAACGCCATGGCCGGCGAATCGTTTTTGCCAACGGTTGCTTCGACATGCTGCACGTCGGACATATTCGTTATCTCGAAGGTGCCCGGCGTGAAGGGGACGTTCTCGTCGTGGGCGTGAATGCGGACTCCAGCGTCTGCGATCTCAAAGGGCCGGGCCGCCCCATCCTCGATGGGAACGCCCGTGCGCAACTCGTTGCCGCGCTTCGCTGCGTGGATTACGTCGTACTCTTCGCAGAACCCAACGTCGAAGTTCTTCTCGAAGAACTGCGGCCGGACGTCCACGCGAAAGGCACTGACTACACCGTCGAGACAGTGCCAGAATGTGCAGTCGCCACGCGGCTAGGCATCCGCGTGGCCATCGTAGGCGACCCCAAGGATCACTCCACGCGAGAATTCCTCGAATCTGTTCGCAAGGCGCCGCATGCCTGAGCCGCGCTTCCTGGTCGTGCGCCTTGGCTCTCTCGGAGATATCGTCCACACCTTTCCTGCTGTCGCCGGTCTGCGCGAGTCGTTTCCGAGTGCTGAAATCGTTTGGCTGACCCATCCTCGCTGGAAAGAGCTGGTCGAGAGCAGCGAACTGGCAACGGAGATTTGGGAGACGGAAACGCGCTCTTACGTATCCTTACGCGAAATCATCGGACGAATCCGCAAAAGACACTTCACTATCGCGATCGATTACCAAGGGCTGTGGAAGTCTGCGGCGCTGCCGTTCTTCGGAGGCGTTTCGCGAAGGGTAGGATTTTCCTCGCAAACGATTCGCGAGTTTGGTGTGCCGGTCCTGTATACCGACCGCGTCCGTTGTTCCCATACCCATATCGCGGATCAAAATGGAGAACTGTCACAGCGCGTGGGCGCTCGAATCGGCGTCGCGCCTGTCGTCCTCGCGGTTCCGTCGATTCAGGAAGTGTTCGTCTTGCAGCTTCTGCGAGGTTTCGCTGTCGAACGGTATGTTGTACTGAGCCCCGCTGGCGGCTGGCGCTCGAAATGCTGGCCACCGGACCGTTACGGCGAGCTTTGTCAAAAAATCCATGACACCCTCGGAATGCGTTGCGTTCTGAACTATGGCCCTGGTGAGGAAGATCTGATCCCTGCGGTCAAAGCAGCAAGTGGGAAAGCCGACCCCATCGCATACAATGGCTCGCTCGGCCAACTCATGGCTCTTCTGCGCAACGCACTGTGCATCGTTGGTGGTGATACTGGGCCGCTGCATCTCGCCGCTGCTCTTGGAACCCCAGCCGTCGCCATTTTTGGTCCAACGGATCCTGCGCGAAATGGCCCGTATCGCATGGGTGGTCGCCAATGCAGCGATTCTCCGATCGACATTGTTCTTCGGAGTTCGCAAGCAGTAACCACCTACAAGAGAGGCGAACAACCCGCTCCCTCCATCCTGAAAATCGACGTCGACACGGTTTTCGACGCCGTTCGCCGGCTAGTTGAGGTTCGCCGATGAGCGCGGCCGGCAGTTTTTTTGTGCGCTGGCGCGTACGTCTAGGATATCCGCTGACAATAGCCGTCCTTTGGTTTTCCCGGCCCACACCTCGCAGCATTTTGCTGGGTGCCTTAGTGGGTTTTGCTGGTCTGTCAGTGCGTGCGTATGCTGCCGGCTATCTTCACAAGCAGGAAGTTCTCACCGTCACCGGTCCATACGCCTACACCCGAAATCCGCTCTATCTTGGCAGCGCCGTCCTGGCTCTGGCCGCCGGAATTGCCACCCGCTCATGGATCTCTACCTCGATCCTGATCGCTTACTTTGCGGTGTTCTACTCCATCGTGATGCAGCGCGAGGCGAACGAGCTGCAGTTGCGCCACGGGGCATCTTTTGAAGAGTACGCTCGCGGCGTTCCGCTTTTTCTCCCGCGCCTAACCGCTGCGAAACTGCCTGGAGATTCGGCCGGCTCGTTCTCTTTTTTCCAATACAAGAAGAATCATGAATGGCAGGCCACGCTTGGATTTTTATTTCTTCTCATGGTTTTGCTGGTGATCTGGCGCATCCGTTTGCACTGATGCTGACGAGGTTCCGGCACCTGGACACGAAACGAAACAGGTGATCTCCAGCCGCGCGCCATCCGTCAGCACATGCACGGCGCCGTCTCGATCCGTCCTTAGAATGCGGACGCCCGCATTCTCCAATCGTTCGAGAAGTTCCGTGTTGGGATGTCCGTAAGGATTATCCTCACCAGCGGAGATAATACCGAATCGCGGTTGCACAGCGGCGAGGAATTCTGTTGTCGTGGAGTTTTTGCTGCCGTGATGACCAATCTTCAACACGTCCGAATGCAGCGCTTCCGCAGAGTTTTCCGAAAGGATTTCCCGTTCCACTTGTTTTTCAGCATCCCCTGGCAGAAGGATACTTCGGCCGTCATACCTCAAGTGCAGTACCAGCGAGTCATTGTTCTTTGCCAAAGGCGCGACCTCCTCAGTGGCAATCTCCGGCCATAAAAAACTACCCTCGACGCCATCCCAGTGAAAGGACTTGCCGCGAAGCTCGTGTTCGATGGGAATTGTTCGCTCGCGTGCCAGTTCTTCCAGTCTTGCGAGAGCCGCTGAGGAAACTTCCCGCCCGATCCAAAGTCTCCCAACGCGAAAATTCTCCAAAATGGCGGGAAGACCGCCTAGATGATCCTGATGCGCATGCGTCAGCGCAACAACATCCAGTTTCTGAAATCCTCGAGACCATAGATACGGGGACACCGCTTCTTCGCCAGGGTCAACGCCATTGTCTTCTTCATGCCCCGGAAAGCCACCGAAAGCTCCGCCGCCATCGATCAACAGAGTTTTGCCGCCAGGAGAGACGACAAAAAGCGAATCACCCTGGCCTACATCGAGAACGGAAAGTTCCAGCCTGCCCTTTGTCCACTTCTCTCCAAACGGATAGATCGCAATCGTCAAAGCGCATACGATAAACATCATGCACAATCCCCAAAGCATGGTCCTCTTGAGCGGGTGATTCAACCGCATCTCTGTGGCAAGCAGAATGGCGGCTGCAAAAAACAGCACAATCAACCAGAACGGCGGCCCGGGAATCCGGTAGCTCCACACCCGAAAATGGGCGAACCACTGGACGATCTGCAAAAGCAGCGCGGTCAGCCAGGCAAGTGGTGCCGCGAGGAGCTTGCCCGCCGTTGGGAAAATCAACCCGCATGCCAACGTTAGAAAGCCGAGTGGCACGACGACGCCTGTCAGCGGAACAGCTGCAAGGTTTACCATTGGCGCCGACAGCGGGATGCGATGAAAATCGCGCGCCATTAGCGGCAACATCCCGGCTTGCAGCGCCATCGTCAGCACTAGTAACTCCCACACGCGAAACGTCAGAAACAGCCCCCCAACCATAACGTCCCCCGTTGGCTTACCCATCCATCGGGGCAGCATCGAAGAGAGCCACTGCGCCAGCGAACGCAGATCGATTCTGAATTGAATTGCGCGCCGTTCGTGAGCAGCGTCTCGCGTTACGTCGCGCCAGCCTCGCAGTGCACGCACATACGGCCGAGCCGTCATCTCCAGCCACGGCAGCGCCAAGCCGGCAATGCAGCCGATGGCCACAAAGGTCAATTGAAAGCTGGATTCGCGCAGGGCCAGCGGTTTTGCTACCAGCAGAATCACAGCTGCCAACGCTGCGGAATTAAGCAGCTCCAATCGGCGAAAGAAAAATCCGCCAAGCACCACCATCGCCGCCATCAGCGCTGCCCGCAAAACGGGAGCGCGTTGCTCGACGACGGCCACATAAGCGCCCAGCATCGTGAGCGTAAAGAGCATGGTTCCCGCCCGCGACAGCCTCAGCTTCCGTCCCACCCAATAGAGCGCGAACGCGAGAGCCCCTACGTGCAAACCAGCAACAACCAGCACGTGAAAAACTCCCGTCTTCTGAAAATCCGTAGCTTCCTCCCGATCGACAAAACTTCGGTCACCCAAAAGCATCGCCCGCAATACCCCTGCGACCTGCGGAGCGCCCGCAAATAGCTCATCGATCTCGTCGCGCAGTCGCCTTCGTGCTTGCGCCAGGAGCGCACCCACAGTTGGAGTTGGCAAGCCGATACGTTCGATTAGCTTCGGCGCTCTCAGCGTAGCCACCATATTGATGTCTTGTTGCGCCAGATACGCGCGCCTGTCAAACGCACCTTCATCCCTGAAAACTTGCGGACGCTTTGCCTCCGTCAAGACTGCCACTTCGTCTCCCGCATGAAGATCCGGCGGCGGCTCTCCATCGGGACGCGCTGTAAAGCTCAGTCGCAACCCGCCGCGCGCCGGGTGCAGCGATCCTTCGATCTCGACGCCGGAAATCTCGATTTCGTATCCATAACCCCAGGGCAGGCGGGTTGGCTCATCGCGCAGGTGGCCGTGCCAGCGCAAAGGCGTCTTCAAAGGAAGGATCCCTCGTTCCACAAGCGAGATCACGTGGTCCGCATCCGGCGGCTGTTCTGCAATGCAAACTCCCAGGAATCCAAGCATGGCCCAGCTGAGCAGGGAAGCGACAGCGGCAAGAAAGAGACGCCCGATTCTCACAAGGAGGATCCCAGTGAGAATGAGAACAGCTATGGTTATGAAAAAAATGGAAAGGAGAAGAGAAGATGCGGCATTGCGCGCAACCGCAGGATGCAGGCCGAGTAGGATGCCGCTGGCAAATGCCGCGGCAATCGCTACGGCCGGCAGCCTCATGGGACTCTTCGCAACCTCACGAGAGTTTCGATGTGAAAGGTCTGTGGGAACAGATCGAACAAATGCATTTCCCTGATTTCATAGTGGATGGCTGGCCCAGTGATTTCTTTCGGTTTCCGAGGTGAGCCTGTCAGCACCGCCAAATCTCGAGCAAGCGTGGACGGATCGCAGGAGAGATACACAATTTCTTTGGCGCCGAGAACTGCGAGCTTTTCAGCGGCTTCCGCACCCAATCCTGCCCTCGGCGGGTCCAGAACCACAAACTCTGGTTTTTCTTCAGTCTCCTTCAGAAACTCTTCCACGTGTTCGTTGTGTGAAACAATAGTGACACCTGCTATCTCCGCATTGGCGTAGAGATCGCGTGTGGCGGCAAGATTGGCATCCACGCTCACCACTCTCTGAAACGACTTTGCCAGGGGCAACGTGAAGAACCCGACTCCCGAATACAGATCCAGCGCCAGCGCGCCGCGCGCATCTGCGGTCACGGTCTTAAGTAAATCCTCGATCAGGAAGCGATTGACCTGAAAAAATGAAAGATGGCTTACACGGAATTTGTATCCGCCCGCTTCGTGCGTCAAGTATCCGGGGCCCGTCAATTCAAACCGGCTCTTCTTTTGGTCCAGTAATAGCAAAGTTTTGATCTGGGGTAATGCTTCCCGAAAAGAGGATGCCAGCTCCGCCGCCGGCCTGGGGAATTTCTCAAACGCCACGTTCAGCGCAATTGTTTCGTCAGCCGAGTCCGCAAAGGCTTCGATCTCCTGGATACCTTCCGGCAATCTTCCGGAGCGCGCCATTTCTTGCAGTTGCGAGAACGTGTCCGCGAGTCGCGGCGACAGCACCGGACACTCATCGATCGGCACGATCACGGAGCTCCCCGGTAGAAAATATCCCAGCGCCCGGGGCATCCCGCTGCGCACCGCCCATTGCGCGCGGTTTCGATAGCCATACGGTTCCGCTGAATGCTCCACAACTATGCCATCCCACGAGACGCCGCCGAGCCGCGAGAGAGTTTCTCGCAAAATTTCTTTCTTCAGCCGCAACTGCTCCGCTGCGGGAATGTGTTGGTAGTGGCAGCCGCCGCATTTCTGAAAATGAGGGCACTTCGCTCTTCCGCGTTCTTTTGCTGCTGACGTAACCTCTAGCAATTCCGCCCAGATCAATTTTTTCTTTCTCGATTTTGCGTTTGCCCGTACCTCTTCGCCGGGCAGAACATAAGGCACGAAAACCGTATTTCCATCGGTGTGCGCCAAACCCTCACCACCGTATATGAGCTTCTCAATCGATAATCTTAACTCATCAGACATATGTTGTCCTGTTTTATGAAAAGTCGCTCTCGCGGACTAGAACTCTAATCGCTGAATCTTGTTTCCTGATATTGACTCCGTTTGCTGGCTCGCGCTACGACAAGTAGAAAAGACTCAGGCGCGGGATTCCAAACTCTTCTAAAAGCCGTTTCTGCATGTATTGTTTCTCTACCATCGCCAGTTGCTGCGCCCTCATCTTCCGCCTGTACATCGCCAATTGCCCATCCACCTCGCGCTTGATCTTGAGCATAAGCTCTTCCGGCGCATGATTCATCAGCAACGCATGTAACTTCTCATCCAGAATCGTCAGCCGGCGCTCCACATCTTCCAGGTCCAGCGTCGCCGGAGCATCGAGGAGCACCATACTGGAGTTCAGGGATTCCGCAATTTCCGTCAGCCGCCCGGCGATCGCCGGCCGTTGCGCCAATTGTTTTTCTGCTGCGCGTTTCAAATGTGCCGCATTCTTGGCAAAATACGCTTTGAGTTCCTCTCGTGAAAACGCTTCTCTGGCCGCTGCGCGCTCGGTTTTCGGCGCGCTACCGGCAGCCGCCTCCTGCTGTTCTTCGGCGGCCTCTAGCACCGCGTCCGTGCAATACGCCAGATTTTTCAGAGGTTTGCCTGCCCCTCGCCGCGACCTCTGATAGCTCTCAAACGCCTTGTCAATCCCTTTCAGCGCGGCTTCCAACGGCACCCCAGCTTTCTGCCACGCCTCCATAATTGCCCAGTCCAGGGGCGACACCAATAGATGCGCCCCGCGTTTTTTCCAAAAATATTCTTCGATTTCCGTAAAGTAATTGAAGTAGTTCCAGCCGTCCATTTCGTTGGTGGGGCGCCGCCTGATACCCGGGCGCTGGCCTCGATCCCATTCGCGTCGCTAGTGCCCGCAGCTTAACTCTGCGCCTTCTTTGCCGGCCCTGCTGCTGCGCCCTTGCCGTGCTCCGCCGGCTGGTTTTTCTCCCAGATCAGTCGCAGGCCCTTCAGTGTAAGGAACTCATCGGTGTGTTGGATGTGTTTGGAGCCTTTGGAGACGAGCCTTGCCTGCCCGCCGGTCGCAACAACCTTTGCATCTTCGCCAAGTTCTTTCTTCATGCGCGCGAGCATGCCATCCACCATGTCCACCGCGCCGTAGAACAAACCCGCTTGCATGTGGGTCACGGTGTTCGTCCCAATTACTTTTCCCGGGTCCTTGATCTCCACGCGCGGCAGTCGCGCGGCGCGCGCAAATAGCGCCTCCGACGAAATCCCCAGTCCTGGCGCGATTACTCCGCCGAGGTATTCACCCTTCATGGAAATCGCGTCAAACGTGATCGCCGTCCCAAAATCCACCACAATGCACGGCCCGCCGTACTGATGAAAGGCCGCCACGCCGTTCACGATCCTGTCCGCACCTACCTCAGACGGGTTGTCCACCAACACAGCCATCCCGGTCTTCACACCCATTTCCACGAACAGCGCCTTCTTCCCAAAATATATTCGCGACATTTCCGCAAAAGTCCGATTTACCGGCGGCACCACAGAACTAATCACCACGCCGGTGATTCCGTCCCGATCCAGCCCCGCCAATGTGAACAGGTTTCTCGTGAGCACGCCATATTCGTCGATGGTCTGCTCGCGCGCCGTTGTCAACCGCCAGTTCGCTATCAATTCCTCGCCGCGAAAAACGCCCAGCACCGAGTTGGTATTTCCCACGTCGATGGTCAGCAGCATCTAGCGTGCCTCCGTGACGTCCCCTGAAATCACCGCGGTGACTCGTCCATCTTCCCGCTCCACCTGCAGCAATCCTTCCGGCCCCAGTCCCGCAGTTGTTCCGGCATAGCTCTCAGTTCCGTTGGTTACACGCACGCGTTTGCCCCTCGCATAACTCGAAACCGATTCAAAGCGCGCAACCACGCTGGCCACGCCTTCCCGCAGGAAACGATTGTAATCGCTCTCGAATTCGCGCAGCAACCGGACTAGCAACTCCATGCGCGATTGCGGTTTGCCCGTTTCCGCGCGCAGGGAAGTCGCCGCATTGCCAAGCTCACCGGGAAACTTCTCCTGATTCACATTCAGCCCCAGCCCTACAATCACGAATCGAACTTGATTTGGCTCGGCGTGCATCTCCGTCAAAATGCCGCCAAGTTTTTTTCCACGAATGAGCAGGTCGTTCGGCCACTTCAGGTCTATCGCCAGTCCCGTCAGCGCCTGCACCGCGGAATGAGCAGAAAGCCCTGCCATCATAGTCAGCAGGGGGGCTTGCACTGGCGCCAGTCTTGGCCGCAGCAGCAACGTCACATAAATGCCCGCCGCGCGCTCGGAATGCCAGGTGCGGCCGGCCCGGCCACGCCCCGCGATTTGCTCTTCCGCCAATACGACAGCCCCTTCCGCCTCGCCGGCATGTCCCAATTCCAGCGCCACGCGATTCGTCGAATCCGTCTTGAAAAAATGAAAGATGCGCTTCCCGAAAAGGCTGCCCTTCAACCTTTGCTTCAGCATGTCCGGAGTCAGAATATCGGGCACTTGCTCTAGAAAGTATCCAGCGCCTGCTTGGCTCTTCACTTTCACGCCCAATTCGCGCAGCCGTTCCACCCATTGCCACACCATCGATCGCGAGACGCCAACCTCCTTGGCGATTCGCGCCCCGCTGATCACGATAGTGGCATTTTCTGCCAGCAACGTAAGCAACCCCGCCAGCCGCCGGTCCGTTGTGCCCGGTAAGGATTCTTGTGTCATCGGGATCTCGCCGCGCCCTTCTGCGCCGCCTAAGCTTACGTTCCCTCGAGGCTGTCCACAAGCAGGCTGAGGTTCGCGGCAGGCGCCGAATGCGTGAGCATCCCCGAAGAAAGAAAGTCGGCGCCCGCTTCCGCATACGCACGCGCGTTGTCAAGCGTGATCCCTCCGGAAATTTCGATCACGCACTCTGCCCGAATCCCGCGCGCGATCTTCACACACTCCGCTGCGCGTTCAGCCGTCATATTGTCCAGCAATACCGCCTCCGCTCCAGCCCCGAGCGCTTCCAGCAATTCCTTCTGATTGCGAACTTCGACCTGCACCGGCAACGGCCCCGGACCGACGACCTCCGGGTCCAGCCCGGCCGCATCGTAGGCGCTCGCCGCGCGCGGCGGCGGCAGTTTGGGTGACGCATAGGTATGCGCCTTGTCCAGCGCTGCCTTGATTCCTCCAGCCAGCACTACGTGATTCTCTTTTAGAAGAATGGCGTCATAGAGTCCGAACCGGTGGTTCGCCCCGCCGCCCGTCTTCACCGCATACTTTTCCAGTGCTCGCAAACCAGGCGTTGTTTTTCTCGTATCCCGAATCCGCGTTTTCGTGCCCGCCAGTTGTTCCACGAAGCGCCGCGTCAGCGTTGCGATTCCGCAAAGATGCGCCAGAAAATTTAGCGCTGTTCGCTCACCGGTAAGAATCGCGCGAGCACTTCCCTTAATCTTTACCATCTCCGCGCCGGGTTCCACGAACGAGCCATCGTTGTGCGGACACATGACCTCGATCTCTGCATCCAGCGCGCGAAAAATCTTTTCGGCGATCGGCAATCCTGCGCAAACGAGTGTCTGGCGGGCGAGGATGTGGGCCCGCGCCGACGCTCGTGGTGGTACTGTCGCTTCAGTCGTCGCGTCTCCCGTGCCGAGATCTTCTTCCAGCGCCCGCCGCACCAGGTCAGCAATGTAGTGAGAATTCCAATCCATAAGAACTCGTAAAATTATGAATCTCTTTCGAACTGCGACAGCCGATCCTTCAGCTTTTGCAGTTCGATGCGCTGCTCGGTAAGCGTAACTTCCAGCCCTGTAACAATTTTCTCCGGCGCGCGACTGCGAAAGGTGTCATCCCCGAGTTGTCTTTCCTTCGACGCGATGGCTTTCTGCAAACCGTCGCTCTCTTTTTTCAGTCGCGTTTTTTCCGCTCCCACATCCACCGTGTCTGCGTAAGCGATGCGCACGTCAAACGTAGCGGTTGAGCGCACCGCCCCGCTCTTTGTCTCCGATTCCTGCCGCGGCACGATGTGAAATTCCGACAGGACCGCGAATCTCTCAATCGTCCCGCGATTCGCCAGAACCAGGTCACCCATACCGGCATCGCTCGTGGAGAAGTCCGCCGTCACTTTCTTCTTGGGATCGAGTTTCAGTTCCGCGCGAATATTGCGCAGCGCGGTGACTACTTCCTGGATCGCATCAACATCTCCCATGGCTTTTGCGTTCTTCCAACGGTCCTGCGCTTCCGGAAATTGATCCAACGCGATCGATTTCGCTCCCGCCCTTTGTGGCAACTGGTGCCATAGTTCTTCTGTCAGGAAAGGCATGAACGGGTGCAGCAGCCGCAACGCCGCATCGAACGCCGCGAACAGGTTCTTCCATGCCACAGTTGCCCGCTCGCGGTATGCGCTCTGCAGTTCCGGCTTCACCCACTCGATGTACCAGTCGCAGAAGTCTCCCCAGAAAAACTGGTACACACCTTGAGCGGCCTCGTGAAAACGGTAATTTGCCAGCGCTTCATTCACCAGCTCAACGGTCGCCGCCAGGCGCGCAAACATCCACCGATCCACCAGCGGAACGCTGCCTCGGTAAGCATACGGCGCCTTTGCGCGCACTCCCGGTGAGGCGAGCTCTTCCAATTTCGTCCCACCTTCTTCAAATTTGTCCAAGTTTACGAACAGGAATCGCGCCGCATTCCAGATCTTGTTCGCAAAGTTCCGCGAGCTTTGAATGCGGTCCTCGGTCCAGATCACGTCGCTTACCGACGCAGTAACCGCCAGCGTGAAGCGCATCGCATCCGTCCCGTATCGGCGGTTCACATCGATCGGATCGATTCCTGTGCCTTTGGACTTCGACATCTTCATGCCATCGGGCGTACGAACTATCGAATGGAGGTAAACGTTGCGGAAAGGAACTTTTCCTGTAAAGTGCAGGCCCAGCATGATCATCCGCGCCACCCACAAAAACAGGATCTCGTAGCCGGTGATCAGCAAGCTCGTTGGGTAGTAGGTCTTGAAATCCGGCGTCTCCTCCGGCCAACCTAGCGTGGAAAAGGGCCACAAACCAGAGCTGAACCACGTATCCAGCACGTCCGGATCCTGCTCCAGTTTTGCCACTCCGCACTTGGTGCACTTCGCAGGCGCTTCCCGCGCCACAATGATTTCCTTGCACTCGCCACAATGCCACGCCGGAATCCGGTGTCCCCACCAAAGCTGCCGCGACAACGTCCAATCGTGAATGTTCCTCATCCAGTTGAAATATTCCTCGCGCCGGTTATCGGGCACGATCTGAATCTCGCCCCGCTCCACCGCTGCAATCGCCGGCTCCGCCAGCGGCTTCATTTTGCAGAACCATTGTGTCGAAGCCCGCGGCTCGACAATCGTCTTGCTCCGTTCGCACAAACCGATAGCGTTCGTGTGCTCGGTGATCTTTTCCAGAAGTCCTAGCGCCTTCAAATCCTCAACAATCTTTTTCCGCGCTTCGAAGCGGTCGATCCCCGCATAGGCTCCCGCCGCTGCGTTCATCTTGCCGTCGTCGGTCATTACGTGGATCATGCGCGGGCGTGATTTTCACCGCGCCTGTCCCAAACTCGCGGTCCACCATCGAGTCTGCAATAATCGGAATCTCCCGATTCATTAGCGGCAGCAGCGCTTTTTTCCCAACGAACTGCGTGTACCTTTCGTCTTCAGGATTCACTGCCACCGCGGTATCTCCTAGCATCGTTTCCGGCCGTGTCGTCGCCACAACAAGAAACTCATTCGTTCCCGCCACGGGATACTTGATGTGCCACAAGTGCCCCAGCCGCTCCTCGTGGATTACCTCCAGGTCGCTCAGCACCGTCAAGCACACCGGGCACCAGTTCAGCAGCCGGTTCGCCCGGTAGATCAGCCCTTCTTCATGGAGCCGCACAAACACATCGATCACTACGCGCGACAATTCCGGTGAAAGCGTGAACTTCTCGCGCGACCAATCGCAGCTTTCTCCAATCTGTCTCATCTGTCGGGTGATTATGCCCCCCGACTCTTCTTTCCACTTCCAAACTCTCTTCAGGAATTCTTCGCGTCCCAGGCTTCGGTAATCGATTCCTTGTTCAGCCAATTGCCGCACGACCACCCGTTGCGTTGAGATCGAAGCATGGTCTGTTCCCGGCAGATATAGAGTGTTGTATCCCCGCATCCGGTGCCAGCGCGTGAGGATGTCGATCTCCGTGTGGTCCAGCATGTGCCCGATGTGCAGCGAACCCGTCACATTCGGCGGTGGAATCACGATCGAAAACACTGGCCCCGGCGCATTCGCATCCGCCTTGAACAGCGCTTCCTTCACCCAGTAGTCTGCCCACTGTGGTTCAATCTGCTGCGGTTCGTACGCCTTTGCTATCTCGCGAGCCATCCGGTGCGCTTCTCCCTTGCAGAGATGGGCCTTGTTTGGCCGCCTGCGCTTCTCCCGTGTAGGGGCGGGGCCTCGGCCTGCCCTCCCGACACGTTCAAGTCGTTCAGAGTAATCTTTGACTATACGAGGGGAAAAGCGGCTGCGTCAATTCGGCCGGACGCACCTCCGCAAACAAATATTCAATCTTGATGATTACAAAGCTTGGATTGGAGGACCGAAACTGCGGGGGCAGGGAATTAAGACTTCTTAGACTTCATCTCTTCCTTGACCATCGCTTCCACGACGGGCTTCAGGATTTCTCGCGTAACAGCCTGCAAAACCTCAGGACTCATCCTCGCGAGCACTCTGGCAACCAGGTCGTCCATGCTCGGGGCCGCCTCAGGCGCTGGCGCTGGTGCATCTATAAGTGCCTCAGGTGCGTAAAAGCTTGTGCCCTCGGTGGTTTGTAGCTCTGTAATCTGAGTTGCGTCCTCACCAACTTGAGCCGCTTCTTCTCGGATGGCCTCCACCGTTGCAGCGGGCAAGGCCGCTTCCTCAATCACCTTCTGAGTCGTTTCGCTGGCGGCTTCAGCGGCTTTTTCTGTTCCGTTGCTTGCTGCCGGAGGAGTGACCACCGGAACGGCTGCATCCCACGCCGATGCCAGCTTGTTGGCCTTCTCAATCTCAGCGTTCCAGGGGTTTGATGGCACCGAAAACCACGACTCTTTGGGACTTTTCGTCGTCGGCTCGGCTGGCTTCGCTTCGGGCGCGATGGCAACCACAGCCGCCGGAGAGGATGGTTCGCTCCGTCTTACACGCACTATTTCTTCCACCGCCGTCGCTGTCTCCGTCGAACTCTTTTCCTGCGAAACAGGTGAACTGGCCGCTGCCCACGCGTCATTCGCAAATGGTGCAGCCGAGATTGTTCCCGTGACGGGTGCTGCTTTCGGGATCGTGGTCGGTGCCGCCGGCGCTTCCATTACATGGCTACTTGCTGCGGGTGCCTTCTCCACGACCTCCGGTTTGTCGTCTACCGGCTCCCACGAATCTACCGGAATCTTCTTCGCCAGGATCTGCTCGAAACTGCCGGCGCGCCAATCCTTTGCTCCGCCGGTAGATCCGGCATCCTTGTAACTCTCCGCTTCCTCATGCCGCCATGGCGCTGCGGGTTTTTCTTCCTCCGCTTCCTCGTCCAATTCATCCGCATCCGGATCGCGCCAATCGCGCTCCGGCACCAATTCGGGATGCGCCTGCGGAAGAAAACCGAGTTCGTCATCCTTCTCATCCGCCGGTGTTTCCAGCAGGCTCCCGAATGCTACCGGTTGCGAGCCGCTGTCAATTCGCACTGGCTCCGGACGCGCCGGCACCTCATCCACAAAACTCTCCTGATCCAGGGGCGCAACGGCTGGCTCATGCGAGGGCATGGGCAACGGGAAGCTATCCACTGTCGGCACTCTCGCACTACTTGGGGTGAGGAGATCCGTGCCCTTTAATACCTCTAGCTCCGGAGTCTTCGCCGCACTGGCATTCCCGTGAGCCACTCCCGCGCGTTGCAGTGCGGACTTCACCATCGAGATCAGCGGATCCGGCGGAACAAATGGCTTTTTCAACACCCCATCTGCTCCAACTCGCTGCGCTTCTTGCTCATCCAGCGGATCAAACGCCCCCACCAGCAGAATCACAGGAATATGAGCCAGAGAGGGATCCATCTTTACGTACTGGCAGACTTCATATCCATTCCGCACAGGCATGAATACATCGGCGAGCACCAAGTCAGGGCGCAGATCGGAGATTTTCCGCACGGCTGCTTCGCCATTGCCGACAGCAACGACGTCAATGCCCTGATCTTTTAGGGCCAGCCCCACCATCTTCTGGATGTTACTGTTGTCGTCCGCAACCAGAATCTTGGCCACCGCACGTCCTCCGACGGT
>WNFH01004340.1_pt1 | contig 15000 bp, 13 predicted proteins | sample 5400411 | NCBI WGS metagenome assembly WNFH01 (sample SAMN13153347, study PRJNA577476) | soil metagenome | isolation source: 200 cm saprolite under Douglas fir tree site 2 hole 3 | place: USA:California | collected 2015-04-18
ACGGCGGCTACGACGGCGTCGAGAGCCGATCCGCCGCTGTTGAGAACGGACCAGCCTGCGGCGAGAGCGAGCTGGCAGCCAGCTTTGCACGCGTCAACGGATTCATCAGGAATGTCCCAGGCACCGCCGTGAACGATGAGCGAAGGTGTCATAGTGAAAGAGAGTGGCAAAGCGAGAGGGCGGTTGTCCAGCGAGGGAGGGCAGCGATTGGTGGCGACCGTGGTTAGATAAAGAAATCGAGGAGGACTAACAGGGGTCCGAGAAACGCGAGAATCATGCCGCCAGTAATGGGGTTGCGGGGAATGCGGCGAAGCGAACCGACAAAATTGGCGGGGACAGCTTTGAGGCGCGAATCCGGGCGCGGGCCATAGAAGGGGCCGATAACGGTATAGCGCGAAAAGCTGCGGCGCGCGAAGCACGCCTCGTCATGGATCCAATCGTAAACTTTATCGCGGCCGCGCCAGATCAGAGCAGCGCCCAATACGAAGAGCAAATAGCCCACAATCGTGAGAACTCCGAGCGTCGAGCCTTGACTCCAAAACATGTTTCCTCGCAAAGTCCCATGCTTCAATTTAAGAAGCTAAAATGAGCCGCGGCGTTACTCTTCTTCGTGAATGGTGACGAGGCGCATGACTTCAAACTCTTTCGGGCCGGCGGGGGTGGTGACCTGGACTTCATCGCCCACTTTACGATTAAGCAGAGCACGGCCGATGGGAGAGGTGGTGGAGATAAATCCCTTTTCGGCGTCGGCTTCCTCGGTGCTGACCAATTTGTATTCGATCTTGACGTCGCGCCGGGTGTCCAGCACGACGATGCGCGAGCCGTAGCCGGCGCGATCCTTGGGGATGTTGGTGAGGTTAAGCATACCCAGGTCGCCCATGCGTTTTTTGAGCTGGCCGATGCGCGCGTTCACAAAACCCTGACGTTCCTTGGCGAATTTGTACTCGGCGTTTTCCGAGAGGTCACCGTGAGCGCGAGCGACGGCAATTTCCTTGGGAAGGTCGACGCTGAGCTCGTGCTCGAGCGCGGTAAGCTCTTCCTGGATTTTTTGTTTAATCTTCTTCAATGGGTCAGACATAGCGAATCGAGACCTATCCGAGCAGGGCAAAATCAAATTAGAACCGCAGCCCCAGGCAACAGTTAATTATACCCGCGAAGTGACTAATTATAGATGGGGGCGGATTGCGGCGACAAGAGACGAGACCGTTTGGCAGTGGGGTCAGCGAGAAAAGACACCGGGGCGGTTAACGACGCGCGAGGCAGCGATCTACTCGACCGTGACTTGAAGGGACTGCGTCCTGGTATTTCCCGAGGCGTCGCTGATGGTGAGCGTGTAGGTGGTGCTTCTTGCCGGCGAGACGCTAACGCAGCGGGCATAAGAAGGCCAGACTGGATTTGGCTGAGGTTCGAGAGTCACCGTTTTAGCATTCGCCACTCCATAACAGAGTTGCGCGCTTTCTCCCTTGTGGATGGCCCCGGGACTCGCATAGAAACTCTGGATGGCGAGCTCCTTGCCGCCGAGTCGTTCCAGAGTGATGCGGTCGTTTTCCAACTGTTGTCGGGACTTTTCCCCGCGCGAGCGGCGTTCAATTGCCAGGTTCTGCTGCCAGCGGGAAAACAGAGTCCAAACCGTAAAGAGGAGAACGATACCCAAGAGCATCGAAGAATAAATCAGGGGGTTCTTGACGGCAGATTTGGTTTTCGCGGGAGGCTGAGGGCCCCGAGCATCAGTGAGCATGCTTGCCAGTCCTAACCATCGAAGAGGTTAGCATTTGGTTTGTCTTACTTTCGGAAGAAATTTTGCCGCGGATAAAAGTCTCGCGCGGCCAGGTACGCCACTTGGCGCAAGTGAGTACAGTCAAGGTTGCGTGAAGGTCCAACGGGTGACTGCCTCTGTGAAATTTTCTGCGTGCTCGTCCTGGCCAAAGACGGTTTGCGGATTGACACGAAAAACGGAGCCGCCGGAAGATTCGAGCAGAGGCCCGACGTCGCCACCATACTTGCGGTTGTAGACTTCGACCAGTTGCTTCCAGGCGGCGCGATCGGTGATTTCTTGTACGGTGCCTTCGAGAATTACGGCTTCGTCCGCTTTTTCGGTGCCCACGGCGCAGTGAGGGTTGTTGGCGAGATTTCTTGCTTTGCTCGTGCGAGGTCCGGTGCTGAACCAGAAGGCATCCTGCCACCAAATGCCCCAGACAAGCATGAGGTGTGGCCGCCCATCAGGGCGAGAGGTGGCGATCCAGTAGTTGTGAGAGTTTTCCAGGCGTTCGAGGGCCCAGGACCAGGTCTTGAGGCCGGAGGTGGCGTCGCTGGTCTTGTCCAGCGCATCTGGCCAGTACGGATGACTTGCCTTTGGTGCAAGCATGGTGTGCCCTGCCGAAGGAGTAGACGCGAGCACATTTTAGCAAGCGGGCCGGAGATTATGAATTCGTTTTGCGGGTCCGGCAAAAAAACAGCAACAGTTTCTTCAGTCTGGTACGGTGCGCAGAACTTAGGAGACAAAGGCGCATCCGACGCGGAAGCTGCCCTGCGTGGTGCGTTGAAACCATACCGGCTTGAGGCTGACTCGGACGGGCGGAAGAATGGGGACGTGCAAGACCGCGAAGATGTTTTCCGGAAGATCTTCCTGGGCGTCAAGTTCAATGGCGACGCCCCCGAAACCGAGGTCGATAACACGGGCGCGACGCGTACCTTGTTCGCCGAGCGTGGCGTAGGCATTTGTGCCGGCCATCGAGACGCGCTCCGCCTTGCGCTGAACTGTGTAAATTCGGAGAGGCGGAGCTTGGGAAGGTGTGGACGCTTCCGAGGAAGCGGAGGTCTCGGGGGTCTCGGGTTTGGTTTCGGAGCGCTCCGGCGTGCGGCCTGATTCAATGGAAATCGGAGGAGGAGGGGCTGTGAAGCGCTCGGGAGCTGCAACTGGCTCCGGTGCGACCGAGTCGGACGGCGCGCGAGTGCCACCGTTTGCAGTCCTGCCGTGATTTGCGTGCTTCAGACGATACAGGCGTTCGTCGGCAATGCGGATTAACTGGTCGGCCTGCTCGCCATCTTGCGGGAAGGTGGCGACTCCATGGTCCATACTGACGCCGACGCTCAACTGCAAAGGCTGGAGCATTTCGGCAAAAACCGTTTCCACACGACGGCTAAGCGCTAAGGCTTGTTCCGCGTCTGTTTGCGGCAGGAGAAGAGCGAACTCATCTCCGCCGATGCGGAAAGCAGAATCGGAAGTGCGAAGGGCCTTTTTGAGGGTCGCCGCAGCGGCGCGCAAAACTTCATCGCCGCGAGGATGGCCATGCTTATCGTTCACTTCCTTGAAGCGGTGCAGGTCAAGGACAACAAGACCCAACGGCGAGCCGTAGCGGCGGCTGCGATTGAGCTCTTTTTCGAAAGTTTCACTGAACAGGCGGCGGTTGTAGAGGCCTGTAAGGGGATCGGTGACCGCATTCAGTTGCAGGATCTTTAGATCATCGTATTCGATGACAATCGGGACACGGAAGAGTCCTGCGGAAGCGAGGACGTCCATCAAGGCGGTTTTCAGCGCGACTTGGCGACCGAGGTTTTCACTGAGTTCGCGACGGCGCAAAAGCATTTCGTCCCACAACTGAATGCATTGGCTCTCTTGAAGATCGAGGTGCGTGATGGCGCGAATATAGCGCTGCAGGAACTGCCCGCGCGCTGGCAGATCCAGACTTTCGAGCGTATCGGCAAGGAGCTCGAGATAAGAATCCTCAACTGGCAGACGAGGGGGCCCAGGGGCGCTAGGGTTGGGCATGCTGGGGTACACCTAACCTATGCTATCCCCACGGGGTTTGGGGAGAAAAGCTCTCTGCTGGAGGAGCAAGTGGCGGACCATCCGTACCGTGACGGAACTGCCGCTGCGCGCACGAGCTCAGGAAGGTACGAGGTCGGGAATCGCCGCTATCCCACAGCAAACAATAAAGATAGGCTATCGCTCTTTGAAACGCAAGTCTTTCGATCGAGCTACGGCGTGCATGTAACAAAACACCCCAAGAACAAAAAGGGCGCAGAAAGAGCAGTCAATTACTCAAGTGGCCGGAGAAATTCCAAAGCGAACAGACGCAGGTCGCCTGCTAGCGATTGACGGATAATCTTCGCAGAGATCGGGGGAGTCTCGTTAGGAACGACGCTGGAGGAGGAGGTCGGCGAGGGAGCTGGCACAGTGATGCTGACAACTTGGTCGGGGCGGAGGAAATGAGTCGACACGATACATGCACCTGTAGCGCTGATATTGAGCGTTTTTGTGAGCTCAATGAAGTCGACACCAGATATGTCGACGCCCCGAAGAAAGACGGGTACTTGCAGGCGTATACGTGGCGAGCGACGGCGTTGTGCAGGATCCACACGCTCACCTTTCTTGTCAATTTGGATTTCCAAACTGTCCTCGTAGTACCTGCGAGCTAGTACGACAGTGCATATTCAATGCCAGGGAAATGGGAACGGGTGAATGCTTGTAACTCGCTATTAAGATAGGACGTTAAGCAGCGATCAAAGGAAACCTACCGATACGATAGTCCACTTTGTGGGCCAGGCTCTTTCCGCAAATGTGCAAATGGAACGCTTTTCCCATTGACAGGTGAGCAGCTGTTTGGGAGTATGACGGGCACTCGTAAAAGGAAAATATTTTCCCGTAGGGCGTTGAGTCACTCTAAACCGTCATCATGACTGGAACAATCGCAAATGCCCCGCTAGCTGACTGGCGGGGCGCAACGGGGTTCTCGCGGGGGCTGGTCGCAGGGCTTCTCGACACCGTGGAAACTGAGCTGGTGGTCGCGGAGCGCGTAGGGCGCATCGTTTTGATGAACACGCGAGCGCGCAAGTCCATGGGAGTTCAAGTTGGTCAGAATCCGACAATCAATCTTTTTACTGATTTGTTACAGACCGACGCCCACCGAATTTTCCGAGAGATTGAAAGCGGAAAGCACGAGGTGCGGCTGGAAGTGGCGCGCGGAGGCGAGAAATTCTCCGCTACAGTGCAATGGATGCCGGAGCCAGACTGGGTCGTGGTGCAGTTCAGACGACACGAGGAGCCGCAAGAGGGGCCAGACTCGGCGAGGCAGATAATGGTACAGGAGCTTCTGCAAGAGCGCGAAATCACTTACCGCAATTTGCTTGCAGCGTACCTAAAATTGCAGGAAGTGAACCGGCAGAAAACGGTGTTTCTGGCTTCCGCCGCGCACGAATTGAAAACGCCGCTTGCGGTGATTAAAGGCTATTACGATTTGATGCTGGCGGGCTCGTTGGGAAAACTGTCGGACAAGCAGAGGGACATACTGGAAGAGTCGAAGGAAAGCTGCGAGCGGCTCGTCCGGCTAGTATCGATGTTCTTGAATTACTCGGCGCTGGAAAGCGGCAAGCTGGTGTTGCAGCTTCGCGAGAATGATTTACGTGACTGCTTGGATGAGGTGGCGAAGAGGTGGTCGGAGGCATTTCAGCGCAAGGGCGTGAAGCTGGAAGCATCTTTCGATCCGTCGATTCCAAACTTCCGATTTGACTATCAAAAAGTGCAGCAAGCTGCGGCGAACTTGTTGGACAACGCCTTGAAACACACACCGGCAGGGGCCATGGTGACCCTCCACGCAGGACCGCATTTTTGGGAACGGCGTGTGGCGGAAGTTGCGCCAATCGAGGAACGGAGGCGGTTTCGACTACCACGGCCGAATAGCGTGGAAGTTTCCGTGGCGGATAGCGGCCCGGGCATTCCCGCTGAACATCACCAGGAAATCTTCGAAGATTTTGTGCGGGTCGATCGTAATACGACGGGAATGGGTTTGGGGCTTGCAATTGCGAAGCGGCTAATCCAGGCACACCGCGGGAAAATATGGGTGGAAAGCCAGCCCGCGGGCGGAAGCAAGTTCACGTTTCTGCTGCCCATGGATCAGAGCTAATCGGCGCCGGCGGTGTCTAGAATTTGGATGATGGGAATGAAGGAGAGTTCGATGGCCGTGAAGGAAAAGATTCTCGTAGTCGATGATGAGCCGAGCATTCGGAAGTACCTGCAAACACTGCTCGAGGTCGATGGCTTCGATGTGGAAACGGTGGGATCCGGCAAGGAGGCGCTTGCCAAAGTAAACGCGGGAGAACGGCCGGACTTTATCATTCTGGACGTCCTGATGCCGGAGTTGAATGGGTTGGACACGTTGAAGGAATTGATGCTGCTCGACCGCAGCCTCAACGTGATCATGTTGAGCTGCTCGAACGAGGTTGGCACGGTTGTGGAGGCGATTCGTATCGGCGCGCACGACTACCTGACAAAACCGTTCGAGAAAAGCGAGCTGGACGCGGCGATGCTGAAGTCGCGGCAGAAGAACCGACTTACGCAGCAAAATCAGGCGCTGCGAGACTACTGCGATCAGGTGACGGAAGATTTGAGCTTCCTGGCGGCGAGTCCGCAGATGGTGCGAATCCGGCAGCAAATCCTGCAAATCGCGCCGGTGGACGTACCGGTATTCATCTGCGGCGAAAGCGGCGTGGGAAAAGAAGTAGTTTCGCGGATGATTCACTTGCGTTCGAAAAGACGGAATCAGCCGTTTGTGAAGGTGAACTGCGCGGCGCTGCCTGGCGAGTTGCTGGAGTCGGAGCTTTTCGGGTTTGAGCAAGGAGCGTTCACCGGGGCAGTCCGCGCCAAACCCGGGAAATTCGAATTGGCCAACAAGGGCACGATCTTCCTGGATGAAATTGCGGAGATGGGCACGCATCTGCAGGCAAAGCTCTTACACGTGCTGCAGGACCATCAATATTCGCGGCTCGGCGGGCGGCACATGATCGACACGGATGTGCGAGTGCTTGCAGCCACGAACGTTGATGTGCAAGAGGCGATGAAAACCGGGCGCTTTCGCGAGGATTTGTACTACCGGTTGAATGTGTTGTCGATTCTCGTTCCGCCACTGCGCGAAAGGACGGCGGAAATACCACTTTTGTTCCGGCACTTCCTTGAGAAATACAGCGAGAAGTTCGGGAAGCCATCGCCGGGGCCTTCGAAGCACTTGCTGGATGCGGCGGTGAATTATCCGTGGCCTGGGAACTTGCGCGAGCTTGAGAATTTCGTGAAGCGCTACGTCATTTTGGAGGATGACGAAGGCAGTTTGCGCGAACTGATTGAAATGTCCGCGGCGAGGCCGCGCACATCTCCGCGACAGGAGCCGGTCATTCCGCGCGAACAGGGACTGAAGGCTTTGGTGCGCGGATTAAAGGACGAGGCGGAGATGGAAGCAATCGCCGATGCCTTGGAGAAGACGCGGTGGTGCCGCAAGGACGCCGCGAAGATGCTGGGCATCAGTTATAAAGCGTTGCTTTACAAGATGCGGCAATTTAACCTGGACACGCCGAGAACGCGGCGGTCTGCGCCCGCAGCAGCGGCTGCAGTCGAAGAAACAGCGCCGGTTGGAGCCGTTCGGAACTCGTAAGAGTCAAACCAGGACTGCGTCCCCAGGCGAAGCGGGGACCGTGACGCGTGTAGGTACCGGACCAATTTTCCCATAGCGCAAAACTTGTGATTCCGGTATGGTCACGCGATACGAATTAGCCTTGAGAGACGTGCTGAATGGCGAGATTGTTGAAAATCGCAAATTGAAGAAAGGGGCGCGGAGGATCACGTGTCTTCCGCGAGAGATCCGGGAGGATGGGGGCAATGACGGAACGGCGCATCGCACGACGTTATGATTTATCATTGCCCGTCATCATTCGTGTGCCGACGGAGCGCATTGCGGAGAGCCAAAGAGGCAAGACGCGGGACGTTTCCACTCGCGGTGTTTACTTCGTTTTGGATCAGGACTTGGAAGCGGGTTCGGAACTGGACATTACTTTGACGCTTCCCGCGGAGATTACCCACGGTTCAGACGTTTTTGTGCGCGCCCTGGGGAGAATCGTCCGCGTTGAGAAACGCTTGGAAGATGGCAATACCCGCATGGGTGTGGCGGCGGTAATCGAGCGGTACGACATCATTCGCGGAGAAGACAAACACCCCTGATATCCTGAACTGGCGCCTCCGGCGTGCTGAAATCTTTAGCAACTTTTCTAATTGCAGGCATCTTCCAGCAGGCCTACTGTGCAGGGACACGAGCCCGGAGGGTCGCGATCCGTGAAGGCGGAGCGACTTCTTCACGCTCATTAAGTCGCATTTGGCCGCTGACGCCGCGCTCGAAAATTCAACAGAACGCTATAGAGCAGGACCTTGAAGAGTTCGACTAGGACAGCAAGGGTGGTCTGAATCGGACTTAGTTGCTCGCCAGCTATGCCAGAGGGACCGGAGGAGGCCGCGATCAGCACAACATCGATATTGGGACTCAGCAACGAGCGGCAGCATATTTCCAAACGCCTCAGATGTGTACGGCTACTAACGATTAAGACAGAGCCGACTTCTGGATTTTCGTCGAGCCATCGCCGCAGTGTCTCCATTTCTGTCAGGGTGCCGATGCGCCCCGGTAGAACATGGTTCACTTGAACGTCGTAGCCTTGAAACAAGACAAAAAAGTGACGCTGCGGAGGAGGCACATCGGCCGCTAACCTCAAGAGGTCCAGTGGAACGGGCAAGGACAACTTGGAAAAACGCCTGATCTCAAATCGGGCGACGCTGAGCAAGATTCTTGGGCCAAGTTTTTGGCTGAACAGTTCCAGCGCGTAGTGTTTGCGATTCTCTCGCCCGGCGAGCACAAAAATCAAATCCGCTTTGCGTGGAGCCTCGGCTGGCGAGAGCCAATCTTCGAGCCACGGAAGTAGAGACCGAGATCGATCAAGAGTTCGCACAAAGTGATCAGCCCCGAATTCGCAGGGTAGATCATACGACATTTGCGACCTGCGAGAAGCTTCCGTCAACCGGCGTAGCCAAACAGTTTGGGGCGGAGCCGGGTGACATTTACCCCAGCCCTTCTCTTACTTTCATCTCCGAGTTGCTGCAGACCGTATAGGACGGTGCATCGTCATTCTTGGAAGTCCGCGTCGCTGCTTGTGACAAAAAATTGTTGCCGGACGGTCGAACGCAAAGACCAGGTAATTCGTTTTCTTCAAAGGGCAGGTTTTTTCCCTTTTCAGTTCTGCTTTGCTCGTACGAACCAAGGGTAAGCTTTGCCGCAAAAACGAAAATATGGAAGTTATGGGCATTTATCGTGATGATACATGCTAGGACTGGATGCCTGTTGTCAAGTTCTTGTCGAGTACTTTGGTTGGCTATGTGCATTCGAATGCGGATACCACGCAGTTGGTGGTTGAGTTCCGGTGTCCGCAAAACTAACCAACATTGCGCGCAGGCCCGAGCCACCGGCGCTTCCGCCGGACCTTGTGATCTTCGGCTTTTCCGCGGAAATGCAACGAATCCGGCATCAGCTGGAAAAGGTGTGTACGGCTGACATCCCCATCCTGATCCAGGGTGAGGCTGGAACTGGGAAAGAGGTGCTGGCTCAGTGGATTCATTCGCGCTCTCCATGGCGTCCCGGTCCGTTCGTTAAGGTCAATTGCGCGGCTATTCCCGGTCCTTTGTTGGAGAGCGAGCTGTTCGGATACCAGAAAGGAGCGTTCACTGGGGCCGTGGCAGCGAAGCCAGGACGAGTAGAACTCGCCCAAGGAGGAACGCTTTTCTTGGACGAGATTTCCAATCTGGATCCGCTGCTCCAGGCAAAGCTCCTGCAGGTGCTGCAAGATGGGCGGTTCAGCCGAATCGGAGATGAGGAAGAGAGACGATTAGAGGCGCGCGTGATTTGCACGAGCAACCGCCGCATGGAAGAAGCCGTTGAATCGGGGGCATTCCGCCAGGACTTATATTACAGAATTAACGTCTTCCGCATAAACCTGCCGAGGCTTTCGGAGCGTCGCGAAGACATTCCGCAGATAGCTTCGTATCTGTTTGTAAAATTAAAACACCGCTACGAACGGGAAGCTCCTGGTCTGTCGCCCTGGATCCTACAAATGCTGCAAAGCCGCACTTGGAAGGGCAACGTGCGGGAGTTGGAGAACAGTATCGCGTCATATGTGCTGCTTGGACTAGAAGAGACCCTCGAAGAGGACGCGTTTCGGTGGCAGCATTCCACGACGTCTTTCAAGGTCCGGCCTGACGGTACAGTTCCGCTCAAGCGAATTGCGGAGACCGCCTGTCGAGAGCTTAACCGAGAGGTTATCCTTAAGGCTCTCCAAGCGAATCGATGGAATCGGCGTCGCGCGGCTGAGGAGCTGAAGATCAGCTACCGAGCTCTGCTGTACAAGATTCGGGATGCGGGCTCGGTGCTCCCAGCTAAAGATTCCAGCATCGCCCGTTTCGCGTTTGAACCCTTGTCTCCGGATACGGGTATCTAGCTGTCTGTGTCCTCAGGAGAGTAAAGTATTGTGGGAAACGTCAGAAGAAGACAAATTGAGCACCGGCGGCCACACGATTGAGAAATATATCCCCATGCTCGACTTGCGGGCGCAGTACGCTTCCATCCGGGAAGAGATCCGCTCGGCCGTAGATGTTAACTATCCAGAGAACAAATGGAACATATCGCTGCAGCGATTCAGCGCGGCTCGATTAGCTAGTTTCAAAGACGCTGTCGAGAATCTGCATAGAGGATGGCCATTTGTGCGCTGTCTCCATTTGCTGGCGCGCGGCGTTGGAGATATCCCTTCGTAATTGAGGGTTCTGCAAAAGCTTGAGCACAGCTTCGGCGAACGCTTTAGAACCTTCGGCCACCAGGATATGTTTATCTGGCTCAGCCTGTACGCCCTTTGCCGCCTGCGGCGTGGCCACGACGGGAATACCCATAGCCATAAACTGTAATATCTTATTCTGAGTGCCGCGCGCAATCCTCAGCGGAGCTACTGCTACTGCTGCATCTGCAAGATACGGCCTCACGTCGGGAACATGGCCTGTAACTGAAACTCGTGGGAGTTGGGCTAGCTTCCGGACGGCTCTGGTGGGATTAGAGCCGACGATACGCAGCTCGGCTTGGGCCACTTTCTGGCAAATAATCGGAAAGATCTCCTCCGCAAAATACGTCACTCCATCCACGTTAGGAAAATAATCCATGCGGCCAAGAAAGACGATCACGTAGGAGTTTGCAGGCTCTTCCTCGCGCGTATGGAAATACTCTCCATCCACGCCGTTTGGGACCACTCTGCAATCGACGGGAATACCGAGTGTTTTGAATTCATCCAGTTCCCTGCGGGTTGTCACGGTGCAGCGGTCGAACCGCCGTGCTACTTCGGATTCGTATCGGCGAAGCTTCGTGGCTTCCAGCCTGTAGCCTAACGAGAGAGGTGGCCTGCGGTAGTGCGCGTAATCGAACCACTTGCCGGAGTCCAAATCGCCGAAATCGAGAATTCGAATCGCAGCGGGCAAGTCGAGAACATATTGAGCCGCAAACGCGCAGTGTACAAAGATAACGTCAAAAGAAGTCGAGCGAAATGCCTGATGTACCTTCTTCAGAAGTCGCGGAGATCGGAAGTAAGAAACGGATGAAGGATTCGAAGACGCGAGAGCGCGCACGGCTTGCATCCACCGCACTTCGTGGGGCAAGACTTCTGCCAGTATTTCCGAACAATAGTCCTTCAAACCTTTGCCCTCGCGAAGTTCTTGCTCCGTGTGCGCCAAGCTCGCCACAACGACAGAGTGCTTCCGACTGAGATGTTCAATCATGTGAAACGGGCGGATCTTGCCGCCGCGGTTCGGCGGGAAAGGAAAGCGGTGGCAGGCGAAGAGAATCCTCATCCCTGGTGTGAGTGCGCCACTAAGGGTTCCGGGGACGACTGCCAGTCGTTTCGATCGAGGAAGATGCGGCACCACAGTTCGAGGTTGATTAACGCAAGCAGGTGGTCAGTGTGATCGTTGCGCTGAACTCTATGGCTTTCAATAATACCGTGCACAGCGCCCCAATCGAAGAAGCCCCGCTTGCGGACCTGAGTTTCTGACAGCGTTTCCTGCATTAAGGGTTCCAGGTCTCCGCGCAACCAAGAGCCTACTGGCGCTCCGAAGCCGCGCTTTTTTCGATGCAAGATTTCTGAGGGCAGCCAAGGTTGAACGGCTTTTTTGAGCAGGTACTTCATAGAAAGGCCGCGGACCTTAAAGTCAGAAGGAATACGAGCGCTCAACTCGACCAGCTCCTGGTCAATAAAAGGTGCTCGGCATTCAATTGAGGCGGCCATGCTCATTTTATCCGTCAAGAGGAGGAGATCATCGGCTAACGAAGTTTTGATATCAACGTATATAAGCTGGTTCAAACTGTCGGCATTCCGGCATCGGCCGAAGTACTCTTCCAAGATCTTTGAGGCAGGCGCGCACTCGTTGTGGCCGTTGTGTCGAAAAAGCAGCGCACGAAGCTCCGGTGAGAATACACCTACATAACTGGCGTAACGCGGAACAGAGTCCATACCGGCCGATTTAACAAATGCACTCGCGTAACGGATGTTGTTCTTCCAGGCTGAATTCCGGTCTTGTGGCAATCGAGCAAACAGCGCAGGCAGCCAGTTACGACGAACTACCTCAGGTAAAATGTTGAAATAACGCCGCAGACCATCACCCAGGTAGCGGCGATAGCCGCCGAACAACTCATCACCACCTACGCCAGAGAGGATCACAGTCACACTCTCCCGGGCCAAACGCGAAACCAGATAGGTTGTTAGCAGCGCCGAGTCAGCCAGCGGCTCATCCATGTGCCAGATCAGCTTGGGGAGTAGTTCGCTTACTGCGGGACGAACAATAATCTCGTGGTGGTCCGTCCCGAAGGTTTTGGCGACGACCCCGGCAAAAGGCAGCTCGTTATAATACTTGTCTTCGCCTTCAAATCCGATGGAATAGGTTTTGACCGGCCGGTCTGTCAGCTGGGCCATAGCCGCGACTACTGTGCTGGAGTCGATTCCTCCGCTCAAAAATGCACCTAGCGGAACGTCGCTAATGAGGCGCAGGCGCACGGACTCCAGAAGTTTCTCGCGAACTAGCTCGACCCATTCCTGCTCCGAACGCATTTCTACCCGATCGAACCGAACGTCCCAATACTCCCGGTCTTCGACGCGGCCCTTTTCAATTACCAGCATGTGTCCCGGGAGCACCTTCTCGATGCCCTCAAACAGAGTGTGAGGTGCAGGCACATATCCGAGAGCAAGGTATTCAGGCAGCGCCTCGTGATTCACACGCCGCGGAACGTCCTCGGCGTTCAGGATGGACTTGATTTCAGAAGCGAACAAAACACGGTGGGGTTCCCGGCGCACGTACAAAGGCTTTTTGCCTAGCCTGTCGCGCGCCAACACCAGCCGCGAGCGCGTGGCATCCCATAAGGCTAATGCAAACATCCCACGCAGGCGCTTGACGAAATCCAATCCCTCCTGCTCGTACAGGTGGACAAGCACCTCTGTGTCGGAGTGGGTCCGCAGGACGTGCCCATTTTTCTCCAAGCCCGCGGTCAATTCTTGGAAATTATAAATTTCGCCGTTGTTGATCACCCAGACGGTTTCGTCCTCGTTCGAAATGGGCTGATGACCCCCGCCCAGATCGATGATGCTGAGCCGCCGCATTCCCAACGCCACACCGCGGCCAAGATAGTGGCCTTCATCGTCTGGGCCACGATGCACCACAACTTGGCCCATTCGCGAAAGCGACCCTGGCTCAGGCACGCCGAGCTGTTTCAGGTCAACAAATCCGTAGATTCCGCACATTTGGGTTTACCTACTAAGTTCAACCGTTTGCCGTGAGAATCCTGTTTTTCGCGCTATTCAATACTGCGAAGAGGGCATTTTACTCCATTGAAGATGTTTCCTGTGCACTGACAGCCTCCGATAGGCACTTCGCGAGTTCTTCCGTTTGACTCCTTCGACTATAGCGCCGAGCCTTTCCGGCGTCTGGTAGGGAATGTACCTGTTGTTGCACAGAGCGCACGAAAGCCGGCACCGTCCGATAAATCGCGTCTTCGTCCGCGAGGTCCACGATTGTCGCACCCCCGTTTTCTCTCAGAAGAGCTGCGGTGTCCCCGGTTTCGCTGGTAAGCGCGAGGATCGGTTTGCCCAGTCTCAGATATTCATAGGTTTTGGCAGGAATCTGATGATCACAACAGGCGCCCTGAAACAAAAGCAGTCCATTCGCGTTTGCTGCCTCCCGCAGAGCCTGACGATATGGAAGGGGCGGCAAAATTTCAACCAGTGTCTCAATTCTCTCTTTGTGAATGAACTTCGCATAGATGTCCTCGGAGCCGGGAGCGCGAAGACAGATTCTCAGCGACGCTGAGTTCACGAGACCATCGCTCTTCAACCTACTCATCGCTTTGAAGAAGGGCAGAGGGTCCCGCTCTTCTGGATACAGCAGGCCGAGGTGCAGCAAGCGGGTCGGCCGGTCAACATGATTCGTTCGAGAAGGTGCGGAAACGAGATCCTTGAAGTCCTCTTCATCATAGCCATTCGGAATCAACATGCACTTCTCGGGACTTAGTTTAGGGTAGCGATTTAAGTACATCCGGACGGCGGAACTAGCAGTGAACACGAGGCGCGAACTGTGCTTTACTGCTTGGCTTTCGATCCATCTCCAGATCCGACGTGTGAAGGAATCATGAGGATAGTTATCCTCGGTCATACTGTCGCGGAAGTCTACAACCCACGGTTTTCCTGTGAGCCGGTGGAGAATCAAGCCGATCAGAACTGCAGTGGCGATTGGGAATGTCGTGAGAATAAGGTCAATCTGGCGTTTCTGTATTGCAAAAAGACCTGTGGGGATCGCCGAGAGGCACCAACTAACCCAGCGGTCTGGAAGGGCAAGCCATAGCGGATAACGACCGCCAAAGGAAAGGTGTTTTCTAATATCCAAACCAAAAGCTCTCAGGACTGGAACGTTCACTGGAATTTGGCCGAGTTGGGAAGGATCGATCCGCTCATAGGCCTTGCTCTGAACCGTCAGCACGACAGGCTGCCAGCCGAATTCGCTGAGATGACGGCAAAACTTGAGTGTTCGCAGAAAACCACTTCCACCGCCAAATGGCGGGAAATGAAAAGCGATAATAAGAACTTTCCTCAATTTTAGGCAGGTCCTCGCGAACTCCA
>WNFH01001710.1_pt1 | contig 14986 bp, 12 predicted proteins | sample 5400411 | NCBI WGS metagenome assembly WNFH01 (sample SAMN13153347, study PRJNA577476) | soil metagenome | isolation source: 200 cm saprolite under Douglas fir tree site 2 hole 3 | place: USA:California | collected 2015-04-18
TCAAGACCGTCGGAGAAATGGTCGCGTGGGCCAAGGCCAATCCGGGCAAGCTCACGGTGGCGACCAACGGCGAAGGCGGCTTTCCGCATCTCGCCTTCGAGCAGCTGCGCGTGATGGCGGGATTCACCTTCACGCACGTTCCTTACAAGGGCTCGGCACAGATCGTGACCGACGTGATCGGCGGCCAGGTGCAGGCGGCCATCGACGGCATCACGGCACTCGCTCCTCACGCGCGCTCGGGCCGGGTGCGCCTGCTCGCGATCACGAACAAGACGCGCGTGCCGCTGTGGCCCGGCGTTCCCGCGGCGGCGGAGGACGTTCCCGGCTACGAATCCGGCGGCTGGTTCGGCTACGTCGCGCCGGCCGGGACGCCGCGCGAGATCGTGCTCAAGCTCAACGAGGAGATCAATCGCGCGATCAAGCTGCCGGAAGTGGGCGAAAAGCTGGTCGCCGGCGGTTTGATCGTCGTCGCCGAATCGCCCGAATATTTCGGCGACCTCATCCGCAACGACTATGCCAAGTACGGCAAGCTCATGCGCGACATCGGCTTTCAACCGCAGTAACGGGCGTCGCGATCTCTTGCTGAGCTCGCGGATCCTTTGCGCTCTGCTCGCGCTTTCCCTGGCGCGGGGCGCTTTTGCCTGGGGGCCGGAAGCCCACCGCATGGTCGGCGACATCGCGAGCCGGCATCTCGACCCGAAAGCAAGCGCGCGCGTCCTCGAGCTGCTGAAGGACGACCGCCTGGCGGACGGCCAGCTCTCGGGCAGGCGCACGCTCGGCGAGGTCGCTTCCTGGGCGGACGAGATCAGGGATTACGATCCCAAAAAGCCGGGACGCCGCCTGCATTTCGACGATATCCCACTCTGCGAAACGCCCGACTACTCCAGGTATTGCAAGAACCGACAGTGCGCCTCGGCGCAGATAGACCGACAGCTCAAGATTCTGAGCGACGAGCGCGCAAGGCTTGCGCAGAGGAATCGGGCTCTCAAATGGATCGTGCACCTCGTGGGCGATATCCATCAACCCCTTCACGCCTCAAATCGTCGCGATCGAGGCGGCAACGCCGTTCAGGTGTCGTTCTTCGGGCAACGCGACAACCCGCCATACGGCAACCTCAACCTGCACGCCCTCTGGGACGTACACATGGTGCGCAGGCTGGTCGCCGGGCGCGGCGGCGAGCGCGCCTTCGTGTCGGCGTCCCCGAGCGATAGCGACAAAGCCGCCTGGGAAAAGGGCTCGATTTCCGACTGGATCCGCGAAAGCCACGAAATTGCCCGAGACTTCGTGTATACGGCGCTTCCGGTGGCCGCTTCTTGCCGGCGCAGGGTCGCCGGCGTCGTTGCGATCGACCAGGCGTACTACGGCCAGGCGGCGCCCGTGATCGAGGTCCAGATCAGGAAGGCGGGCATCCGCCTCGCGCGGGTGCTGAACGAAGCGCTGGGCCGCTGACGCCCCGGAGCGAACGCGAGCGAAGAAAGCGCCGGGCCGCGGGTCAATCCTGATGGGGAATACCCGCTTTCCGGACGGCGGCCGGTCCGTTTCGTAACAAATTTCTTATCGGGGAGTTTCCGACAAATGTCAGAGTGCCGTATTCCATATATGATAATGGACCGCCGCCCGCGTTGGCGTGGGCGACGCGCGGACCGCTCGGGAGGCCCGGCATTCATGTCATCGACGCCACATCCTCAAGACGAAGTCGCCGTTCCGGGCGGCGAGGTCCTGTTTCGCGCGCTTTTCGGGCAGACCGCGGTCGGGATCGTGGTGGGATCGTTGGAGGGCCGCTTCGTGCGCGCCAACGAGGCGCTGTGCCGCATGCTCGGCTACGACGAGCCGGAGCTGCTGCAAAAAACCGTGCGGGACATCACCCATCCCGACGATCTGGAATCCAACCAGGAGTTCCGGCAGGAGCTCCTGTCGGGAAGGTCCCACGCGCACGTCTACGAGAAGCGTTATATGCGCAAGGACGGCGCGCCCGTCTGGGTCCAGATCGTGGGGACGCTGGTGCGCGACAAATCGGGCGCGCCGCTATGCTTCGTCGTGCTCGTCCACGACATCACCGAGCTCAAGCGCGCGCAGGACGCGCTCAAGGCGAGCGAATCCCGGTTCCGCCGCATGGTGGAGCTGAGCTCGGACTGGTACTGGGTGCAGGACGAGAACTTCCGCTTCCGGGAGCTGGTGGGATTGGAAAAGCGGGGGGTGGATCCGGAGTCCTTCATCGGCAAGGCGCGCTGGGAGCTTCCCAATCTCGGGCCGCTTCCTGAAAAAGTCTGGCAGCAGCACCGCGAAAAGCTCGAGCGCCGCGAGCCGTTCGCCGACTTCGTGTTTCTCGCCCGCGAAACCTCCGGCGAGCTGCGCTATTTGAGCGTGACCGGCGAGCCGGTCTTCGACGCCCAGGGGAAATTCACGGGGTACCACGGCGTCGGCAAGGACATCACCGACGCGGCGGGCGCGCAGAAGGCGCTGGAAGACAGCGAGCACCGCTACCGCATGCTCTTCGACATCCATCCCCATCCGATGTGGGTGGTGCACAACAAGACGTTCGCTTTCCTCGCCGTGAACCAGGCCGCAATCGCGCATTACGGCTATTCGAGGGAAGAGTTCCTGTCGATGACGGCGGAGCAGATCCGTCTCCCGGACGACATCGACCAGCTGCTCAAGAACTTCCAGGACCAGAGCCGCGACTACATGCAGCGCGTGGCGCGGCACCGAAAGAAGAACGGCGAGCTGATCGACGTCGAAGTGACCGCCTTCAACCTCGAATTCGACGGCCAACCCGCGCGTCTCGCGGTGGTGGACGACATCACCGAGCGCCTGAAGGCCGAGGAACGGGTCCGCGAAATCGAGCGGAAGTACCGCGCGCTGCTCGAATCCCGCGAAGACGCCGGCGCGCGCCGGCGCTAGAAAAAGCCGTTCGACCCGCCCGCCTCAGTCGGCGGTCGCGCCGGTGCGGCGCACCAGGTCCCCGTAGGTTTTCGTGTCCCTGCGAATTTCCTCGGCGAGCTGCTCCGGAGTTCCGGGAGAGGGCTCGAAGCCCAGGATCTTGAGGCGCTCGAGGACGTCGGGATCGCCGAGCTGCTTGTTCAGGTCGGCGTTGATCCTGCGCACGAGCTCCGGGGGCGTGCCGCGCGGCGCGAGCACGGCAATCCAGGCATCGACCGCAAAACCGGCGGGTCCGCCCACCTCCTCGACCGTGGGCACCTCGGGCGCCGATTTGGAGCGCTGCTTCGCCGCGACGGCGATCAACTTGATGCGTCCGGCCTTCAGCAGCGGCAGCGCCGAGCCGAGAGTGGAAAGCATCCAGTCGAGATCGCCGTTCGCGATCGACGCGTAGATTTGCGACTGGTCCTTGTACGGCACGAGAACCATCTTCGTGCCCGTGCGGTATTCGAGATCGGCGCCTCCGAGGTGCGACGGGCTGCCGACATACGGCGCGCCATAGGTAAGCTTGCCCGGGTTGGCTTTCGCGGCCGCGATGAGCGCCTGCACCGTCGGATAGGGCCCATCGGTCTTCACCGTTATGAAAAACGGCGTGTGGTAGATCATCCCCACCGGCACGAAGTCCTTCTCCGGGTCGTAGGGCAGCTTCTTGTACAGCGCCGGGTTGATCGCCACGTGCGCGTTGCTGACGATGAGCAGCTCGTGGCCGTCGGGCGCCGCGTTTTTCGCCGCCTCGATGGCGATGAAGCCGCTCGCACCGGGCCGGGAGTCGACGATCACCTGCTGGCCCCAGGCTTTCGCGAGCTTGTCGCCCATGATGCGCATGAATATCGAGGGGCCCGCACCGCTCGAATAGGGCGCGAGGATCTTCACCACTTTCGTCGGATAGCCCGCTTGAGGGGACTGGGCGAGCGCGGACGTCACCCCGCCGAGCCACGCCGCGGCGAGAACGATCAGGTGCGGCACAGACTTGCTCTTCATGGTTGCCTCCTTCCAGGCGCTCAAAGCCGGTGCGGCAGCGGTACGGGCGATCAGTATGCCATCCACGGCGACTCAGCGGTTGACCGAGTCGATGTCCCACGCTGCGATCTGCTTGTAGCGCTCGGAGATCTCGACCAGCGTTTCGCGGCCGATCACGTCCTCGATGCGCCGGAACGGCTTGCCGCCGGTGATCGAATCCACCGTCTCGATGATCAAGTCGGGGGGCGCGGTGCGGTTGGTGAGGACGATGGGCGTGGTCCTCGGAAGGCGGTCCGCCTGGTAGGCCTGCAACGCGGCCGCCGGATCGCGCGAAGCCTTGAGCAGCTGCGCGAGCCGCTCGGCGTCGAGAATCGCCTGCGCGCCGCCGTTGCCGCCGCGCGGGTACATCGGATGCGCCGCGTCGCCGAGCAGCGTCACGCGCCCGAAGCTCCAGCGCTCGACCGGATCGCGATCGACCATCGGGTACTCGAGCACGAATTCCGCGCGGCGCAGCATGTCCGGAACATCCAGCCAGTCGAAGCGCCAGTCGAGGTAGTAGCCGATGAAGTCTTCGAGGCGCCCGCGCTTGTTCCAGTCGTTCTCGGCCCAGCTGTCCTTCTTCACCTCGCAGGACCAGTTGAGCGTCTGCATGCCGTCGGGATGATTGCGGACCGCATAGACCACGAGTTTCCCGGTGCGCAGCGGCCCGGCCCGCGTCACGCTCGCGCCGGTGAGGAAGGGCTTTGCACGCGTGACGCCGCGCCACAGGTTGATGCCGCCGAAGAACGGCCGTCCTTCCTCCGGATAGAACTGACGCCGCACCGCAGAGTGGAATCCGTCGCAGGCGACTGCGACATCGGCGCGCACGGACGCAAGCGGCTCGGCGCTGACAGGGTGCTCGAAATGCACCGTGACGCCGCGCTCGTCCTGGTCCACGCGCCGGTACTTGTGGGCCATGACTACGGCGTCCGCGCCGATGCGCGAGCTGACCGCGTCGTGGAGCACGGCGTGCAGGTCGGCGCGATGGAACGAGTAGTGGGGAAACTCGTAGCCGGCGTAGCGCCCGCAGGGCTCGCTGTAGATCAGCTGGCCGTACTGGTTGAAGAACGTGAACTCACGCGCCTCGATGCCGACGCGCGCGATCGCTTCGCCAAGCCCCAGCCCGAACAGTCGGCGCATCGCATGCGGGAAAAGATTGATGCCGACCCCGAGCGGCTTGAACTCGGCGGCGGCCTCGTATACCCGGCAAGGGATGCCGTTGCGGTGCAGGTAAAGGGCGAGCGTGAGCCCGCCGATGCCGCCGCCTATGACTGCGACTTCCAATTTCCCTCCTCCTTCAACGAACCTTCCCGCCCGGCCGATCTCTTTTCCGAACCCGCCCGCGGCCAGTGCGTACGCACTCTATCACTGCGTTTTGATCCCCGCCTCCTCGGGTGAACCGGAAAAGATTCTACCAACTCCGGGCCGACGTCCGGAGCGACCGGTCAGCGCCGGTTCTCCGCCGACCTCTTCGGTGATGGAGGGCGGTGTCCGGGCGCGGCTATTCCACGCTCACGCGCGATAACCTGATCAGCCGGTCCCAGCGCGCGTATTCGGATTTGAGGTACTCGGCAAACTGCTCGGGGGTGTTGCCGACCACCTCGAACCACTGCCGTGTCACGTACTGCTCGCGAAACGCCGGGTTATCGAGGATTTTCCTCGTGTCGCCGTAGATCCTGGCGACGGTCTCGCGCGGCATGCCCGCGGGCCCCACCAGCGCGAACCACGTTCCCGCCTCGTAGCCGGGGACGCCGGATTCGGCGACCGTGGGAAGTTCGGGGAGCGCGGGAATGCGCTGCGCGGTCGCCGCGGCGATGAGTTTCAGCTTCCCCGCGCGCGCGTGCGGCTCGACCAGGAGCGGCGTGACCATCATCATCTGAATCCGGCCGGAAAGCAGATCGGTGACCGCGGGTCCCGCGCCCTTGTAGGGCACGTGCACGATATCGACGCCGAGCAGGTTCTTGAGGTAATCCACGCTGATGTGCGCCGAGGAGCCCAGGCCGAAGGAGCCGTAGGAGAGCGAGCCGGGCTTCGCTTTCGCGAGCGCCGCGAATTCCTGGAAAGTGTCCGCCGGGACCGAGGCGTGCACCGCGATCACCCACGGGAAACGCACCAGCACCGTGACCGGCGTGAAACCGTTCAAGCCGTCGTAGGGCAGCTTCCTGTAGAGGTGCGGGTTGATCACGAACGAGGAGGCGTCCGAGACGAGGAGCGTCGCGCCGTCGGGCGCCGACTTCGACACGTAGTCGGCGCCGAGGATCTGGTTTGCGCCGGGGCGATTCTCGACCAGCACCGGCTGTCCCCAGATCTCGGACAAGCGCGGCGCCAGCGCGCGCGAGAACGCGTCGGTCGCGCCGCCCGGGGAGGTCGGCACGACGATCTTCACCGGCCGCGAAGGGAACGATTGCGCCGGCGCGAGGAGAGGCGCTGCGGCAAGCGCGGCGGTGACGAAAGCGAGCAGGCGCACTGAAATCCCGGACACCCTGAGATCCTCCGTTGTGCGCGCCTATTGTAGTTCGGGGCTGGCCGAGCGGTCCTGGGCAGTCGTTCGAGCGAGACCGTGAATTTGTCACGCTCTTTGGGCTTACCGAAGGCATCGATCTCGCGAAACAGCGGTCATCGATGGCCTGGAAATTGCGTTAAAGCAGCTATGGGCTCGGAATCCCGCTCAGGTTTTTGGAAAGCCCTTCCCGGGAATTACCCGATTGGCCCGGTGGCGGGACGACGATAGCCTAGCAATCGAACGGAATCTACGGAGTCGGGCAAAACCTACGGAGATGCCGCAGACCATGAATCCGTATCCGCAGTTCAGCCGCGTCGAAGCGGAACTCTCGGCCCGAATCGGAGCGGTGTTCGGCCGCTTCCCCGATCTGTCCGGCTTTTCGCTCCAGGATCGGACCGGCCTGCCGGACTATATAGACCCCTCGAGCCTGCGGGACGAGCTTTTCGTCACTGAGCTCGGCTTCTCCGCGCCGGTCACCGAAGTGGAGTATGACGAAGCCTACCAATCGATCGCCGATGCCGTCGCGGACATCGTGTCCGAGCGGCCCGAGGCCTTGGAGCTGCTGCGCGGGCGCACTTTCGCCCGAACGCTCCACTGAGCTCGGCGTCAGCGCGAGCCTCTCTTCACCTCCGGTACGACAATCGCCTCCGGATCGCTCGCCGGGAGTATCCTCGATCGCCTTGTCCGCGGCATGGCGATATAAAAATGAAGTCTTGAAGTACACAAGGTCATCCGGAACGCCGGCGTGCGGATCGACTGGCGGCGCGCGGCCTTTATAATCTCGTTCGCATCCCAGTTCGAGGAGGAAGATCCGATGACCCGAGGCCTTGCCCCATCCCGCCGCCGCGTGCTCGCCGCGCTTGCCGCGGCAGCGGCCGCTGCGCCGTTCGCCGCGCTCGCACAGGGCCTGTCGAAGCGCCCGGTGCGGATCATCGTTCCCTTCACGCCCGCCGCGGGCCCCGACATCGTCGCGCGGCTGCTCGCGCCCAGACTGCAGGAGCGCTGGAATCAGCCGTTTTTCGTGGAGAACCGCCCTGGCGCCTCCGGAACGATCGGCACCGAGGTGGTGGTGAAGGCCCCGCCAGACGGCCATACCATCATGGTCGGCCCCGCGTCGATCGTCACCGCGCCGCATCTGTACCCCAAGATCTCCTATGACGTGGTGAAAGATCTCACCGCTGTCACGAACATCGGCTCGACGAGTCTCGCGCTGGTGGTGCACAAATCGGCGCCCGTCGGAACGCTGCGCGAGTTCATCGCCTGGGTGAAGTCCCAACCCGGCAAGCTCAACTACGGCTCTCCGGGAAACGGCACGCACCATCACTTCTGCATGGAGCTCCTCAAGCTGCAGGCCGGCCTGGATATCGTTCACGTTCCCTACAAGGGCTCGGCTTCGGCCGAGAACGACTTGATCGCGGGCGTCATCCCGATGATGTTCCTCCCGATTCACGTGGCGCTGCCGAAAATCAAGGCGGGCCAGATCAAGGTGCTGGGCGAGAGCCTGAAAGGTCGCCATCCGCTGTTTCCCGACATCCCCTCGCTGCACGAGCAGGGCGTGACCGGCTATGACGTGGACCTGTGGCTCGGCGTGTGGGCGCCGCCGGGGCTGCCGGCGGACATTCTCGCGAGGTACAACTCGGACATCCGCGCGATCGTCGCCCAGCCCGACATGCGCGAACAGCTCGCAGGCCAGGGCCTGGTGCCGAACACCGGCACGCCCGAGCAGTTCGCAAAACAGGTAAAGGAGGATTTCGAGAAGTGGGGCAGGGTGATCCGCGAAGCGGGAATCAAGGCGGACTGATGAGATGAAATCCATTGAAACGGTGGGAATTCTGGGTCTCGGCAAGATGGGATGCCCGATGGCGGGGCATCTCGTCGCCAAGGGCTTCAAAGTCATCGGCTACGACCCGCTCGCGCAAGCGCGAGAGAAAGCCATGGCGCGGGGCGCCCGCGGCGCGGCCTCCGCGCGCGAGGTCGCGCAGGCGAGCGACCTCGTCATCGTCGTGGTCGGCTTTGACAGCGAGGTCGAAGAGGTGATTTTCGGAAAGGAGGGCTTGCTCGAGGGCGCGAAACCCGGTCTGGTCGTTGCGCTCGGCTCGACGGTTGCGCCTCGCTATTCGAAGCGGGTCGCGGCGCGCCTTGGGGAGCGGGGCATCGTTCTCCTCGACATTCCCCTTGCGCGCGGCGAGGCGGCCGCGGTCGCCGGGAAGCTTCTCGTCTACGGCGCGGGCGACCCCGCCGCCTTCGAGCTCTGCAAACCCGTCTTCAGCGCGTTCGCCTCGGACATCTTCCATCTGGGGCCGGCGGGGGCCGGACAGGTCGCGAAGATGGTCAACAACCTCATCCTTTGGGCGTGCATCGCGGTGAACGACGAAGGCCTGCGGCTCGGGCAGGCGCTCGGCGTGGATCCGGAGCGGCTGTGCCGGGCGCTGCATCACGGCAGCGCGCAGAACTGGGCGATGGACACGCAGGCCGAGAGGAGCGGCATGCCCTGGGCGGAGAAGGACATGAGCATCGTCCTGCAGGAGGCGGATGCGGCGCGCCTCAGCCTGCCGCTCGCCGGCACGGTCAGGGAAGCGATCAAGGGACTGAAGATTCGCTTGGGGCTCGGCATGCCGGAGGTTGGGGGACATGACTGATGCTCCGCACGCGGCTCCAGCCTAGGTGGACGTTCGCAGGAATTCGACGAATTCGTGTTCCGGCAGCGGCTTGCTGCAGTAGTACCCCTGCATCTGATCGCAAATGTGCTCGCGCAAAAAGCTGAGCTGTTCGGCGTTTTCGACGCCCTCCGCCACGACTTTGAGCTTCAGGCTTTGCGCGAGCGCGATGATCGCCTTGGTGATCGCGGCGTCGTTCTCGTCGCCGGGGATGTCCTCGATGAACGACTGGTCCACTTTCAGGCTGTCGATGGGAAACTGCTTGATGTAGGCGAGCGACGAGTAGCCGGTGCCGAAATCGTCGATGGCAAGGTGAATCCCCATCGCCCTGAAGGCGTTCAATGTCTTTACCGTCTTCTCGGGATTCTGCATGACGGTGCTTTCGGTGAGCTCCAGCTCGAGGAATTCCGGGTCAAGTCCGGTTTGCCTGAGCACCTCGGCCACGTCCTCCAGCAGCCGCTCGTGAATGAACTGGCGCGCCGACAGATTGACCGCGACACGTAGGGGGCGCATCCCCTGCTGCTGCCAGGCTCGATTCTGCGAACAGGCGGTCCTCATCACCCATTCGCCGATGGGAACAATGAGGCCCGTCTCTTCCGCGAGCGGAATGAATTGTTCCGGGAAGACCAGCCCCAATTCCGGGTGCCGCCAGCGGATAAGAGCCTCCATGCCCACCATGCGACCGGTGTTGATCTCGGCCTTGGGCTGGTAGTGCAGCAAAAATTCGCCGCGCTCAAGAGCCAGTCGCAAGCTCGACTCCATCGCCAGGCGCTCGAGGGAATGTACGTTCATCTCCGACGAGTAAAACTGAAAAGTGTTTCTGCCCTTATCCTTTGCGCGATACATCGCGATATCGGCGTTTTTCAGCAGAGCCTGGGCGTCTTTGCCGTCATCCGGGTAAGTGCTGATGCCGACGCTGGCCGAAAGGCTGAATTCCTGCTCTGGGTTCTTCAACGGCTTTCTCACCTCCACTAGAAGCTTGTTCACCACTCCGGTGATGTCGCTCGGCGCAGTGAATTCCTCGATCATTATGACAAACTCATCGCCCCCGAAACGGGCGATCGTGTCGCTCCCGCGCATGCATCCCCGCAGGCGCTCGGCGATCTCCTCGAGCGCACGGTCCCCCGCTTCGTGGCCGAGCGTGTCGTTGATGAGCTTGAAACGGTCCAAATCGATGAACAGAATCGCCAAGGTCCTGCCGTGGCGCAGGGCACGGTTGATTGCGTGACTGACGTTTTGATTGAACGTGGTGCGATTGGGCAGCCCGGTAAGCTCGTCGTGCTGGGCGAGATGGCGGATGCGCTCCTCGGCGGCTTTTCTCTCGGTGACGTCCCTTGTTACACCGCGGTATCCTTTGAAATTGCCTTCCTCGTCGAAAATCGGAAGGCCGCTTACACTGATATGGTGGAGCATGCCGTCGGCGGCGACGCGGCCGTGCACAAAGTCGTAGAACGGCTTGTGCGCTTCCAGCGTGGCCTTGTGCGCCTCCCATTCGGCGGCAGTCGTCCTTGAATTTGGCAGTTCCCACCTGGTTTTTCCGATGAAAGTTTCGCGCTCCGAGACGGGAACGCTGAACGACCTCTTCGTGATATCGGTGAATCGGACGAATCGGAAATGCTCGTCCTGCTCCCAGTACGCGTCCGAGGAGAGCTCGGTGAGGCCGCGAAAGCGCGCTTCACTTTTGCTCAGCCGGTCGGCGGTGCGCCTCTGATTCACGAACAGCAACAACAGTGCGACGGTAATCACCGCCGCGGAACCGCTCGCCACCGCCGCATAGGAGAAGTAGCGCACGCGACTCTGGTAGTAGGGGCGCAAGACCTCGTCCTCGGAGAGCGCCGTCACGGCAACCAGCGGGTATTCCTCCAGCGCCACATAGGAGAAAAACCGCTGCACGCCGTCGATCGTGCTGCGAGCAATAAGGTTTCCCCTGGGCGCTCGTGCAATCGCCGCGAACAATGGCGACCCGCTGATGTCGGCGCCCGTTTGCACCTCATTCCCGCTCTGTCTTGCCAAGATGATACCGTCGCTCCGAACCACCGCCGCTGAACCGCTTTTGCCGAGATCGATATCGCCATAGGGCTTCACTAAGTAGACGGGATCCACCGAGACGACCAGCACGCCGGCGAAGCGGCCGTCGGGGTAGTTGATGCGCCGGGTTATCTGCACCGACGACTTGCCGGAAACCCGCCCGACCACGGGCCGACTGATGTGAAGGCGATCCTGGTCCATATCGACATGGGCCTTATAGTGCTCCCGGTCGCCGAGGTACACGCGCTCTGAATGGGGTAGGCTCGATGCCGCAAGCCATCCGTCACTGTCGATGAAGCTCAGCTGGATAAGGCTGGGATTCTTGTTCGCAGCGATCCGGAAGGGCTCGACGAGGTTGATTCTTTTGACGCCGTTGCTCTCAATCCGGCGCTTGGCAAAGCTGACGAGCAAATCGATTTGTCCGACGTGACGAAGGAGTTCTTCCTTGAAGGCCCGGGCAAGATTGGTATTGCTTTGGGTCGCCGAGGCGATGATGTTCTCGCGCTCGGTGGAGAGCGCTTGGAACACGTAGATCCAGATCGAGCAAATCACTGCGGCGCCGCCCAGAATGATGAGGATATCGGCGCGGAATCGGCGCAGCATGGGGGCTCGAGAAATTCTGATCGTATACTGTACCGCTTATCCCCCGCCCGCGCGCCGGCCGGATTTTCCCGCGCAGCCGGTCTGGCCTGGCCGGTCGTCTTTATCGCTGCCGGTCAAAGGATGAACTCCACGACGTCCTAGGGGCCCGGCGCGGGCCGGCCGGCCGGGCGGAGTTGACGCCGTCCCGAAGCCCGGATACTTTGGCGTTGTTTCCCGGGGGACGCTCGATCCGGGGCCCCGGATCAGCGGCCAACCGGTTTCAGGATCGGAGGACACAATGGGGTCTTACGGCAACTTGATGTGGCATTTGCTCGTCCAGTTCTTGATCGTGTTGTTCCTCGTCGTGGCCGTCGCCGGCCTCGCTGTAGGGGTCGGGCTCATCGTCTCCAGCCTGAAGACGGTGCAGTTCTTCAACGTCGTGAACCGCTGGGTGTCGACCCGCCACGTCCTCAAACCGGTCGAGGTGCCGCGCGATACGGAGCGGATCACGCACAGGTACCATCGCTGGCTCGCCGGAGGCTTTGTCCTCGGCGGTCTGATCTCGATATTCGGCCTGGCGGCAGGGGTCGACGCTTCCGCCCTCAGCGCGGCGCTTGCCGAGAGGCGCGTCGTGCCGCTCGTCGCCATCGCCGTGGAAAGCACGAAGTGGTTTTTGATCGTGGGCAGCGTATTCGGCGTCGTGGTCGGCGGCATGTTGCTTCTCTATCCCGACGCGGAGAACACTCTCGAGAGGTTTGCGAACCAGTGGGTGTCGTCCCGGCAGTTGACCCGCGGTGGGGACGAGATGCGCATGACGCTCGACAGGCTGGTCGAGGCCCGTCCCAAGCCCGCCGGCTGGATCATCGCCTGCACTTCGGCGGCGGCGGTGATCGCCGCCCTCATCATGCTGGCGCGCTACTACTAAGGCGAGCAAGTCGGATGGCGATGCCTTGACGACCGCCAGGGCATCGCCCGGTTTGCGCAGGCTTCCTTGAAGTCCAAGACGGTAGCGATACTCGAGAGCCGGCTTGGCCGCCAGCTCGCCGACCTGGTGGGGAAACACGGGGGTCGGCCGATGCTCGCGCCCGCGCTCGCGGAAGTGCCGGACGTCGATAAGGGCACGATCGCGCGGCTCGTCGGCGAGCTCGAATCGCACCCGCCCAAAGTCGCGATCTTCCAGACCGGCGTCGGCACGCAGGCCCTGTTTGTCGCCACCGATTCCCTCGGCATGACGCCGAACTTTCTCGCCTTGCTTGCGAAGTGCGTGGTGGCCGCGCGCGGACCCAAGCCAACCGCGGCGCTGCGCTCGCGCCAGGTGCGCATCGATCGCAGCGCGAAGGAACCTTTCACCACCGCTGAAGTACTGGAATCGCTGCAGGATCTCGAGCTGCGGGGCGAGCGCGTCATGGTGCAGCGCTACGGAGAGACCAATACGGAGCTGGAAATCGCTCTGCGGGCGAAGGGCGCCAGAGTCGTGGAGATTCCCACCTACCGCTGGGCGCTGCCCGCCGACACTGCGCCGATGCTGCGACTGTTGGAAGCGCTCGAACGCCGCGAAGTCGATGCCACGGTGTTCACCAACGCTGCCCAGGTTCACAACCTGTTCGCCCTTGCCGAAAGGTACGGCAGGAACAGTTTGCTCGCGACCGACCTGAACCGGACGCTGGTCGCGTCGGTCGGCCCGGTGAGCAGCGCGGCGCTCAGGGAGCACGGCGTGACGATCGCCCTCGAGGCGAGCCCGCCGAAGCTCGGGCCGCTGGTGGAGGCGCTCGACCGGGCGCTTTCCGCGTAGCGACGGCTCACGCCATCCGGTAGCGTTTCACGGCCTGCTCGTCCCAAACCACTCCTGTTCCCGGACGATCGGGAATGACCGCCGCCCCGCCGACGACGGAAAGCGGCTCGGCGAGGATCGCATCGGCCCAGTCCACGTACTCGAGGTAGTGGCAAGTGGGCGTGACCGCCAGCAGGTGCGCGCTCGCCTCCGGAAAGAGATGCGAGGACATCGGCACGCCGTGTTCCGCGGCGAGGCTCGCGGCGCGCTGCCAGCCGGTCACACCGCCGATCCTCTCCAGGTCGGGCATCACGCAGTCGCAGGCCTTCGCGGCGAGCGCCTCGGCCATCTGTTCGGGCAGCGAAAAATTCTCCCCGATCTGCACCGGCGTCGCGAGCGCCCGCGCGACCTCGGCGCAGCCGCGGAAATCGTCGTGCCGGATCGGCTCCTCGATCCAATAGATGTCCTCGGCGTCGATCGCGCGGCCGCGCCGAAGCGCTTCAGCGACCGAAAGCGCCTGGTTGAAATCGACCATGAGCTTAACGCCGTCCGGAACACGTTTGCGCACTGCGCGCACCGCGGCGAGGTCGGCCTCCGGCGCCGCATGGCCGAGCCGCAGCTTCACCGCGCGAAATCCGCCTTCGAGAAGTTTCTCCGCTTCGTCCGCGGCCGCCTCGGGGGCCATCAATCCGAGGCCGTTGCTGTTGTACGCGGCGACCGGGCGCGGCGAGCCGCCGAGGAACGCGACGAGAGGCTTGCCGGCGGCGACGCCAAGCGCATCCCAGCAGGCGACGTCGAACCCGGACATCGCCATGCGCACGATGCCCTGCACCCCGATCAGCTTGAAGCGGCGCGCGAGCTTTTCCCACAGCTCTGCGGGCGCGATGCGCTCGCCCTTCACCGTGCGCTCGATTTCTCCGAGCATGCCGGCGATCGCGGGGGCGGCCGCGGGAAGGTAGCAGAAGAGATACGCGCGCCCCGTCACGCCTTCTTCCGTCTCGACGTCGATCAGCAGCAGGGGCGCGGAGCGTATCGTCCCCGCGCTCGTTCCGAGCGGCAGCTTCATCGGCACCTCCACGCCGACTGAGCGGATCCGGCGCAGCGTGAGCCGGGGCGCGGCCATTTCAGATTTTGTTCCTGCCCCCGGCGTGCAGCGCGAGAACGTCGCACACCGCGCGGTTGGCCGGCGTCGGCACGCCCGCGGCCTGGCCGAGCTGCACGACGCCTCCGGAGAGCCAGTTCACCTCGAGCGGGTTGCCGCGCTCCAGGTCGTGATGCATGGAAGAGGTCATGTCGGGGGGAAGCCCGTCGGCGAACGCGAGGCGGCTCTCGGCGTAGTCCTCGGGCAGCGCGACGCCGTGCGCGCGGCCGACGGCGACGGTCTCGCGCATCAGCTCGAGGAGGAAGGCGCGCGTCTGCGGATTTTCGCGGATCGGGCCGATCGGCATGCGCATGGCGGTGGTCGTTGCGGACAGCCCCACGAGAAACACGTACTTCTCCCAGATCGCC
>WNFH01001711.1_pt1 | contig 14979 bp, 10 predicted proteins | sample 5400411 | NCBI WGS metagenome assembly WNFH01 (sample SAMN13153347, study PRJNA577476) | soil metagenome | isolation source: 200 cm saprolite under Douglas fir tree site 2 hole 3 | place: USA:California | collected 2015-04-18
GAATGCACGCCCGGCCCCGTTGCCGCGGGTGGAGCACCCTCAGTCTTCGGTAGCCAGTGCACGGACCGGGGCACTGGCGGGCGCCACCTGGGGGCCGCGGATCGTGAAGAGGATCACGAGCAGCGCGCACACGTCGAAGATCGTCGCGACGAGGAACGAGGTGGCCATGCCGTGCGTGAGCACATGATGGGCCTGCGCGAGTGCGGTAGCACCAGCAAGGGGATGCGCAGCCGCGTTCCTGCTTGCGCTGCCGAACACGGTCACCAGGGCGGCCAGGCCAAGTGACCCGCCGACCTGCTGCATCACGTTGACCATGCTGGACGCGGCGCCGGAGTCCTCGGGCCGGACCCCAGCGAGGGACGCCATGGTCAGCGGCACGAACACCACCCCCATTCCGATGCCGAACAGCAGCATCGGGCCGAGGACACCGGACAGATAGCCAGTGGACTGGGAGACCATGGACAGCCACGCCATGCCGGCGATGACCGGCAGCATGCCCGCCAGCATCAGGTTCTTCGGCGCGAACCGGGCCAGCAGCCTGGGCGCGGCGCGCGACACGGTGAACAGCCCGATGGTCATGGGCAGAAACGCGATCCCCGCGCGGAGCGGGCTGAAGCCGAGAATGTCCTGCACGAACTGGGTGAGGAAGAAGAACATGCCGAACATGCCCGCGACCAGCAGCAGCCGGGCGGCGAAGGAGCCGGAGCGGCCGACGCTGGAGAAGAGCCGCAACGGGGTGATCGGCTGCCTGGCCCGGGTCTCGGTGACCAGGAAGATTCCGAGCAGCACGACCGCGGCGGCGAACGCCCCGACGGTGAGGCGGTTGCCCCAGCCGTTAGCGGCGGCGCTGATGAACGCGTAGACCAGCGAGGTCATGCCCGCTGTTGAGGTGAGCGCCCCGGTGAGGTCGAAGCGGCCGGGTTGCCGCCGCGACTCCGCGATGAACACCGGCGCGATGGCCACGACGGCGATCCCGATCGGCACGTTGATGAACAGCACCCAGCGCCAGGACAGCCACTCGGTGATCACGCCGCCGAGCACCAGGCCAAGCGACGCGCCGGCGGTGACCACCGCGGTGTATATGCCGAGGGCACGGGTCCGCTCTCGGCCTTCTGGGTAGCTGCCCACGATCAGTGCGAGCACAGCGGGCGAGGCCATCGCGCCGCCGACGCCCTGGGCGGCGCGGGCCGCCAGCAGCATCCCGGCCGACGTCGCGAGCCCGCCGACCAGCGAGGCGACGGTGAACAGGCCGATGCCGGCCAGGAAGACCCGCCGCCTGCCGAGGATGTCACCCGCCCGCCCCCCGAGCAGCAACAGCCCGCCGAAGGCGAGAGTGTAGGCGTTCAGCACCCAGGACAGGCTGGTCGCAGAGAAATGCAGTCCGTGCTGGATGTGCGGCAGCGCGATGTTCACCACGGTCATATCGAGGATGATCATGAGCTGAGCACCGAGCACCACCAGCAGGGCGATGCCCGGACGGTCATAGTGCCGACGCCGCAGCGTGCGACGCTGAGGTGGCGCTACGGTTCCTGACAGTGATGGAGCAGACAAGGATTTCCCCTGAGGCTTGAGGTAGTATCCGGAGGAGTACTCCGATTACTATACGGAGGAACCCTCCGATTAGCAACCCATTAAGTGATGACGATGAGCGCGACAGAGACGTCCAGCCCGGAGCAGTCCGGCGTGATGCGTGCCGATGCACGCCGGAACCACGAGCGGCTGCTTGCGGCCGCGGCCGCGACCTTCACGGAGCACGCGGCCGATGACGCGTCCCTTGAGGAGATAGCGCGACGCGCGGGCGTCGGGATCGGCACGCTCTACCGGCACTTTCCGACCCGCCAGGCGCTGCTTGAGGCGGTCTACAAGGACCAGGCCCAGGCGCTGCACGCCCGGGCGCTCGAGTTGCTCGACTCACCCTCGCCCACCGAGGCGCTCGTCACCTGGCTGCGCGCCATGATCGAATTCGGCGCCACGAAGCGTAGCCTGTCCAAGTCGCTGATGGCTACGCTCGGTAAGGATTCCGAGTTGCTCTCCCTGTGTAGCACCATGATTCGCGAGGGCGCGACGCCGCTGCTGACCCGCGCGCAGGAGGCCGGGGAAGTGCGGGCCGACACGGATACCACGGACCTGCTCAGGCTGTCGCACGCGATCGCCGTGGCGTGTGAACACGCGTCCCCGCACGCCGACCAGGCCGAACGGCTGCTTTCGCTGATGTTCGACGGCCTCCGCAGTTCTCGTCCCGGGTCGCCGGCCCCAGATCGCCTCGGCAGCAAGCCGGACGCATGAGCCATTGCCGTCAGGCACCGCTGACGGTCCGTCGAAGACGGCGCCGGCCTGGCGGGGACGTGCTGGAGGCATTCACGTGAACGCGGGATGAGACTACGCTGAAGAGCAACCGCATGGCCGGGTCGGGCGTCTGACCCGTACCGGCAGGCCTCGGCGTGATCGGAGAGCGGTGCCTCGCCCGGCGCCCGGCTAACGGTTCGCCATGCGGGGCTGAGGGGTGAGGACATGGCCTCGACACCAGCTCCGCAGCGGCCCGTGCAGTGGACCGCCCCGGAATGCACCTGCAACTTCAGGTGGTGCCCGGACCAGTGGGGCCGAATCCGCGAGGTCCGCACCCCGGCGCTTAACTGCCTGGCCCATCCATTCGAGCTGCCGACGTCATTGCACTGCCCGCGGTTTGACGATCCAGCTCCGCATCTCCCCCGGCGGAGGCGGAGCCTCTTTGCCGTTCATTGGCGAGTGCCTGCGGGGCTATGACCTGGTGGGCCTAGATGGATTTGAACCATCGACCTCATCCCATCAGCTCTGGACGACCACGGGTTGCGGTTCCATGACGCCGTGATCCGTGGTTGTCAGGGTGGGCGTTGTTGGTCCGCTGTGCGGCAACGTTGATGTCACTCCTGCTGTCAGACCGCCCTGGCATCCTGGAACTGCCCCGTCCTCCTCGTAGCTGCCATCGCTTGGCTGAGGCCGACGTGTCAAGGTTCGCGCAGCGACCGCGTAGCGGCTTGGCCTTGACTCGGAGGACTCGGCCGAGACTATGTCACAGCCAGGACGACCTAGCCGCCTGGAGCCAGCTCTGTTCCACGTGGTCTACGTCCAGGCAACGCGCCGGTTCTCGATCATAGAGCCGATGCATGTTAGCATTCGAACAGGTGATCGATCGAGAGGAAGGAGGCGAGGTCGCGAGTCGTCTGCTGCGGGCGCGCGTGGCCTGTGCAAGCAATGCGTAGCATTACCCTGTCGTCCGTTCCGGCGCAAAGTGCGCGTCAACTGAGCCGCACGACGGGAGTGTCATGGATCGAGATGAGGTCGCAGAACTTCACTTCATCACATCGATCGCCAACCTGGACTCGATCCTTAGGCGTGGGATCTTGAGTCACGCGGCGCGGTTAGAGCACCGCTCGGTCGCTTCGGAAGATGTCCAGGGTAGGCGGCGTGGGAAGTCGGTACCAGGCGGGTCTCGCTTGCACAGTTACGCCAATCTCTATTTTCATGCGCGCAACCCAATGATGTACTGCCTCCTGCAGGATGGTCACGACGATCTGATTGTGTTGAGGCTGTCTGCAGCGGCACTCGACATAACAGATACGGTCATTACGGACGGCAATGCGGCATCGGCTGGTACGCGGTTCTACCCGTCGCCCGATGGCCTGCTGCACCTAGACTCGGAGCTGATCTTTGCCAAGTACTGGACCGATGAGAACTACTGGCCAGTAAGAGAGAAAAAACGTGCCCGGAATGCAGAAGTATTGGTGCCAATCCTGGTACCATCAATGTATATCGAAGGTTGCTACGTTGACACTCGTGAGAAGCGTAGCGCGTGCTTGGGGTTTGAAGACCTGCCCGCCGTAGCAGTTCGCAAGGAGATTTACTTTCGATGAGTAATGTACGGGTACTCGAAGGTGACTTGCTGAAGTCAAACATGCACGCTCTGGTTAATACAGTGAACACTGTCGGTATTATGGGTAAGGGCGTTGCCCTGGAGTTCAAGAAGCGGTATCCCGCCATGTACCTCGATTACGTCAAACGCTGCGATAGGCATGAAGTTAAGTTGGGTGAACCGTATGTCTATCAGGCTGACGATCACTTGATCGTCAACTTCCCGACCAAGCAGCACTGGCGCTCGGTGAGTCGTCTCAGCGACATAGTGGCTGGTCTAGAGTACCTTGAGGGCCACTACAAGGACTGGGAGATCAGGTCGTTGGCGGTACCGCCCCTCGGCTGCGGCAACGGTCAGCTTGAGTGGCGAGTTATCGGTCCGATTCTACTTCGACACCTGCGGCGCCTAGCCATTCCGGTCGAGCTGTATGCGCCTCACGGAAGTTCGCTCTTGGACGAGCATCAGCTGGAGTTGCTGGATCGGACTGATGACCGAGATTCAGAACAATGGCGGCTGGAGCCGTGGCTCGTCGCGATTGCTGAGACGGTCCGCCGACTGGAGTCACAGCGTTATCACTGGCCGGTGGGCCGCGTAATGCTCCAGAAAATCGTCTATTTCGCAACCGTGGCCGGACTGCCCACCGGCCTAGAGTTCGAACGGTCTAGCTTCGGGCCATTCGCTCCAGACCTTAAGGCTGCGGTAGGGCGCATGCAGAATAATGGCCTTCTGATGGAACAGCCTCGCGGTCGTATGATCGAGATGCGAACCGGGCCAGCACTGGATGATGCTCTTGGGAGCTACAACGACCAGCTTGAGCAGTGGAGTGACCTAATCGATCGACTGGTCGACTTGGCTGCAAGGTTCGATAGGAACGGCGCTGAGATAGCTGCGACTGTGCATTACGCCACCGAGGAGCTTCGCGGCCGACTGGGCCACTCACCGACCGTCGTCGAAGTTATTACTCATGTCGAAGAGTGGAAAAGTCGTCGTAGTCCGAAGCTGGAGCGCGACGCTATTCTCGGGGCCATCGTCAACCTTGGTACGCGAGGGTGGCTGCAAGTCGATCCGGACAGTGCAACAGCGCAGGCAGTAGATGACATGGTAGAGGCTGGCTCGTTACCTCGCTGATTGCCATCCGTCCGCGTCATCGGCGAAGCTGGATCAGGCGCTCATCTCGAATGCCCAGCCCATGAGTTCGCTGTTCCCGGCCTGCTTGGCCCACTGGCAGGCGGCCTGGCGGGGGGCTTCGGCTTCTTCGCGCTCGCCGAGGTCGTAGTGGAGGCATCCGAGGAGTGCAGCCAGCCACGCCGCGACGACTAGCAGCTCACGGTGCTGGTCGAGAGTTGACCGGCCGCCGACTAGCCGGATGACGTGCTGGAGCCGCCTTTTGGTCCGGTCCCGCAGGGTCGCCACCGGGGTGCTCGGGTAGGCGCGGCACAGCAGGTCGGCCGTCTCGTTGAGGGCCTCGATGGTGCCAGCGCCGATATCGGAGACCTCGGCCATGCGGGTGAGTTCCAGCGTGTCAAAGATCTCGGCCTCAGCCTGCAAGGCGTCACGTGGAACGAACGTGACAAGTCCCCGCCCAATGGCTGTCAGGAGCTGGATCGGTGGAGGCCGAAGGCGCGCAGCACCGGCCAACCGGCCGGTGCCCGACTGCCGGGGGCACGGCTGGCTGAACGTGCGCTCCGGGCCGGTCTACAGGCCGGCGGCGTTGAAGATCACAGGTGCGCCGCTGCCCCGGGCAGCCCGGTAAGCCGCGAACTGGGTGGGCCTAGATGGACTTGAACCATCGACCTCATCCTTATCAGGGATGCGCTCTAACCGGCTGAGCTATAGGCCCTTATCTGGCGGCCCCCCCGCGCGCCGGGGAACACCGCCGCGCAAGATTACCGCATCCGGAAGGGAGCCCGGGTCAGTCACTCTCCCGGAGGGTAACTTCGATCCCGCCGCCGAGGTGGGTGACGAGGTTGTAGATCATGGCGCCCACCGTGGAGAGCGCGGTGATCAGGATGATGTTCACCGCGCCGATGAGCATCGTGTAGCCGAGGACCCTGGACGCCGAGAACCATTTGGTGAGGCTGACCCCGGCCGAGCCCGAACTGGAGGTCACGCTTTCCAGCGTCCTCTGGACCGAGGCGAAGACACCGAGAGTGTCGAGCGCGAACCACAGCAGGGCCACGGCCACAAACAGCATGACCCACGCCACCAGGGAAATCAGGAAGCTGAACTTCATCACTGACCACGGTTCGAGCCGGGCCAGGACGAGATCAGCCCGGCGGGCCTGGGTGGCACCGGCCTTGGTCTTGCGCGGCATCGCGGAGAAGGCGGGCCGCCGACGGGCGTCGCCGGTCTTCCCGGCGCTCGTGACTGGCTCCGTGAGTTGGGCGGGGTACGGCGGCGCGCTGCCCACACCGCCCGCAAGGCCGCTTTCATGGCCGTACGCGCCTACCGGCGCGCTCTCCTGACCGTACGCGCCTACTGACGCGCTCTCCTGCCCGAACGGGGCGTCCTGGCCGTTCGGGTGCAAGGTTTCCCCGGTGTAGTTATATGCATTCGCGTTCACGTCGGCCGTAACATCGTGGCCGGGCGAGTCGCCAGCGGAACTGGGGATGGCCGACCCCTGAGGGCCAAGACGACCACCGACCGAGCCGTAGCTGGCCGGATCGTAGCTGACCGGATCACGGCTGGCAGTTCCGTAACTGGCCGGATCGTAGCTGACCGGATCACGGCTGGCAGTTCCGTAACTGGCCGGTCCGTAACTGGCCGGATCGTAGCTGACCGGATCACGGCTGGCAGTTCCGTAACTGGCAGTTCCGTAACTGGCCGGATCGTGGCTGGCAGCCTTGTAGCTGCCAGCATCGTAGCTGGCCGGATCACGACTGACTGAGCCAATGGTTACCGGGTCATCGCTGTCCAGGCGATCGCCGTCCGGGCCGTCAGATACCGAGTCGTCGCTGGCCAGACCCTTCGCATCCGAGCCTGCCGCTCCGTCCGGCAGCCACGACGGTGGCTCCACACGTTGGTCCACCCGTCCTCCTCCGGAAGTCTTCTACGAGACGAGGTTATCCCCAATGGGAGGAATCGCTCTCGTCAGGGGCGCATGGCCATCCGATTGGTTACCCAATCGACTACTCCTTAGACTCCGCCACGGTTCAAGACGTTGCGTCCCCCGGACCGGTTGTCATCTCACCGTGATCCTCAGCTGCCTCCGGGACATCCCCCGCCTCAGGGACTTCCCCCGCCTCAGGGGCTTCCCCGGCCTCAGGCCCTTCCTCGGGCTCGTCCAGGGAGTCGGCGTCGGCACCATCCAATGACTCGGCGTTGCGGGCTATGGCCACCACGCTGTCACCGGACGCTAGATTCATCAGCCGGACACCCATGGTCTGCCGACCTGACAGCTTAACCTCCGCTGCGGAGGTCCTGATGACACCGCCTGCCGAGGTGATGGCGAAGACCTCATCATCGGGGTGAACCATGAGTGCACCGACGAGTTCACCACGGGCCTCGACGATCCTGGCCGTCAGCACACCCCGGCCGCCCCGGCCCTGCACCGGGTAGTCGTCAGCCTTGGTGCGCTTCGCGTAGCCCCCGACGGTAGCGACCATCACGTCGGCGCCCTCACGGACCACGTGCATGCCGAGCAGTTCGTCGCCGTCGGCGAAGCGCATGCCGATCACTCCGGATGTGGCCCGGCCCATCGGGCGCAACGCCTCGTCGGTGGCGTGGAACCTGATCGCCTGGGCTTGCTTGCTTACCAGCAGGAGATCATCCTCGGGCGAGACGAGACGAGCCGCGATGACCTCGTCGTCTTCACGCAGGTTGATGGCTATGATGCCGCCGGACCGGGGTGAGTCGAAATCGGTCAACCGCGACTTCTTCACCAGCCCGGACTTCGTCGCGAGGACGAGGTAGGGCGCGAGCGAGTAGTCCCGCAGCGCGAGCACCTCGGCGATGCGCTCGTCGGGCTGGAAGGCGAGCAGGTTCGCCACATGCTGGCCCCGCGCGTCCCGCGCGGTATCGGGCAGTTCGTAGGCCTTGGCCCGGTAGACACGGCCCTTGTTGGTGAAGAACAGGATCCAGTGGTGGGTAGTGGTGACGAAGAAGTGGTCGACGATGTCATCGGTGCGCAACTGCGCCCCGCGCACTCCCTTGCCGCCCCGCCGCTGCGCCCGGTACAGGTCCGTCTTGGTGCGCTTGGCGTACCCGCCGCGGGTGATGGTGACGACCACATCCTCCTCGGCGATGAGGTCCTCATCCGTCACATCGCCGTCATAGGCGATGATCCTGGTCCGCCGGTCGTCGCCGTACTTGGCGACGATCTCGCTGAGTTCCTCCCCGACGATCTGCCGCTGCCGCTCCGGCGAGGCGAGGATGGCCTCATATTCGGCGATCCGGGCCATCAGCTCGTCGTACTCGTCGATGAGCTGCTGCCGCTCGAGGGCCGCCAGCTTGCGGAGCTGCATGTCGAGGATGGCGCGGGCCTGCTCCTCGTCGATGTCCAGCAGTTCCATCAGGCCCTGCTGCGCCTCGGCGGCCGATGCGCTCGCCCGGATGAGCGCGATGACCTCGTCGATGGCATCGATCGCCTTGAGCAGCGCGCGCACGATGTGAGCTCGCTCCTGCGCCTTGCGGAGCAGGAAGCGGGTGCGCCGGACGATGACCTCGATCTGGTGCTTGACCCAGTACCTGATCATCTGGTCGAGCCGCAGGGTGCGCGGCACGCCGTCGACCAGCGCGAGCATGTTCGCGCCGAACGTGTCCTGCAGCTGAGTGTGCTTGTACAGGTTGTTGAGCACGACCTTGGCGATCGCGTCCCGCTTCAGCACGATCACGAAGCGCTGGCCGACCCGGTCACTGCTCTCGTCCTGCATGTCGGCGATGCCGTTGACCCGGCCGTCCTTCACCAACTCGGCGATCTTGGTGGCCAGGTTGTCCGGGTTGACCTGGAACGGGAGCTCGGTGACGACCAGGCAGGTACGGCCCCGCGCGTCCTCCTCGACCTCGACCACGGCCCGCATGGTGATCGACCCGCGCCCGGTCCGGTAGGCCTCCTGGATCCCGCGGCGGCCGACGATCAGCCCGCTGGTGGGATAGTCCGGTCCCTTCACCCGCTCCATCAGCGCGTCGAGCAGTTCCTCGTCGGTGGCGTCGAAGTTGTCCAGGTACCACTGGACGCCCGCGCCCACCTCACGCAGGTTGTGCGGCGGGATCTTGGTGGCCATGCCGACCGCGATCCCCTCGGACCCGTTGACGAGCAGGTTCGGGAACCGGCTTGGCAGCACTACGGGCTCGGATCCGCGCCCGTCGTAGTTGGGCCGGAAATTGACGGTGTCCTTGTCAATGTCCCGCAGCATCTCCATGGCCAGCGGGGCGAGGCGGCACTCGGTGTACCGCATGGCGGCGGCCGGGTCGTTGCCCGGGGAGCCGAAGTTCCCCTGCCCGTCGACCAGGGGCATCCGCATCGACCACGGCTGGGCGAGGCGGACCAGCGCGTCGTAGATGGCGGAGTCGCCGTGCGGGTGGTACTGGCCCATCACGTCGCCCACCACGCGTGAGCACTTGGAGTAGCCGCGCTCGGGCCGGTACCCACCGTCGTACATGGCGTAGAGCACGCGGACGTGCACCGGCTTGAGCCCGTCCCTGACGTCAGGCAGAGCGCGGCCGACGATCACCGACATCGCGTAGTCGATATAGCTGCGCTGCATCTCGACCTGGATGTCGACCGGCTCGGTCCGGTCATGCTGCGGCAGCGGAGCGTCTCCCGAATCCACGTCGGTCACGTACTAACCTCTCCCGTGTCTGGCTGGGGCCAGGTCTCCTGAGCCCCGGGGTGTTCGCGCGGGGCGTCCCCCGGCGGATCTAGATGTCGAGGAACCTGACGTCCTTGGCGTTGCGCTGGATGAACGCCCGGCGGGCCTCCACGTCCTCGCCCATCAGCACGCTGAAGAGCTCGTCGGCCTGCGCCGCGTCATCGAGCGTGACCTGCCGGAGCACCCGGTTCGCCGGGTTCATGGTGGTCTCCCACAGCTCGGACGCGTTCATCTCGCCGAGACCCTTGTACCGCTGGATGCCGTCCCGCGGCCGGGGGTCCTTGCGCCCGGCGGCGATCCCCGCCTCGATCACCGCGTCGCGTTCCCGGTCGGAGTAGACGTAATCAGGACGGACTCCGCGCCCGTCCCACTTGATCTTGTACAAGGGCGGCTGAGCCAGGTACACATGCCCGGCCTCGATGAGCGGCTTCATGAACCGGAACAACAGGGTGAGCAGCAGCGTGGTGATGTGCTGGCCGTCCACGTCGGCGTCGGCCATCAGCACGATCTTGTAGTAGCGAAGCTTGGAGATGTCGAAGTCGTCGTGGATGCCCGTGCCCAGCGCGGTGATCATCGCCTGGACCTCGTTGTTCTTCAGCACCCGGTCGATACGGGCCTTCTCGACGTTCAGGATCTTGCCCCGGAGCGGCAGGATGGCCTGGAACTCCGAGTCCCGGCCCTTCTTGGCCGAGCCGCCGGCCGAGTCACCCTCGACCACGTAGATCTCGCACCGGGCCGGGTCGCCGGACCGGCAATCGGCCAGCTTGCCCGGCAGTGAGGTGGACTGCAGCAGACTCTTGCGGGTCAGGTCGCGGGCGTGCCGCGCGGCGATCCTGGCCCGCGCCGCCTGGGTGGCCTTGGTGATGATGTCCTTGGCCTCACCCGGATTGCGCTCGAACCAGTCCCGCAGATGGTCGTTGCAGACCTTCAGCACGAACGATCTGGCCTCGGTGTTACCCAGCTTGGTCTTGGTCTGGCCCTCGAACTGCGGCTCGGCCAGCTTGACGTGGACGATCGCGGCGAGGCCCTCGCGCACGTCCTCCCCGGTCAGGTTCTCGTCCTTGTCGCGCAGCAGTTTCTGTTCCCGCGCGTACCGGTTCACGATGGTGGTGAGCGCGGCGCGGAACCCCTCCTCGTGGGTGCCGCCCTCGGCCGTGTTGATCGTGTTGGCGAACGTGTGCACCGACTCGGCGTAGGACGCGTTCCACTGCATCGCGATCTCGACCGAGATGCCGTCACCATCCTCGCCGAAGTCGATCACCGAGGCATGCACGGGTTCCTTCGAGGCATTCAGGTAGCGCACGAAGTCCGCGATGCCGCCTTCGTAGCAGTACCTGACCAGCCGCGGCTCGCCGTTGATGTGCTCCGGCCGCTCATCGGTCAGGGTGATGGCCAAGCCCTGGTTGAGGAACGCCATCTCCTGGAGCCGACGTGACAGCGTTTCGAAATTCCAGTCCAGGGTCTCGAAAATCGAACCATCAGGCCAGAACGTAATGATTGTGCCGGTCTCGTCAGTAGCCTCACCCCTGGTGAGTGGGGTAACTGGATGGCTCATCTCATACGTCTGCCGCCAGACATATCCGTCGCGCCGGATTTCGACCTCAAGCCGCGCCGACAGGGCATTGACCACCGAGACACCGACGCCATGCAGGCCACCGGAGACCGCATAGGATTTGCCGTCAAATTTGCCGCCGGCGTGCAGGGTGGTGAGCACGACCTCAACCGCGGGCCGCTTTTCCACCGGATGCTCGTCAACGGGGATGCCACGGCCGTCATCGGCAACCCGGACGCCGCCATCAGCAAGCAAGGTGACGTCGATCCGGTCGCAGTACCCGGCGAGCGCCTCGTCGACCGCGTTGTCAACGACCTCCTGCACCAGATGGTGGAGGCCACGCTCACCGGTCGAGCCGATGTACATGCCGGGACGCTTGCGCACCGCCTCAAGGCCCTCGAGGACCGTGATCGAACGTGCGTCGTAGGACAAGAGCAAGCCTCCTGGAAGTGATACGCGCGCACTGGGCCGTGCAGGTCCCCTCAGCCATCTGCCTGCCCGAGCGGCGCTCTTACATTTTACCTGGGAGGACCCTCCGTCTCAGCCGTAAGTGTCACGCGGTCCCCGGCCGCCGCGTACCCTCCACTCGCCGGCCCGCCGCGGCTGCTCAGGTCCACGCACTTTCACCCTCGTGACGGTGCCATCCCCGAGTTCGGAATTCAGTCTTCGGATCAGCGTGGCGGCGAGCAGCCGCACCTGGGTTGCCCACGCTGTGGAGTCAGCGGTCACGACAAGCTCACCCTCGGTAAGCCCGTCAGGCCGGGTGTGCGCGGCGAGGTCGGCCCCCACGATCTGGTCCCAGCGGCCGAATACCGAGCCCACGGCGGTGGCCGTCCGCCAACCCTGGTCATCGATGAGCCCGTCGATAGCGGCCTGCAGCGGCTGCGGATCATCCCGGCGGGCCCGTCGTGAGCCGCGCAGCCGGGCGGGCCGGTCGGCGCGGGAGTCTTCGCCGGAGAGCCGGTCAGCATGAATCGCGCCGATAGGGGCCTCGCCGCGGGCCTTCGCGTCGGCCTTCGCCCCGGCCAGGGCCTCACGGGCGAGCCGTGCGCGCTCCGCCGGATCGTCATCAGGCACGGGTGATCACCCCCGAGGCCACCTCGAACCGCGTCCCCGCCAGCACGCCGGGCACATCGGCGGCCACCGCGGCGGTGACCAGTACCTGTTCGGCCCCGCCGACCAAGCCTGCCAGCCGCTCCCGGCGGCCGGTGTCCAGTTCGGCGAACACGTCATCCAGAAGCAGCACCGGGTCGTCGCCACCCGCACGCAGCAGCTCGTAGCCGGCCAGGCGCAGCGCGAGCGCCATGGACCACGATTCCCCGTGGCTCGCGTAGCCACGGGTCGGCAGGTCGCCGATCCGCAACTCCAGTTCGTCCCGGTGCGGGCCGACCAGGCAGACTCCGCGGGCCAACTCGTCGGGCCGGGCCCGGGCCAGCGCCTCACGCAACCCGTCCGCGAGCGCCCCCCGGTCAACTCCGGACCCGATACCGTTCGCCAGGCCAGCACCATGTTCCAGACCAGTAGTTTCCCCGAGCCCGTCACCGCTCCCGGGACCAGCACTTCCACCCGGACCAGCGCCACCGCCGGGACCAGCATCACCCCCCGCCCCAAGACCAGACTGGCGGTAGTTGATGCTGACTTCGTCGGCCCCACCGGAGACCTCGGCGTAGGCCTTGGCGATCAGCGGGCGCAACGCGGTGGTCAGCTCGATCCGGCCTGCCAGCAGCTCGGCACCCTTCAGGGCTAGATGCTCGTCCCAGGCATCGAGCGCGGCGGCCAGCCCCATCCCCTCCCCGCCGCCTTCTTCTCGCTCGCTGTCGCCGTTGCGTGGCCGACGTGGCCGACCGGCCCGGGCGAACTCACGCGAGCCCGAGCGCGTCCGGGCCGATTTCAGCAGCGCTGTCCGCTGCCGGACCACCCGCTCGTAGTCGGCCCGGACGCCCGCGTAACGGGGCGCGCTGGCCACCAGAAGTTCGTCGAGGTACCGCCGGCGCTGCTCGGGGTCGCCCTTGACCAGGGCCAGGTCCTCGGGCGCGAACAGCACTGTGCGCAGCACCCCGAGCACCTGGCGGGGGCGCGGCACAGGCACGCGATTCAGCCGGGCCCGGTTCGCCCGCCCCGGGTTGACCTCGATCTCCACCAGGCTGTCCCGCTCTGAAGAGGTGATCGCCGCGCGCAGGATGGCCCGCTCCGCACCGCTCCGCACCAGCGGCGCATCTCCGGCGACGCGGTGGCTGCCCAGCGTCGCGACATAGGCCGCCGCCTCGACAAAGTTCGTCTTGCCCTGGCCATTCGCGCCTAGAAGGGTGCTCACGCCCGGCTCGAGACTTAGGTCCGCCGCCGCATAGGACCGGAAGTCAATGAGCGCGAGGCGGGTCAGGTGCACACCTGCAAAGGTTACCCGTGAGGACTGCCAGCGTCAGTGTCAGGCGTTGTCGGCCCTTGATGGTCCTTGACGGCCCTTTGACTGGCTGCTGACGGCCCTCGACCGCATTGAAGGGCCGCCCCAACGGACTTGCCGAAGTAAAGCGACGCGTTCAGGCCGACCCGGTCAGGCACCGAGCCGGATCGGCATCAGCAGGTACCGGTAGTCGGGCTGCTCGTCCGGGGCGGGCTTGCCGGTGATCAGCGCGGGCTTGCCGGGCTCGGTAAACGCGATCCTGGCGACGTCCGAGTCGATCGCGGTGAGGCCGTCCAGCAAGTACTGCGGGTTGAAGGCGATCTGGATGTCGTCGCCCTCATAGCCCGCCTCCAGGACCTCGACCGCCTGGGCTTCGTCGCCTGTCCCGGCTTCAAGGACCAGCTGGCCCGCGGAGAAGGACAGCCGCACGGCGGTGTTGCGTTCGGCGACGAGCGCAACCCGCTTGACCGCCTCGGCGAACGGGCCGGCCGCGAGCTCGGCGACCGCGTTCACGTGGCTGGGCAGGAGTGCCTGGTAGCGGGGGAAATCGCCGCCGAGCAGCCGGGTCGTGGTCCGGCGGCCGGCACCTTCGAACCCGATCATGCCTTCGCCGCCGGCCCCTTCCTCACCGGGTAGCGCGAGGGCGATCGACACCTCCGCGCCCGCCGTCAGCGCGCGGGCGGTGTCAGCCAGCGCGCGGGCAGGCACGAGGACGGAGGCGGACAGGTCTGGCCGTGATGGGCTCCACCGCAGTTCCCTGATCGCCAAGCGGTACCGGTCCGTGGACACGAGGGTCAGGGTGTCACCCTCGATCTCTATCCTGACGCCAGTCAGCGCGGGAAGCGTGTCGTCGCGGCCTGCGGCCGCCGCGGACTGGCCAACCGCCGAGGCGAATGCGTCGCTGCCTATGGTGCCGGCCGGGGCGGGCATCTCCGGCAGTGTCGGATAGTCCTCAGCAGGCATGGTGAGCAGCGAGAACGTAGCGCTTCCGCAGGTCAGGGTGGTACGTGCGCCGTCCGAGCTGATATCCACCGGCCGGGCAGGAAGGCTCCGGGTGATCTCAGCGAGAAGGCGCCCGGACACGAGCGCGACGCCTTCTTCGGCCGTGGACACTGGGACGCGAGCCTGCGCGGACACGTCGTAGTCGAAGCTGGACAGGGTGAGTTCCGTCTCCGCCTGAAGGCGCATGCCGGCCAGCACCGGGACGGCCGGGCGGGCAGGCAGGGCGCGGGCCGTCCAGGCCACTGCCTCGGCCAGCAGGTCGCGTTCCACCTCGATCTTCACAGGAAGGTGCCTCCCGTTCTGGAAAATGTTGCGTTCTGGCGTT
>WNFH01001712.1_pt1 | contig 14979 bp, 12 predicted proteins | sample 5400411 | NCBI WGS metagenome assembly WNFH01 (sample SAMN13153347, study PRJNA577476) | soil metagenome | isolation source: 200 cm saprolite under Douglas fir tree site 2 hole 3 | place: USA:California | collected 2015-04-18
CCGATCAGCCGTCTTCCGCGTGGGTCACTATCGACAATGATCTCCACCGCGCGGGCGATGGTCTTACCTGCATTTACGCCACCGACAGCACAAGCATCGGCGGGACCGTGCTGGTGGCGCCCAAGAATGGAAAGGCCGTGCGTCTCACTGTGCCGGCAGGGGGTTTCGCAATCTACAAGTAAGAGCAGTCTAGGAGTGCCGGCGGCCGAGATTCCGGGTGGTAAAATCTGTTATGGTGAGACCTCTGATCCGCCTGCTGGCCGTTGATATTGACGGCACCTTGCTGAATCCTGAGTTTCAGATCTCCGAAGCTGATCTGGTGGCCTTGCGCCGTGCGCAGCAGGAGGGCGTTGAAATCGTGCTGGTAACGGGGCGGCGGCACACCTTTGCCTTGCCCATTGCCCAGCAGCTTGGATTCGATCTCTGGCTTATCAGCTCCAATGGCGCCATTACCCGATCTCTTGCAGGCGAGACTTTCCATCGTGCTTTGCTCCCGGCCCCAACCTGCCGAAAACTCTGCGCAGCGATGCGGGAGTTTCGCGGGAACACGGTGCTGACTTTCGATACCGAAGTCAAAGGGGCGATCGTGCTTGAACACATGGAAGAATTGAACGCGAGTATCCGACGTTGGCTGGAGAAGAATCTTCAGTTCATCAATTTTGTCATCCCCATCGAAAACTCGCTGACCACCGACCCGGTGCAGGCCATGTTCTGTGGTCCGATCCCGCGCATGCACCAAGCTTTGACGGCATTGGCCGCCAGTGGCTTAGATAAAGACATTACGGTCCTGCGCACCGAATATCCGATCCGGGACCTGTCCATCGTGGACGTCCTCAACCAGGGATGTTCGAAGGGCCACGCGCTCGAGCGCTGGGCCAATTACCGCGGCATCCCTCGCGAACAGGTCATGGCCATTGGTGATAACTATAACGACACAGAAATGCTTGCCTTCGCCGGACTGCCGTTTATCATGGGAAACGCATCCGAGGAGTTGCGCCGCAATGGCTGGACAGTAACTTTGCCCAATGACCAGAGCGGCGTGGCTGCGGCGATCGAGCAAGTGCTGGGCAGATCGAGAGTAGGCGCATAGGCTGCGAAACTGCCCCCTAGGCGCGATGCAGGAAGAGTCGAATGACTGTAGTTTCTGTGAAGATTTGGCTCAAATTCGTTTTGTTTCTCGCGCTCGCGGTTGCATCCCCTGCTGCCCTCTGTTCTGATGTTGCCGTCCTGCACAACGGCTTCTCCATACGTCACGAGCGGCGCGAGGTCATGGGCTCCGTGACTCGCCTTTTTCTGACCGCCGATGGCAGCGGATACGTGGACGTTTCCACCGACCAGATCGACCGCTTTGAGAAAGATCTGTCGCCCCCTGTTCCGGTCATGACGCACCAGAATCCAAGGCTGCCTGGTCCGCCCACTGCGCCCGAGAATCCGCAGAAGCTGGACGCAGTGATCAATTCCATCGGCGATCTTCACCACATCGATCCTGACCTCATCAACAGTGTGATCCACGCCGAGAGCGGATTCAATCCCCGCGCGGTTTCGCCCAAGGGAGCGCAGGGTCTGATGCAACTGATGCCGCAAACGGCGTCGCATTTGGGAGTTGCCAACGCCTTCGATCCTCGCGCCAATGTCGAAGGCGGTACGCGCTATTTGCGGGAACTCCTGGAGCGCTACAACTTCGACTTGATCAAAGCGCTCGCAGCCTACAATGCCGGCCCACATCGTGTGGAACAGTACCGCGGCGTGCCACCCTATTTTGAAACGCGGGCCTACGTGGCGCGTGTAGTGCGGGACTTCAACCGCAAGAAATTGGCCGAACGCAAAACCTCCACGAAGGCAAAAACCATCAGCAAAGTCCAAGCGCGCCGCCCTGCGACCGTAAAGCAGGCGACAGCTCCCGCAGTGGCACAAGAAGCTTCCCGCTGAAATCTGGGGCAGCCCGAGCGAACCTGCGGCCCCCGCGATGGCCCGCGCGTTGACCCTTGCCTCCACGTCATTTACCTTGTCACTAGGAGTAACGTGTAACCTCTGGGAGTTCAGCTTCGGGCTTGGGGGCGTCTCGGGTAGATGACGAAGAAACGTATTCTGGCCACCGCCATCGTGGTGGCAGTCCTGTGCGCCCTGTTCTACTTCCAGGTGCGGCACTGGCGATCCTTCGATTGGGCCAAGTTCCGCCACGCGAGCCACGTTCACCCGCTGCAGATCGCCAGCGCCGTGGGACTGATCTATATCACCTATATATTGCGCGCTCTCCGCTGGAAGGTGTTCCTGGAACCGGTCCGCCACACGCGAACCTCGCGCCTGATCGCACCGACCTTCATCGGGTTCACGGGGCTGGCGCTGCTGGGCCGCCCCGGCGAGTTCATCCGTCCTTACCTGATCGCAAGAAAGGAACAGGTGTCGGTCTCTTCGCAGATTGGGGTCTGGACGGTAGAACGCATCTTCGACATCGGCGCGTTCGCGGTGTTGATGGCTATCGACGTCTTCTTTCAGTCTGCGATCCGAGGGAATCCCTACCTGGACAAGTTCCGCCTGGCAGCCATCATACTGTGCGTACTGGTTGCCTTTATGGCGTTGTGCGCGATTATGATCCGCAAGCGTGGTCACCAGGTCGCAGCTTTCCTGCATCGTGTCACATCCGTCATATCGGCGAATCTCGCCTACCATGTTGACCAGAAGGTGCGCGCCTTCGGCGAAGGCCTGAACACAATTGCGAGCGGAAAATCATTTTTGAAGTTGGTGGCAATCTCGCTCCTCATGTGGTTCCTGATTGCTTTGGCCTATCGGCAGGTGGCTCACTCATATCCGCCCGAGTCTGCAGCGGGCCAAGAAGAAGGTCCGCCGTCAGTGGATGTCCAGACGGCGAAATTGGCCGAGATGCCGGAGCAGGCAGGACAGCCGCTCACCCTTGATACGGTGGATGCATTGAACACTGGGCTCCAAGCGAAGGGATACAACATTAAGGAACATCACGGTGACATGTGGCTGCTCCGTCACGGCAAGCGGATTAAGAAGGTCGGGGACCGGCCGCACCTGAGTAACATGGATGTTTCTCATGTCCTCCTGTTGATGGGCTTCAGCATGATCGGCTCGGTGGTGCAGTTACCCGCGGTTGGCGGTGGCACCCAGTTTGCGGTGATCGGGGCGCTGCAGGTGGTTTACGGTATCCCCCCCGAACTGGCGGTCAGTTGCGGTATTCTCCTTTGGCTCGTCACCTTCATGGCATGTATTCCCGTGGGCCTGGTCTTTGCGCACCGTGAGCACCTTTCCCTACGCAAGCTTTCCGAAGAGAGTCACCTCGCGCAGGCCAGTGCCGTCCCTCGCTCGTCCACCCCTTCAACCTGACCGTCAGTTCCCAGTCTGCATCCTCCCAATTACGGAAGCACTTGGGTGGAGCCCGACGCGCATGCCAACTCCCTCCCCCCTGTTACAATGCAATCAGTTCCCAAGCGCCATGAAGTGTCCTTTCTGCGGGTTCGCAAATGACAAGGTGGTGGATTCGCGCGAGAGCAAGGAAGCCGAGTCTATCCGCCGCCGCCGCGAGTGTCTGAAGTGCCGCAAGCGCTTCACCACCTATGAACGCATCGACGAAATCCCTTACATGGTGGTCAAGAAAGATGGCCGGCGGGAAAAATTCGACCGCCAAAAAGTGCTGAATGGGTTGCTGCGGGCCTGCGAAAAGCGGCCGGTTCCCATCAGCAAGCTGGAACAGATCGTGAATGAGGCGGAAGCGTTCGTGATCGAGTCGCCGGAGCGGGAGCGCAAGACCAGCGAACTCGGCGAGCTGATCATGAACCGCCTGCGCCGCTACGATAAAGTGGCTTACGTCCGCTTCGCCTCGGTCTACCTCGACTTCAAGGACGTAAAGGAATTCATGACCGAGTTGAAGGATCTGCTGAAGACCAAGGAGGCGCCCGAGGTTCGCAGCAAGAGCGCGACTAAGGATTAAGACGTAGACGTCAGAAAGTAGAAATAGACGATGGAGGGACGGGCGTCCCCGCCCGTCCGGCGGCGACCACATGGCCTACAAGATCACGCTCATCCCCGGCGATGGCATTGGTCCAGAAGTGACCCAGGCGACGGTACGCATTCTGGAAGCCACCGGCGTGAAGTTTGAATGGGAAACCTTCGAGGCGGGCGCTGAGGCCTTTGAGAAATACGGCGAATACATTCCCAAGGAACTGATCGAGTCCATGGAACGCACGCGGGTTGGGCTGAAGGGGCCGGTCACAACCCCCATCGGCGGCGGCTTTGCCAGCATCAACGTCGCCTTGCGCAAGAGGTTCGAGCTTTACGCCAACTTCCGGCCCATCCGCAATTTGCCCCACATCCCCACCCGTTACCCCGGCGTGGACCTCGTCATCGTGCGGGAGAACACCGAAGGCCTGTACTCAGGCATCGAGCATGAAGTCGTGCCGGGCGTGGTGGAGAGCCTGAAAATCATGACGGAGAAGGCGTGCCTTCGCATCGCGCACTTCGCTTTCGAGTACGCCCGCAAGAACAAGCGCAAGAAGATCCATGCCATCCACAAGGCCAACATCATGAAGCTCTCGGATGGGCTCTTCCTGCGCTGCGCCCGCGACGTCGCCAGGGGGTATCCGGAGATCACCTACGGCGAACACATTGTGGACAACACCTGCATGCAACTGGTGATGAATCCCTACCAGTACGACCTGCTGTTGATGGAAAACCTGTACGGCGACATCATCTCGGACTTGTGCGCGGCGTTTGTCGGTGGTTTGGGACTCGTCCCCGGAGCTAATTTCGGTGATCAATGTGCAATTTTCGAAGCGGTTCACGGTTCCGCTCCCGATATCGCCGGTAAGAACATTGCCAATCCCACGGCCGTGATCCGTTCTTCCCTGCTTATGCTGCGCCATCTCGGCGAGCACGATGCCGCGCTCAAGATCCGCAACGCCCTGGAGAAGGTCTATCGCAACCGCGAGAAACTCACTCGCGATGTCGGCGGCAAGGCCGGCACCTCGGAGTTTGCAGATTTCGTCATTGAAGCAATGGAGGCGGATAGCGGGATTCAAACCGCCGTCGAATCTTCGCGTGCCTCAAACTAAGGGTGTGCACTTCCTCCTTCCGCAGCGCCGGATTGCGTGGACACAGTTGATCCTATGGTTGGCGCTTGCGGCCGCTTTCGCTGTCGCCTCGCATGCGCAGAGCCTCAAGGTAACCCTTTTGGGCACAGGCAGTCCGCGCCCGACGATCTCCCGCTTTGGGCCGAGCATCTTGGTGGAAGCGGGAAATCAGAAGCTGCTGTTTGACTGCGGACGCGGCTCCACGCAGCGCCTGTATCAGCTCAAGATTCCCTTTGCAGAGGTCACCACGCTGTTCCTCACTCACCTGCACTCTGACCACACCATCGGCATCCCCGACCTGTGGTTGACCGGCTGGGTCATGGGCCGAAATGCCGCTCTTCGCGTGTGGGGCCCAGCAGGTACTAAGGAGATGATGGCGCATCTGGAGCAGGCCTACGCTTTCGATGTCCATATACGGCGGGATGTGGACACAAAGTTGCCGGGAGAAGGCGCGGTGGTGGTCGCTAGAGATATCGATGAAGGCGTCGTTTATGATGACGCAGGTTTGAAGGTTACAGCTTTTCTTGTCGATCACGGCCCAGTCAAGCCCGCGCTTGGCTACCGGATTGATTTCGCCGGGCGCTCCGTCACATTGTCAGGCGATACCAGTTTTTCTGAAAACCTGATCCACTTTGCCCATGGAACCGATGTGTTGATTCACGAGGTAATTGATCCCGAGGCTTATCGAGAAGTCGTCAATACCTTCACCGCGGAACAAAGGCAAAAAGTAATCGAGCATCACACGACTCCCGAGCAGGCGGGAATCGTTTTCACGCGGGTGAAGCCAAAGTTGGCGGTCTACTCCCACATTGTGCCACCCGATGTGCCCGACATCATCCCCCACACGCGGAAAACCTATTCCGGCCCGCTGGAGGTGGGCCAGGATTTGATGAGCATTGAGATTGGGGAAAAAGTAACTGTTCACCGTGCTCCACAATGAGTCTTAAAATGAGTCTTAATTAGTGGGGGTCCCGCGTTGACGAACCCTGCGGATTTTGAGTAACATCTTTTTTCTGCCAAGGAAACCCGGGGGATGGCTAACACAACACGGCGTGTAGGTGTGGTACTCTTCCAGCTCGGTGGGCCGGACACGCTGGAAGCGATTGAGCCCTTTCTCTTTAATCTCTTCTGTGATCCCGATATTATCGACTTTCCTTTTGCCCGCATCGGACGCAAACCCCTCGCTAAACTGATTTCCAGCACGCGTGCCCGCAGGGTCCAACAGCACTATGCGGTGATTGGCGGCGGCTCCCCCATCCGGCGGTTTACCGAGCAGCAAGCCTGCGCCCTGCAGCTCAAGCTGATGGATTCCGGCCTGGATGCTCGCTGTTTCGTTGCCATGCGCTATTGGCATCCGTTCACCGCCGAGGCCATCGAGCGTCTGCGCGAGACGCGGTGCAACGAGGTTGTCCTGCTCCCGCTTTACCCGCACTACTCCAGTACCACTACGGGCAGCAGCCTTAATGAGTGGCAGCGGCTGTTCCGCGACGAGATCCCAGTGCATTGCGTTGAGCCGTTCTATGGTCACGAGCTTTATTTGGAAGCGCTGGCGGAGAAAGTCGAGGAAGCGTTGGCCCGTTTTCCCGCGCCGGAGCGAGCGGAGATCGTTTTCAGCGCGCACAGCATTCCGCTCGTGGTGATTGAAAAGGGCGATCCCTATGAGCGCCAGATCGAAGAGAGCGTCGAGCTGCTCATGCAGCGCGGCGGATGGCCCAACCGCTACCGGCTTTGCTACCAGAGCAAAGTTGGCGCCAGCAAGTGGTTGCAGCCGTCGCTACACCGCACCCTGCATGATTTGGCGGCGCAACGAATTCGAGAAGTTTGTGTGGTTCCCATCTCCTTCGTCTCCGATCATGTGGAGACTCTTGGCGAGATCGACCACACGGCGCGCAAGGAAGCCAGAGCTCTCGGAATTGAACGATTTGAGATGACTTCAGGTCTAAACGATTCACCCGCTTTCATCGCGGCGCTGGCTGAACTGGTAAGCGCGGCGGTCGGCGTTGATTTGACTCAACAACGCGGTGTCGGTTGCCTGGTCGCGGCGGACTGAGGATACGGGAGGGCACGACTTCAGTCGTGCCAATAATGGCTGGTTCAGCTAGGCGGCTTTAGCCGCTGTGGGGAAAGCACGGATGGCAGACGAGTCCAAAGGCGTAGTCAATGGCGTCCTCGGGCACCTTCCGCCCTGGCCGCGAAAGGCGCTCAACAACTCGGTCATTGGGATGGAACAGGCCTACCGGCAGCGCAAAGGCCTGCCGCTGCTCAGTGACGCAGACACCGATGCGTTGAAGGCAGGTGTTCCGATGCCCTGGGAGGAAGGTGGGTCAGCTTCGGCCTCGGCCCCGGTGAGCGCCCCCGCCCCGCCGCCTGCAGCCACCGCAGCACCAGGAGCCCCGGCAGCACAGCCCGCCGCAAGCGAGACAAAAGCTGGCATCAGCGAAGAGGTTGCAAAGATTGTCGCGGCAGGAAAGAAGTGGAGTCGCTCCACGGTGGCGGCGGAGCAGGCACGCCGCAACCGCAAGGGTTTGCCGCCGCTCAACGATGAGGAAGTAACGGCGCTTCTCGGTGAGCCGGCCACACCAGCCGCCGCGCCTGCAGCTCCGGCTGCCGCTACCGCGGCGCCGCCTCGTCCCGCAGCTGCGGCGGCCACCGCTGTATCCACCGGCACCTCAGTTGCGCGCAGCGGAGAGTCTACGAAATATGTCGGCACCCCTGCGGTCGGCACTTCGAAAGCAGCGGCGGCCGGAGGCCTGGCAACGGTCGGGCCAGAAAATAGCGCCATCAACCAGGCGCGCCGCCGGTTTGTGTGGAGCGCTGTGGCTGCCTTTCTGACGGCATGGTTCATCGCTTTCTTCCGTTTCTTTCTGCCCCGCACTTTGTTCGAGCCTGCAACGAGTTTCAAAATCGGCTATCCCGCCGATTACGGTCTCGGTGTCGACACCAAATGGCAGCAGAAATATCGCATCTGGGTGGACCGCACGCCTGATCGTCTGTTCATTATTTATGCGCGCTGCACCCACCTGGGATGCACACCCGACTGGAAACCCAGCGAAAACAAATTCAAGTGCCCGTGCCACGGCAGCGGATACGACAGCGAAGGCGTCAACTTCGAAGGTCCGGCGCCGCGTCCCATGGACCGGGCCCGCGTGGAAATTGCGCCCGATGGCCAGATTCTGGTGGATGTCTCGCGCCTCTATCAGTGGCCTAAGGGCCAGCCTAGCCAGTTCAACGATGATGGAGCGTTTCTGCCGGCGTGATTATGAATTCCTTCGTGAAACTTCGTGTCCTTCGGTTGTCGTTTTCCTTAACCACCAAGGTCACGAAGGAGCACGACGAAAAAGAGGAACGCAATGCCTGAGGACAATCAAAACGGCAAAAATCGGGTGGGCCTGCTCGAACGAGTAAAGACAAGCGTTAAAGAAGACGTCCAATCGCTCAAGACCGACCTGCCCGCCAAAGCTAAAGAGCAGGTCGAGCACCTCAAGGACCCGACCAAGACCCAGGTCTACACCTCGATCTTCCGCCACAAGCACGACGACACGCCCCGCAACCGAGCATTAGGCGTGCTGTCGAACGTGTTCCTGCACCTGCATCCGGCCAAGATCAACCGGGATGCGGTGCGCTACAGCTACACCTGGGGCATGGGCGGAATCACCTTCTATTTGTTTATCGTGCTCACGTTTACCGGTGTGCTGCTGATGTTTTACTACCACCCGAGCAAGGTGCAGGCATTCCGCGATGTGCTTTATCTCGAGCACGATGTTCCCTTCGGAAAACTGCTACGCAACATGCACCGCTGGGCCGCTCACCTGATGGTGATTGCGGTCTGGCTGCACATGTTCCGCGTGTTTTTGACCGGGTCGTACAAGAAGCCTCGTGAGTTCAACTGGAACATCGGCGTGCTCCTGCTGGTGTTCACGCTACTGCTTTCGTTCACCGGATACCTGCTCCCAGACGACCAGCTGGGATTCTGGGCGGTCACGGTAGGCACCAATATGGCCCGCGCCACGCCGGGGCTGGGACATGAAGGTCCATTTGGCAAACAGCTGGGCATGACGCCCTACAACGACGTGCGCTTCGGCTTGCTCGGCGGCTCGATCGTGGATGCGAATGCCCTGCTGCGTTCCTATATCTGGCATTGCATTGGGATTCCGATCGTCGCTTCTGTTCTGATGATGGTTCACTTCTGGCGGGTGCGAAAGGACGGTGGCATCTCCGGACCGGCGCCAGTGATGTTGGCATCTGAGGTCAAAGAGCGACGATGATGATTTGAAAGGGCAGGCCTTTAAGCCGTGCCACAAACGGCAAGCATGAAAAGTTGTCATTCCGAGCGGGCTTCAAGCCCGCGAGGAATCTGCCCTTGGCAGTTGCGGCTTACGGCCGCGTGTCAGGAATAGTCGAGAACTTTACGGCACGGCTAAAGCCGTGCCCTTTCAAAGCTGGGCCTGGTTCCGCGCAGGTCTCTCGCTGCTGAGGTCGAGAATTATGGATTGGCGACAACTTTGGGACATCGTTTCCGCGCCCGACAACGTACCCATCGTGGCCCTGATACCGCTGCTGGCCTTCTACATCTATCTGGCGTGGAGGCAGGCCAAGGCCAATGACGAACTGATCGGCGAACTGGAAACCAATCCATCCATGGCCAAAACGCATCATCGCAAGACCTGGCCCTTCCGGCCGGGCTGGCAGAAGGAAGTTCACGTCTGGCCGTTCCTCCTGCGGATTGAGTTTCTCGCCGCCATTATCGTCACCATCATTCTCATGGTCTGGTCTATCACGCTGAACGCGCCGCTCGAGGAGCCGTCGAATCCCAACCTCACCATGAATCCGGCGAAAGCGCCCTGGTACTTTCTTGGCCTGCAGGAAATGCTGGTGTACTTCGATCCCTGGATCGCCGGCGTGGTCATGCCGACGCTGATCATCATCGGGCTGATGGCGATTCCTTACATCGATACCAACCCGCTAGGCGGCGGCTACTACACCTGGAAGCAGCGCAAGTTTGCCATTGGGACATTTTTGTTCGGCTTCGTCATTCTCTGGGTTTCGATGATCATTATCGGTACTTTCATCCGCGGGCCGGGCTGGCAGTGGTTCTGGCCGGGAATGACCTGGGACCACAACCGCCTGATCTATGAGGTGAACCGCGACTTGCCGGATATTTTCGGAATCAACGGAACCTGGGTCGCGCACTGGCTTCCCAGCAGCTTGCAACAATGGGGCGGTTTCATCGCGAAGGGCGTCTTTGGCGCCATCATGGTTGGGGGCTACTACCTGCTCGGCGGATTCATCGTGCACGCTCTGTTCCGCCGCTACAACCCCAAGGACTATCAGCGCATGAGCCTGTTGCAATACTCCATCATGATGTTCTTCCTGCTCACCATGGTGGGGCTGCCAATCAAGATGCTCTTGCGACTGTTGTGGCACATCAAGTACGTGTGGATTACGCCCTGGTTCAATGTCTAGTCGTCAGTCGTCGGCCATCAGCCGTCAGGCTTGCAATGACCAAATCCGTGGCGACGTACGCTGACGACTGACGACTCAATGGAGGATTTTGGTGCCCGAACAACCAATCCCCGAGAATGATCCGATTGTAAGCAAGTCCTACGCGCTGCACTACGCCGTTGCCATGGTGCTGCTCATGGCCAGCTTATTCTGGGCGCTGTGGGACGAAGCCTTCGGACAGCGCCCCTGGAAGGCCTTTCAGCAGGAATGGAAGCAGCGCTACACTGCGTTTCTCAAGACGACCGAGTCGAAGTCGGCGCAGTCGGTGACCGACCTCGCGAAGAACTCGGAGTATCAGCAACTCGAGCAGACCGCCGAGCAAGCGGCGCAGAAAGCCAGACCGCGCAAAGACGAACTCCAGAAAGCGATCACGGACCTAAATGCAAAGATCCTGGCAGCGCAGAACGTCTTCACCGACAAGCGCGCTTACGTGAATGCGCTCAACTACGAGATCGAGACCGATACCAGCGCTTCCGGCAAGAAGAGCAAGCAGGAAGACCTGGAAGATTACAAAAAGGAAGTCTGGACGGTCGAGTATCCCGATGGTCACAAAGAGAAATACAACTTCCGTCAGCTGGAAGAGAAATATAACGAACTCAAAGACGAACGCACCAAGCTCAGCGCGGAACTGGGGGAAGTTCTCAAACCCGTCACTCAGGCTCAGACCAAGGTCTCTAAGTATATTTCCGAGCACATGGTCGATCTGACACCCACTCAGATCGACGGCTTGCGGAAGAAGACCGAAGAGTGGGATCCGAAGATTCAGCAGATCAACGTGGCCGATGCCAACATCGTGGACCGTTGCGAATCCTGCCACATGGGCGTCCGCGAGCCGCTGAAGATCACCTCCGCCTCCATGGCGCCCAAGGGCGAGAAAAAGCCAGATGAATATGCCCAGGCATTCGTCAGCCATCCCGAACCCGATCTGCTGAAGACGCACGACCCCGACAAATTCGGCTGCTCGCCCTGCCATCAAGGCAATGGCCGCGCTACTACCAGCATGGAGAAGGCACACGGCAATTACGAGCACTGGCTGTGGCCGCTATTCCCCAAGGAGAACGTGGAAGCGGGCTGCCAGACCTGCCACGCGGCCGACATGGTGCTCGTTAGTGGCGATGTAGGTTGGACGCTCAGCGAAGGCAAAGACCTTTTCCGGCAGAAGGGTTGCATGGGCTGCCATCGCTACGAGGGCTATGACAAAGAGCCCGAGGATCTGAACTCGGTCAGCCAGCAACTCAAGCAACTCGATCAGACGAAGACCGAGAACATCAAACAGGCGGCCTACCTGATGAAGCAGGCCGACACGGCCGAAACCAACGAAGAAGCCAACCGGCTGAACGAGAAAGCCGTCGCACTCAAAGTCGCCAACAGCAAAATCGACGGGCGCATCCAGCAACTCGACTTCCAGTCCCACAGCCTGATGCAGGACCTGAAGAAGGTCGGGCCCAACCTGAAGGATGTCGGGCTCAAGCTGAACAAGAACTGGATTCCGGTCTGGCTGAAGAAGCCCACCGACTTCCGTCCAACCACGAAGATGCCGAACTTTCGCCTGAACGATCAGCAGACCCAGGCGATTTCGGCCTATCTCTGGCAATCGGCATTCACCGGTCCGCTCTCCAAACAAAAGCCCGGCAATGCGGAACACGGCAAGGAACTGTTCGAGACTCGCGGCTGCCTGGCCTGCCATTCCATCGGCGAAGGTGACCAGATGCAGGGCGGAACTTTCGCGGCGAACCTGACCCGCGTCGGGGAGAAGGCCAACTACGACTATCTCGTCCGTTGGATTCACAACGCCCGCGAGCGCACACGTCCTTACTGCCCGTACGAGAAGAAGGACATTGGCCCGGAGGATTACGCCAAGAAAGGCATGCCTTATCAGTTCGACCTGCAGCACAGCCAGTGCCCCAACGACGGGCACGAGTTGCAGGTGCAGAACATGACGGTGATGCCCAGCTTGCGCCTCAGCGTGGAGGACGCGCAGGACATCGCCTCGTATCTAATGACGCAGAAGAAGCAGGAGCCATCCGCTTACGCCGAAGCTTCCTTCATGGACGATCCCAAGCTGAAGGATGAAGGCAAGAAGTGGGTCCGCCATTTCGGCTGCGCCGGCTGTCACGAGATTTCCGGCTTCGAGGACGAAGGCCGCATCGGCACCGAACTGACCTACGAAGGCAGCAAGCCGATCGAGCGCCTCGACTTCGCCTTGTTCACCGAAACCGCGCAGCGCGGTGGCAAAGAGCCCATCACCGATCGCGAAGACCTGCAGCGCCTTCCCGACAACCATGCGGCGAAGGGGCTACCGTGGTACAACCACAAAGGTTTTTTCGAGCACAAGCTCGCCGAGCCAAACATCTACGATCAGGGCAAGATCAAGAGCGAAACCGAAAAGCTGCGCATGCCCAATCTGCACCTGACCGGGGAACAAATCCGCGCACTGACCACCTTCCTGCTCGGCAGCCAGGAGACTTCCCTGCCCTCGAGCTATCAATACAAACCCGGCGACGCCCGTCGCGACACCCAGGAAGGCTGGTGGATCGTCAAGAAATACAACTGCATGGGATGTCACCAATTCATTCCCGGCCAGCGGACCATATTGATGGGGATGAAGCAATATCAAGATGCGCAGGAGCAGCTTCCGCCCAAACTCTTGACCGAAGGCGCACGGGTCGATCCCGAGTGGTTACGGCGATTCCTCTCGAACCCGTCGTTGAGCAGACCGGACACGAATCGCAACGGCGTGCGCCCCTATTTGAAAGTCCGCATGCCCACGTTCTCATTTTCTGATAACGAACTACGTAAGCTAGTGCGCTTTTTCCAGGCGCTTTCGCAGCAGCCTATGCCGTACATTCCGGAGCAGGTCCCGACGCTGACGGCGAAGGAGACGGGCATGGCGCGCAGCCTGTTCTCGAGCACGGCCGCGCCTTGTCTGAAGTGCCACGCCACGGGCGATCCGCAGCACGACAAAATCGCTACCGCGCCCAACTTCCTGCTGGCCAAAGAACGCCTGAAGCCCGATTGGGTCGAGCGCTGGATCATCGACCCGCAGGCCATCAGCCCGGGCACCTCCATGCCTTCCGGATTGTTCCGGCGGGATAAGAATCAGTGGGTCTTTGCCGGTCCGACACCGCCTTCGTTCCATGGCTATGACAAAGACCACACCAAGCTGCTGGTGGATTACATCTTCCAACTCACCCCGGAGGAACAACGGCGGGTCGCGGCAGCCATGGGACGGACGAGTGCGTCGGCGCAACCAAAACCTAAGCAGAAGCAAGCCACCGATGCCGTGCGTTCCAAGCCAGCGGCAACGGGTGGTGGTTCGCGGTAAAATATCCAGTTTGGTCAAGTCTGCCGGTCTTTATAGTGAGGTCAACCTGAGTGGCCTTCGGCTGCGAAGGATCTCGCGGGCAGCGGACCGACGAGGGAATGCCACTTCAGGCAAGATCCTTCGAGACCTGAAGGTCTCTCAGGAGATGCAGGGTGACATTTCGAAAGGCTTTCAAGACTTTTCAAGAAAGGGCGACATCATGAAGAGAAAGACACGGCTAGCACTGTTCGGACTGCTCTGCCTTCTCGGCTTGTGGCTCCTGGTGGGTTGCGGCAAGAAGGAAAGCACCAGCGAGCAGCCAACCTCGGCGCCCACATCCGCACAACCCGGAGCGCCGGCAACCCCAATCGATCCCAACACGGTGGCTTCGGTCAGCGGCGCCGTAAAATTTGAGGGCACTGCTCCAAAACCTGCAAAGATCGATATGAGCCAGGACCCGGCCTGCAAGGGCACCAATACGGCCGAAACCCTGGTCGCCGACAACGGCAACCTGGCTAATGTTTTCGTCTATGTGAAAGACGGCCTAGGAAATCGCGCCTTCGATGTACCCAAAGATTCAGTCACACTGGATCAGAGCGGCTGCCGGTACCATCCGCATGTGTTGGGGGTGATAGCGGGTCAGAACATCGAAATCAAAAACGACGATCCCACGACCCACAACATCCATCCCACGCCCAAGGATAACCGCGAGTGGAACGAGTCCCAACCTCCGAAGGCCGCTCCGCTGGAGAAGAGCTTCGCCCGCGAAGAAATCATGCTGCCGGTAAAGTGCAACCAGCACCCGTGGATGAAGATGTACATCAACGTGGTGAAGAACCCGCTCTACGCGGTCACCGGCACGGACGGCAAGTACACCATTAAGGGCCTGCCGCCGGGCGACTACACCCTCGCCTTCGTGCATGAGAAGTTGGGCGAGCAGGACCAGAAGGTCACGCTGGCCGCCAAGGATAGCAAGACCTTAGACGCTAGTTTCAAACAGTAGCCGCTGGTAAACTAATCGGCTTATTTGCTGGTGCGGCGCGGGCCTCGCCAGCGTCGCCCGGGCGAGGGCCCGGCCAGGTA
>WNFH01001713.1_pt1 | contig 14978 bp, 11 predicted proteins | sample 5400411 | NCBI WGS metagenome assembly WNFH01 (sample SAMN13153347, study PRJNA577476) | soil metagenome | isolation source: 200 cm saprolite under Douglas fir tree site 2 hole 3 | place: USA:California | collected 2015-04-18
CTCGACATCGGAGTCCGGTGCGTCGGCGCGCTGCCGAACCCGAGCGTCCCGGCTTATACGGCGGTGGACGTTCGCCTTGCGTGGCGGCTGCGGCGCGAATTCGAGCTTGCGCTCGTCGGGCAAAACCTCTTCGACTCCGGCCATCCGAGTTCGGGAACGCGGCTACCCGGAGCGAAATGGCGCGCGGGGGGTATGTGAAGCTGAAATGGTACTTCTGAGCAAACGACCGGCCTGGAAGCACGCCGAGCCCGATCGCCGGGCCATGCGGGGCGGCGCGGCGCGATGGCTGCGCGCGTGCGCTTTTTCGATCGTGGTGGCGGCGGGTTTCGCCGGCCCGCGCGCGGCGCAGGCGGACGCGCAGGCCGACGAGTACCGCGTCAAGGCGGCGTTTCTCTACAAGTTCGGCGGCTACATCGAATGGCCGGTCCAGCGCTTTGCGCGTCCGGACAGCCCGCTCGCGATCGGCGTGATGGGCGCGGACGCGCTGGCCGATGAGCTGGCGCAGATCGTCGCCGGCCGCAGCGTCAGCGGCCGAGCGGTGCAGGTGCGCAAGCTCAGGCCCGGCGATCCGATCGCGGGCTTGCACATCCTCTTTATCGGCCGCGCGGACGACGGCCGGCTGCCCGAGGTTCTCGCCGCGGCCAAGGGCCGCGCTTTGCTCACGGTCACCGAATCCGACGAGGCGCTGGAGCTCGGCAGCATGATCAATTTCGTCGTGGTCGACGACAAAGTGCGCTTCGACGTCGCGCTGCCTCCCGCCGACTCGGGCAACCTCAGAATCAGTTCGCGGCTCCTCGCCGTCGCGCGCAAAGTCGTGTCGAAGCCGTCATGAAGCACTCACCGCGCTCATTGCGGCAAAAGCTGCTCGGGTTGATGCTCCTCACCACGCTGGTGGCATTGATCGTTGCCCTGGGCGCCATGATCGGCTACGAGCTGCGCGTCTACCACCGGATTCTCGTGTCCGACATGACGACCCAGGCGGAGCTGCTCGGTCGCACGATCGCGCCGGCGCTCGCGTTCGACGATCCCCGGGTGGCGAAGGAAAACCTCGGCTTGCTCAGGTTCCGGCCGCTGGTCGGCTCCGCCGCGGTCTACAACGCGCGCGGCGCGCTTTTCGCCACCTATGCGCGCATAGACGACGAGCACGCGTTTCCGAAGCTGCCCGAGCCCGACGGCGCGCGCGTCGAGGACGGGAACCTCGTCCTGTTCAAGCGCATCGTCAACGACAACGAGATCCTAGGCACGGTGTACCTGCGCGCCGACTACGAGCTCTTCGGCCGGGTGTTCGATTACCTCGGGATCGCCGCCGTGGTTCTGATCGCCGCGATGCTGGTCGCGTTTTTCATGGTGTCATGGATGCAGAACATCGTGACCCGGCCGGTCCTCGCGATCGCCGAGATCGCCCGGGAAGTGGTGGAACGGCGGGACTACTCCCGCCGCGCGGTGAAGATGAGCGCCGACGAAGTGGGAACGCTGGTCGAGGCGTTCAACGACATGCTGGCGGAGATCGAGCGCCGCACGCTGGAGCTCGAGGCCTCGAACGCGAAGCTTGGGCGCGAGGTAGAGGAACGCAGCCGCGCGGAGCGGGAAATCCTGCGCCTCAACGCCGAGCTCGAGGACAGGGTGCGCGAGCGCACCGCGCAGCTGGAGACGGCCAACAAAGAGCTCGAGGCGTTTTCCTACTCGGTGTCCCACGACCTGCGCGCGCCGTTGCGCGCTATCGACGGATTCGGCCAGGCGCTGGTCGACGATTTTCCGCAGCATCTCCCGGAAGCCGCGCGCCGTTACCTGACGAGGATCCGCGCCTCCACGCGGCACATGGCGCAGCTGATCGAGGGTCTGCTCAACCTGGCCCGCGTCTCCCGCGGGACGCTCGAGCCCCGTGCGGTGGATTTGAGCCAGATCGCGAAGCAAGTGGTGGACGAGTTGCAGCAGCGCGAGCCCGGCCGGGCTGTGCAAGTCTCGGTTTGGGACGGGATGCGCGCCGAGGGCGACTCGCATTTGATGCGGGTCGCCCTCGAGAACCTCATCGGCAACGCGTGGAAGTTCACGTCGAAGTCGGAGAAGCCGCACATCGAAATCGGCGCCCTGAAAGATCACGGACGCGCAACCTTCTTTGTCCGCGACAACGGAGCGGGCTTTGACATGGCCTATGCCGACAAGCTTTTCGGCGCGTTTCAGCGCCTGCACGCCGCGACCGACTACGCCGGAACCGGGATCGGGCTTGCGACTGTTCAGCGCATCGTGCACCGGCATGGCGGGCGCATCTGGGCCGAGGCGGAAGTGGGCAAGGGCGCGGTGTTCTTTTTTACGCTGGCGTTCGAGGCGGAAGGGACCGCAGAGGTCCCGCCGATCGAGGAAAGAGCCCATGGATAAGACGCCGATCCAGGTGCTGTTCATCGAGGACTCCGAAATCGACGTCGAGCTCGCGCTGCGCGCGCTCGATCAGGGCGGGTTCGACGTCTCGTGGGAATGCGTCGGGGCCGAGGAGGAGCTGAAACGGGCCCTGAGCTTGCAGAGGCCTCAGGCGATTCTGTCGGATTTCTCCATGCCCGGCTTCGACGGGATGGAGGCCCTTCGGCTGTCGAAGGAGATGGCGCCGGGCGTTCCCTTCATCTTCGTCTCCGGCACGATCGGCGAGGAGCGCGCGATCGAGGCGATCCGGCTCGGCGCGACCGATTACGTTCTCAAGGACAACATGCGGCGGCTCGGCACCTCGGTCAGGCGCGCCCTGTCGGAAGCCTCCGAGCACGAGCGCGTGCGCATCGCGGAGGAGGAGCGCGCGCGCCTGGTGCAGGTGCTGGAGGCGACGAGCGACTATGTCGGGATCTCCGACCCGAACGGGAAGATCATCTACATGAATGCCGCGGGACGAAAGCTCACCGGAGCGCCGGAATCGGGGGACGTCGGCAAATCGACTATCGAGGTCCACCCGAAGTGGGCGAGCGAGCGGGTCGAGGGGGAAGGGAGGCGCAGCGCCGAGCGCGACGGCCTGTGGCACGGCGAATCGGCCCTGCTCGGGGCCGACGGAACCGAGATCCCGGTGTCCCAGGTGATCACCGCCCACAAGGGCCCGGACGGGGCGATACGGTTTTTCTCCACCATCGCGCGCGACATACGCGAACGCAAGGCCTACGAGGCGCGTCTGCAGTATTTCGCGAATTACGATCCGCTTACCGGCCTGCCGAACCGCTCGCTCCTCGGCGATCGCGCGCTTCAGGGAATCGCGCACGCGAAGCGCGCGGGCCGGCCGACGGCGCTGCTCGTCATGGACCTGGACCGGTTCAAGCTCGTCAACGAAAGCTACAGCCACGGCGCGGGCGACACGCTGCTTCGCATGGTCGCCGACCGGCTGCGGGGCGCGGTGCGCGAAGGCGACACGGTGGCGCGGCTCGGCGCGGACGCGTTCGCCGTGCTCGCGACCGATCTGGCGCGTCCGGATGACGTAAGCGCCGTCGCGCGCAAGATCCGCGAGGCGATGCACTCGCCGTTCTGGCTTGAGGCGCGCGACCTCCACGTCACCGTGAGCATCGGAGCAAGCGTCTATCCGCGCGACGGCGAGGAGTTCGACATCCTGCTGCGCAACGCCGACGCGGCGATGCACCGCGTCAAGGCGGAAGGGCGCAACGGATTCCAGTTCTACGCCGCTGCGATGACGCGCCAGGCCACCGACCGGGTGGAATTGGAGAACGAATTGCGGCTCGCGCTGGGGAAAGGCGAATTGGAGATCCATTATCAGCCCCAGGTCGTCCTCGCGAACGGCCGTATCGTCGGCGTCGAGGCCCTGATGCGGTGGAACCACCGGGGACGGGGGTGGATTTCGCCCGGGCAGTTCATCCCGATCGCGGAAGACTCCGACCTGATTCACCCGCTCGGAGAATTCGCGCTCACCGAAGGCTGCCGGCGGATCAGGGCTTGGAGCGACGCCGGATTCGCTTCGCTGCGGCTCGCCGTGAACGTCTCGGCGCAGCAGTTCCGCAGTCCCGGCTTCGTCGAAGCGGTCGGGCGCGCCCTGCGCGCGTCCGAGCTCGAGCCGGCTTTGCTCGAGCTCGAGCTCACCGAGAGCGTGCTGGTCGAGAATCGCGAGGAGGCGGCCGATATCCTCAAGCGCCTCAAGGCGCTGGGCGTGCAGATCGCCGTGGACGACTTCGGCACCGGCTATTCGAGCCTGAGCTATCTGTCGCGGCTGCCGATCGACTGTCTCAAGATCGACCGCTCGTTCGTCAGCCGGGTAAACGAGAGAGGGCACGATGCGGCGATCACGCAGGCGGTGATCTCGCTCGCGCATTCGCTCGCGGTGCGCGTGATCGCCGAGGGGGTCGAGACCGTGGAGCAGCTGGAATTCCTGCGCATGCACCGCTGCGACCAGGGCCAGGGGTATCTGTTTTCCCCGGCCGTCGATCCCGAGGCGATGGCGAAGCTCCTGGCGGCAGGATCGCTGGAACCGGACGAGCAGTCCGCCGCGAAACTCAAATGAAGGAACAGCCGGCTGCGCCGGGGAGACGATAATGGAAAAAATCATCATGCTCGTCGAAGACAATCCGGACGACGAGGAGCTCACGCTGCGCGCGCTGCGCAAAGCCAATATCGCGAACGAGGTTTTCGTCGCCCGGGACGGGACCGAGGCGCTCGATTTCCTGTTCGGCACCGGAAGGCACGCCGGGCTCAAGACGCTGCCCATGCCGGCGGTGGTCCTGCTCGACCTGAAGCTTCCGAAGCTCAACGGGATCGACGTGCTGAAGCGCATGCGCGCCGACCCGCGCACCAAGCTGATCCCGGTGGTCGTTCTCACTTCGTCGAGCGAGGACGAGGACATGCTGAAAAGCTACCAGTCGGGCGCGAACAGCTACGTGCGCAAGCCGGTCGAGTTCTCCTCCTTCGCCAACGCGGTCACGCAGCTCGGGATGTACTGGATGCTGCTCAACCAGGTCCCGCCCAACCGCGCCTAACCCCGCGCGCCGCGCGCGCTACCGTTAGTATGACGGAATGAGCGGCCTTGCCATCCGCGGCGCGCTGTTGCTCGCCCCGCTCGCCCAGCACAAGGGCAGGCTCGTGCTTTCGGTGCTGGTCATCGCGCTCGGCGTGGCGCTCGGCTACGCGGTTCAGCTCGTCAATCAGGCGGCGATCAACGAGTTCGCCGCCGCGGTGCAGACGCTCTCCGGGGAGGCCGATCTCGCGGTGCGGGGCCCGCGCGCGGGTTTCGACGAGTCGCTCTACCCGCGCATGGCGGGATTGCTCGAGGTCGCGGTGGCGAGCCCGGTGCTCGAGCTCGACGCGCGCCTGCCCGGCCGCCGCGACGCGCTCAAGATTCTCGGGCTGGATATCTTCCGCGCGGCGCAAATCCAGTCTTTCCTCGCGGGCGGGGAAATCTCCGACCGCCTGGATTTTCTTCGCCCCGACCGGATTTTTCTCTCTGGCGCAGCCGCCGAGTGGCTGGGCCTGAAGAAGGGCGATGCGCTCTCCATCCAGGTGGGTCTGCGCGTGATTTCGCTGCAAGTCGCCGGGACTCTCGGCGACGGGCGCGGGCAGCGATTCGCGGTCGTGGACCTCGGCGCGGCGCAGGCGATTTTCGCGCGGCCTGGAGTGCTGAACCGGATCGATCTGCGGTTGCGGCCCGGGGCCGATCCGCAGCGCCTCGCCGGGCGTCTGGGCTCCGAGCTGCCGCCGGGCACGCTGATCGAGCGGCCCGAGGCGGACGCCGAGCGAACCGGGGCGCTGTCGCGCGCCTACCGCGTCAATCTCAACGTGCTGGCGCTGGTGGCGCTGTTTACCGGCGGATTGCTCGTCTTTTCCGCGCAGGCGCTCGCGGTGGTGCGCCGGCGCTCGCAGCTCGCGCTGCTTCGCGCGCTCGGCATGACGCGCCGCGCGCTCGTTGCGATGCTCCTCGCCGAGGCCGCGGTCGTCGGCGCAGTGGGCGCGCTCGCCGGGATCGCGCTCGGCCATGCGACCGCCGCCATCGTGCTCCGCCGCTTCGGCGCGGAGCTCGGCGCGGGATATTTTCGCGGGCTCGAGCCGACGCTCGCGCTCGATATGCCCGCGCTCGCGCTGTTCTTCTCGGCCGGCGTGCTCGCGGCGGTGCTCGGCAGCCTCGCGCCGGCGCTCGAAGCCGCCCGCGCCAGGGCCGCGTCGGCCTTGAAGTCCGGCGACGAAGAGCGCGTCCTCGAGCGGCTGCGGCCGGCGTGGCCGGGGCTCGCGGTGCTTCTTGCGGGCGCCGTCCTTACCCAAGTGGGGCCGGTGCGCGGCCTGCCGTTCTTTGGCTACGCCGCGATCGCGCTCTTGTTGATCGGCACGGTAATCCTGATGCCGCGCATCGCGGTGCTCTGCTTTCGCGTCGTGCCGCTCCTGGGGCCGCTCCCGGCGCGGATCGGCCTCGCGCAGCTTCGGAGCGCGCCCGGACAAACCGGTGTGAGTCTCGCCGCGATCGTCGCGAGCGTGAGCCTCATGGTGTCGATGGCGATCATGGTCACCTCGTTCCGCCAATCGCTGGACGAGTGGCTGGAGCGCGTGCTGCCCGCGGACCTCTATTTGCGCACGGGTGCGGGCTCCGACACGGCGTTCCTTTCGCCCGCCGAGCAGCGGGTGATCGCGGCGCTCCCGGGCGTGGGCCGGGTCGAGTTCCTGCGCAGCCAGCGGCTGTTCGTCGCTCCGGACAAGCCGCCGATCACGCTGCTCGCCCGCGCCGTCGAGGCGGAGGGCAGGGTGCCGCCGCTCCTGGGAGCGGCGTATGTCCGCAAGCCGGGTGACCCGCCGGCGGCCTGGGTGAGCGAAATCGCCTCCAACGTATACGGTTGGCAGCCGGGCGCCGTCATCGAGCTTCCGCTGGGAGGGCGGCAGGGGCGCTTTACCGTCGCCGGCGTGTGGCGCGACTACGCGCGCCAGCAGGGCGCGGTGCTGATCGAGCGCTACGAATATGTGCGCACCACGGGCGACGCGAACGCGAACGACGCAGCGCTGTGGCTCGCGCCGGGCGCGGACCCGGCGAGCTTGTCGCGCGAGATCGAGGCGCGCGTCGCGGGCGGTGCGAACCTCGAGATCGCGGGGCCGGGTGAGATCCGCGAGCTCTCGCTCAAGATCTTCGACCGCACTTTCGCCGTCACCTACGCGCTCGAGGCGGTGGCGGTGATCATCGGCCTCCTCGGGCTGTCCTCGGGCTTCGGGGCGCTCGCGCTTGCGCGGCGGCGCGAATTCGGCATGCTGCGCCATCTCGGCATGACGCGGCGGCAGATCGGCGCGATGCTCGCCGCGCAGGGGCTGCTCGTCAGCGCGATCGGTCTCGGCGTGGGCCTCGCGCTCGGGCTTCTGATCAGCCTGGTGCTTATCCACGTCGTGAACCGCCAGTCTTTCCACTGGGGCATGGACCTGCACCTGCCCTGGCAGCTTCTGGCAGAGTTCGTGGCGGTGATGCTCGCGCTTGCGACGCTCACCGCGGTTGCGAGCGGCCGGCAGGCGATGAGCGGGGACGTGGTGGGGGCGGTCAAAGAGGACTGGTGAAAAAGCGGGATTTCGGGATCGGGGATTGAGGATTCACTGCTGGACGAATGCGGCCCGTCGGCTTTCTGATATCGGCAGCTTTGGGGTTGTTCTCCCTGGGCACGCCTGCGGCGGAGGACTATGCACAGGTGCGCCCGGACGTGGCGCTGCAGTTTCCGCGCGACTACGGCAGCCATCCGCGGTTCCGCAACGAATGGTGGTACATCACCGGCTGGCTCAGGACGAGCGGCGGCGGCGAGCTCGGCATGCAGATCACGTTCTTCCGCAACCGGCCGCGCGTCGCCGAGGAAATTTCCAGCCGGTTCGCGCCGCGGCAGCTGCTGTTCGCCCATGCGGCGCTCGCCGATCCGGAGGCCGGGCGGCTGTTGCACGATCAGCGTGCCGCGCGCGCGGGGTTCGGGCTCGCCGAGGCGGCGGAGGGGCGCACCGACGTGGCGATCGAAGACTGGTCGCTCAAGCAGACCGACGGCGGCTATGCGGCGGAGGTCGCGGCGCGCGATTTCCGTTACGCGCTGCGGTTCGAGGCGAAGCAGCCTCCGCTGCTCCAGGGCGAGCGCGGCTTCAGCCGCAAAGGACCGGGCGCGGCGCAGGCGAGCTATTACTACAGCCGGCCGCACCTCGCGGTCAGCGGCAGCGTCGTCATCCAGGGGCGCGAGCTGGAAGTTTCAGGCGAAGCCTGGCTCGATCATGAATGGTCGAGCGAGCCCCTGGCGCAAGAGGCGGTCGGCTGGGACTGGATCGGGATCAATCTTTCCGACGGCGGCGCGCTCATGGCGTTTCGCATGCGCGCAAAGGACGGCGGCAGCTTCTGGGCGGGCGGCGCCGTGCGGGGCGCCGACGGCCGCGTCCGCATCCTGAAGCCGGGAGAAGTCCGGTTCGAGCCGCTCAGGCGCTGGCGCTCGCCACGCACCGGCGCCGAGTATCCGGTCTCGGTGCGCGTGCACGCCGGCACTCTGATCCTGGAGCTCGAGCCGCTGATGGACGACCAGGAGCTCGACGCCCGCGCGAGCACCGGCACCGTTTATTGGGAAGGCGCGGTGCGCGCAAGACAAGGCGAGAAGGCGCCAGGGCGGGGCTATCTCGAGCTGACCGGGTATTGGAAGCCGCTCAAGCTCTGAATGCACGCGCGCTTCCGATAGAATTGCGCTCGAGATACCCTTGGGAAAATCGGGTTGCCCGCAAATCCGGAACCTCGTTTCGTAACCGTCCAGGGCCGCAAGCTCGAAGTCCGCACCATCGCCGGTACCCATCGCGACGCGCCCACGCTCGTGTTTCTGCACGAGGGCCTGGGGTCGGTGTCGATGTGGCGCGATTTCCCGGAGAAGGCCGCTGCGGTCGCAGGCTGCGCCGCCCTCGTCTACTCGCGTTACGGCCACGGCCAGTCGGAGGTGCTGCGCGAGCCGCGCGCCGTGGACTACATGCACGTCGAAGCGCTCGAGGCGCTGCCGGAGCTCCTCGACAAAGTCGGCATCGACGACCCGATTCTCGTCGGGCATTCCGACGGCGGCTCGATCGCGCTCCTCTACGCGGCCGTGCGCGATGGTGTCAGGGGCCTGGTCCTCATGGCGCCGCATGTCTTCGTCGAGGACATCGGCGTGAAGAGCATCGCTAGAGCGAAGACGGCGTTCGAGAGTACCGACCTGCCGCAGAAGCTCGGCCGCCACCACGCCGACGCGACGAAAACGTTCCGCGGCTGGAACGATATCTGGCTGCATCCTGATTTCCGCGGCTGGAACATCGAGGAATACCTGCCGCGCGTGTATTGCCCGGTGCTCGCGATCCAGGGCTTCGACGACGAATACGGGACCATGGCACAGCTCGAGGCGATCGCGAAGCAGGCCGGCGGCCCGGTCGAGCTGCTGCGCCTCGCCGATTGCCGGCACTCTCCGCACCGCGATCAGCCCGGCGTGGTGCTCGAGGCGATGGCGCGTTTCATCGGCCGGCTCGGCGAAGGCGCGTGAAAACCGGAATCGAGGATCGAGGGAAGACCTTGGTCCGGAGCGCAATTGCCAGTATCCTTGCTGCCTTGTTCTTCATCCTGAATTCTAAAATCCCGGTCCCGATATGAATCTCAAGCTCGACATCTTTCCGCACATCTTCCCTCAGCCGTTTTTCGAGCGCGTGAAGGCGATGGCGGAGCAGAATCCTTCGCTCGCCGGGCAGATCAAGCGCTGGCTGCACATCCCGGTGCTGTGGGACCTCGAAGCGCGGCTGCGCATGATGGACCGGTTCAAGGGCTACAAGCAGATCCTGACGCTGTCGCTTCCGGCGATCGAATTCCTCGCGCCGCGCGACAAATCCCCGGAGCTTGCCATACTCGCGAATGACGGAATGGCGGAAATCGTCGCAAAGCACCCCGATTACTTCCCCGCATTCGTCGCGTCGCTTCCGATGAACAATATCCCCGAAGCGCTGCGCGAGATGGACAGGGCGATCGAGAAGCTCGGCGCGAAGGGCATCCAGATCTTCACAAACGTGAACGGGCGGCCGCTCGATGATCCGGAGTTCTATCCTATTTTCGAGCGCATGGTGAACAAGTACGACCTGCCGATCTGGGTGCACCCCACGCGCACGGCGAAGTTCGCCGACTATGTCGGCGAGAGCAAATCGAAGTACGAGATCTACTGGCTGTTCGGCTGGCCCTACGAGACGAGCGCCTTTATGGCGCGGGTCGTGTTTTCCGGGACGCTGGAGAAGCTCCCCAACCTCAAGATCATCACGCATCACCTGGGCGCGATGGCGCCGTTCTTCGACGAGCGCATCGGCTACGGCATGGACCAGCTCGGCACGCGGACTTCGGATGAGGACTACACGGAGATCCTCAAGCGCATGGCGAAGCGCCCGGTCGACTACTTCCGGATGTTCTACGCGGACACCTCGGTGAACGGATCGAGGTCGGCGACGCGCTGCGGCCTGGACTTCTTCGGCCCGGACCACGTGCTGTTCGGTACCGACTGCCCCTTCGACCCGGAAGGGGGGCCGCTCTTCATTCGCGAGATCATCAAGACGATCGACTCGCTGAAACTCAAAGACGGTGACCGCCGCAAGCTCTATTTCGGCAACGCCATCCGCATGTTGCGGCTCGAGTTGCCCGATGCCCTGAAAGAGAGGCCGAAAACGAAATCGCGCGCGTCCCGTGCGAAGCCGCGGAAGAAGGCAAAGAAAGGCAAATGACGATACCGCGCGAGCGCGTCGAGTATTCGGCCATCGTCGATCGGCGGAAGCTCAAGCTTCCCACCGGGAAGCGCATCGTCGTCTGGACCATCGTCAATCTGGAGGTCTGGGACATCTCGCGGCCGATGGCGCGGCAGGTGCTGCCTGCGCCGACCGGCGTGTCGCTTTTGCCCGACGTGCCGAACTGGAGCTGGCACGAATACGGCATGCGCGTGGGCTTCTGGCGCTTCCATGCGCTCTACGAGAAGCTGCGCGTCCGGCCCACGGTCGCGATCAACGCGCGCGTATGCGTCGACTACCCGCGCGTCGCGCAGGCGTGCAAGGACGCGGGCTGGGAATTCATGGGCCACAGCTACGAGCAGGGGCCGATCCACAACGAGAAAGACCAGCCGGCGATGATCAAGCGCTCGCTCGACACGATCGAGCGATTCACCGGCAAGCGGCCCGTCGGCTGGCTGGGGCCTGGACTTACGGAAACCTACGACACCCCCGAGCACCTCACCGCTGCCGGCGTCAAATACATCGGCGACTGGGTCTACGACGACGAGCCGACCGAGATCTCTACCGCAAACGGCCCGCTCGTCACGCTACCCTACACCGTCGAGTGCAACGACATCCCGACGATGATCGTGCAGCACCACGAAGCGGCGTACTGGACGCAGAAGTGCATCGACTGCTTCGACCGGCTGTACAAGGAGGGCGCCGAGCGGCCGAAGATCATGGCGATAGCGATTCACCCCTACATCAGCGGGCAGCCGTTCCGGATCAGGTACCTCGAGCGGGTGTACGAGCACATCGCCAAAGCGAAGGGTGTTCTGCACTGGAACGGCGAGCAGATTCTCGAGTGGTACCTGAAGGCGAGGAAGGAAGCCGAGTAGGACAGGTCGGGAACCCCCGATCGGCTCAGGCGTCCGCCGCGTCCTCCTGCAGGAACTGCAGCACCGCGACTTCATCCCGCCTGAGCGCGGCGGTGGGATGCTCGCGGCGCGCGGGCTGAGGCAGCGGTGCGGAAGAGAGCGGCGCGGTGAGGCCCTGCAGGTAGGCGCGCACCAGTCCGGGGTGAACGTAGTATTTGCGGCACACGGCGCGCGTGTTGCCGAGGCGCTTCGCCACGGCGTCGATCGCCCGGATCATATTGCGCTCGGCTTCGCGCCGGCTCTTCGCCGGCCCCAGGCGGAAAAGCTCCCTGGCTGCGAGCATGGTGCCCGCCCAGGTCCTGAAATCCTTCGCCGTGAGATCGCGCCCGGTGATCTCGCGAAGATAGGCGTTCACGTCGTCCGATGAGATGGTCTGGCGCTTGCCGGACGCGTCGATGTATTTGAACAGTTCCTGCCCCGGCAGATCCTGGCACTGCTGAACGATGCGGGCGAGGCGCCGGTCGGTGATCGACACGATGTGATCGACTCCGCTCTTGCCGCGGAAGCTGAAGAGCAGTTTCGCGCCCTTGATCTCGACGTGACGGTCGCGCAGGGTGGTGAGGCCGAAGGAGCGGTTCTCGCGGGCGTACTCGTCGTTGCCCACGCGGATCAGCGTCTTGTCGAGCAGCATGACCACGGTGGCCAGGATCTGGCGGCGCGTCAAGTCGCGGGCACGAAGGTCGCGCTCGACGCGCTCGCGGATCTCAGGGAGGATCTCGCTGAATTCGAGCATGCGCCCGAACTTGGATTTGTCGCGCGCGTCGCGGTACAGCGGATGGTAGCGATACTGCTTTCGCCCGCGCGCGTCGCGCGCGGTAGCCTGGATGTGGCCGTCGGGGTCCGGGCAGATCCAGACATCGGTCCAGGCGGGCGGGATGACGAGGGCATTGATGCGCTTGCGCTCGGTTGCCGAGGTGATGCGCGAGCCGTCCGGCGCGTAAAAGGCCCAACCCTTGCCCGCGCGTTCCCGCCGGATCCCGGCGGCGCCGTCGGTGACGTAGTTGAGCCCGGCGCGGGCGGCGGCCCGGCGATGTTCCTCTATCCTGGGCGAGGTCATCGAGGTGTGCCCGCGAGGGAACGGCAGGCGCCTGTCACAGCTTGATGCACACGTTGGTCGGCTCGGAGTAGAAGTTGAGCGAGTGCAGGCCGCCCTCGCGGCCGATGCCGGAGAGCTTGGCGCCGCCGAAGGGCGTCCTGAGGTCGCGCAGGAACCAGCAGTTCACCCAGGAGATGCCGACCTCCATCGCCTGCCCGACGCGGTGGCCGCGCGAAAGGTCGCGCGTCCACACCGTGGAAGCGAGACCATAGGGCGTGTTGTTCGCCATTTCGACGGCTTCCTCTTCGCGGTCGAAGGGCGCGATGTGGGCGCAGGGACCGAAGATCTCCTCGCGCACCGTGCGCGCGCTTTCGGGGAGCCCGGTCCACAGCGTCGGCTGGATCCAGGCGCCGTTGTCGCGCGCATCGCCGAACTTCGGCACGCCGCCGCCGGTGACGACCCTGGCGCCTTCCTTTTTTGCCAGCTCGTAGTAGGACAGAACTTTCTCGCGATGCTGCTTCGAGATCAGCGGCCCCATGCTGGTGGCCTTGTCCTGCGGGAAGCCGAGCACGAGGCCCTCGGCTTTGCCTTGGAGCGCCGCGACGAAGCGCTCGAAGATCGGCCGCTCGACGTAGACGCGTTCGGGCGCGAGGCACACCTGTCCGGTGTTGGAGAAGATCGCGTTCGACATGCCCGCCACCGCGGCGTCGAAATCGCAGTCGGCGAAAACGATCCCGGGGTTCTTGCCTCCCAGCTCGAAGGAGATCGGCTTGACGGTAGGCGCGACCGCCTTCATGATCGCCGCGCCGGTGGCGGTTTCTCCGGTAAAAGTGATCCCGTTCACTTCGGGATGAGTGGTGATGAATTCGCCCGCCGAGCCGGGCCCGAAACCGTGGACAACGTTGTACACCCCCGCCGGCACGCCGGCTTCGTGCATCACCTCGGCGAGCAGCGTTGCGGTCGATGGAGTCTCCTCGGAGGGCTTCGCGACGATCGTATTGCCGCAGGCGAGCGCCGGGGCGAGCTTCCAGGTGAGGAGCAGGAGCGGCAGGTTCCAGGGCGCGATCACGCCGACCACGCCGAGCGGCTTTCGCATCGCGTAGTTCACCGCGCCCTTGCCGTCGGGCGTGTCGAGATAGTAGGACTCGGTGCCGTAAGTGCGCACGATATCGGCGAAGACCCGGAAGTTCGCCGCGCCGCGCGGGATGTCGAGATGGCTGGCGAGAGACACCGGCTTCCCGGTGTCTGCGACCTCCGCGGCGACGAAATCGTCGAAACGCTTCTCTATGCCTTCGGCGACCTTGCGCAGCAGGTCGACGCGCGCCTGCAGCGCCATCTTGCCCCAGGGGCCTTTCAGCGCGGCCCTCGCCGAGCGCACCGCCTCGTCCACCATCGCGCGGTCGGCCTCGTGCACCTGCGCGACCACGGTGCCGTCCACCGGATTGATCTTGGCGAACTGCCGGTTGCTGCCGACGAATTTTCCGTTGATGTAGCACTTGCGCTCGGCGACCTTGACGTGAGGGTCCATGAATATCTCCGCGGGAAGGGGTCCGCCGTAGGCAGACCGGGGGAAATAAGGGATACTTTACAAAAAAGCGAGCAACCTCCGCAACGCACAGCGTCCAGAGCATGACACTCACTTCCAGCGAGCGCGCGATTCTGTTCGCCGACGTAAGCGGCAGCACCGCGCTCTACGAAAAGCTCGGCGACAGGCCCGCCGCCAGGGCGATCGAGGCCTGCCTCGACGAGCTGCGCGCCGTCGTGGCGAAGTGGGAAGGCAAAGTCGTCAAGACGATCGGCGACGAGCTGATGGTGGTGTTCGACAGGCCCGAGGCCGCCAGCGCGGCAGCAAGGGAAATGCAATCCCGCGTGACCGCCTTGCCTTCGACCGGCGGCGTGAATCTGGCGATCCGCATCGGCTTCCATTTCGGTCCGGTGCTCGAGGACAAGGGCGATTTCTTGGGCGACGGAGTTAACACCGCGGCGCGGCTTGCGGGCCTCGCGAAGGGCGGCCAGATTCTCACCAGCGGCGCCACCGCGAACACGCTGTCCATCACCCAGCGGATCAACCTGCGCGACCTGGACACGATACCGGTGAAGGGCAAGCAGGAGGCCGTGCGCGTGTTCGAGCTGCTGTGGGGCGACACCGAAGACGCGACGCAGCTGGCGGGCCTTGCCTCGAGCGCCCGCATCGAAGCGAGGCTGACGCTGGAAATCGGCGAGCGCACCGTGGATTTCCCGCGGGAGAAGACCGCGCTGACGCTGGGACGCGACGCGTCGTGCGACGTCGTGGTGGCCGAAAAGACGGCTTCGCGCAATCACGCGCGGATCGAGAGGAGCGGTGTCCAGTACGTCCTGAT
>WNFH01001716.1_pt1 | contig 14969 bp, 11 predicted proteins | sample 5400411 | NCBI WGS metagenome assembly WNFH01 (sample SAMN13153347, study PRJNA577476) | soil metagenome | isolation source: 200 cm saprolite under Douglas fir tree site 2 hole 3 | place: USA:California | collected 2015-04-18
GTTTTGCGACGTCCGCCGCATTGATGTTGAAAAATATGACGTCTCGGCCTGTGGCCTTGATCGCCTCGACGACTTCTTGAACATGGCTAAGGCTCGATCGGCGGTCGAAATGGACTCCGAAGATGTTCAAGCCTGACCGGCCAAGTTCCAGGCCGACGGCTTCGCCAAAGCCACTCGAAGATCCGACGATCAAGGCCCAGGGCGTGGGCCGTGCAGTTTGCGTCATACCTCTTTGGTCTCCGGTTATTGGGGATGCTGTTGGCTTTCCTTGAAATCTTGCTCGACTTGCGCCGCGAGGCCGCCGAGAGCTTCCCGGAGGAGGATTTCGTTCGAGGCATTGAGGGCTTTTACGACGCCCGCCATGCCCCTATCTTCCGCCGGGTGCTCCGACTGCCGGACAAACGTCCACACCACTTTCTGGTCTCGAGTGCGGACGAGCGTTAAGCGTAAGGCGACTCGCCCCTTGGTTTCGCCCTCCGAATCAACCTCCTCGAAGTTCAGCACGCGGCCCGCGAGCTTGTAGTCCACACCCTCGCGGCTGGGCAAGACCCGCACCTCGGAGAAGATGCCCATCTGGTCGAGCCAGCGCGCCGCAAGTTCCGTCATCATCGTGGCCGGGTCTGTGCTCCACCGATGGTGCTCGTAGTAATCGACCTCCGTGGGCGATTTGTAAAAAACGATCCGGTCGTCCCTCAACATTTCCGCAGCCCGGAAGTGTTCGACCCCCAAGACAAAATTCGTCTTGGGGTCGCTCGTCGCCGGGGGAGGCGGGACCCGCAGCGTATAGTAATACGTCTTCGGGACACCGCCGCAGGACACGGCCACGACGGCAGCAAACAGTCCCAGAGCTGCCACGCGGGCGGTCATGGGTTTATGCCTCCAACCGCTCGACGACGATCCGGCGGTCTTCACCCCCGAGGTTTTCGAGTCGCACTCTCACCCGCCTCGCTGCGCCGGTGTCTCGAAGCTTATCACCCCACTCCACGATTACAATAGCCCTATCGGCCATCAGGTCTTCGAGCCCCAGACCGGCAAGCTCGCGCGGCTCTTCGATCCGGTAAAGGTCCACGTGATAGACCCTGGTCGGGAGCCCCTTTTTTGAGCCATTTGAGACCTGGCCGTAATCGTGCACCAGCGTAAACGTCGGGCTGTTCACTTCCTCTTCCCGCCGCGCCCCGAGGCCGGCAACAACGCCTTTGACGAGCGTCGTCTTGCCGCTCCCGAGTTCCCCTTCGAGCAGCACGACGCACTGGGGCTCGAGCGCCCCGGCCAGCTCTCGACCGAATCTCATCGTTTCTTCGGGCGAGTGCGTGACGATGTCAAAAAGAGTTTGCGATTCCACCAGGCTGATAAGCCGACCGTAAATAATCAGGCGCGTGGCGGGGAGCGAGCCGCCATAGCTTGCGACTTGAACTCCCGTCCGCCCTTACTTCCCGCTCGCAATCGTTCTGAAAGCCCGCGGCAGCGCTTCGAGCACGTCTCCAGCGATCAACGAGGTCTCACCAATCTCGCGGGCCGCCAGGTCGCCCGCCAAACCGTGCAAGTATACTGCAGCGCGAACGACATCGGTGACTGGCCGGGCCCTCGACCGGGCAAAGAGCCCTGCCACAAGGCCGGTCAGCACGTCGCCTGTGCCGCCCGTCGCCATGCCGGGATTGCCGGTCGGATTTACCCACACCTGTCCGTCCGGCGAGGCTGTGAGCGTCCGGCTCCCCTTCAGGACCAGCGTGACGCCGTACTTTTGGCTGAATTCCCGAGCTGCTTCCACCCGGCGGGATTGAATTTCCGCCGCGCTCTGCTCGGCCAAGCGGGCCATTTCACCGGGGTGGGGCGTCAGCACGCGCACGCGGCCTTCCGATCGGAGCGACTTCACGCACCCGGCGAAAGCATTTAAACCGTCGGCATCCACTACCATGGGAAGATTGTATTTGTTGACCACTGTGCGGACGAGCTCCGCCGTTTCGGACACGGTGCTCAGCCCCGGACCTATCGCCAGCACGGACTTGCCTTCGACCAGCTCATCCATTTTGCCGTAGTCGAGCGCGCGGAGGGAGACCGTTCCGGCGTCAGTCTCCGGCAGGGGCTCCGTCATGAATTCCATCCCTAGAGAGGCGATGACCGGGACGGCACTTTTGGCTGAGGCCACGGTGACGAGTCCCGCGCCGGCGCGGAGCGCAGCTTTGGCGGCCATGGCCGCAGCGCCCGTCTTTCCCACAGAACCAGCCAGGACCAGAACGTGGCCGAAGTCCCCCTTGTGAGCGTCGAGCGGCCGGGGAGCCGAGATCCACTTGAGTTCTTCCGGACCCGTCAGATTCAGGAAAAGGCTCGAGTCTTCCTCCAGCGTTTCGGGTGGCGTGCCGATGGGTTTCACGACCCATTCTCCCGCCCGCTCCGAGGCCGGCGGGAAAACGTGCGCTCGCTTGGGGGCAGTGAAGGTTACCGAGGCGTCTGCGCGAACCGACTCGCCGATAAGCTCGCCCGTGTCGGCTGAAATCCCTGTAGGCAGATCAACCGCCCCAACCTGCGCGCGCGGGAAAGAACTATTGAGGTCGCGAACAATTCCCAGCAGGAATCCCTCCAGGGGCTTGCTGAGCCCAGTCCCGAGAATGGCGTCGACGAGCAACGTCGTATCGGCCAGGGCGCCTTTGACGCGGCCCCACTCCGACTCATGGGTTACGACATCGAGCGGCCCGAGACTCGAAAACCGTTTGAGGTTGGCGGCTGCGTCGCCCTTCAACGCGGACGGGTCGGCGAGCAGGACGACGCGCGGCTTAAGAGCCCTCTCACAGAGCAGGCGCGCTACGACCAGGCCATCGCCCCCGTTGTTCCCGCGCCCGCACAAGACCAGAATCCTGTGCTGGGAGAGCGGCGCGAAGCGCTCCTCCAGAAACTCGACCACGCCTCGGCCGGCGTTCTCCATCAGCGTCAGGCTGGGGACGCCGTAACGCTCGGTCGTCAGGCGGTCGATTCGCTGCATCTCCGCAGCAGTCAGGACCTTCATTCAATAGACTCCGGATACATTCGCCCGAAAGAGGACCTGGCCAGGATTTTATCACCGCGCATCTCCCGCGACTACTGCTGCGGGCTGCGGCTTACGAGGACCGGGCGAAAGTGTCGCGCCGGGCGCGGGGGAAGCAGACTGATGATAGGGGGAATCGTCCCAACTGGGGATTTGACATCAGGCCAAGGTCTTGGGGGAATATCTCCAGGGAGGCGCGAGGTTCCCGCGATCTTTACAGCATCCAGCCTCCGCTGACGTTCAATACCTGGCCTGTAATGAAGGATGACCTCTCCATGGCGAAAAACTTAACTGCTTCGGCGACGTCCTGGGCCGATGGCGGGCGACCGACCGGGAAGCGGGCATCGACCAGCCGCTCGGCTTCCTCGACGGAAAGCTCTTTTTCATCGAGGACCGGAGGGTTGACCACGTTCACTGTGATCCCGAAACGGGCTTCCTCGAGAGCCAGGGACCGGGTGAACGCCACCACGCCCGCCTTGGCTGCCGAATAGGCGGAAATCTTCGCCTGGCCGAACGCGCGTTCCGCGCCGACGGCGCCCAGGTTGATGATCCTGCCCCAGCGGCGCTGGCGCATTGCCGGCAACGCGTACTTCGAGGTGTAGAAGACACTATAGAGGTTCGAGAGCAGGATGGAATGCCATTCCTCGATTTTGGATTCGTGGACCGTCTTCCACTCGAAGTCCCCGACATTATTGACAAGAATATCGAGCCGCCCAAAGTGTCCGGCGACGCCGTCAATCAGTGCTTTAACGCGGTTGGGATCGGTGACGTCGGTCGAGACAGCCCAGCTTTCGGCGCCGCGGCTGCGGAGCGCCGCCACAACCTTCTCGGCGCCAATTTTGTTGGTGCGGTAGCTCACCGCCACCCGGGCGCCGGCGCGGCCAAGCGTGAGCGCCACTTCCTTCCCGATGCCTCGGGAGGCCCCCGTCACCAAGGCTACTCGACCTTGTAGAGACAAAATCCGGCTCCTGAATCCGCGCGCCCCGGGGCAGTCTACTGAGTTTCCCTCAGGCCGGCAACCGGGGTCGCCATCAAGTTTGCGCCTTCGCGACGAGCATCGTCATGTCGTCCTGAAGTTCCGGGCTGCCCGTCCAGTCGGCCACGCTGCGGCAGATCTCCTCGACCAGGACTGCAAGCGGAGCCCCCAGGGCGCGCCGGGCGGCTTCCACCACCCTGGCCTCTCCGAACTCCTCTCCGAAACTGTTCTCCGGCTCTGTAAAGCCGTCGGTGAAGGCCAGGAGCAAGTCCTCAGGCTCGAGCTGGACTTCCGCCTGCTCATAACGGAGCTGTGAGAATAGGCCCACCACCGGCCCGCCCGCCCTCAGGCGCGAAATTTCGCCCCGGCGAAGCAGGATCGGGGGCAAGTGGCCGGCATTGGTATAGGTCAGCTTCCGCGTCCCAGTGTCGTACACTGCATAGAACAGCGTGGCGTATTTTTCCATCGGCGTGTTTTCAAAAAGCTGGTGATTGAGCCGGGCCACAAGGGCTGCGGTTGTAATCGGGGAAACGTCCGGGACGCCCCCGGGGAGATAGTCGTTGTGCAATTGCGCGTGGAGCGCGGACTGGATGGTCGCCATCAGCAGGGCGGCGGAAATGCCCTTGCCGCTGACGTCAACCAGCGCGAGGCCGATGCGGTTGTCGCCCAGCCGGAGAAAATCGTAGTAGTCCCCGCTCACCGCGCGCGCCGGCTTGCAGAACCCGTACACCTGCAGGCCCGGAACTTGAGGCGCGACCTGGGGGAACAACTGCCTCTGCACTTCCTGCGCGATTTCGATTTCGCTCTGCAGCCGCAACTTTTCCTGGGACTCCTTGAGCAGGCGCTCGATCGAGGCCGTCATGCTGTCAAAGGCCTCGCCGAGGGCGCTCAACTGGTCTCGGGCGGGGAGATTGATCCGGTAAGTCAGGTCGCCGGTCTTCACGCGCTCCGTCGCGGCGTACAACCGGTCCACGGTGGTGGTCATGGACCGCGTCAACTGCACCGCAATGACCAGCGAGAAAATTTCGATCACGAGAAATACTATCGCCACGACGAAAAAGGCGGTGACATAAATCCTGGAAAAGCGACCCAGAGTCTCGAGCAGTTGCGTTGCGAGCGTCCCCATCCGCGAGGTTACAAAGACAAAAACGGATTCCGTCAAATATTGCTTTTTTTCACCGCTCCAGACGACGAGATCGAGCGTCGAGGCGCCAAACACCGTCGAGTCGAGCCGACTTATCGGCACGGGGACTTCGACTGACTTTGACCGGACCGTCCTTGTCTGCCTCGAATCCATCTCTGTACCCCCGGGTGGAGCGGGGACCTCCTGCGGCTTGAACCCGGCCGGCGTGGCGGCGCCGCGCGGAACGAGAACGCCGACAGGACCAATTCCTTCACCCACGAGGTCCAAGAGCTCCGGCGTGAGCGGCTGGGAAAGAATCAAAGCCAGCTCCCCTGCCCTTGTGGGGCCGCGATCGACGGCGCGCAGAGCGATTTCGTCCCCGTCCACCACAAAGCCTGCGAATTCTTCTCCGGCAAGCCAGGCCGGGACCGTCACGGGTCTGCTGAGCGGTTTGCCGTCCAGGCGGAAAGCGCGGGTCTGCGGGCCGATCCGGAGGGTCACCTCAAGGCCCGGATAGCTTTGCGCGTGTTCGCTCAGCTCGGTCAGATACAAATTCTGCAGCCGGTCGAGCATTTTGCCGGCACTCGATTCCCGGCTCTGATGGGCTTCGTGAGCCACGGCGCGGGTCAGTTGTTGCAACTCGTCCGCGCGGCCGCGCAGCTTCATGGCGACCAGGAAGGCGGCAAACTGGCCGCCCGTCATAAAGTCCTTCAGGAGGACCAGCAAGACGATCAGGAGGATCGGAACGACGCCGATAAATATGTAAGTGACAATCAGCCGCCTGCGGAGCCGCCAGAGGACGCGGTGCCTGACGAACCCAACCAGGCGAGCCAGGTAGTAAAAGCCGACGGCGATCATGCCAGCCCAATAGAGGACCCACAATAACGCGGGCACGCTGCCGGCGGTCAGCGACACGACCTTCAAGGCCGCTCCGTAGGCCAACATCCACACGGCAAAACGCGCCATGGGATGTTTGCGGTATTCCTGAAGGAGAAATTTCAACATTGCGGCGAACATGTGAGCGGATGGTTCCTTGCGCCCCGCGAGTGGCCCCGCAACCGAACGGCCGGCCCGCACGCATATTCAGGTCTATCGATGGCCTGCATCATCGACAACGCTCTTGACGGATCGGCGATCCGACGAATCCCACCGACCTGCCGTGCCGGCCGGCGCGCCACCGGCCCTGAGGGACTGCACGCGGCTGTGCTTTTTTCCGTAACTGAAATAGATGATGAGACCGACCACAAGCCAGACGACCAGGCGCAACCAGGTGTCCCGCGGAAGACTGGTCATCAAGTACGCGCATACGAGAATGCCAAGGATCGGGACGGCCGGGACCCAGGGCGTTTTGAACGGGCGGGGCAGGTCCGGTCGCTTCCTCCGCAGGACCCAAACGCCCGCGCACACGATGACGAAAGCAAGCAGCGTCCCGATGCTGACGAGTTCACCGAGCTCGTCAATCGGAATAAGGGCGGCGAAGACGGCCACGAAGAGGCCGACGAGAATCGTCGAAATCCATGGTGTCCGGAACCGCGGGTGGACCGCCCCCGCCCATCGGGGAAGAAGTCCATCGCGGGACATGGAAAAGAAGACGCGCGACTGGCCGAGCAGCATGACCAGCATGACCGTGCTGAGGCCGAAGATGGCGCCGACCTTGACCAGGAAGCTTCCCCAGGGCACACCGATCGCGTCGATCCCGACGGCCACCGGGTCGGAAACGTTGAGCTGAGTATAGGGGACAATCCCCGTCAGAAGTCCCGCCACCAGGAAGTACAGCACAGTGCAGACCGCCAGCGACCCGAGGATGCCCACGGGCATGTCCTTTCGCGGGTTCTTGGCTTCCTGCGCCGCAGTGGACACGGCGTCAAAGCCGATGTAGGCGAAAAAGATCACCGCCGCCCCACGCGCGATCCCGGACCACCCATAACTGCCATAGTGGCCCGTGTTGGGGGGAATAAACGGGTGCCAGTTCGCGGACAAGACCGATGGATGCTTCAACGCGAAAATCCCCGCGATGCCGATAAACATGAGGACAATGGAAACTTTGACGAGCACGATGAAGGAGTTGAAATTGGCAGACTCCTTGATCCCGATCACGAGAATCGTGGTCACGCCCAGGATGGCCAGCAACGCCACGAAATTGAACGAAGCCGTCATGTGCGGCACGGAGTCGGCGCTCAGGCCCATCGCCGCGAGCGCGTCCTTCACCCTCGCGTAGTGCTCCCAGTGCCCGTTGAAGAAAACCAGCTTTTCGCCGTGCGCGCTTGTGAACTGGGGAGGAATCTGGATCCCAAAGTCCTGCAAGAAACTGAGCACGTAACCGCTCCAGCCGGAGGCTACGGTGGCCGCTCCGAAGGCGTATTCGAGGATGAGGTCCCAACCGATAATCCAGGCAATAATCTCACCCAGGGTGGCGTAGCCGTACGTATAAGCGGAGCCGGCCACGGGGATCAGAGAGGCAAATTCGGCATAGCAAAGCCCCGCAAAGACGCAGGCGATACCCGCCAGCACAAACGAGAGCACGATGGCGGGGCCGGCATATTTGGCCGCTGCCGCCCCGGTCAACACGAAGATGCCGGCGCCGATGATGGCTCCGATACCCAGCGAGAGGAGGTTGACGGGCCCGAGGGCTCGCCGGAGCGCGTGCTCGCCGGCCTCCTGCGCCTCCATGAGGACCGAGTCAAGCGACTTCGTTGCCAGCAGATTGGTCATCTCGTATGTCCCTCCACTTTCGCGAGGCAGCGTGAATCAATTTGAGACGTCGAACAGGCAACCCTTTCCCTTCGAACGCTTCTCCTTCTTCAGCCTCGCCCAGCGGACTACCCGTTCGTGATATCCCGGGCCGGCAAGCTCAAGCGCGCTCCTTGGCGCGCGCTTGACTGCGCCGCCGCCAAAAATAGAAGACAGGAATCCCAATCGCCACAATGGCGAGTCCAGCCACGCTCCGCCCGGTCTTGTGGGTCAGGAGCGCCCACTCGACGAACAGAGCGAAGAGGATGTACAGCGCCGGCAGCACCGGGTAGCCCCACGCGCGGTACGGCCGAGGAGCGTTCGGGCGCGTCCGCCTCAGCACAAAGACTCCGGCGATGGTGAGGATGTAGAACACAACCACCGCGAAAATCACGTAGTCCAAAAGGTCGCTGTAAGTCCCCGTCAACGTCAGCAGGCTGGCCCAGACCGCCTGCACAATGAGTGACACGGCCGGAGTGTGAAACCTCGAGTTGACCCGGCCCACGGCGGGAAAGAACAGCCCGTCCTTGGCCATGGCGTAATAGACCCGCGCCCCGGCCAGCGTCATGCCGTTGATGCAGCCGAACGTTGAAATCATGATGGCAGCAGCCATCAGGCCCGAGCCCATTCGTCCGAAGATCACCTGCATCGCCGCTGTCGCCACCCGGTCTTCTGCGGCAAACTGGATTCCGCGTTCAAGCGGTGCGACACCCTGAGGAGAACCGAAGAATGGCAGCACGCTCAAGTACGCCCAGTTGCACGCCAGGTAGATCGCGCAGACGACCGCAGTCCCCAGGAACAGGGCCAGAGGCAGATTCCGTTTGGGGTTGATGACTTCGGCCCCGGTAAAGGTCACGTTGTTCCAGGCGTCCGACGAGAACAGTGGTCCGACCAGGGCGACGGAAACCAGGGTCAGAGTTGCCAGGTCCCAACTGACGCCCTGCCACAACCGTTGAACGTTTTGTGTGCGAACGACCTCGGAGCCATGGCTGCTCCCCCACCCCAGCCCGAGCGCCACAATCCCGAGCAGCGCCCCGACCTTCAGCACGGTAAAAATGTTCTGCACCCAGGCTCCCGTGCGGAGCCCGAAGATGTTAACCACGCCCAAAAACAACAAGGCCACAATGGCAATCAATTGCTGAGATGAAACCGTCAAGGAGATAGGACGTCCGAAAGCCTCGAAGCTGCCCAGGTTGATCAGGATGTTTTGCGCGGAAACCCAGGGAACAAATACCCCCAGAAATTTCCCGAAGGCAACGGCGACGGCGGCGATGGTGCCGGTTTGGATGACCAGGAAGAGCGTCCAACCGTAGAGGAAGCCGGAGAGCGGACCGAAAGCCTCGCGCAGATAAACATATTGCCCGCCCGCCTTGGGCATCATCCCGGCAAGCTCTCCGTAAGTAACCGCGGCGCTGACCGTCATCAGACCGCTCAAGATCCAGGCGAGCAGGAAGAGTCCGGGCGAGCGGACCTGGCGCGCGACGTCGGCCGCCACGATGAAGATCCCCGAGCCGATCATCGACCCCATGACGATCGTCGTGGCGTCAAACAGGCGCAGTCCTTTGACCAGCTCGTTTGAAGCGTCCTCGGGACTCGTGTTCAATGCAACCGGTGATGCCATTTGGAAGGGCGAGTGGTGCGCCTTCGGGATCGGTCCACCGGCGCGTGAATCGGAAATCAGGAGGCCGGAGAACTCCGCAGGCCGTCAAAGTTCGCCCAAGAGCTTTAGGAAGTCCCTCGCCCGGCTCTCGATATCGTCGGGCTTCAGTAAGTCTGAGATTACCGCGACGGAGTCCGCGCCTGCTTCAATGACGGCGCGCGCGTTCTCGAGGGTAATGCCACCGATGGCCACTAAGGGTTTGCGCGTCAGCCTGCGAGCTTCTCTCAACCCTTCGAGTCCCACGACGGGGTCGGGCTGCTGCTTGCTCTGGGTCTCAAAAATGGGGCCAAGGGCGATGTAGTCAGCCGAGGAACGGTCCGCATCTCTTACCTGGTCCGGGTGGTGGGTGGAGCAACCGATCCGCCTGCCCGCCCCGAGGACCCTCCGCGCCAGTTCCACCGATAAATCGTCCTGGCCCACATGGACGCCATCCGCTTGGACAGCCCGCGCAACGTCGGCGCGGTCGTTGACGATCAGGACGGCGTTGGCCTGCCTTGCCCGCGCTGCCAGCTCGAAGCTGTTTTCGTACAGCACACGGGACGACGCCTGCTTGTCGCGGTACTGGATCAGCTTGACGCCCGCCGCCAGGAGCGCATCGGAAACGGCGGCGGTTGAGCGGTTGCCCGTCTGTGCTGCGTCGATTATGGCATAGAGGCGCGGGAGGGCGAAACTCATAAAGCGGATTCTATCCGCGGCATCAACTCGAGCCTGCGCCGTTCGGAGAAAATCTGGCGAGGAAATGAGTGTCAAACTTGCCGGCGCGGAAGTCCGGGTCCGTCAGGATTTTTTCGTGAAGGGGGATGGAGGTGGCGATTCCCTCGATGATGAACATTTGCAGCGCCCGCAGCATCCGGCTGATCGCCTCCGGGCGGTTCCTGCCATGAACGACCAATTTGGCGATCAGCGAATCGTAATAAGGGGGAATCACGGACTCGGAGTAAACGGCGGTATCGACCCGCACGCCGGCTCCGCCGGGCGCGTGGAAGCCCGTCACTTTCCCGGCGCAGGGAGCGAAAGTCTCCGGGTTTTCCGCGCAAATCCGGCATTCGATGGAATGGCCGCGCAGGCCCACCGTCTCGCCTTCGACGGGTATCCGTTCGCCGGCGGCGATCAGAATCTGCAACTGGACCAGGTCGAGGCCCGTCACCATTTCGGTGACGGCGTGCTCCACCTGGATGCGCGCGTTCATCTCGAGGAAATAGAGATTGCGGTCCTCGTCCATCAGGAACTCGACCGTGCCCGCATTCCAATAACCGATTGCGCGCAGGGCCTCCACGAGCTGGTGCCCGATGCGCTGCCGGGTGGCGGGCTCGATTTGAGTTGAGGGCGATTCTTCGAGGACCTTCTGGTGCCGGCGCTGGATGGTGCATTCGCGCTCGCCGAGGTGAATCACTTTGCCGTGCGTGTCGCCCAGGATCTGGAACTCGATGTGACGGGGGGAGGCAACGAACTTCTCGAGGTAAACGTCGGGCGAACCGAAGGCCGCCGCCGCTTCGTTTTGCGCTGACTGGAAAGCCTGCGGGAGCTCCTCCGGCGTCTTCACGGCGCGCATGCCCCGGCCGCCTCCGCCCGCCGCCGCCTTGACCATCACGGGGTACCCGATCCTGTTCCCCCACTCCAGCGCCTCGGCCTCCGACCGCACGACCTCGGAGCCCGGCAGGACCGGCAGGCCCAGCTCGCTCATGGACTTCCTCGCCCGGTTTTTGTCGCCCATCAACCGGACGGTCTCGGGCGACGGCCCGATGAAGGCCAGATTGCAAGTCTCGCAGACCTCGGCAAAGTGGGGGTTCTCCGCCAGGAAACCGTAACCGGGGTGGACGGCGTCGGCGCCGGTGACTTCGGCAGCGGAGATGATGCTCGCAATGTTCAAATAGCTTTCAGAACTTCTCGGCGGGCCGATGCACACGGCTTCGTCCGCAAACCGCACGTGGAGCGAGGATCGGTCGGCTTCGGAATAGACGGCGACGGTGCGGACGCCCAGCTCCTTGCAGGCGCAGATGACCCGCACCGCAATTTCGCCCCGGTTGGCAATCAGGATTTTTTTGAACATCGTGACGCCAGAAAATCAGGATTACCAGACCGAAAAACCTTGCCGGGCTGGCGGCGCGTCGATTGTCAAAGTCCCGCTTGAGGACCGCGTTATCCGACGTTCACTTCTTATGCGAGGGCTTGATGGCGAACAAGGATTGGCCGTATTCGACCGGCTGTCCGTTTTCGACGTAGACGCGAACGAGCTCGCCGGCCACTTCGGACTCGATTTCATTCATCAGTTTCATCGCTTCGATGACGCAGAGCACCTGTCCGACTTGCACGACGTCGCCCAGCTTGACGAAGGGCGGCGCGTTCGGCGCAGGCGCCGAGTAAAAAGTCCCCACAATGGGCGACTTGATGAGGTGCAGTCCTTCCGGAGCTTCTGTGGACGCCTCGACGGGAGCCGGCGAGGCTTCGGCCGCGCCAACCGGCAGTGGCAGGCCCGCTGGGGCCGGCGCGGGTGAGGCAGGTACCGCGAACGACAGTGAAGCGGCTCCGGGATTCATTGACTGGGCGTCCCCGCGCTTGATCCGGACCCGGAGACCGCTCTGTTCCATCTCAAATTCGGTGATCTTGCGCTCCACAAGGACGTCGATGAGGTCCTGAATCTCCTTCAGGCTCCAGCTTCGGTCAGTACTTTCTTTTGCTCGAAGTGGTTTTTTTCCAGGCATGTAAGGTCTTTTCAGCCGTGAACTTGCGGGCCCGCGATGCGGACTGCGCGGGCGGCCCAGCCCTCAGGCGAGGACCCAGCGGTCCTTCGGCGCAGGGGTCAGAATCTCCGGGCCCTCGGGGCCGATCAGGACGGTGTCTTCCACGCGCACGCCCCCGAAGCCCTCCATGTAGACCCCGGGTTCCGCCGTGACCACGGACCCCACGGCGAGCCGCGTCTTCTCGCCTTTGCCCAGCCGGGGCCTTTCGTGGATCTCAAGCCCAACTCCATGACCCGTGCTGTGGGTGAAGTACTTGGCCAAGCCTCGTCGCGCCAGAGCGTTCCGCGCCGCGGCGTCCACATCCCCGGCGCGCGCGCCTGCGCGCAGGGCCTCCACGGCCTCCGCTTGGGCTTCCCGGACGGCTTCGTAGATACGGCGCACCAGCCGGGGAGGCTCCCCCAGATAAAAAGTCCGTGTCATGTCAGCGGCGTAGGCGGCCAGTATAGCACCAAGATCAAAGATAACCAATTCACTCCTGTTCAGCACCTTTTCCGAGGCGTGCGCGTGAGGCAGCGCCGCGCGGGGGCCGGAAGCCACAATCGTGTCAAACGCCGTCCGGTCACCACCCTTAAGCCTTACGCGGTATTCGACTTCCGCCGCAAGATCCGATTCGCGCGCTCCTGGCCGTAGGAAAGGCACTACTTCTTCAAGAACCTCGCACGTCAGTTGACATGCTTTGCGGATCGCCTCGATTTCCTCAGGACCCTTGACGGCTCGCAGTTCCTCGATCATCTCGCCCAGGGGTTTCCAGCGGACTCGGGGCCCGCTGGACATCTTGAGCGAGTCAAATTGTTGGCACGTTAGGTTTGAGTCCTCATAGCCCGCCGTCTTCGGTTTTTTCTTACGGGCGAGCTTTCCGGCGGCGTCGACCAATCTCCCTTTCTCTTCAATGACTTCCACACCTACAGCCTGATCGCGCGCCTGGAGGGTATACCGCGGGTCAACGAGGAGGGTTGCTTCTTCGGGGTCAATCAGTGCAATCCCGGCGCTCCCGTGGAACCCCGTCAGATAAGAGATGTTCATAAGGTTCGTGACCACTGCAAGAGGTAGCCTCCGTTCTTCCATCAAAGAACGGAGCCGCTCTCTCCGGGCTGCGACCGGGCTTGTAGAGGAACCTGGCTTCATCCGCGGAAACAAAAAAGAGGAGACCTCTGTCTCCTCTGAGAAATAAGCCCAATGCCTCGCCCCTGACGTGAGTCGTGCTTAGCCGGGCAAAATCTTGGGCGATACGAAGAACAGCAGCTCGTTGTCCGAGTCCTGGACGTTGCTGGTCTTGAACAGGTGTCCCACGATGGGGATGTTGCCAAGGACTGGGACGTAAGTCGCCGACCGGCTTCGCGAGCTCACCGTCACGCCACCGAAGACCACCGTCCCGCCGTTCGGGACCATGACCTGGGTCGTGGCCGATTGGGTGTTGATGCTGGGGCCCGCCGAGGTGAGGACAGCGCCCGGCGATGCGTTGGTGACGGTGACATTGAGGAAGATATTCCCGTCCTCGGTCACCTGCGGCGTAACGCTCAGGTTCAGGGTGGCGGCAATGTACTGGATGCTGATGGTGTTATTGATCGACGTCTGGATGGGGATCTGGCTGCCTTGCTGGACTGTGCCCTGGACGTTGTTCTGCGTCACGATAGTCGGCCGGGAAATGGTCTTAGCCTGGCTCTTTGTTTCCGCCGCAGCAATCGCCGCAGTCAGGATGTAACGTCCGGCCTCGTTCGAGATGGCAACCGCGCCGAACCCGCCTGCGGAAGTCTGCTGGATGGTGATCCTGGGCGGCGGAACGACGTTCGCAGTGACGGCCGCGCCCGTCCCCGACGAGCCCCCGGTCACCGTCGTGCCGGAGACATTTGCCGTGGCGCCCGTCAGGGCTGACTGCAGGCTCCGCGAGAAGGCTGCGGTGGCCAGAACGATCCGCGCCTCAATCGCGACTTGCTTGGCCTTCCGGTCGAGCTTTGCGATGATGGATTCAATGACCGGGATCTGCGACTGAATGTCGGAGATGATCAGCGTGTTGGCGCGGGTGTCCACCAGAACGTTGCCCCGCTTGCTGAGCGCCCCGCCACCGGTCCAGCCCTTGAGCATTGTCGAGATATCCGCGGCCTTGGCGTAGTTGACCGGCCGGAAGACCGTTACCAGCGGCTGCCCCTGCTCGCGCGCCTCTGTGAGCTTCTTAGATTCTTCCTGTTCAGCGGCGAGAGTCTCCATCTTGGCAATGCGGAGGACGTTGCCCTCCAAAGTCTTGTCCAGTCGGTTGTTCTTGAGGACGATGTCGAGCGCCTGGTCCCACGGCACACTGTCCAGCACGAGGGTCACATTACCCGTCACGTTCGGATCAATGATTAAGTTCAGTCCGCTGATTTCGTGGATCAACCGGAAGAAGTCCTTCAGGTCAACTTCCTTCAGGTTAAGAGAAATCGGCTCGCCCGTGTACTTGGGCTTTTCCTGAGTCGGCGTTTCGGGCGCGGCCGGAGCTTGAGGCGGAGCTTGAGCCTGGGTCGCGGCTGCGGCTGGAGGTTGAGCCGGCGCTTGAGCCGGCGTTGCGGGCGCGGCTGGAGGTTGAGCGGGCGCAGGAGATGCGGGCTCCGAGGGTGGAGGCGTCTCAGGGGCCGGCGGGTTCTGAGGCTGTTGAGACACCGCGCCTGAGTCAGCATTGGCTGCAAGGATTCTTGCGGCCCGCGCGGCGCGGAGGGAATCCGGCGTCTGAACCGAAGGTTCCGGAC
>WNFH01001720.1_pt1 | contig 14964 bp, 12 predicted proteins | sample 5400411 | NCBI WGS metagenome assembly WNFH01 (sample SAMN13153347, study PRJNA577476) | soil metagenome | isolation source: 200 cm saprolite under Douglas fir tree site 2 hole 3 | place: USA:California | collected 2015-04-18
TAGAAAAATTGACCGACAACGCTGTTGCGCTGCTGAAAATCGCGTGCTAGCCTGTGGCGAACAAAAGGCGAACCAACGGGAGGCCACGCATGTCGGAATCACTGGCGTTACGCAGGGCTGGCACTTCGGGCACACCGATTTCCGATGGCGACGCTTTATCTCGCAGCTCGATGGCGATCACCCAGGTGCATCAGGTGCTCGATGTCCTCGCCGCTCGCGATGTTCGTGGCGAAATCCTCACCGCGGTTCGCCACTATCCGGCGCGCGAAGCGCAGTGGGCGGACTTCCCTGCCTGGACGCACAGCGATCTAAGGGCAGCTTACGCAGGAAAAGGCATTCGCCAGCTCTACAGCCACCAGTCTGCCGCTGCGGAAACAGTTCACGCCGGCAAAAACGTCGTGATCGTCACGCCTACGGCTTCCGGGAAGACACTTTGTTACAACTTGCCCACCCTGAACGCGATTCTGGAGTGCTCCGACAGCCGCGCGCTGTATCTCTTCCCCACCAAGGCGCTGGCGCAGGATCAACTCGCGGAGCTCCATGATTTGAACCAGCGGCTCGAGAATCGCTTTGGCGTTTTCACCTATGACGGCGACACGCCGAGCGATGCGCGCAAAGCCATCCGCGAGAAGGGTCACATCGTCCTGACCAACCCAGACATGCTGCACACAGGAATTCTGCCGCACCACACTCGCTGGACGAGGCTCTTCGAGAATTTGCGCTACATCGTGATCGATGAACTGCACACCTATCGGGGAGTTTTTGGTAGCCACTTGTGCAACGTACTGCGCAGGTTGCGACGCATCGCGCGCTTTTACGGGCGCGAACCGCAATTCGTCTGCTCGTCGGCGACGATTGCAAATCCGGGGGAGCTAGCCGCGCGGCTGCTGGAAGCGGACGTCGAGGTTCTCAACGCCAATGGCGCGCCGGCAGCGGAGAAGACCTTCGTTTTCTACAACCCGCCGGTGGTGAATCGCGCGCTGGGCATTCGCCGCAGCTACATCAACGAATCCGCGCGCGTGGCGCAGGACTTTCTGAAGCACGAGCTGCAGACCATCGTGTTCGCCAATTCGCGCCTGCACACCGAACTACTGCTGACGTATCTGCAGCGGGCCAATCCGCACGCGCCCGGCAAGCCGGAAACGATTCGCGGCTATCGCGGCGGCTATCTGCCGAATGAGCGCCGCGAGATCGAGCGCGGGCTGCGCGACGCGCGGATTCGCGGCGTGGTCTCGACGAGCGCGCTAGAGCTGGGCATCGACGTTGGCTCGCTAGATGCCGTGGTGATGGCGGGCTACCCTGGCACGATCGCCGGAACCTGGCAGCGCGCAGGTCGGGCGGGACGACGCAGCGGCAGCTCCTGCGCGGTGATGGTGGCTTCGTCCGCGCCGCTCGACCAATTCATGGTGCGCAATCCAGATTATTTTTTCGGAAGGACGCCGGAGCACGCATTCATACAGCCGGATAACCTGGAAATTCTGGTGAATCATCTGAAGTGCGCGGCGTTTGAGCTGCCAATCGCGCCGGAAGAGCGCTTCGGCGATGTGGACGTGCAGGACCTGTGCGCGCGGCTCGCGGAAGCGGGCTACCTACATCAAGCGGGCGATCATTATCACTGGACGCACGAGGCATATCCGGCCGACACAGTCAGCCTGCGGTCGGTGACCAGCGACAATTTCGTGATCATCGATATCACCGGCGAGCCGAACGTGATCGGCGAAGTCGATTTTTCCAGCGCGTTGACCACCGTGCACGAGAAAGCGATCTACCTGCACGGCGGCGAGCAATATCACGTCGAACATCTGGATTTCAAAGAGCGCAAGGCATACGTGAAACGCGTGGATGTCGATTACTACACGGATGCCATCCGCTACACGCAGGTGCGCGTGCTGGAGGTCGCGGCGAGCGCTCGAGACTTGCTCGATGGGGCGCAGCATGCTGCGCCCCTACAAGAGCGAGGCTCGCTTCATTCCCATGGAGATGTTTTGGTTCGGTCGCAGGTGGTGGGGTTCAAGAAGATCAAGTTTTTCACGAATGAAAACGTGGGTGCGGGGAAGCTGGAGCTGCCGGAAAACGAAATGCACACGACTTCGTACTGGATCACGCTGGAGCGGCCACTTCTGGAATCGCTTCCGTTCACGGTGAGCGAACGGCAGAGCGGCATGTTCGGGCTGCTGCACGCGCTGCAATCCGTGGCGACGCTGCTGCTGATGTGCGATGGCCGCGACCTGGGCACCGCGATTGGCGAGCGCCCGCCGGATGCGGCGGCGGCCGAGGTGTTTTCTCCAGCGCGGCTGGAAGAGGCGGTTGGCGCGGGCGCCAAGGAATTCTTCGAGCCTAACTTGTATCTCTTCGATGCGTACCCGGGCGGTATCGGATTTTCTGAGCCGCTCTTCCGCGCGCATGAGTTGCTGGTGCAGAAGACGCGCGAGCTCATCGCAGCGTGTGGATGCGAGCAAGGATGTCCGTCGTGCGTCGGTCCCGCAGGAGACTTGGCGCCGCGCGCAAAGGAAGCGGCGTTGGCCATTCTCGATCGGTTGTGTGCGTAATGGCGGCATTCGGTGACAAGTTCTCGCGACTAGCGGCGCTGAAGCCGACTCGGCCGCGACCGTCGGGCGCGGAGCTGCTGCGCGCACCGCACGCCGAGGATTCGTTGTCGCGGCTGCTCGGCGCAGGAATCGCCACTAATCGTTACGGGCAACACGTATTGGTGCGCAACTGGTTTTCGTCGCCGGAATATTCCGACATTTCAGAGGTAAGTCTGGAATTGCTTTCGCGCGGGCGGGACGAAGCGCTCTCGAAGCGCACGCGCGCGGCGCTGGCCGATCCATCGAAATGGCTTTTTCTCGATACCGAAACAACCGGCTTGGCGGGCGGCACGGGCACGTATGCGTTTCTGATTGGGCTGGCGTGGTGGGACGCCGGCGCGCTGCAAGTCGAGCAGTTTTTCATGCGCGATTTCGGCGAAGAGCACGCGATTTTGCACGAAGTCGCCGCGCGCATTGCGGAGCGGCCCGTGCTGGTCACCTTCAACGGCAAAGCGTTCGACTGGCCGCTGCTCGAGAACCGCTTCACGATGACGCGCTCGATCGCCGTGCCGCGGCTGGCGGCGCATCTCGATCTGCTGCATCCGGCGCGGGCGTTGTGGAAGCTGCGGCTCGGCTCAGTGCGGCTGGTGGAGCTGGAGCGGCACGTGCTGGACGCCGCGAGACTGGGCTGGCATCGTCAAGACGATGTGCTGGCCGCGCTGATTCCGCAGCATTATTTTGATTATTTGCGCGGAGGGCCGGCGGAGCCGCTGGCGGCGGTGGTGCGGCACAATCAGATGGATTTGCGCGGGCTGGCGGCGCTGGTGGGCAAGATTGATGCGTTGCTGGCATCCAAGGACGGCCGCGATGTGGAGAGCCTGGACTTGTTCGGGCTTTCGCGTTATTTGCAACGGCGCGGTGAGTCTCAGCGGGCGCACTCCGCTTGCACGCAAGCCATCGATCTCGGCCTGCCGAGAGAATACGACGGGCAAGCGCGGCACGAGCTGGCGCTGCTGGTGAAGCGGCGCGGCGAGCACGACAAGGCTTCGGCGTTGTGGCACGAATTGGTGAAGGACCAGCGCAATGGGGCGCACGCTTGCGAACAGCTCGCCGTTTACTACGAGCGGAAGAGAAAGGATTTTGAGCGCGCGCTGGAGTTCGCGAAGCTGGGGCTCGCGAAGGTTCGCCGGGCGCGAGCGCTTTTTCTCGATCGGCACGGCGCGCGCGGCGGCCTGCGGACGGAGCAGCGGCTCGCCGCTCGCATTGCGCGGTTGCAAGCGCGAATCGAGTTGAAGAGCGAAATGCGCCCTACTCTGCTGCTAAAGAACCGCAGCCCGGTTCCAGCAGCAAGGAAACTGCCGGCCTAAGATACCTCATAGGAGCGCGCCGCTGGCGGCTCCCGTTCGCATCGCGATTTCTTTCACGTCCTTCGCAAGGACTTTCGGTGCTTCCGGAACGGGCGGCCACTGCAATTCTTTATTGAACTTGAGGAAGAGCGCACGGTCGCCACCTTCGAGGGTCACGCACTCCTTTTCAAAACAACGGAGGAAGACACCGCCGTCTGGAGTGTCGAAGGAAAAGAAATCCGGCTTGCGAAAGAGATTGCCGCGCGTTTCGTGCTTTCTCTCCAGCGCTTCGGAATATTGGCCGAGGAAGCGCTGGGCTTGCCCCTCGGTGGCCAGACGCTCGTGCGTTATCAGCAAAAGGCGCTTGCTCCGTTTTTGCTCGTAGACGGCGTAGCGGTCGCCATCCCACGACGCGGACAAGGCCTTGGCTCGGGGCTCGTCGAGAAATTGCTTCAGCACTTCCTTCCAGCCGAATTCACCCATGATGTTTTCTTCGAGCTTGGCCCAATCGGCGCCTAAAGTTTTTTCCATGGAGGGCAGCGAAACGGCCGCAGGCACTTTGCCGGAGGTGTACAGCGCCGGATGCATGATTTGCTGCGTGGAAACCGGGGGCTTGGTGAAAACGGCAGAGAGACCTTCCCAACCGGTGGGCTTGAGGACCGCGGCGGAAAATGTCAGACCGTCGAGATAGGGGAAAATCAGCACGTCTTTCAGGAAAGGCGGCGCCTTCTTGAGCAGCGGCGTCTCGGACATGTCGCCAATCAGCATGGCGGGGTCAATGTCGGGCAAGTCTTGGAGGGAGCGCCCGCTGCCCTGGAGGAGATATTCCACCATGGCGGCCATCGCACTGCCTTCGAGAACTGCTTCGCGCGCGAGCTCGCCGTCATCGTTGGGCCGAGCGGCTTTGGCCCAGGCCTCAATCTGGAAATGCTGGTCTTCGAGGGCATGGGTCAGCTCGTGGGCCATGACCATGCGCTGGTCATCGATGGGAATCCAGTCGGCAACGTAGAATTCGTGCGCTTTCGGGTCGTATAGGCCGGCGATTTGCTCGGTGAGCAGATCGACCATGAAGGAATCGAGGTCGAATCCTTTGGGAAGCAGGCCGAAGGCCTCGGCGCTTCTGGCACCGGCATAGCGCTCGGCGGTATCTTTGTCCTCGTTTATTTCCTGAATGACGTGGGCGCGAATTTCTTCGCGCGAGCGCAGGCTCTTCTTGAGCGGGCTGCGCAGGGCCAGGCCGGTGATCTCACTCATCTGTGCGACTACTTCGTCAGCGGCCGAGGCGAAATCCGCGGCGCTGGAGTTGCTCGTGGGGCTCGGCGGCGTGGCGGGAGCGGTAGTTTGCTGCGCGGAGCCAAAGGAGGCGAAGCTCGCGGCCAGACCTAGAAGTACGACAATGAGAAGTGCTAGTGGGCGGCGAGAACGCGAAATCGAAGTGGGCATAACATTTTCAGAATAGCAGATTCGGTGTTGGGTCTCCGCCAGGCTTGGCGGTGATGCTGCGCTTGGATCCAACCCGGAATCTTGCAAACTCCGGATGGTGCGGAAATCGTCGGTCGGGTAGCTGGACCAGTTAGCCGGCCGCTTGTTCCGTTGAAGGCTCTTTCTCGAGAATCTCCAGAATTGCACGCACATTCGAGCAAAACAGCTCTTTGAGATACTCCGGCGATTCGGCGGGCAACAAGGCGCGATAGGCTTCGAGCCTGCGCCACTGCGCGGCGGCCCTGCGCGAGCCATTCGGCAACGTCCGGAGGTGCGCTCGCAAATCTTCCTCCTGCACCGCCAAAGGGGTCTCCAGAATGCGCTCGAAAAGCTCCTGATGGCATTGCTCGAGGGCTTGCTGAACCGCCTCTTGCGGATAGACGGCGCTAAGGCCGGCATGCTCGTACACGTTGGTGGAAATATCGCGCAAGGAAGCCAAATAGGCGAGTCGGGAAAAGGGGCTGGAGATTCTTGCCAGGCTGGAAAGCGTCAGGTCATGGATGATGCGCCGGTTTTGCTGAAGCTGTGTCAGTGTATCCATCTGCTTACCCGATCCGAAAAAATGCTCTGCGACGAATAGCTCGATTTAGCTGTATTTCAACATCGTGACCCTCGGGAGGATCACCTATGAAGAAAATAGATGTCATATTCGGACTCGTTCGTGCCGGCCGCATCGATCGTAGTTCCTGTAGGTCGCTCAGGTAACTATAATCCAAGTAACTCTCGTGTCGAGGGAATTTTTGCATGCGCCTTCGTTGTTGACGGTAGTCAACGTTCGCCGAGCTACCAGCGCCCAAGCCCGTTCGCATCATTAGTAATCTCTAAGAATTTCTTACCTCCGCCGTCCTAGTACGGGCCGCCCACGGCGGCCGCTCGCAAGCACTATGTTCTGTCTTTTCACGGCAATGCTACGATGCGCCTGCGATGAATGAAACTGGAAATGTTTACAGTGGGGATGTGGGGCGGCGCGCGTGAATATTGACCTTGTTCTTCCGTTTGGTTTGGTAGGCGTGCTGCTGGCGCTGCTCTTCTGGGCGCTCTGCCCGCGGCGCGCCAATCGGGCAGGCGCAAATGAATCAATGGAGGGACCGGCGCGCCAACACGCAACCTACTTTGGCGTGATTCGCCAGGCGATGTCGGAGGAAGATTTCGAGTTTCTCGCTGCACGCGCGCCGGTGCGCTTGGTTCGCCGCGCACACAAAGAACGCCAACGCATTGCCATGCTCTATCTTGCGGATTTGCGTGCCGATTTCCAGAGGTTGCTGCGCCTTGCCAGGGTAATTGCCGTGCTTTCACCGGAAGTTGCCGCATCTCACGAATGCGAGCGTTTGAGGCTGAGCATGCGTTTCTTCTGGCGATATCGGATGGTTGTGCTGGGACTTAAGGCCGGCCTTCTGTTGTTCCCACAGCTCCGCGGATTGAGCCAAATGGTAAGCGAGCTTGCTGTTCGTATGGAATTGGCCATGAAGGAGCTTGGCCAACGAGCCACCGTTGCCGCGGAGCTAGCGTCAACGCTAAATAGGCGCGGGCTGGACATGGCCTAGCGCCATCTCCACAGCGGACAGTAAATCTGCAGCTTTAAACGGCTTTTGCAGGACGAACGACGCATTTCCAGCATCATTTCCTGCTTGCACAGGCATGGCCGAGGCGCTCATCCAGACTAACCGCCCCGCCAGCGCGGGCCTGTTCGTTGTCAACCATTCTTGCAGACCCTCTCCCCCAGCGGCCGCGCGCACTTCGGCGTCGGCAACCACCGCGTCGAATTCCTGCTCGCGGAGGAGCCGCTGTGCTTCCGGAAAGCTTGCAGCACTCCGCACCGCGTGATTCCCCTCGCGCAGAATGGCCTCCACAGCTTCCAGCACGGACTCATCGTTGTCGATGAGAAGAATGCGCCCGCCGCGAGCGGCAACTGCCCCGCCCGCCGGAATTGCGTCCTCGGGAGCGGCCGCTCGCTGATACGGCAACTCAATGGTGAAACAAGCGCCGGAGGGCTGCACATTGCTTACGCTGATCGAACCCCCATGCTCGGTGACGATTCCGTAGCAGATGCTCAAGCCTAGCCCGGTGCCCTTGCCCACCGGCTTGGTGGTGTAGAAAGGGTCGAACACGCGGGATGCATCTTTCACACCTGGACCGCTGTCCTTGAATTCCACGACTAGGCAATCGTCTTTTGCCCTCGTGCTAACCCAGAGATCCCCCTCGCTGGAGTGCTCCAAGATAGCATCGACGGCGTTGTTTACGAGGTTCAGAAATACTTGTTGAAGCTGGTGAGGGTCCGCAGCAGTCATCGGCAGATCGGAGGCGAGATCATAGCGAACGCGAATGTTGCTCAGGCGGAGATCGTAGTCGCGCAACGCCAGGGTATCCTCCAGAATCTGGTTGAGTTGCACGGCCACACGCTCCGGCTTGTGTTGGCGGGCAAAGCTCAGGAGATTCTGCACGATTCGATGGGTGCGCTGCGCCTGCTTGTAGAGCTTGTCTGAATACTCCATGCCCTGCGGCGGCATCTGTCCGCTCGACAGCAGCAATTGACTGTATCCCAGGATGGCGGTCAGCGGATTGTTGAGCTCGTGCGCCACACCGGAGATCAGTTGGCCGACGGCGGCCATCTTTTCGCTGTGCAGAAGCTGTTCCTGCGTGCGCCGCAAGTTTTCGTAAGCTTGCCGCGTCTCTTCATACAGCACGGAACGATCGATGGCATTGGAAATCTGGCTGCCGACGGCAATCAAGAGATTGATGTCAGCGGGCGAAAACTCCCTGGGAGTGCGACTGCCAACCACCAATCCACCGAGCACGCGATCCTTGGACCACAGGATCACCACAAAGGCGGAATGCAGTCCCTCCTTGCGCTGCGCCTCCCGCAAGACCATGGGAATGGGCAAGCCCTGTGCCGACAGGAACGTGGCGTGTACGGCCTTGATATGCTGCAGCAACTCGGGCTGCACCGTGACTGGCGGAACATGCCGGCCCTGCTCCGAGCGATGACCAACGGCGGCGATGCGCCGCAGGGTCAGCCCGGCTTCATCTAACAGGTAAAGCGAGGAGGCGTCCAACTTAAAGAGCTCGGTCATTTGCCGCAGCGTGCGGTGAATCGAGTCGGTGAGATCCAGGGACTCCGTAAGAGTTTGGCCAATGGAGTTCAGCACCATCAATTCGCGATTGCGGCGACGGATTTCCTGCTCGGCTCGCTTGCGGTCGGTTATGTCTAGCAGGAAACCCTGTAATGCGGTCAGGTTGCCGGCAGCGTCTCGAACGGCGATGGAAGATTCCATCATCACGCGGACTTCGCCATCTTTGCGGCGAATTTCGTATTCAAAGTCCGCGACGGCCCCATGATCCTGTAGAAGCTTCTTGAGCCGCTCGCGGTCCGCAGGGCTCACGAACATCGAAGGAATATCCGCATTGAGCAACTCGTCGCGCTCTTCGAATCCCAGAATGCGCATTAGCGCATCGTTGAAGTCCAGGAATCGCCCCTGCGGATTGGAAATGAAGACTCCCTCTTGAACGTTCGATACCAAGGTCCGGTATTTCTCTTCCGCGCGCTTGCGCTCGGATATGTCTTTCAGGGCATGCACCGTGCCTAGCTGGCGGCCGCGGGGATCGGTGAACGTCGAATTGGAAGCCAGGAAATATCCCGTGAGCCAAGGATCCGGGTCGTCCCCCTCACCGGCGATTCCTTCGCAATAAGGACAACTCTTGTAGTTCGTCCCCTTGCGAGGCAGTAGATCGGTGACCATGCGCCCAACCAGCGCGGCCGAATCGCGGCCGAGCAAGTGCCCCAGCCGCTGGTTGGCGCGCAAGATCCGGAATTCGGGGTCATGAACAAAGATAGGATCGCCAATCGAATCAAATGTGTAAGCCCACTGCTGCTGGACCGTAGCGACTTGTTCAAAGAGCCGCACGTTCTGCAGCGTCAGGCCCAGAAGATTGGCAATGTTCACTAGATAAGAGATCTCGTCACGTTGAAAACGAACGCTCTGAAAGGACCCCACGGAGATAACGCCGACTGGCCCGTCCTTTCCCGGTAGCGCCAGAGAAATGCTCTCGCTGACCCCGCTCTCTTCCATCCTGGTGCGCTCTTTAGCATCCACTTCTTCGTCCGAGCGCAGAAACAGGCAATCCTTCTGAAGCACCCGCCGCACCCATGGCTCAGCGACCGCTACACGCTCGTGCGTCTTCAGGTACGCTTGCTGGAACCCGACCGAAGCTCGCGCGACCAATTGCGCGCCGCTTCCCTCACCTTCCAGCAAGCGCACAATCCCGTGCGTCGCGCCCAGGCTCTCCACCAAGTGCCCGAGCACCTGCTCGAGGACTTCGCGCACCGACAGGGTCTGTGTGCTGGCTGCCGTAAGCAGGGAAAGCCGCCGCATTTTGTCGTTCAATTCGTCGCTGCGCGCGCGCGCGCTTTCGAGCACCAGAACAGCCATGGCGATGCCCAGCGAAACGTTGAGCAAGTGGTCGAAAGCCAGCCGCAGCAAGAAGAACGGGTGCGTGAGCCACTGGAAGCGATCGATGCCGTTAAGACCGCTGACCAACAAAGCGCCCGCCAGCAACCGTGCGCCGTGCCCCTTGTGCTTGGCCCTTGCGCGCCACAACAGCCAGCCGGCCCATAGCGAGATGACAGACTCGAGCGCGGCCGTCTCCCAATGAATTTTGCCGAAGTACGGCGCGGAAGTGCTGCGCTCGACGTAGTACACCCCGGCCAGAACGGCGGTTGCCAGCGGCAGCACCGGCCAATTGCGACCTACGCCGCCCACCGTGAGTTGCATCGCAGTGGAAAGAAACAGAATCAGGGCTATTACTTGCGTCGCGAGCGCAACCAAGCGCAGCTCCGGGCTTTCTTGCGCTGCCAGGCCGAGCTCGCATACAGAGGAAACCGTCAGAGCAACCCAGCCCGTCAGCCAGAGACGAAAATAGCCGTCCGGATGGTCCCGCCGAAGCAAGAGAAACAGCACCAGCAGGACGATGAGCGCCGTCACTTCAAAGAAGGCAATGGCGAGCAGGCCCTGATTTACAAACACCTTGTGCCGCCTCCTGGCTGGTACGCTGGCGACTTCTAGACACACGGATACAGGCGCGTACGGAAGGCCTGAACCCTGCGGATTACTTACCTTTGAAACTACATGCTGTTTTCTGAATGGGCAATGGACCCAATTTGTCCGTGTGCTGTCCCTTATAATGGCTGCTGGGCAGAATGCCTCCTGGGAGCCAACCAACCGTGGAAGTCGAAAACATACTTGTCGTCGATGACGAGGAAGCCATCCGGGAAGTCGTTTCCACCATGCTGGAGTCGAAGGGTTATCACTGCACGGCGGTAAGCAATGGACGCGCAGCGCAGGACCAGGTCAAGCGCACTACCCCCGACCTGGTGCTGAGCGACATGATCATGCCGGAGATGGACGGCATCAAGCTGCTGGAATGGCTGCGCCAGTACGACCCGGAAGTCCCGGTAATTATGGTCACCGCGATTCACGACATTTCTACGGCCCTAGAGGCTATACGGCGGGGCGCTTACGACTACATTTTGAAGCCGTTTGAGAAGGACCAACTTTTCCTCGGCGTCGGGCGCGCCTTGCAGCATCGCCGCCTGATCATGGAAAACCGTACCTACCAGCGAAATCTCGAGCAGTTGGTGGAAGAGCGCACCGCGCAACTGACCGGGGCGATCGCGCAGCTCGAACAGTCGTACGACGACACGCTGGAGGCGCTGGGCAGCGCGCTGGACTTGAAAGACGCGGAGACCGAAGGCCATTGCCAGCGGGTGACCGCGTTCTGCATCTCCGTCGCCAAGGCCATGCCGGTGCCCGATGCGTACCTTGCGGTGCTGGCGCGCGCTGCGTTTCTTCACGATATCGGCAAGATGGCCATTCCAGATGGCATCCTGCGCAAACCCGGCCCGCTCACCGAAGACGAAAAGGAGATCATGCGCAAGCATTGCGAAATCGGCTACAACATGCTGATCCGCATCCCCTTCCTGCGCGATGCTGCGGAAATTGTTCTGGCGCACCAGGAATTTTTTGACGGCACCGGTTACCCGCGGGGCCTGAAAGCCGACGATATTCCCCTGGGGGCACGCATCTTTACCATTGCGGATTCACTCGACGCCATGATCAGCGACCGGCCGTATCGCAAAGCTTTGCCGCTTTCGCATGCTAGGGGAGAGATCAAACGCTGCTCCGGGACGCAGTTCGATCCCAAGGTGGTGAACGTTTTCATGTCCATCCCAGAGGAGCACTGGCTGGAATTACGCGAAAACTTGGGTTCCCCCTTCCGGCTGGCGCATTTAAAGAATTTGTAAATTCTGCCGTCCGCCCGCACACGCGGGTTACGTGGCCGGGTTTTGCGGCGTATACTGGCTGCGCTCGGCGTGCCATCTCAAGGAGGCGTACATGCGTTCCATGCATTTCAAGACCATGATCGTTGCGGCGGCGCTGTCCGGCAGCCTGGCCGCCGGCGCGATTCGCGCACAGCAGGACGTCAAAGTCACGCACACCTCGCTGAAGGCCGGCGACATGGCTCCGGACTTTACGCTGCTCGACAACCAGTGGAAGCAGATCCACCTGGGTGATTACCGCGGCAAGAAAAATGTCGTCCTGGCCTTTTACGTTCTGGCCTTCACCGAAGGTTGAACGAAAGAACTTCAGGCCTATCAGGCTGATATGGCCAAGCTCGAAGCTTCCGACGCGGTCGTTTTCGGCATCAGCATTGACAGCCCCGCCGCCAACAACGCATTCGCGCAAAAAATCGGCGTCACATTTCCGCTGCTCAGCGACATGAACCGCAAAGTGCTGAAACAGTACGGCATCCTGAAAATGTACAACGTCCAGAAAGAAGAATATGATTGGGCGCAGCGCACCACTTTCGTCATCGACAAAAAAGGCGTCATCCAGTCGGTGGAAGAAGAGGCCAGCGCTATCAATCCAAACAATGCCGTTGCCGTTTGCACGAAGCTTCCGAAAAAATAGCACTTCGCTGGGTCGGGAATTCATGCGCATGCCGCCGCGGCCCGGATTATTCTTCGCATGAGCTCTAATCCACTGGCAGCCTCCTATAGTCCGATTCCACAGCTTGATTTGGCGGCGCAATACGCGGCCGTTGGTGGCGAAGTTCGCGAAGCGATTGAACGCGTGCTCTCGTCACAGCAATTTATCCTGGGGCGCGAAGGCGCTGCATTGGAAGAAGAAATCGCGCGGCTTTGCGGCGTGGCGCATGGAGTCGGTGTCGGCTCGGGCACCGATGCGCTGGTCCTCGCGCTGCGTTCGTGCGGAGTTGCGGCGGGCGACGAAGTCATTCTTCCGCCGTTCACCTTTGTAGCCACGGGCAGCGCCGTGAGCGCGCTGGGAGCGAAACCGGTATTCGCGGACATTCATCCCAACACCTACAACATTGACCCGGCGCAGATTGCGCGCCGTGTGACTCCGCGCACTCGCGCCATCGTTGTCGTTCATCTCTACGGTCTGGCTGCAGACATGGACCCGATCATGGAGTTCGCGCGCAAGAAGAATTTGCCGGTGGTCGAAGACAGCGCGCAAGCCATTGGCGCGGGCTACAAGGGCCGGCGCACCGGGTCTCTAGGCGACGTCGCTTGTTTCAGTTTTTACCCGACCAAGAATCTGGGCGCGTGCGGCGATGCCGGCATGATCGTAACCAACTCGGCGGAACGCGCCGCGCGTTTGCGCATTCTGCGGAACCATGGGCAGGCAGAGAAATACGTCAGCAGCGAGCCGGGCTGGAACGGCAGGCTGGATGAATTACAGGCCGCGATTCTTCGCGTGAAACTTCGCTATCTTGCGGACTGGCAGCGCGCCCGGCAAGCTCACGCGGCGGAATACACCCGGGAATTTTCGCAAATCCCCGGAATCATGCCGCCGCTTGTGCCCGATGGCTACGACCACGTTTTCCACCAGTACACCATTCGTGTGGAAGAACGCGATCGTTTGCAGCACATTCTGACGGAGAAAAAAATCGGCAGCGCCGTCTATTACCCCGTCCCTCTGCATCTTCAGCCGCTGTACGCTTCTCTCAGATACAAGGCCGGGGATTTTCCGCACGCCGAGCATGCCGCGCAAGAAGTCCTGTCGCTGCCGATGTACGCGGAGCTGCGGCCGGCTCAGTTGGCGCGCGTTGCGGAAGCCGTCACCGAGTTCGTGCGCCACTAAGGCTGGTTATCTTCCCAGATAGAGAAGCAGCAGCAGAAACACCCACAGGCCATCCATAAAATGCCAGTAGTACGAAGTAACTTCCACGGCGGTGGTGCGCGAGATTTTGCCCTTCTCAAAATTGCGCGTAGCCACGTACAACAATGCGGCAACCCCGCCAAGCAAGTGCACGGCGTGCGCAGCAGTAAAAATATAGAAAAAGCTGGTGGCTTGACTGCTCGCGATGTATATGCCGCTGGCCACCAGTTGCAGCCAGGCAATCAGCTGGCCGGCCAAAAACAAGATGCCCAGAATTGTCGTAGCGCGCCACAGCTTGCGGAACCCGGGAAAGTCGATGGCCGATAGGCGCCGTCTCGCCCTCTCGAGCGTATAACTACTCAGCAACAAAACCGCGGTATTGAGCCACAGGATCCTTGGCAGATGCAGCGGCACCCAGGTTTGGCTTACGTGCTTCAGAACGATAAACGCGCTGCACAGTCCCAGGAAGAACACCAGGATGGAAATCATGCCCAGCATGATCGCCGTCGAATAGCGGCGTTGCGGTGGCTTGCGCGGCCGCCTGCCCTTATCGCCATCTCCGCCACCGTCGCCGCGCGCAGGAGGCTCTTTCCCTCCGCATCCTCCACCAATATCGACGACGATCAGCTCCGTATCTTGCGTAGCCATTGTCCTGGGAATGAGCTCCTTGCAAGTCTACCTGTGTTCCGGTCTGTTCCCTGCCTTCCGTGATGAAGGCACGATACGCGAACGCGCAAGGCTCGGCTCTCCTAAATACATTACATTGGCGAGGGAAATTCAAGAAGGAAAGCCCGGTTACGAGAGCCAGTTATAAGAAATTGACGATGTTTCACTTTGAACACAGAAGGCGGGTATATCGTGGTACTGTTCCCGCCGCACGGCCATGATAAGTAAATCGATACGCGCACGCGTATCGTAGGTGGGGAGAATCCTTGATCGAGCGACCTCGAGCTCGCCGTTATCTATTTGCCGCCAGCATCGATCTGGTGGACATGGCATCAGAAATCGAAATTCGCGAACAAACCACCGACCTCAGCGTCTTCGGTTGCCAGGTAACCACGCAAAAACCTTGGGCTGCCGGCACAAAAGTCCGGCTCCGCATTATTCACCGCGGCGCCATCTTCGCGGCCCAGGGTCTGGTGGTGAATGTCCGCAGAAACAGCATGGGCGTGGTATTCAGCAAGATGGAGCAAAAGGACCAGGCAGTTCTGGAGAGATGGCTGGCTGAGGCTCGCGATACCCACGAACGTACCACGAGCGCGCGCTAAAAACCTTTGCGATCGACTCTTCTTCTTAGAACGTTGGAAATGGTGCGGTAGAGAGGACTCGAACCTCCACGGTATTGCTACCGCCAGCCCCTCAAGCTGGTGCGTCTGCCAGTTCCGCCACTACCGCATTTCACAGACTTGCTGATTATAGTTGAGAGCCGCG
>WNFH01001722.1_pt1 | contig 14961 bp, 9 predicted proteins | sample 5400411 | NCBI WGS metagenome assembly WNFH01 (sample SAMN13153347, study PRJNA577476) | soil metagenome | isolation source: 200 cm saprolite under Douglas fir tree site 2 hole 3 | place: USA:California | collected 2015-04-18
CCAGCTTGAGGGGCTCCGTGGCAGCACAGGGCAACCGCATTGACGACACGACTTTGATCCGTGAGGCGCAGCAGGGAAACCGCGCGGCCTTCGAGGTCCTCGTCCGTCACTACGATCAGTCGGTTCTGCGCCTGGCTCTCCACCTTACCGGATCGGAAGCGGACGCCCAGGACATCCATCAGGATGCCTTCCTCAAGGCCTATAAAAACCTGGGGAGTTTCCGTTTTGAGTGTTCATTTTACACCTGGATTTACCGGATCGTCACCAACCTCTGCCTCGACCACCTGCGCAAGCGAAATGTCCGAAAGGAAGACGCTCCGGTCGCAACCGATCATTCCGGCGAAGAGTACAGTCTGATCGACCAGGTCCCCGACGGACGCTCGGGCGCAAACCCCGAGCGCGATCTGATGCGCCGCGAACTGGGACGAAAGATTGGCGCTGCGCTGTCTCGCCTGACTCCTCGGGAACGCATGGTTTTTGAATTAAAGCATTATCACGGGCTCAAATTGCGGACCGTGGGCGAAATGCTGAACACCACGGAAGAAACCGCCAAGAATACGCTGTTCCGCGCCACGCAGAAACTGCGCAGCGCGCTGTCGGAGATGAGGTAGCGCCGGCGTCTCGCCGGCAAGGAATCGGGATGACGAGATTGAATTTCTTCCCCGCAACGGGGGTACGAAAATGAAATGTGATTGGGTAAAAGACAATATCGTGTTCTACGTTTATAACGAGCTGGAGGACGATGCCCGTTATGAAATAGAACAGCATCTGGCTCGATGTACGGATTGCACCGCTGAACTGAAGTCGGCACGCAAGTTCCACACCACGCTCTCGCAAGCGCCGGTGGCGGAGCCCAGCCCGAACCTTCTGGCCGCCTCGCGCATGCGACTGCAGGAAGCGCTCGAAACCACCACCCAGGGCGGATTCTGGCAGCGTTTAGTCTTCGATCCCGGCAACTGGCTCCGGCAAGTCCGCATGGCGCCAGCTGTTGCCGCGGTGATCTTCATCGTGGGCTTTGGCGGGGGAATTGTAACCATGCGCCAATTCCCCGGACCTCAAGCACCCGGCCCGGGCCCCGGTCCCGCACCTACACCAGTTGAAGCTTCTACCATTACGGGCATTCGTTCCGTCACGCAGGAACCGGGATCGAATCAGGTCAGCATCAAGTACGACACTGTTACCACCCAGGATGTCCAGGGTTCTCTCGGCGATCAACGCATCCAGCAGCTTCTGCTCTTCGCAGCCCGCAACAACTTCAATTCCGGCGTTCGAATGGATTCGGTGGACCTGCTGACGCAAGCGCCCAACGAGACGAATGTCCGCGAGGTGCTGATGTACTCGTTGCAGAATGACACCAATCCGGGCGTGCGCCTGAAGGCATTGGACGGGTTGAGCGGATTTGTCCGACAGGATGTACGGGTGCGGAACGCGGTCCTACAATCGTTGATTAGCGACGCCAACATCGGAGTGCGCATGCAGGCGCTGCATCTGGTCGAGCCAATGAAGGCGGACAGCGGCGTGCGATCCGTCTTGACCAGGCTCGCCCAGACGGATCAGAACGCCTCCATCCGCTCGCAAGCGCGTGCCATGATGGAGCAAGTGCCAGAAATGGATTAGGCGTAGCGCCGCCGTCCCGGCGGCTGTCGTGGGGCGTCTCGCCCCCATCTGCGAGGGTAAGATGCCCTCGCGACAGCCGACGAGATGCCGGCGCCACAAGACGGACGTAGAAAAGGAGCATTTCATTGAAACAAGTTTTCAGAGTAGCCAGCATCGGAATGTTGCTGACGGCGCTGGCGTCCCTGGCCGCGGGCCAGGAAAACCGTGTCTATCGCGAGGGTGGCAACTGGGTCCAGGAGATCACTGGAAGTTTGGCCGCTGCCAAGACTCTGCACGTCAAGGTGGACATGGGATCGGTACGGGTCGAGGGCGGTTCGCAGCCGGGGGTCAGTTACGTCATTCATAGTCGTGCTTATACCTCCTCGGAGCAGCAGGCCCGCCGTGAATTTGAGAATTACAAGATCAGCGCTTACTCGAAGGGCGACACCGTCTGGATCGTCGGCGACTGGCAGGGTGGACGGATCCGGAAGTTTTCCGGCGACTTCGTCATCAATGTTCCCCGCAATCTTGAGCTTGCGAAAGTCGAGACCGACGGTGGGAGCGTGCGCACCACGGGGATTGCTGGCCGTGCCGAAGTGCAGAGCGGCGGTGGAAGTATTCGCCTGGACGACATCGGAGGCGCCATCGACGCCGAAACCGGAGGAGGCGCCATCGACGTAGGCACCGTAGGCAGCGATGTGAATGTTCGCACCGGAGGCGGAAACATCAAAGTCGCCTCGGCCAAAGGAAAACTCAACGCCGAAAGCGGTGGTGGAAGCGTTTCGGTGCTCTCTTGCATGCAGGGAGCGACATTGGAGACCGGCGGTGGCAACATCCAGGTGGAGCGCTGTCAGGGAACGGTACGAGTCACAACCGGCGGCGGTAGCGTGGATCTCGGCGACATCGGCGGCCCTGTAGTGATGGAGACCGGCGGCGGCAGCATCCGCCTGAGTTCTGCCAAGGGTCCCGTGAAAGCCGAAACCGGCGGGGGTTGCATTGAGCTCAACGGAGTTCCGTCCGCGCGGGCTGAAACCGGGGGCGGCGGAATCATTGCCAGGTTCTTGGCGTCGAGTGACCGGACAGATTCAATGCTCGAAACCGGCGCAGGTGACATCACAGTTTATTTGGCCGGTGATCTCTCCATTTCCATTCGAGCGAATATCGAGTTGGCGAACGGCCATAAAATTATTAGCGACTTCTCCGACATTCATATTGCCAGTGAAGGCGGAGACTGGGGCCCGAGAACGGTGACGGCCGAAGGTCAGCTGAATGGCGGAGGACCAGTACTCAAAGTTCGGACAAATTCTGGGAACATCAAGTTCGTCCGCGCCAGTCGCTAGGACGGGTTTTGAACAATTGATTTCGGAGTTTGATTTTCGGGAGGGCACGGCTTTGAGGCTGCAGAAAAACTGACAAGACGTCGATACAGCCGTGGAAGAGCGGCCCTTCAGGGCCGCGCAAGCCGTCAACAACAGGTGTGGGCTTTAGCCCCCGGGTTCGCCGTTTGAGGATCGAAAGAATTTGAAATTGGTTTTCAGGAGGGCCCTATGTCGCATCGCATCCTGCTCTGTGTCGCTTTGTTCTCGCTGGTCGCAACCGCGCAACCCGCCGAGCTTCCCTACGACCGTCCCGGAGAAAATTGGAACTGGGGCTACGGAGTCGAAGAGGGCGGCGGCGGCTCGTCGTATCTGGGAGTCGACATCGCCGACGTCACGACCGAGCGCCTGGGCGCCCTTAAACTTAAAGAAGAGCACGGCGCGGAAGTAACGATGGTGGATCAAGACGCCCCTGCGGGAAAGGCCGGCCTGAAGGAGCACGACGTCATCCTGACCTTGAACGGCGCGGGGGTGGAGAGTGCCGCCCAGTTGCGCCGTATGATTCGCGAAACCCCTGCTGGCCGGGTGGTCACGCTCGGCATCAGCCGGGACGGCCTACCGCAATCCATCAAGGTACAACTCGCCAACCGCGGCAAAGGCATGGCGATGCACAACATGCCAGACATCAACATCAAGATTCCCCCGATGCCCGCGCTGGCCGATCTGGATATTCCAGTTTCAGTTGTAATTGCCCACTCCTCGCTCCGCAGCGGACTGATGGTGGAGAACATGACACCGCAACTCGGCGAGTTTTTTGGCGTGAAGAGCGGCAACGGGGTGTTAGTCCGGTCCGTGGAAAAAGGCAGCCGCTCGGAGAAAGCCGGCTTCCGTGCCGGAGATGTGATCGTGCGCGTGAACAATCAGGCGGTACGCGACACTTCTGACTTTACCCGCGCTCTGCGATCAACTTCCGGCGGAACCGCGGCCGTCACGGTTGTTCGCGAGAAAAAAGAGCAGAACCTGAACCTGACCCTACCGGAGAAGAAGGATTCGGGCAATCTTCTGGAGGAGAGTTTCGACCTTCCCGACCTGACCGCGGACGTCGAGATGGAACTGAGCCACGCAGGCGAGGAAATCGCACGCATGGCTCCTGCGCTGGAGAAATTGCGGCATAACAAGCCTTGCTTCAACAAGCTGCAACAGAAATTGCAGGACTCGCAGAAAAAGATACAGGAGCGCACCGAGAAGATCCGTCACGAGATCTCGGGAGAGTGGACCGAGATCTGATCGAGGGAACTCCCGGAACCGGACAAACTCTCGCGTTAGAGCGGTGACAGAAGGATTTTTCGGGAAGCGCACGACTTCAGTGGTAACCACAAACCCGCCACCAATGCCCGGCCCGCGATTGGAGGGCCTCGGGAGGGCACGACTTTCAGTCGTGCCGCAGCGGTCCCGCTATCGATGGCGGCTTCAGCCGCGCAGGTTCAATCTCGCTGCGGAATGACTCCTCAGCAAAGTCGAAGGCCTAGACGCTGCCAGTCGTTGGTGACGAAAGTCACCGCCTACAAGTACAAGCCCCTTCTTTGCGAATCCCGCCCTAGGTGCTGTGCCCCTGGTTACCTGCCCCTGAATGGAAATTCCAGATAACCTGTCGTTGGAATGGCTCTGCGCGCCTTACTGTTTTCCAAAAATCCCGAAACAGCCGATTCACTGACGGCGGTCCTGCGGGAAGCCGGCATTCGCGCTGAAGTCTGTGCGGACATCTTCGCGGCCATGGAAAAAGGGACCAAGCAGCCCTTTGCCTGCATCATTGCTGATTGGTCGGATCAGCCGGAGGCGGGCTTCCTTCTCAAACGCGCGCGCGAATCCGGACCAAGCCGCATGGCAGTCGTGATCGCCATTGTGGAAGGCGAACCCACGCCCGACGAGGAGCGCGAGCATCGTCTCGATTTCCTGATCTATCGTCCCATTGTTGCCGATGAAGCCCGCGCCGTGCTGGCCAAGGCGAGCCAGCAAATGAACTTGCAATCCCCTGCCTACGCCGCTGATGGGGGCGCGGCGCTCGACCAGCCTGAATTGGAGGAGCCCTCCGAACCACAACCTGAGGATCCGAACCTCGTTTCCATCGCCAGCGAGTTGCCCGAGTCTGTTCCACCGCCCGCGCCGGAAGAACATAGCGAGCAAGCCACCTTTGCAGAGGAGCCCGCCGAAAGATCCCGGTCATCTCGAGCCGGGTTGCGAGTTGCTCTTGTCGCAGCACTGATGCTCACAGCCGCATTTTTCTCTTGGAGATCGCGCGAGGCCTTCTCGTATTTGGGACGGACGCACGAGGGAACATTCCGTGTCTTGCGGGAATCCGTGGCCGCGCTCTTTGATGTGAACAAATCAGGGGCGCAGACGGCCATTCCCGAAATGCAGCCGGATGCTTACTTTGCGAGAACTCCCGCCAACACTAATGCGCAGGCGCCCGTTCTGGGAGTCGTAGCCGCGGACATCACCTTGCCCGATAAACCCATGCACTCGCGGCCCGCATATGATTTGCCGCTGCCTACGCCGACGCTCCACGTGGATCCGCTGCCGACTCGCGCGGAGCACGCCGCGGTTCCTGACAGTCTGAAGTCCTCTGCACCGCTTGCCCGACCGGTCGTGGTGACGGTGAGTCCGGTTCAGATGATGCCGGTTTCCGCGCCGACGCCTCCTCAGATTCCACAGTATAGTGAGCCCGTTCACCTGACTGAAGACTCCGCGCGTGCGCTGATGGTTCATTCCGTCGAACCGGTATATCCACATGAAGCGATGGCGCAGAAACTGAAGGGAACTGTGGTCTTGCAAGCAGTGATCGGACGCGATGGCACTGTGCAGGATCTGAAACTGGTTCGCGGATATTTTGTGCTGGCAAAGGCGGCGATCGCCGCTGTGAAGCAGTGGCGCTTCCAGCCTTACAACGTCAACGGACGCGTGCTGCAAACTCAGACCGTCATCACGATCAATTTCAATTTCCCGCCTGGATAGTCCGTTCCTGATCTACTTATGGTTGGCGTGATCGTGATGCTCGTGCCCCGACTCGCCTTCGCTGGGCGCAGCGACTCCCGCCGATTTCTTCCAGAAATCCTGAACGGCGGGCGATAACTTCTCCACGCGAGTGAGGAAGGCCGTCACTTTCCACATGTCAGGCTCGGAGAGAACTTTCTCCCAGGACGGCATGCCGGTGTAGCGGACGCCGGTACGAACCGCGTAGAAGACATGCCACTCCGGATCGTCGAGCGGATCAAGGATAAGACTCGGGGATGGAGGGTAGAGCGATTTTCCGAGTACCGACGGCTGACGGTCGAGACCGCCATGACAGAGCGCGCAATTCATGGTGTAGATCTTCAGGCCTTCGATCAGGTTCTCGTCGGTCGGCGGAATGGGGTTGTTCAGGCGCGGGGCGCGGCGTTCCATGGAGGCGTCGAGCGCAGCCGTGGCAATCTGTTGCTCGAAGCGCGGTGGAGTGGAGTTGGCGTTAGTTGGGAAGAAGCCGAGCAAGGCAAATCCGACGCCGACAATTACAAGGATCACGACAACGACTACACCACCAAGAAGAAAGCGCATTGGGACTCCCTCGGTGAGAAAAGCCAAGTATATATAACGTTTGATGCTGCCACATGAGCGGACGACAAATCGGGCCTGTTTCAGTACGCGTACAAACGGCGCGCTTCGCGTACAACGTCGCTCACTTTCGGTAGGAAGAATTCTTCCTGCGGCGGTGAAAACGGAACTGGCGTGTCGAGTGACGTGAGTCGCACGATCGGACCGTCGAGATCGTCGAATGCTTCTTCGTTGATGATGGCTGCAATCTCTCCTGCGAGTCCTCCGGTACGCGCGTGTTCATGGAGGACGATTACTTTGTTCGTCTTCTTCACGGTCGCGGCGATGGTTTCGCGATCGAGCGGCGAGACAGTTCGTAGATCGACAATCTCAATGTCGATTCCATCTTTCGTCAGGATCTCCGCGGCTTCGAGCGCAGTGTACACCATCGCTGCGTAGGTAATCACGCTGAGATGACGGCCTTCGCGGGCGATGCGAGCTTTGCCAATCGGGACGATGTAATCGTCAGCGGGAATCTCTTCTTTAATTCGGCGGTAGAGATACTTGTGCTCGAAAAAAATTACCGGATTGTTGTCACGGATGGCGGCTTTGATCAGTCCCTTGGCGTCGTAGGCGGTCGCGGGACAGACAACTTTCAATCCCGGCGCATGCACAAACCACATTTCCGGATTCTGCGAATGAAACGGCCCGCCATGGACGTTGCCGCCGCTTGGTCCGCGGATCACCAGGGGGGCCGGGGCTCCCCAGCGATAGTGCGCCTTGGCGACCATGTTGACGATCTGGTTGAAGGCGCATCCGATGAAGTCCATGAACTGGAACTCGGCGACCGGACGCAGACCCGTTAGCGCCGCACCAAAGGCCGCGCCCACGATGGCCGACTCGGCAATGGGCGTGTCGATGACGCGCTCGGGGCCGAAGCGGTCAATGAAGCCGTCGGTGACCTTGAATGCGCCGCCGTAGATGCCGATGTCTTCTCCGATGCAGAACACGCTCGGATCGCGCTCCATCTCTTCCCAGATTCCCTGGCGGATGGCTTCAAGGTAAGTCACGGTCGGCACGGGAGGAGTTTAGCAAAGGTGGCAGGTCGCAGGGGGCAGGTGTCAGGAAACGCGGCCCCTTCTCTGCAACTTTCTTGGTGGTATTGCGTCTAAAATGTGGCGAACCTATACTTTCTTAAGGCTATGAAGCCAGTTGGCAAAGTCGGAGTTTCACTGCTGTCGCTTGTTCTTCTTGCGACGCCGATTATGGCATGTGTCATGCCCGCGACCGCCATGACTGCTGCGGAGCGTGATTGTTGCAAACGCATGGCGCAGGAATGCGGAAAAGGAATGGCCCGATCTCATTCCTGCTGTCAGACCGCAACAGTCCCGGATCTTCTACCTGCAATGAAGAGTTCGGCGTCAGACGTTAGCTCAAAACATTTAGCGCTGGTTCTTGTACACGCGCTACCCCCGATTCAGACAGTCGCAATGATGCCGGAATCCGGTTCATCCCCATGGGCAGTTGACATTCACTCGCCGCCCGTCTCACCTCCCGTCACCATTTACGTTCTTAGAATCTGATCCTCTTTCCTCTCAGCTGCTAACGCACTCGTGCGTCCGAACGTTCGTGCGTCTACAAACTCGTGTTTGTGAAGCGGAGGAAAGATGCAATCCATTGATCTGTCCCGAAGTCTTTTCGGGAGCATTCGTATTTCACTGATTGGCGCAGCCCTGCTCGTTGGAACGCTGCTACTCGCTGTCAACGGGACAGCTCAACAGACACAAAATTCCCAACAACCGGACTCGCTCCCTGAATCCGCCGGCATTGCGGAGCATGCAGAAACGCCCACGCCTTTGCGTGCGCTAGTGCAAGAGGCAGAGCAGAAGAACCCTCAGATTGCGGCCTCCTTTCACGCGTGGCAGGCTTCACGAAATGTTCCCAAGCAGGCCTCTGCCCTTCCTGAGACGCAACTCTCGGTGCAGCAGTTCAGCGTGGGCAGCCCACGACCTTTTGCCGGCTACAGCAACAGTGATTTTGCGTACATCGGATTCGGCGCGTCACAGGACTTTCCGTATCCGGGAAAACGGGAGTTGCGTGCACGTGTCGCGGAACATGAGGCCGATTCGATGGAAGCCCAGGCCGATTCAGTCCGCAGCACCGTGGTCGGAAATCTCAAGGTGGTCTATTTCCGTCTCGCCTACATTCAGCAAACGCTCGGTGTTCTGCAAAAAAGCGACTTGTTGCTGAATCAGGTCCAGGATGCATCCGAGGCGCGCTACCGAGTGGGTCAGGGCAATCAGCAAGATGTTCTAAAAGCTCAGTTGCAACACACGAAGATCCTTCAAGAGATCGCGCACCATCATCAAGAAGAGGGACTGCTGGAAGCCCAGATCAAGCAGCTCTTAGGCCGTCCGCAAGAGTCCGCGGACATCGTTGCCGAGACCCTCAAGGTGCGATCTCTTCCTTACACTGCAGCCGAACTTCTCCAGCGAGCGCGGGACCAGAATCCCGACGTGCGTTCAAAAGGCGCGTCCATCCGGCAGCAGGAAACTCGGGTCGAACTGGCACACAAGAATTTTCGTCCCGACTTCAATGTTCAGTACATCTACGAGCACACCGGAAGCCAGGCCCGCGATTACTACATGGCGACTTTCGGCATCCGGCTGCCCAATCGCGGACGCCAGAAGGCCGAGTTAGCGGAGGCGCAGCAGAATCAGGAGCGTGCGCAGCAAGAACTGGACGCTGAATCGCAGCGAGTGTTCTCAGAGGTGCAACAGCAATATGTACGGGCAAAGACCTCGGAAGAGCGGTTGAAAATATATAGTGACGGCCTTGTCCCGCAATCAGAAGCGACTTTCCGTTCCGCCCTGTCTGCCTACCAATCAAACCGGCAAGACTTCGAGAGTCTGCTCTCGTCCTACCTCGATGTTTTGAACTTGAATCTCGAATATCGAAGTGAATTAGTTGACCACGAATCGGCACTAGCCGAACTAGAACGCCTTGCGGGGGTGAGTTTGCCATGACTGAACGCGCTTTCAGAACGAGCGGAAGCGAGGGAGCTGACATGCTCAACTTAGAACGTAATAGGTATCGCCGCGCCTTTTGGATCGCGCTGTCAGCGACGATGGTGCTTGCGATTGTGGCGCTGATTTTGTGGTGGCGTTTGAATCATGTCGCCACTGCGTTGCAGCCCGTCAACAACTCTGCAAATAGTCAGCCAATGGCGGCAATGGGCCAACCTGCGTCGGCGAGCGGTTCAGGCTCGGTGCCAGGAACGACGGGAGATATGCGAGCCGACAACATGCAAGAAACCCCGCGTGCGCCTATTCAGCTCACGCCCCAGCGAATGCAAAGCATCGGCATCGTGCTCGGCAAGGTGGAATCCAAGTCGGTCAATTCCGAGCTACGCTTCTTCGGCACTGTACAAGTCGATGAGCGGCGGCAGGCTTACGTGCAAACGCACTTCGCGGGATGGATTCGCAAAGTCTATGCGGACGCTACCGGTAATTTTATCGGCAAAGGGCAGCCCTTATTCACGATCTACAGCCCTGACCTGGTATCTACTGAGCACGAATATTTGTTAGCGAAGAAAAACTCAGACTCATTGCGGCAGAGCCAAGTGAGCGGAGTAGCTGCGGGTGCCTCCTCGCTCTTCAGCGCTGCTAAGGAGCGGCTGCTGCAATGGGAAATGTCTCCTGTCGAAATCGAGAAGCTCGATCAGACGGGCAAGCCGATAACGGATCTCACTATCTACTCTCCCGTCTCGGGCTATATCACGCAGAAAAACGCGCTGCCCAATATGTACGTCCAGCCCGAAACCATGCTGTACACCGTAGCCGACCTCTCCGACATTTGGGTGCTCGCCCAGGTGTTCCAGAACGACGCGGGAAAAATCAAACCGAGCGATCCAGCGGAGGTCACAGTCGATGCCTATCCGGGAAGGGTCTTCAGGGGGCGCGTCGATTACATCCTCCCGCAGCTGGACCTAAACACGCGCACGCTGCCCGTGCGGTTAGTGTTTTCCAACCCAGGTTTGAAGTTGCGGCCAGGAATGTATGTGAATGTTCGTGCCAAGCTGCCGATGGGAAGACAGTTGGTAATGCCTGCCAGCGCAGCCTTTCATTCAGGAACCAAGAACTTGGTGTTTGTTTATCGAGGTGAGGGCAATATTGAGCCGCGTGACGTCGAACTCGGGCCTCAAGTCGGCGATGAACTAGTGGTCACGAAAGGCGTAAGGGCTCAAGAACAAATTGTCACGTCGGCTAACTTCTTGATTGATTCCGAAGCGCAGTTGCAAGCGGCTGCGGGCGCGTTTGTTCCTCCTCCGCCCGGCGCGGGTCAAGCGGCCTCCATGAACGCTCCGGCACAACAGCAAGCGAAAGTGGAACTCACGACCGACCCCGAGCCTCCACATAAAGGCAGCAACGTAGTTCGCGTGAAGCTCACGAGCCAGGATGGACAGCCAATCTTAGGCGCAAATGTGACTGTCACCTTCTACATGGCTGGGATGCCTGAGATGGGGATGGCGGCGATGAAGACTGTCATCAATACCAGCGATAAGGGCGGCGGGATGTACGAAGGCAAAGGCGACCTCGGTTCCGGCGGTACTTGGCAAGTCACCATCAGGGCACAAGAAAATGGGCGGACAATCGTCAGTAAACAGTTCACTTTGAATGCAACGGGAGGTATGTAATCGTGATCTCCCGAATCATCGAGTGGTGCGCACACAATCGCTTCTTGGTCTTCACCGCTGTCCTTCTCTTGACTCTCGCCGGAATTTGGTTCATGGGCCATATTCCACTGGACGCCTTGCCGGATATTTCAGACGTTCAGGTGATTATTCACACCAACTGGGAGGGCCAGCCGCCCAACCTAATTGAGGACCAGGTCACCTATCCAATCGTCACGGCTCTGCTGGCTGCGCCACACGTGAAGGCCGTTCGCGCCCAGACCATGTTCAATGACTCATATGTGTTCGTGGTCTTTGAAGATGGCACCGATATTTACTGGGCGCGTTCCCGCGTTGTGGAGTACCTGCAGACTATTGCCGGTCGGCTTCCTGCAAACGTACATCCTGCCATTGGCCCTGATGCAACTGGTGCGGGCTGGGTATATGAGTATGCGCTTGTCGATCACAACCACAAGCAGAGCCTGGCCGATCTCCGAAGCATCCAGGATTGGCAGCTGCGTTACCAGCTAGCGACGGTTGCTGGAGTGGCGGAAGTCGCGACCATCGGTGGATTCGTACGGCAGTACCAAGTCAATCTTGATCCCAACAAGTTGCTCGCGTACGGCATTCCGCTATCTACCGTGATTGATCGGGTGAAGTCGAGCACGAATGAAGTCGGTGGGCGCGTACTCGAACTGAGCGGTACGCGATACATGGTTCGAGGCCTGGGTTACCTGAAATCGCTGGACGATCTGGCGAATGTACCCGTGATGGCGAAGAACGGAACGCCTGTATTGATTAAAGACTTGGGTACGGTTTCCTTTGGCCCAGACATCCGCGAAGGCGTCGCTGAGTGGAACGGCGAAGGCGAGACCGTAGGAGGCATTGTAGTCATGCGCTATGGCCTCAATGCTCTCAATGTGATCGATGGTGTCAAAAAGAAGCTGGCTGAGATCAAAGGATCACTGCCGCCCGGAGTCGAGGTTGTGTCGGGCTATGACCGCGCCGGCCTGATTAGGGAATCGATCAATACCTTGAAAGGTAGCCTGATCGAGGAAGCGGTCATCGTTTCGCTGGTCATTATTGTGTTCTTGTTTCACTTCCGCTCAGCGCTGATCCCGATTCTCACCTTGCCCATTGCGCTCACGATCTCTTTTATTCCCATGTACTACCTGAACGTCAGCTCCAACATCATGTCGCTTGGCGGGATGGCGTTGGCGATTGGCGTTTTGGTGGACGCCGCAATCGTCATGGTGGAAAACGGACACCGGCACCTTTCCGACCGACCGGCGCAAGCATCGGAACGAGAGCGGGTGCGCATTCTAGTCGACGCCGCCAAGCAGGTCGGACCTGCGCTGTTCTTTTCTCTCTTAATTATTGTAGTGTCGTTCCTCCCCGTTTTTTTGCTGGAAGCACAGGAAGGACGTATGTTCCGCCCTCTGGCATGGACAAAAACTCTCGCTGTGGGCTTCTCCTCTATATTGGCGATCACGCTGGTCCCCATCCTCATGGTCATTTTCACTCGCGGGAAGCTGCGGCCCGAATCGGAGAATCCGGTCTCAAGAGTTACGCAGGCGCTCTATTTGCCAGTGTTGCGACTCTGCCTCAAATACCGAAAGACGACGTTGTTGCTCAACTTAGCATTCCTCCTCGTAACGTTTCCCTTAATGTTCAAGCTGGGCAGTCAATTCATGCCGCCCTTGTTTGAGGGCTCTTCGCTGTACATGCCCACCGCACTTCCCGGTATTTCGATCACACAAGCCTCACAGCTCTTGCAGGAACAGGATCGCATTCTCAGATCTTTTCCAGAAGTTGAGACCGTCTTCGGTGCCGTGGGTCGGTCGGATAGCGCCACCGATAATGCTCCACTCGACATGTATGACACGACCGTCACGCTCAAGCCGCACGAAAAGTGGCGGATAGGGATGACCTACGAGAAGCTCATTCGCGAAATGGACGAGAAGCTCCAGTTTCCGGGCCTCACAAACACTTGGACCATGCCGGTTCAAAACCGCCTGGACATGGCGCTAACAGGGATCAAGACACCAGTAGGAATGAAGCTGCAGGGCACGAATCTGGAGCAAATCCAGCAGCTTGGGGCACAGGTGCAGCAAATTCTCTCGGGTTTGCCGCAAGTCCGTTCTGTTTTCGCCGAGCGGGTTTCGCAGGGCTTTTACGTCAATGTGGAGGTCAATCGTCCCGAGGCAGCCAAATACGGGTTAACAATTGCCGACGTACAACAGGCGGTGGAATCCGGTATTGGAGGCATGAACGTTGCTGAGAACATCGAAGGGCGCCGACGCTATCCGATCAACGTCCGTTACCAGCGCGATTTCCGGGACAACCTCGAAGAGCTTGGTCGCGTGTTGATTGCTACACCTTCTGGTGCACAGATCCCAATTTCCGAAGTGGCCAAAGTTTCGTTCTCCCGTGGTCCGGCGATGATTCGCGATGAAGATAGCCAGCTCACGGGTTACGTTTACATCGATCTCAACACCACCGACTACGGCAGTTTCGTAACCGAGGCTAGCAACATGCTTCGCGAAAAGTTGCAATTGCCCGCGGGATACACCTATCAGTGGTCGGGTGAATATGAGTTCCAATTGCGTGCGAAGGAACGCCTGAAGATCATTTTGCCGGTGGTGTTCTTTGTGATCTTCCTGCTTCTGTATATGGTTTTCCACTCCATAACCGAGGCCATGGTCCTAATCTTCCCCACGTTCTATGCGATGACCGGCGGGCTGATCTTGCAGTGGCTGCTCGGCTACAACTTCAGCGTCGCAGTGTGGGTCGGCTATATCGCACTGTTTGGGATTGCGGTGGAAACCGGCGTGGTAATGGTCGTGTATCTGCATGAAGCCTTGGACCACCGCCTGGTTGCAGGCGGCCAAGTTACCGGGGCCGACATCGAAGCCGCAGCCATCCAGGGTGCTGTGCAGCGACTGCGGCCAAAGCTGATGACCGTGAGTGCCGTGCTCGCCAGTTTGATTCCAATTCTCTGGCAGAGCGGCATCGGTTCCGATGTGATGAAACCAATTGCCGCACCCATTGTGGGAGGAATGATTACGTCTACCATCCATGTGCTCATTCTGGTGCCTGTGTTCTTTGTGCTGATGAAAAAACGAGCCTTGCGTCGAGGCTGAGATCCAGCGTTGACAGCGTTCTCTCTATGAGATAAAATGAAATCTATACATTAGCTAATTGCTATAGTTACCTAACTCCTTTAAACAGAATATTTTGCGTATAAGTCCTTTGTCGGGAAAGATTTAGCGGTGAGTCCCGCCCTAAACCTCTGATTCCAAAAGACCAAGGGGGAGGGGGGTACCCCGGTATAAGTTAGTTAATAGAGACAAACGCCAGTAAGGCGATCGGCTCGGTCAGTCCACCTGAGAGCCGATGCTTGTAAACTGAAACACAAGATGAAGCGGGTTCTGCTCATCGTCTTCGCGCTGATCGGCTGCGGTACCCTCGTCGCAGCCGACTCACCCTGGCAATACGGACGCATCGCCGACGTGAGCAAATCCGTCACTACCAAGACGAAAGCCTGGGTTGTAAACACTCCCATCACCGAGGATGAAATCAGCTACACCATCTCAGTGCACTTACAGGACAAGATCATTGTCGGGAGCTATGAACTTAAGCCGGAGGAATCTGGGCCGCCGGAGGAGTGTACTACGAATTATCCGGTGAAGGTGCAGTTGGTGGGGGATCGCATTTACCTGCGGGCGCCGACGGGCGATCTGAGGCTGCATGTTGTCCGGCGCAAGAATGCTCGGATGATGGCGCCGCTTACTTTGGATGAGAAGAAGC
>WNFH01001728.1_pt1 | contig 14944 bp, 10 predicted proteins | sample 5400411 | NCBI WGS metagenome assembly WNFH01 (sample SAMN13153347, study PRJNA577476) | soil metagenome | isolation source: 200 cm saprolite under Douglas fir tree site 2 hole 3 | place: USA:California | collected 2015-04-18
CTCCGATGACGATAAAGACGTGCCCAAACTGCGGCATCGCGGCAGTCGAGTTAACCGTCAGCGTGGCCGGATTGCTGGTCGCGCTGCCCGCGATGTTGCTGACCACGACTTTGAACTGCGAGCCGTTATCCGCTGACGTGGTGGCCGGAGTCGTGTAACTCGAGGACGTCGCCCCCAGAATGGCCGTGCTGCCTTTCATCCACCGGTAGCTCAACGGTGCGGTACCTGTCGCTACCACCGTGAACGTGGCCGTCTGCCCGGCCGTCACTGTCTGGCTGGCCGGCTGGGTGGTGATCGAAGGCGCCACCGCAGCGGCACTGACTGTGAGCGTGGCCGCGCTGCTGGTCACGCTGTTCGCCATGTTGCTGACCACCACGGTGAACTGCGAGCCGTTATCCGCTGATGTAGTGGCCGGGGTAGTGTAGCTCGAGGACATCGCCCCGCTGATGGTTGTCCCATTCTTCTTCCACTGGTAGCTCAACGGTGCGGTACCTGTCGCTACCACGGTGAACGTGGCCGTCTGCCCTGCCATCACCGTTTGGTTCGTCGGCTCGGCGGTGATCGAAGGCGCCACCGGTGCGGCACTAACTGTGAGCGTGGCCGCACTGCTGGTCAGGTAGCCCGCACTGTTGGTAACCACGACGGTGAACTGCGAGCCGTTATCCGCTGAGGTGGTAGGCGGGGTCGTGTAGCTTAATGAAGTTGCCCCACTGATAGCCGTCCCGTTCTTCTTCCACTGGTAGCTCAACGGTGCGGACCCTGTAGCTACCACGGTAAATGTCGCCGTCTGCCCAACCGTAACCATCTGGCTAGCCGGCTGGGTGGTGATCGAAGGCGCTGCTGGAGATCCATTCGTTGTTCCAGCAACATATCCACCGCATCCGACAATCACAATCCCTACTGCAAGAAGCAGGACAAACAAAATCACGCCTAGACGATTCATGATGACATCTCTCTTTCTTTTAGAATTTGTTCCCCGGCGCGAAGCTTCTTAGGGAGGGAGAAGAGCAATTGACCGGAGAAAAATCTCAACGAGCCAGCCACTGTGGCTGGTTTCCTGCTGGGCTGGATTTGGGCCAACAATCTAAATAAACCACTGATGCGTAATCGGCTACTGGTCTGGGGGCTAAAATTTGGTCCTGTCCTTACTTGCCCCTCCAGTACAGGTGGCCGACCTCATCGGGAACCTCAAAAGATAAATCGCACGCTCAGCTGGAGCTGTCGTGCGGGTAGCGCGGCATTGGCTTGTCCGAAGGACTGCGACGTGGTCGTGCCCTCGTAATTCTGAAAATTGACGTGGTTCAAGGCATTGAAAGCATCCACTGCGAACTCCATTGAGTGCGGGTGATCTCCCCTTGAAAAACGCCAGCGCCGCGCCAGCCTGAGGTCGAGGTCGGTGTACCCTGAACCCCGGCCAGCATTGCGCCAAAGCCCCGGCGGTCGATCATTGACGACGGTGTTGCCGTTGGGGTTCCCTCCGGTGATGATATTGTACGGAAGGCCGGACCACGCGTTGAGGATACCTGACATGCGGAATCCCGCAGGCAAGCTATACACGAGCACCAGGTTGAAACGATGCCTGCGGTCGTAATCCGCGCGGCCCCATTCGCTCTGTAAATCGTAGCTATTGGCAGGAAGAGAATTCATACTGCTCGCGTTGTCCAGTGTGCGAGACAGTGTGTACTGGGTCACGATGTCCGCTTTGCGGAAATGACCCTTATAGGTTATTGCAGCACTATAGCTTCGCGACGATGCCGTTGACTCAAATTGATTGATATTGACGAAGTTGGGATCCGGGCGGATCCCGGTGCCCGGCAAGGGGAAGTTTACATCCCGTGTGCGGTAAAGTTCCACGCCACGCAGCGTCGTCAATTCCAGGGTTAGATAATTTTGTCCCCGCCCCATTTTTTGCTCAATCGCCAGGCTTCCCTGCATGAGATAAGGAAGCCGGATACGGGGGTCAATGCGCTCGACGCTCGGCGGGTCCTGCTCAGGTGTTTCTCCAGGACCGAATGGGTTCGGATAGGTGGGATTCGAAATGAAGATTTGGCGTATGGCTGACCCACCGTATAGAAGGTTTTGGTGTTCCATGAGCGCCGGTTGCCGCTCGTAGAAGATGCCAAATCCCCCCCGCAGGACGGTTTTTCCCTTCCCCGGAGCAAAGGCAAAGGCGAGCCGCGGAGCCAGGTTGTGGTAATGGGACACGTTCGATTGGAACTCATGGCGCAGGCCGAGCGTAAGGGAAAAGGAAGGCCGTACACGGATGCCGTCCTGAAAGAATGTGTAGACCTCATGCTGATGGAATTGCACTGCCGGGTTGCCAATATTTTGTGTAAATCGCAATGGTCTGTTTTCAGAGAAGGCAAAGGGGCAGGGTTGCTGGAGGGGATCGAGTGGATCGATTGGAGTGGGAAATAGGCACGAGAAAGTGAATGTGCCGCCAACATTTGAACTGTCCTGGGCGCTAATGAATCTGGGCCTGAATCCACCACCAAACCGGAAATCATGCCTGCCGTGGATGATGGAAGCTACGTCTTCGGCGTCTAGCATTGTTTCGGATACACGATTGGAAATCTGCGCACCGCCGCCATTAAAGGCACCGAGCACAAGTAGGGCAGGCGAATTGGTGACGCTCGTGGTGTTCTGGCGCTCCTCCTTGTAGGTGAAGCGGACCTGATTCAAAACGCTTGCGGACAGCGTTGCGGTTTCCAGGACTTTGACTTCGTTCCCGTCGCTGAAACTGTTCGTTGCCCGCTCGGGCAAATCGATTCCACCGACCCCCTGATTATCGACGCGTCTAAATTTAATTGTGTACAGTACAGATAATCTGTGCAAGGGGTTCAAGCGATCGTCGGTTCGGAAGAAGAAGTGCGAACTGCGAAGGGGAGTCGTGACGTTCTCCGTAAGAGGTCCCAACAGCGTGTGGGCGGAAACAACCGAACTATCGTTGAACATGTTGTAGCGTCCCGCGAGGACGAAGGTTGCGGTACTTGAGATCGGGCCGTCAAGCTCCGCCTCGCCGATCGCACGCTGCTGGAGAGGCCGACTGGTAGCAAAGGCATTCGATGCGTCCAGTGCGGAATTGCGTAGGACGGCAAGGATATTGCCGCGGAAGCGGCTCTGGACACCGCGCTTGGTGGTGACTTCGAGCCGCGCCTTGCCGGGCCGGCTAAATTCGGCCGAATAAGGATTTTGGTCCACGGCCACGCTCTTCACGCTCGACGAGGGCAGATCGAGGGCGCTGGTCTCAACGCCATCCACAATGATTTGAGGGCTGCTCGTGCCGTTGCCGAATGCCGAGGGCGCCAGAAATAGAGACGGCACGTCGAGGGGGTTCGCACTTTTTGACGGCACGTTCATCATCAAGTGCTCGTTGAATTGAATGTCGGTGTGATTCTCATCTGCCAGAGCAATTGGGTCAGCGCTGGCGTTTACAGTCACGGCCTCGGTGAGGCTGGATATTTTCAATCTCACACGGATGGGCCGAATCGCTGTCAAACCTATCGTGACGGGCAATCGCGCGTCTTTGAAACCCGGAGCTTTTACTCGCAGGACGTACTCGCCGGCAGGGACATTGGTGAATGCAAATTCACCATCCTCATCGGTTTTCGTGGTGAGGGGGCCGTCTGCCGTCGAGGTAGTCAGGGCAACATTTGCACCCGGCACAACGGCCTCATCTGGTGCTTCGACAACCCCCCTCACGGTTGTCGTGTCTTGAGTTGCCGCGGCTCTGTTGACGTCCTGAGGAGAAGGAAGCGATTTTTCAGGCGGCACAGATTGAAACTCAGGCGGAGCAGCAGGGCTTGCCGCACTTGCATAGGCAAACTGCGGCCAGGGGCCCGAGCCGAGAGCTTGCGCTTCACCGAACTGAATAGGCTCTTGATCAGCGATCGGCGGCGGCAGAGCCGTTACGGGAATGCCCGCCGCATCTTGGCACGCACGCCGCACACACGCTTCGTTTTCTTCCCGCCCTTGGGGGGAATCGTACTTTGCGCTCAGAGCTGCCGCCGGATGTAGCTGTGATTTCGCTCGCTGTCGAACTCGGCGTATGACAGTACCATTGCTATAGTATACTCTAGGGTATACTTTTTCACGAGCCCGGGCACCTGTACGCAGTCGTTCCACGGACCGTGTCGCGGGATCTCCGACAGCGGAATCTGCTGATCTAAATCCACCAGGACTACCCGCTTCAACCAATGCCTTCGTGACAGTGGTTTTTGCCAGTGATGATACATCCGCCGCACAAAGACCGTGCTGACCGCTCGCTGCGCCAAGCCCGTCGAAACGACTCCCACACGGACTCGGCGCCGTCTCCTTTTCTGCGTGGCGCGTAACCGGCGCACCGTCTCGTCTACGGCGCGATCGATGCGCTGGCTGTCCAGACGCTGCAAGCAACCGTACAGCATCGTGAATTCGGGCCCACTGGAAAGCCCCAACGTCCGGCACAATTCGCGTTGTTCGCCCAGACCCACCTCGGCTTCCCGAAAGGTTCAGTCCTCGTAGCGCATCCGACCGAGGGTGGCCAGCAACTGTGGTTGCGCGAAGTGGTGTTTGCTGAAACGGCTTCGGTAGCGCGGAAGCACCGTCTGCCAGGCTTGCGGAGCGATGCGAGTCAGCGCCAGGAGTCCGGCTTAGGCCATTGCACCTCCTGCCTACGTTGCAAACAAAAAAATCGACGACCTGGCTTCCGCGAAATTTCATTGTTGTCACAAGGTTGTCAACAGAGCCAGCCGCCGTTTTTATCGAAAATACAGTCGTGAGGAGAACGAGGGTGCAGAGGCATCTTATGATCATCGTAGTTCTCTACTTTCGTCAGAGGTAGTGAAGACTGCGGGCTGGTGCGGAGACATTTGAAGTTGATGAAGATGAGCGTATCGGCCGTTTCGGGCCAGGAGCTCTTCGTGAGTCCCTTGCTCGACGATGCTCCCGCGGTCGATGACGACAATGTGTTGTGCGAGGCGCACCGTGCTGAGACGGTGGGCGATGACAAGCGTGGTGCGTCCGGCCGCCGCGCGCTCAAGCGCGTTGATAACCGTGCGCTCCGCGGCAGCATCCAGACCGCTGGTGGGCTCGTCGAGAATCAAAATAGGCGTGTCGCGCACCACGGCGCGGGCGATGGCGATGCGCTGCTTCTGCCCACCTGATAAAGTGGTCCCTGCTTCGGCCACGCGGGTCTCGTAGCCTTCCGGAAACCGGCGAATGAACTCGTCCGCGTTTGCAGTTGCAGCGGCGGCTCGGATTTCCGCGTCGGTTGCGTCGGTCCGGCCAAAAGTGATGTTGTCCCGGATGGTACCACTCAAAAGCAACGAGTCCTGAAGGACCAGGCTGATCTGCTCGCGATACGAACGAAGGGAATAATTCCGGATGTCTTCTCCGTCCACCAAGACCGCGCCCGCGGTAGGGTCGTAGAACCGAAGAACTAAACTCACAAGGGTGCTCTTTCCCGCCCCGGTTGCCCCGACGATCGCCAGTTTCTGTCCCGGCGAGATGCAAAGATTGACGTGAGAGAGAACCGTCACGCCTGGCTCATACTCGAACGACACGTCCCGAAACTCGATGGCGCCCTTGAACTGTGGAGCCGGCCGCGCCCGTTTGCGGTCTCTGACCTCACTCTGATGCTGCAAAACCTCGACGATTCGCTCGGCTCCTATGCTGGCCTTGGTGAAGGTATTCGTCGAACGCGTAATGGCTTTCATGGGGCTGTAGAAGTTATTTACGTACGCGAAGAAAATGACCACGTCCCCGGTTGTGATGCGGCCGGCCAGAACGCTCCTGGCCCCGTACCACATGACCATGGTCAGCCCAATTGCCGCACAGAAATCCACCACCGGAGCGATCCGCGCCTGATACCGCATGCTCTCTAGGAAGGCCTGAAGACTGCTTTCACTTTGTACCTGGAAGCGCTCGTCGATCTGGTCCTCTTGCGCCAGCCCCTGCACGATGCGAATGGAGGCCAGCGTCTCCTGCGCGAGTGAAGCCAGCAGTCCCGTGCTGGCGCGTGCTTTGCGAGTCGCGCGCTTAATGAGGAGCTTGTGGCGATAGACCATCCAGAACATCAGCGGAGCGATTGAGAGAGCAGCGAGAGCGAACCTCCAGTTGAGCCAGAACATCAGGGCAGCCATGCTGCTCAGCAACAGCGTGTTGCTGCCGAAAGCGATCACGCCGTTTGAGATGAAGTCTTGAATAGATTGAATGTCGGAGGTCAACCGGGTAGTTAGATCGCCTGTTTTTTGAGTGTCGTGGAAACGCAGAGATAGGCGTTGCATGTGGGCGAACAGGTCCCGCCGCAGCTCAAAGACGAAGCGCTGACCGACGGCGCCGAGGAGGCGCGTGTAGCAGTAAGTAGTTAGACCAGTGATGAGGGCGATGCAGAGTACCGCCGCGCAAGAGCCGTACAGGATTTGCGTCGCTGTAAGCGGCGCGTTGTCTAACCACGCGTGGATCAGAGGCACGCGGCTTGGCCTATGCGAAAGGACACGATCAATCACGACCTTGAGAGGCCAGGGGCGCATGACAGTGAGTAGAGAGTCCACCCCCATGGCCAGGAACGCGAGGAAGATCTTCCTCCAGTGGGCACGAAGGAGAGGCAGGAGGTAAAGAAGGCTTCTTTTTTCGACACTCCCGGGGTTGGATTGATTAAGCATCTCTCGAGTGTCTCCTTCTTTCGAGAACTGCCTTGCGGACTCTCGGGCCTGCGGTCTGATCGGGATTCAAGACTTGCGTGTCGCATTCCCACAGCATTACGTCACTCTCCATTTTTCGACTCCGCGAATCGACGAGCTTCCTCGATCAGCGTGTGCACCACTTGCTTCCCGTCTTTATTGCCGCGCACCATGGCCTCCACATATGCGAGTTTCAGGTAAGCGATGACTGCAAACAGGCGTAACCGCGCGACGGAGAAACTCGCAGACTCCGAGGCGTACGAGTCCTCAAAGCGGGCGGCGAGGTTATCCAAAGAATTAATCGTTCCGGACGAGATTAGGGCCAGAAATCGCAGGTGGGCCACAAAGTGGGCTACATCGAACAGGGGATCGTATTGACAAAACTCATCGAAATCCAAACCCGTGAAACGCTGGCCTTCTACGATGAGGTGTTCAGGAGAAAAATCGCGGTGCGTGGGGGCCCATGCGAGTGGCTCAAGCTTCAGAAGCCGATGCTTAATCCGGTCCAAAACATCGCCGAAGGCGCGACCGACCTCTCGATTTGCCGAGGTCAGATTCCGCTTGCGAATGCCCAGAATATGAAGGTGGCGCGAGAACGTGTAAACACGCCCGCCATTGAAGCCACATGTATGCAGGCGATGCAGCCACCTGGCTGCGCCTTCCACTGCTCGATGGGCGTCCGGCCCCGCGAGAACGATATCGCGGAGGGACCGACCGTTCTCCCAACTCAGGACTAAGACTTGCCAGGCCGGGTGGTAAGCGAGTGGCTCAGCAATCGTGAAGCACCCTCGGGAAAAGCCACGGCGCCACAGTTGCTGACAATTCTCATAAACACCAACTCCGTGGCCACCAGTGTAGAACTTCGCAAAAAAGCATTGACGCCTGCCCGGCATCCCAGGAGCTGCCTGCATCGTCACTTCGAATTTCACAATGCAGCGCTTCCCGGGAACGTAGCGGCGAACGAACAGGCGGTTGGGCGTGAGCGCGGTGTGGCGGCTTCCCAAACGGCCACTCAAGAGCGGAGTCAACGCGGCTAGAAGGTGCTCCGGACGATGGAGCAACACTAATCCCGGCAGACCAGGATCGTTGGGGACGGCGGGCACACCTGTTCCCACCGCATGAAAAATGCGGGGTGGTCGCTCAGCCCGGTGTATCGTTTCGCCTGCCATAGAACTGACCAGCATGGGAATTTGGACTCCTGAAATTACTCTGCTCCAGCGTTGGGTTCAATTCCCCAGAACTCGAACCCCTTCATCTACCATCGCCGCAACATTCTTCTCCCACCGGGGAACCTGGCGGTTGAACGCGCAGTAATTGGCCACCTTCAGGCACATGGCAGCCCTGTAAAAGCGAAGTCGCGAAAACACCCCCGCGCCCCTCTCTGCCATGTAGGTTTGCAGGAATGCATCTGCCAGCGAGTCGAGCGCGCGAATGGAACTAAGAGAGCAAAGAGCCAGGCGCTGGGTGGCCACGACGAACATCGCGAGGTCGCGAGCCGGGTCACCCACGTCGTTACTGTCCCAGTCAATTACCGCCGTCCGTCCATCCGCCAGGAGGACGTGATCCGGGCTGTAGCTGTTGTGGCAAGCAGTGAACTCTGTACCCCGGAGTTGTGAATACTCAGCTTCCAATTTTTCGAAGAGCTGTTTCGACTTCTCAGTCACCGGGTCTCCCAGTTCCGCGAGCCTGCGTGTCCAGCGTTTCATTCTTGCGAGCTGTTTCTCTGCCGGAGAAGCCTGGGTCAAACGTGGAGCCCGTTTATGAAAGTACGCCAGCCAATGCGCAGACCGCTCGGCGGCTTCGAACTGCTTATGCCGGTCGCTGCCGAGGAAAATCTCTCGAACGGACGTACCCGCGACGTTTTCTTGGAGAAGAAGCCGAAGGGAGTACATGTACATCAACGGTTGCGGAATCGAATACTTCGCGCTCTGATCGAAGCCTTCTCGCCACATGGTTTTCATCATTCGGTAAGTATCGGAGCGATTAACGGCGTAAATCTTGCCGATCAGCTCGTGAAAGATGCCATAGGTCTCCAAAGCGATTTCCATCGTGCATCGGTTTTTCTTGTGCCACCTCAAGACCCGGATTCGAGCATCTGGCAGGGAAGCGCGTTGCCCCTGGTCAGATAAAAACAGATTGAGATGTCTGGCCAATTCCTCTTTGTCGAGAAATGCAAGAAGTGCGGAACCATCAGGATCCACTGTGTTGGGGATAATTTCCAACATGATCTTCACCTCCTACTAGCGCGCCAATGCTTGAAGCCCGCGGTTCAGCAGGATTTCCGCTCTCCCGAGGCACGACGGGTCTTGGCTTACCACGTCGTTCTTTGCAGCCTGTAAATAGAGCGCAGCCTTGTAGAATGGCAGGTGGCTCTCAACTCCCGGCGTGTCGGCGGCCAGATAACTTCTGAGGAATATTCTGCCGGCGCTATCTAGGCCTCGGGCAGAACGCAACTCCTTCAGAGCCAGCCGTCCGAGACAGACAAGGAATCTTGCAACATCGCGGCACGGATCGGCGATGTCATAACCGTCCCAGTCAAACGTCACCGCCGCCTTCTCAGAGAGAATGACCTGGTTATGGGTGAAGTCGCCATGGCCGGCGCACATCGGTTTCTTTTCAAGGTATGACGAAGTATCCGACAAGCGCTGGAATAACCGCTCTGCCTTGTCCGCGAAGGGCGCACCTGCATCGACGATGCGGCGCAGCCTGCGTTCGCTCTGTTCCAGAACTTTTCGCACTCTCATGACATTGCCCTGTGGCGGCGCTTGAGCCTGAAACCGTGCGAGCCATAACGCGCAGCGTTCCGCAGCCTCCGCGCGTCGGCTTCCGTTTTCATCGAGGAGCAAACGCTTCGCGGGCATGCCTTCGACCTTTTCCTGCACGAGAAGGTGCAAGGCGGGCAAGTAGGCAATGGGGCAAGGAATCGAGAACTCAGCCTCCCGGTTCAAGCCGGACTGCCAAATTTTCTTCATGGCCTCGAACACGTCGGGGCGATCCTTACAATAGACCTTACCAACCAAGCGCAGCCAACAGTTGGTTGTCTGCAGACCAATCTCCAGGACCAAACGCCGGCCGGGGCGCCACTGCAGGGCCTTGAAAGTGACTGGTCCCGCGCTGCTTCGCCCCACGCGACAGAGGGAAAGCAGACGCGGACGGAGATCATTTCGTATGCGATTTGTATCGAAAAGCTTGCGTAGGGTGGGCATCTCCGGGTCCAAGACGCTACTCCTTGCTGAGGCGCCGGAACTAGGAAGCGAAAATTCTAATTTGGGCATGTTGGGTAGCCCCGATTGACTTGCCCCATGGTACGTAGCCCCTCGTCGAGCATAATTTCAGCTCTCTCAAGCCATCCGGGGTGCTGTTCTCCCAGATCGCGCTTCGCCTCCTGCAAGTAGAGCGCAGCCTTATGGAACGGCAAGCGGGCCGCCACCCCAGGCTGCGCGGCAGCCACATAGGTTTTCAGAAATGCTTGGGAGGCGAAGTCCAATTCCCGAATGGAACGGAGCCCGCTCAGCGCGAGGCGCTCGAGATAGATGACAAACAGTGCGGCGTCGCGACAGGGGTCCGCGATGTCATAACAATCCCAGTCGAACGTTACTGTGGACCCTTGAGGGTGAAGGAACTGATGCTCGTGCTTGTAGTCGCCGTGCCCGGCGCACATCGCGTTCCTTTCCAGGTTTGGCGGACCGTCAGTCAGACGCTGAAATAGTTTGCGCGCCTTGTCCGCGAAGGGCACGCCTGCGTCGACGATGAATCGCACCCTGCGTTCGCTATGCCTCAGAATTCTCTGTACGTCCATGATTTTGCCCTGCTGCGGCGCCAGAGCCTGAAACCTCGCGAGCCACAAGGCGCACCGCTCCGCAACCTCCACGCGCTGGCTTGCATTTCCATCGAGAAGCAAGCTCTTCGCGAGCATGCCTTCGACTTTCTCCTGCAGAAGAAGCCGCAAAGAGGAAAGGTAGGCGACAGGGCGAGGAATCGAGAACTGCGTCTCTCGGTTTATGCCTGACTGCCAAATTTTCTTCATGGCCTCGAACACGTCGGCGCGGTCTCGCGAATAAACTTTTCCGATCAGGTAATGCCAACCACCCTTCGTTCTGATAGCAATTTCCAGAGTGCATCGGTTGCCCTTCTGCAATTTGATCAACCGCGTGCGGATGTCGTTCAGACGGCCCCAATTCAAAAGTGGTGGGAGGAGACGCAGATGGGTTTGCGTTTCCTCGCCCTGGAGAACGGCGGCCAGGGTCGGAATGCCGGGATCCGGTACAGCCAACGATCCTGGAACTCCTTGCTCCGTCATAGGGTTTACCCTTCCAATTCCAAACCACGGCGTCAGGCGCACGCGGTTCGCAAACGTTCCCGTTCCACAGTCGGCGAAATCCACTCGACGACACGCGCTGCGTTTTGTTCCCAGGTGAATTCCCGGCTTGTTCTTCTTGCATTTTTGCCCAGCTCCAAGCGCAAGGCGGAACTTTCCCGAAGTTGACGAAGACAGTTCACGAGGCCAGCGTGGTGGCCCGGTTCGTAAAGCAGGCCGTTGACGCGGTGAGTGATGACTTGCGCCACCTGCCCGACGCGACTCGCCACGACAGCACGCCCTGCGGCCATGTATTCAAATAACTTCAGCGGCGAGTAGTAGAAGTTTCCAACGGCGGGATAGGGTGCCACTGCCACGTCCATCGTCGCGAGGTATCGAGGAACGTCTTCGTGCGCTACGACACCAGTAAAGGTAACAGCTTTTTCAAGACCTGCCTGCCGGGCGCGGTCCTGCAGACTGGTTTTCAGGGGGCCGTCTCCGATCAAGAGCAAGTGGGATGACGGCTCAAGGCGGTGAAACCCCTCAAATGCGTCTAGCAAAAAATCCGCTCCGTGCCACGGCTTAAAGCTGCCGACGAAGCCAATGACAAAGCGGTTTTCCAAATTCAACGGTTCCCTCGAAAGCAGACTCGCAGCATCCTCTATGAACCAGCGTGCGTCCACACCGTTGGGCAGAACTTGAACCCGCACCGGGCTCACGCCCGTTTGGGTCAGGTGGCTCGCCAGCACTTCCGAAACGGCGATAACCAGATCGGCCTTTTGCCAGACGTAACGCTCAATTCGGCGGGCCAACCAGGGGCAGACCATTCCGCCGCGATAGCGATGTTGTTCGTAGACCAGCGGTGCGTTTACCTCGATGACGAATGGAAAAAGACGACGTTTGGCGGCACAAAGCCCTGCCAGTCCCCACAAGCTGTAGCGTTCGTAAATGAAGTCCGGGGAGAATCGCCGCACAGCTGCTGCGGCAGCTCTGAAGAAGTTTGCATTGTGCGACGCCCGGACGGCATCCGGATAGTGGCGGGGTTGCTTCCGAAAGAATCGATTGGTTCCTCGGATCGCGCTTCCCAGCGACCCGTTCCAATTGGAAATAGCACAAGGGACCACGCTTCCGCCCACTTGGGACTCGACCCACGGCCGGCGGCTAACGCAGGTGCATATTGTCATGACGTCGTGACCGAGATCCGTCAGCGCGCGGATTAGTGCGCGGATGTGGACGGCGCCTCCAGCCTCTCCCGCCAAATCAATGCTCGGATCAAAGCACAGGTAGAGAATCTTCATCGCTTCCTTCGGGCTGAAATAGCCTGACTAGTTGCGCTGCACTGCTGTCGACAGAGAATCGCTGACTGACCTTTGCGCGTCCGGCGCGCGCCAGGTTCGCGCCAAGATTGGGATCAAGCAAGATCTGATCGAGCGCATCGGCGAGCATCGCGGGGTTTCCCGGCGGCACAAGCAGCCCATCGCAACCGGATTCGACGAGTTCCGGAATTCCGGAGACTGTCGTAGAAACAACCGGCACTCCGCTGGCCATGGCTTCCAGCAACACGGTGGGAATACCGTCGCGATCGCCGCCCGCGGTGACCACACAAGGCAGAGCGAATATGGCCGCGCGCTCGTATGCCTGGCGAACGAATTCTTGCGGCTGCGGTCCCAGGAATTTCACACGGTCCCTTATACCCAGTTCGGTAGCTCGAGCTTCGAGCGCCCGCCTGAGGGGGCCTTTGCCGATAATCTCGACCCGGAATGCGCGCCCGCGCTGCCGGAGGATGTGACAAGCGCAGATCAAATCGCCAAGACCTTTTTTCTCGATCAACCTGGCCACCGAGAGAACTACTGGAAAGCCGGTCCGCTTTTCACCAGACGGGCGATATTTGTATTGACTCAAGTCTGCGCCGTTGTAGACGCAATGCACTTTGTTCCTCGCTGCGGGCTCGAGCAGGCTTATAAGGTGGCGCCGGTTGTATTCGCTGACCGTTACCACGCCCTTGGCGTGCATCATCTTGGCGCGCATGAGCGCCGGCTGAGCATCAAAGTAAATATCTTTTGCGTGTGCTGTGAACGTGTAAGGAATGCCCGTCAAATGGTGCGCCAGCATGGTCACACTTGCCGGAGCGCTGGCAAGGTGCGCGTGGAGGTGGGCGACGGGTTCGCCAGACAACAGGTCTGCCAGGTAACCAGCTTGCAAGAGGTTGCGGAAAAAGCTCCACCGGGGCCGAAGCACAGCCCGAAGCAGAGTGCGCGAATAAGCCCCAGGCTGGCGCCACAGCGTCCGGAGGTTGCCCAGCAAGATCGGCGTCCAGTGTCGGTGCAACGCGAGATAGGAGACTTTGGCGTGTACTCGCCCAGCATCGGCGTGCACCGGCTCGTCTTTCGGCTCCTTGGTTGAGAAGATGCGAAGCTGCAAGCCGCGCCGCTCAAGCGCCAGGACTTCGTTCAGTACGAAAGTCTGCGAGAGACTAGGCCACGTGCTTACTATGTAGCCGACACTCGATCTGGCTTGGAACGGTATAGTAAACTCTGGAGGTGAGGAGCTCGGCCAAGCGAGCGGCCGCGGTTCGTCCTCCATTTGTATGGATCGCTGGGTCATATGACGCATGATCCCTCCGCTGTAAGTTTTCCATCAATTTGCAAGCCATCTTTTTCGGGGACAGGTCCGAGGGGTAGATCACGTCCGCTAGGCCGCGCTGGTTAAACAGGCGGGCCCGCATCTGCTGCTCGGCGCTCGGGCCAGACCGCGGCACGACGAGAGCCCTCCGTTTTAGCTGCAACACCTGGCACAACGTGTTGTAGCCCGCCATGGTGACAACCAGATCGGCCGCATTCAGGTAGCTCAGGGAATCTTCCACATGCGTCAGCACGCGCACCTTCAGGCCTCTCGCCTGTTCGCGCAGCCGTTCACGCTGCTCGTTATCCATCAGCAGCCCGCTGATAAAAATCGCCTCCACACCTGCTTGCGGCCCGAGCAACCTCAAGGCCTTCATGCACGTTCGCATCATGGGATAGGCGTCAATCCCGCCTCCTCCGGTTACTACGATTAGGCGGTCCTCGACTTGGAGCTCTTTGCGCATCTGCTCCTTGCTTTTATAGGGCTCCTTTGCACACACGTAGCCGCAATAATGGATCCTTGGCGCAAACTCTCTCTCAAGCCCATAGCAGGAACTAGTGTCAAACACCTCTCGACAGCCGTAGACGAAAATTTCGTCGTAGTATCTGCGAATTGCTTCGTAAGCTCCTTCGCGTTCCCACATCGTCCGCGTGACTTCCGGCTGATCCAGAATGTCCCGCAGACCCAGGACTACTACCGGTGCAGGATCGCTTTGTTTCAGCGTTTCAAGCAAAGGGAGTAACTCTCCCCAGACTCCCACTGGCACGTGGTCCACGAGCAGCAACTGCGGGTGAAACACGTTAGCCACCTCCTGGATAGTTGCGACGCGTAGTGCCTTGGTCTTGTCGAGTCCGACGCGCAACCGCAACGGTTCCCACACTCCAGTGTCGCGTTTGATGATGGATGGGAGCTTGATGAAGTCCACTCCGGGTGGCAACTTGAAGACCGCTCCCGAGGGGCATCCAATCATCATCAAGACGCTGGACTTTGGGACTTCGCTGGCAAGGTGAGATGCGATCGTGGTGTTTCTTCTCAAATGTCCGAGCCCGAAGCCGTCATGAGAATAGGTCATGATGCACGCCGACGAATCGTCCTCTGTATTTGAGTGGCTCATGTGTGTTCTCCTCGGAGACATAGAGGACGCGCAGTAGAAGGTCCTCTTCCTGTAATCAACACTAGGGGCAGGGCAAAATCCCATCATTCGACGATGCGGGGGCGGATCGCCGTACGAAGCTGAGGGGAGTGTAGGAACTTGCTCCTCGGCCGGGTCTTCCTCCAGGTCAATTGACCATCCCGTCGGAGAGCTCTCTCATCATTAAAAACGCATGACATTTTCTTAAACGCTCGATTACAATCAATCCTA
>WNFH01001733.1_pt1 | contig 14934 bp, 10 predicted proteins | sample 5400411 | NCBI WGS metagenome assembly WNFH01 (sample SAMN13153347, study PRJNA577476) | soil metagenome | isolation source: 200 cm saprolite under Douglas fir tree site 2 hole 3 | place: USA:California | collected 2015-04-18
TTGTCTGCCCAGCAGGCTAAAAGATGTGCTTTTAATCGTACACGTGCTTTATCGGTTGGCTCTCCAATAATATGCAAAGCCTCTTCTAGCACCTGGATAGCATCACTATATTGGTTTAAAGCATGATGGCAATCAGCTAAACTAATTAGACTTGCTACGACATACCAGGGATCACCGGTAGCCAGCGCCGCAATGTACCCATTGTGATAAGCCTGCAAGGCTTCCTCGTTACGCTCCTGGAAGTGAAGTGCTATACCAATTAGGCCATATGTGCCTGTATAGAGATATGGCAGGCAGGAGGGATAAACCAGCGCATGAGCTTGATGGATCAAGGAGAGTTGAACCTGTCCAACAGCCAGCACCGGGGCGTTCCCTGCCGTGTGAAACAGTTTCCAGCCGTTTGCGATACTTTCCCCCAGCGCCCGGCCCAACTCTTCCCGTTCTATCGCTGAGATACGCTTGCTGTCAAGTTGCGCAAGGCGACTGATGAAGGCGGCTATGCCCAGCTCTAAGAGTTGGCGGCGAGAAAGACGCAACATGTCTTGCTCTCCTTCCGGCTCTAACAGGACGCGCAGCACATCCAGCATGCCATTGTATGTATCCGTTCCTAGCAGGGACGCCGCATGCTGCATGGTGTAAGTCAACCCTCTCTCTGAGCCAGCCTGTCCCATTTGCAGGAGAACCTGTGTGGAAAGAGGAACAGACGGGGAACGATTTTGCCGGGGCATGGCTATCTCCGGTTCCAAAGAGGAGCTTGAAAGTACCGTTGCTGCACGCGTGCGCGTAATCTGCCTGGTGCGGAGATATTCCGCGATATCCTGGGTGCGCGGGTCGGGTGTGCTTCCTTCCTGCGCCAGCGCCTCCTGTGTGCGTTGGTAGGCCTCTAATGCCTCCTGGTAGCGTTCCTGCTCCCCTAACAATTCCATGAAAGGCCGTAGTCCATCTTCGTCCAGCGGCTCTCGTACAAGGTGTTCCCGCAACACCCGTTCGGCTTCTGCTCGCGCGCCTCGCTGCCGGTACAACCGCGTCACTTCATGCACGCATTGCCGGTAGTGTCCTGCCAGCATCGCACGCCGTCCTTTGACCCAGTCGCTGTATAGTTCATCTGCCAGGTACGCGCCGCGAGATGCCAGGCGGTAGGCTTCTTCCCACAACGGCAGTGGATCGTCGCCAAAGCGTTCCAGGCGGCATGCCTGCGCCACGTACCACTCGAAGGCGTCGGCATCGATCCAGATCAATGGGTAAGGGGCCAGGTGGTAGCTGTTACCGCTATCCCGGTTGCCGTGCCGGTACTCCAGCAGATTGTCTCCGCTGGCCGGACGCAGCAGGGTACGCAGAACCGAGGCTGCATCGTCCAGCCGCGCACCCGCCTTATGGGGGGTGTATTCTGGCCATAACAGTTCCATCAGCAGGTCACGCGGCGCGTGGCGTTGAGGCTGGCACAGCAATACTTTCAGCAAGGTAAACGCCGAGGTAGTGCCGCGCCCGTTGAGCCTCTCGGTGGAGAGCGGCACATGCCGGCTAGCGCTTTCCCCGGCAACCGGTTCCTCGCGCCCAAATAATTCGAGCGGGCCGAAGGTGATGATGCGCACGAATGGATGTGGCTGCATCTGCTCCTCTCCTTGTATGGATAGGTTCTCCAACGCGGCTCCTTCCAGCGTTAGATAGCGCCCGTATGTGCCGCTTCTCGATTGCCGGTAGTATAGCATAGCTATGTGCATGACGCCAGGGGAAAAATCGCTCGACGAGACCACCGCGAGGAAGAGCAGGCGAGCGCGTCTGTAGAGAGCGACAGCGCAGAGGAAAGCTAGCCTCGATGCATAATGTGATATGCAGAGAAGTAAAAGTAAAAGAGGAAACCGACTTTGTGACAGACCTCAACATTGACAAACGCTGAAACAGCCCATAGAATAGATTAAAACTTATGCGTCTTTTTTGCTCAAGAGGAAGGATAGGATGGACCTTGCTGCATTGACCAGCCTGATCATGGGCATCATCACCCCGTTCGTCCCGCTCATAGGCACTACCGTCGCGACCAAGCTCAGTGAAGATGCCTACGGAAAGGCCAAGGAGCAAGCCAAACGTCTCTACGAGGCCATTCACAAGCGCTTCTCCCACGAGAAAGATGGCGGCAACGCCAGTCAGGCCCTTCAGGCCTTCGCAGGTGGAGATACTGACTATGAGATTGTCATTGAGAAGAAGCTCTTCAACATCCTACAAGCCGACCCAGACTTTGCGCGTGAATTGGCCCAGATTGTCCAGAGCGGCCCACGTCAGGTCCTCACCATTGCTGAGGAAGCCAAGGCTTCGCGCATTCGCATGAGCAACTCACTCGGACGTGGGCACCAGGAGATCACCGCGGGCAAAAGCTCGATCATCGACGACGTACAGTTTACTATTGGTAACGATAAGCCATAGAAGCGAGTACAGAGGGAGAGAGGCAGTATGTCGCAGGCTCCTCCAATCCAGGATCCATTTGTCGGGCGTGAGATCGAGCAGCAGCGCTACCAGCAGTTTCTCACGAAGGTCAGCCCGTGGGTCATGAACATTATCGGGCAAGGGGGCATCGGCAAGAGCACACTGCTCAGGCACCTCAGTGAGCTTACACCGCCGGAGGCCCTTGTGGGCTCCCTCAACTTCGCTGCTGTCTCACTGCGCACCGATCCCCTGATGATCCTAGAAGAATTATCCTGGCAGCTCGCCCCCCATTGTCACCAACAGCAGGTCGAAGCCTTTGAACAGGCCCTTCGTACCGGAAACGAGAGGCTCTCGCAGTCGAGGGGCGATATGAAGCAAGAGATCCACCTGGGAGACAACACCGTCTTCCATGGTGAGGGGATGCAACTCAATATCAGCAATGCGCTCCAGGAACTGCGCAGGGAGATACGCAAACAGGTCACTAGCGCCTTCTATGCTCTCATATTGACGCTTGAACGCGAACAGCTCATACTCATGTTCGATACGTCTGAATGGTTGAATGAGCCGGAAGGTCGTGAGGTCGGACAATGGCTGCTTGATGAACTCCTGCCAGAACTACACAACCGCATGCAGCGTAACCGGCAACGCTGCTCAGTGGTCATCGCCAGTCGGGAGCGCCTGCCCATGACCGCGATTCAGCGGCAGGATCAGTACTTTCTCCCTCTGCCCATGCTTGACAGGGCCGCCGTGGACGACTACCTGTCCCAATTGGGCATGAACGAGCCCGAGATCAGGCAGCAGGTCTACGAGATCACTCATGGCCACTCTCTCTGCGTCTCCATTATCGGAACATTATGGCAAGAGCGCGGCGAGCAACATTTTACGCTTGCTGATCTCCCCCGATTGCAGGAGCAGTTCAACGAGCGTGCTCTGCTCGAATTCATCCAGGAACGCCTTGATCAGCGTCTCAGATCGCCCTTCCGTGAGTTGACGCGCTACGGTGTATTACTCCCTAGTTTTAGTCTCCCCGCATTACGCGCGGTTTTTCCCGAACTGCTTCCTGAGCAAGAGGCGCTTGACCGTTTTCATCAACTCATTCGCTACCCCTACGTTGAGACCAGGGGAGATCAGCACTACGCTTTTCATGATCTGCTGCGTGAGCTTCAAGCGGTACATGTGCGTGAACAAGAGCCAGAGGCATGGCGACACTATCACAAGCGCGCGCTGGACTACCGGGCGAAGATATCGCCTAGTTCGCCAGAGAGGTACTATCACGCCGTCGCTTACGATGAGGAACAGGGCATAGCAGCGTGGTGGCAGGCGGTGCAGGATGCGCAGGTACGGGGAGAGCGTGAGTATGTCGGTACACTGTTACAGACCGTCCTTGATAAGACTCTGCGTCTTACGCCACTCACGCAGGCGGCGTGCGACTTTCAGCAGGGCCGCTACTACTACTATATCCGCCAGATGGATGCCGCGTTCCAGAGCTATGAGCGCTCCCTTGCGCTCTATCTTGAGCTAGGAGAACGTCTAGGCGAGGCCAATGTGCGCAAGGCCATCGGTGATGTCCAGCGCCTCCGCCGCGAACTGGATACTGCAATGGAGAACTATCGGCAGGCCCTTACACTGCATCGACAAGTAGGGGATCGTCTGGGCGAGGCCAATGATCTCAAAGCAACCGGCGACATTTTCGCTTTGCGGGAAGAGCGGGAGGCAGCGCTAGAACACTACCGGCAGGCTCTTGCCCTCTATCGCCAGATTAAGAATATTGTGGGCGAGGCCAATGTCTTGCGCGTCATCGCCGACACCTACCAGTCTCAGAATGAGTTGCCTACTGCACTGGAGACGTATAGGCAATCCCTGGCACTCTACCAGCAAATCGATTCAAAGCTGGGCGCGGCCAATATCCTTGAATCCATGCACAAGGTGTTCCAGGCTCTCGGTAAGGCGGACGAGGCCGCACAGTGCTACCGGCAGGCCCTCGCTCTCTATCACCAGATGCACGTGAATGTACACGAGAGCAGAGACGAGACACGCCTGGCGGCCGGGACGATGGTGGTGGACTCGGCCTTGCCGCAGGGACCAGCAGCTGCATCACAAGCAGCAACACTACCACGAGATGAGCATCTGGTGGAGGACAAGGTTAAAGGACATGTAATCACGTCCCCTGAAGGGCATATGGAACCCTGGCTGCCTGCTACGCTTCCACCGTGGATGCAACCACCACCCGATACTCCAACTCATTCGCCATACCCATACTGGTACCAACAGCCACAACAAGCTACACTCCCTCAGGTGAATATGGTTCCACCCGTCTCACCACCACAACAAGCTACGTTCCCCCGGAGGAAACCGAGTCCGCCCGTCTCTTATCCAACTGATAATACTTTCCCGCGAGGAAATAATGCTCCCTCGCTGCTCAAGTTGGGGAAGGACCTGCTGCAAAAACTTGCCGAACGTTTCAAACTCCGGAGACGCCCTTGACCCAGTTCCCTGGCTCACAGACGGTGGCCCTCTTTCCAGTCTTGTGGTTCTTGTTCTTTCTTCATGCCTCCATTCTAGCGTGTTTAGCAACCCATGCTTTCGTCAGTAAACTCAGCTTCTTGTCAGAGAAAAACACGAGAAACGATGATAGTGCAACCACCAGTTGTCTTGTCCGTATAGTTTGTAGTATGAGAGTTTTCATGAAATGTGCAGCGAAAACAAATGCGCTGTGTGAGAGCGTGCAATGTGCATCGCCTCACCGTTTAGGAAGGAGTAATCACAAATGGGGAATAGATATCGACCGTACCGGAGGGGGATCCGATTTTTCCCTTATATCGTCCCAATAGGGTTTCCGCTGATCTTCCCATTGGGCTTTTTCCTGGCCTCCTGGTTGTTCCACGCGATATTCACTCTGCTCGGAATCCTGCTCGTCGTCGCCCTGGCCATTTTTATCATCCGGGCGATTACGCTGGGGAGTCCTGATGCAGCATGGAATTCGATGAAGAACATGGGCAATCAGTGGCAGCAGCGGTTCACCTCACAGAACCAGCAACCGCCCCAATACCAGCAACAGCAACCGCCCCAATACCAGCAACAGCAGCCACCCTACTACCGGCCACAACAGCCTTACTACCAGCCAGGACAAGAGGAGCCACAGCAGCCGTATGGACAGGGCTACCAGCCTGAGCAGCCCTATTACCGCCCGGCGGGACAGCCCAATGACCCCGATCAGTCCCGTACGCAGTATCCAGAGCAGATGCCACCGATGCAGCAGTAAGGTAACCGTTGCATGCAGCGACGAGTTGTTATCACGGGCCTCGGAGTGGTGGCTCCGAATGGCATAGGAAAAGAGGACTTCTGGCATGCCTGTATCTCTGGCCGCTCAGGCATCCGGCACGTCACCCGCTTCGATGCTAGCCTGCTGCCGACACGGATTGCCGGGGAGGTAGCAGACTTCGAACCGGCAGCTTTTGGCATCACACCAGAAGAGGCTCTCCGCAGCGAGCGCAATATACAATTCGCGCTCGCTGCGGCCCATCTTGCTTTGCAGGACGCGGGGCTTACCACCGCATTGAGCGAGGCAGATCGCACTCGTGCAGGGGTGTATATGGGCACGGCGATGGCCTCGATCGCGGCAGGGGAGCAGCTCTGGTGTCAACTTACGGATCGCGGTGCGCATCCCCTCCGTGAGAGCATAGACACCTTCATTCCTGCGACCCTGCTGCTGAACCACGCGCCCGCCGCTGCTATTGCTGCTCGTCACCACCTGCATGGGCCATGCCTGGTCATTGCAACAGGGTGTTCTGCCGGGGCGGATGCGATTGGAGAGGCTTTCTGGGCCATCCAGGATGGACAGGCTGATTGCATGCTGGCGGGAGGGACCGATTCGGCGATATGCTATGGAGGGTTCGCCGCCTTCTGCGTGCTGAGGGCGATGAGCACATCCAATGAAGAACCAGAGCGGGCATCGCGCCCATATGACAAGAGGCGAGATGGCTTTGTCATGGCCGAAGGAGCAGGCGTGGTAGTGCTTGAGGAGCGAGAGCGGGCACTTGCCCGCAACGCGCACATTTACGCGGAGATGCTCGCTTTCGTCTCAAACAGCAACTCCTATCATATGACCGCTCTTCCCCCAGATGGGATGCCGCTGCAGCAACTCATCAGGCAGGCGCTGGACGAAGCGGAAATCAGCCCTGCACAGCTCGGCTATATCAATGCCCACGGCAGTTCAACACCTATCAACGAGGTGGCAGAGACGGCGGCCTATAAAGCTGTCTTTGGGGAACGGGCCTACCATATTCCCATTAGCGCCACAAAATCTATGATCGGTCACACACAGGGTGCGGCCAGCGCTATTGAAACTGTTGTCACCGCCCTGGTATTGGAACACCAGGTGATCCCGCCGACGATTAACCAGGAGTACCCTGATCCGCTCTGCGATCTCGACTACGTGCCAAACGTCGCCCGGCGAGCGGCAGTCGACGTGGCGCTCACGCACTCCAGCGGTTTTGGTGGCGTGAATAATTTGCTCGTTCTCGCACGCGCTGATTGGCGCGAGAAACAATCGTGAGTCAGCGGTAAGGAAAACGACTGTGGGACATCGACGTGTGGTCATTACGGGACTGGGGGTCGTGGCACCCAATGGTATTGGCAAGGAGGCGTTCTGGTATGCGACCCACAGCGGGATCTCCGGCATCAAGCCCCTTCAACGCTACCCCACTGCTGATTTGCCGATTTCGGTTGCCGGGGAAATCACCGATTTTGTGGCGCATGACTACATTGAACGCAAGCTGGCAAATCGTACCGATCGCATGACCCATTTCGCCCTGGCCGCCGCACAGGAGGCCCTGCAGGATGCAAACATCGTATTGGAGCGGGAGAATCCACAACGTGTGGGAGCAGTGGTCGCCAATACACTGGGCGGCGTAGAGTATGTCTTGGAGCAAACACAACCATTATATACACGTGGACCACGCTACCTGAGCGTCTACACGGCTATAGCATGGCTGCAGGTAGCAAATGCCGGTCAGCTATCCATCCGTCACGGTATTCAAGGGTACTGCAAGACGCCGGTCAATGACACGGCCGGCGGCTTGAATGCACTGGGAATGGCATACAGGGCCATTCGCCGGAACGCAGCGGATGTCATTCTAGCGGGGGGGTGTGAGGCTCCCCTATATCCTCTCGTCCTCTTAGTGCTGGGCCGTAGTGACTATACTGCCCTGGGTGACGATCCGCGCGCCTATCGCCCATTTGACCGGCGCGCGGCCGGTTTGCTCCTGGCAGAGGGAGCAGGAATATGCATTCTGGAGGAGTACGAGCACGCGCAACGGCGAGGCGCCCCCATCTATGGCGAAATTGTTGGCTATGGGCAGACCAATGATGCACATGGATTGGGAAATCCATCCTCGGACGGCAGCCTGTATGCTCGTGCCATACAGCTTGCGATGGAGGAAGGGGACGTATGCCAGGAGGACATTGCCTACTTCAGCCTGGATGGGCGAGCCGTTCCATCTTCCGACCAGGGCGAGGCAGAGGCGCTGCATATGGTCTTTGGCTCGAATCTTGAACGGCTTCCTGTAAGTGTTCCGCGTACCATGCTGGGTCACAGTTATGCTGCCGCGGGAACGCTCGACGCGATTACAGCGCTGCTTGCACTTCGGCACGGCTTGATTCCACCGGCGATCAATTGCGAGGAGCTGGATTCGCGCTATGGACTGAACCTGGTGCGAAAGGTGGCGCTTCCCCTATCCGGGCGCGCGGTGCTGATTGGTGGGCGTGGCGTGGGTGGTGTCAATGTCGCATTGGCGCTACAAAAGATGAACGAGTAGCGATGTTGTTACAGCCAGATCATCATTTGCTTCCATTATAATTATATACCATCTACCCGAAAAATACATCGTCCAAACGACCGGTGTATTTTTCCTCGTTTTCGGGTATGCTCTCAACAGAATCCTCATACTTAGGCAATTTTTGCATGCCGTCTTCTAAACCTTGCCTCAAAGGAGACTTCTAGCTATGGAAACAACCTTGAAAACCGTTGCCCTCTCTGAGCGCGTCTCGTTCGCCCGTATGCCGGGTATTCTCCCCATGCCGGGCCTCATTCAGGTCCAGCTCGACTCTTTCGAGTGGTTTAAGCAGGAAGGCCTGCGCGCAGTCTTCGCAGAAATTTCGCCCATCGAGGACTTCACCGGAAAAAATCTCAGCCTCGAGCTGATCGTGCCTCCCGAACCATTTGGCACGCCCAGGTATAGCAAGGACGAGTGCTGTGACCGCGATGCCACCTACGCTGCTCCATTAACCGTGAAGGCACGGCTCACCAACAAAGAAACCGGCGAGATCATCGAGAGAGATGTCTTCATGGGCGATTTCCCGTTGATGACGAAGGATGGTACATTCATCATCAACGGCACAGAGCGTGTCGTGGTGAGTCAATTGGTGCGCTCCCCCGGCGTCTACTTTACCGCGGAAGAGCACGCCGCCACCGGCAAGAGTCTTTTTGCTGCCAAGCTGATCCCCAATCGAGGCTCGTGGTTAGAGTTCGAGACCAGCAATAAGTCCCTGCTCACCGTGCGCATCGACCGCAAGCGCAAGCTCCCCGTCACAACTTTGTTACGAGCCATCGCCAGCCTTGCGCGCGATCATTTCCATATCGAGGACCTGGACTTGTTCACGGACCAGGGCATCATCGACGCCTTCGCCAACGTTGATAACGACCCCAACGTGCGCTACATCCAGGCAACGCTGGATCGCGACCCGGTGAAAACCGAGAACGAGGCGCTCCTCGAAGTCTACAGAAAGCTGCGCCCCGGTGATCCCGCCACCCTCGATAATGCGCGCTCCCTCGTCAATAGTCTTTTCTTCAACGGGCGCCGGTACGATCTCGGTAGGGTTGGCCGCTACAAGCTCAACAGGAAACTCGACCTCTCCGTCCCATTGACTCACCACATCCTGGCCCTGGATGACATCGTCACTATCGTTCGTCGCCTCATCGCCTTGAATAACGGGCATGGACGCCCAGATGACATCGACCACCTGGGCAATCGCCGCGTGCGCTGCGTTGGGGAACTGATCCAGGCGCAGTTCCGCGTCGGCCTGCTGCGTATGGAGCGCGTTGTCAAAGAGCGCATGAGCATTGCGGAAGCGGGACAGGCGACACCCAACGCGCTGATCAACATTCGTCCCATCGTGGCGGCCATGCGAGAGTTCTTTGGCGGCAGTCAGCTCTCCCAGTTCATGGAACAGACGAATGCTCTGGCCGAGATCGGTCTCAAACGTCGTCTCTCGGCACTTGGTCCTGGTGGGCTCTCCCGCGACCGTGCAGGCTTCGAAGTCCGCGACGTACACCAATCCCACTACGGCCGTATCTGCCCGATTGAGACGCCTGATGGCCAAAACATCGGCCTGATCGGGAACCTGGCAACCTATGCGACCATCAATCCATACGGCTTCATCGAGACACCCTATCGCAAAGTCTACAAACACTTGCCCGCGAATGACCGCCGCCTGATCGGGCGCGAGTTCCGGGGGATCTTTGGGCGGGAAAACGAAGATATTCAGACGCCAGGTGGCGAATTTCTTGTCCAGGGACGTACACGGGTTCGTGTCGATGAAACGCTCTTCAATAAGCTCTCCCAGGTATTGGGGAGCACCGAGGTCGCGGTGAGGCCCTTTGTGAGTGGCGAGGTGGAATATTATGCCGCCGACGATGAGGAGCACTTCTGGATCGCCCAGGCCAACGCGAAACTCTCGGACATTCACGAGTTTGTAGAGGAGCGTGTGCTGGCTCGTTACCAGGGCGAGTTCTTCCTGGAGAGTTCAGACATCCTGGACTACATGGACGTGTCGCCGCAACAAACGGTGGGTGTTGCAAGCGCGCTGATCCCTTTCCTGGAGCATGACGACGTAAACCGCGCGCTGATGGGAGCGAGCATGCAGCGCCAGGCGGTGCCCTTGCTGCGTCCCCACTCGCCCATTTGCGGCACAGGCATGGAGCGGCAGGTAGCTGTCGACTCCGGCCACGTCGTCGTTAGTCCTGTCAGCGGCGAGGTGCTCTCAGTAACGGCGCGCAGGATCGAAATACTACCTTTCACCTCTCCTGAGGTACACATCCACCATCTGAGTAAGTTCGTGCGCTCCAATGCCGGCACCTGTATCAACCAGCGGCCAATCGTGCGCAAGGGCCAATACGTTGAGGCCGGGCAGGTCATCGCCGATAGCTCATCGACCGAGCAAGGCGAGCTGGCGCTGGGCCAAAATGTGCTGGTGGCCTTCATGAGTTGGGAAGGCGGCAACTTCGAGGACGCCATTGTGATCAGCGAGCGCCTCGTGCGCGAAGACCTCTTCACCTCCATCCACATCGAGAAATATGAGACGGAGGCTCGTGACACGAAGCTCGGGCCCGAAGAGATCACGCGCGATATTCCCAATGTCGGTGAAGAGGGGCTGCGCTACCTCGACGAGTACGGTATCATCTACGTCGGGGCCGAGGTCGGCCCGCAGGATATCCTCGTGGGCAAGATCACCCCCAAAGGTGAGACCGAGCTAACCGCCGAAGAAAAGCTGCTGCGGGCCATCTTCGGTGAAAAGGCGCGCGAGGTGAAAGACTCCTCGCTGCGCGTTCCACATGGCGAGCGCGGCAAGGTCATCGAGGTCAAAGTGTTCTCGCGTGATGCCGGCGACGAGTTGCCTCCAGGCGTGAACTATCGCGTCCGTGTCAGCATCGCGCAAAAGCGCAAGATCGGCGTGGGCGACAAACTGGCAGGCCGTCACGGGAACAAGGGGGTCATCTCGCGCATACTCCCCGTTGAGGATATGCCGTTCCTCCCGGATGGCACTCCGGTTGACCTCATCTTGAACCCCTTAAGCGTCCCCCACCGCATGAACATAGGGCAGATCATGGAGACGCACCTCGGCTGGGCTGCCAGCGCGCTGGGCCTGAAGATCGCCGCGCCCGTCTTTGACGGGGCCACGGAAGAGGACATCCAAAAGCTCCTGCGCCGTGCTAACCTGCCGGAGACAGGCAAGGTGCAGCTCTTCGACGGGCGCACAGGTGAGCCGTTTGATCAACCTGTGACTGTCGGGTACACCTACATACTGAAGCTCATCCACCTGGTTGAAGACAAGATCCACGCCCGTTCAACCGGCCCATACAGCATGATCACACAGCAGCCGCTGGGCGGCAAGGCGCAGTTCGGCGGTCAGCGCTTCGGCGAAATGGAAGTCTGGGCACTCGAGGCATACGGCGCAGGCCACACCCTGCAAGAAATCCTCACCGTGAAGTCTGACGACGAGGTTGGCCGCGTCAAGACGTACGAGGCCATCGTGAAGGGCGAGGACATGCTGGAGCCAGGAGTTCCGGCTGCCTTCAAAGTGCTGGTCAAAGAAATGCAAGCACTCGGCATCAACGTTGAAGTCCTCAATGAGGACGAACAAACGATACAGTTCGTCGAGGACGCATCAAACGATGCGACGCCCCAGTTGGGCATCAACCTTTCCGGCTTCGAGGAGTAGAGGGAGGCAGGACCTCAACTAAGCTGGAAGGCTCAAATGAAGTCCCAGAAAAGGGAGGTATCACACCCATGGCAAGCTCGCCATAAACCCTTGGAATGACTCCACGCCGAAGACCGGTATGCGGAGCAGCGCAAGTGGGTTCCAGCTCTGCTGGGTACTGCCCGTCGTGCCAAATGCTGTCGCTGCCCCGACATAGCCATCAGCTGCGAGCAAGGTCGCAATTGTCTGGCGTTGCCACAACGTGCCACGATTGAAAGGATCGCCGTAGGGGTAGCAAAACTGCTGCACGATGATCCCCAGTTGCGTTTCGAGGGTGCGTTGCGATTGTTGGAGTTCCTGTTGGACCACCTCCTCTGAGATGGAGAGCCACCTGGTCAGGTCTACATGATGGACCGTGTGTGAACCGATCTGCATCCCATGGGCCAGCATCTCGCGCAGTTGGGACCAGTTCACGCGGCTTGCCCAGCCGACCTGGCCGGTGATGATGTAGAACATGCCGCTGAAGTGGTGGGCCAACAGGATGGGGTAGGCGAATTGGTAGTGATCTGCATCGCCATCGTCGAACGTGAGGACGATGGGCTTTGAGGGTAGCGGTCCTCCATAGTAGAGCGCATCGAACAACTGATTGAGGGTAATGGAGTGATAGCCATGCAACTTGAGGTAGTCCATTTGCTGGCTGAACCGTGTTGGTGGAACGACCCAGGGGGGCGTATAGTCCGATAAAGGATCAGTTGAGGTATAGGGCGTAATATGGTGGTACATGAGAATGGGGACTTGAACTGCCCTGGTAACTGGCCTTATTGGTGGCAGAATGGGTGCTTCCAGATCAGCGGGGCCACCATCAAGGATGTACCAATGCTGGTTCCCATAATCGCCGGTATATTGGACGATGAGAGGCAGATTGTGAAAGAGCTGACCGGGGTGCGCGTCCTCCGGAGGGAGTTGAGCGGCTTGTAGAGCAGCAGCTTTGGGCGCGAGTTGGAGCGAGACAGGAAGTGCTTCCACCTGGGTATACTGGACCATCGTCTCCGGATCCACCCAGAAAGGGAGGGCCTGAACGTGACCCAGCGTAAAGTCCTGGAGGGTGTACTCTTGAAAACGGGTCTGCCAGAATCTGGCAAATGCCTGTTCGTTCGGCCATTTCGTTTGCATCTGTGGATGGAGCAGCGACCACATCACGCTATACTGCTGATCGAGCAGAGCTTGCAGGTATTGCCGAGCAAGGTTTTGCACCATCCAGGCGGCTCCAGCTTTGCGTAATGTCCCTGGTCGATGAGCAGAAGCGGAGGGGATGCCCTGTGCTGTAGCGGCATGTGCAGCTCTGGGAAATGGTTCGGTGCGTGAAGCCGCTGAGGAGAGACAACTCATCCCCAGGATGCCGGTGAAAAGTACGAGCAGAAAACGAGGAGCGAGTGAACGCGCTTGTCTACGCAGGTTCTCCATGGCTCACCTTCACTACGTTTTATTCTATTACTATCATACCTTTATTTGTCAACATAGAATAAACGCACGAGAGTCAGGTTTTTCTCTGCTGGAGATCAGCGGCTCGTGATAGTCATGGGGAGAGCCTGGCGCTCTCACGGGAACTGGCAGGTACAGTAGGTGTGGCCGCCTCCCTCGATGCAGGCTTATTTTCTGGTGGTTCATTGCATGGTAGAACCAATAGACGTTCGTGATACAATGACGGTGTGAGCAGTTTTTTGCAACCCAACTTAGAAATGCAGTTCAGCAACTACAAACGAAGGAGGGAAGTCGGATGAATCCCCTTCTGCAGCGCATCTCCATTGACCCCAATGTGTGCTTCGGTAAACCCTGTATTCGTGGGACCCGCATCTGGGTCTCGCTCATTCTTGATTTTCTGGCAAACGGAACGACGACCGCAGAGATTCTTGCGGAATATCCGCAATTAACGGAGGAAGATATTCGTGCTGCCATTGCATACGGTGCGGAGATGTCCCGCGAGCGCTATGTTGATTTCTTGACCGGGGCGGCTGGATGAAATTCAAACTCGATGAGAACTTTGGGTCCCGAACGCAACACCTGTTTCAAGCTTACGGGCATGATGTTCAAACCGTTCGCACGCAGGGACTACAAAGGAGTTCAGATGCGCATCTCTTTGAGGTGTGTCGGGTTGAACAGCGCTGTCTGGTCACGCTGGACTTAGATTTCGCTGATGTGCTACGTTTCCCACCATCGCTGACCAATGGAATCGTTGTTATTCGGCTGCCCCGGAATCCCAGTCTTGCTTTGTTGGAACAATTAGTCCGTCAATTCCTGCAAACGCTTGCTCACATGTCGATAGAGCGAAGGCTGTGGATTGTCGAACCCAGTCGAATTCGGGTACACGAGTCAGAGACTGATATCCAGCCGTAATGGCAACCGAGTCGAAAAGCGTAGTTCGGAGCTAACACTTCCCTCCATCGCACCACCACTCCCAGATGTTGACCGTGTCTCCCTCAATGGGGCTGATCTGGTAGTTGTGCGTCCCCTTGTGCGCGATCCCGGGGGGTGTGGGGCTGAAGAGCGTGATGAAAGGAAAGTCCGTCAGGTAGATGTGATGGATCTGCTCGAAAACCTGCTGCCGCACGTCCGGAACTGCTGTCGCCAGTTCCTGCTGGTAGAGGGCATCCAGTTTGGGGTTGCAGTAGAAGGCAAGGTTTCCTCCATTGGGCGGGAACTGGTCGCACGAGAGCAAGGAGGAATCGTCGGGGTCATAACCATAGACGTTCTCCCACTCGGCGATGTCATACCTGCCCGCGACTGCTCCCGTCGGCGGGGAGGCCTTTCCTCCAGGCACGAAGGAGCCAAAGAACGTGCGGGCTGGATAGTTCTGGATGTCGAGCTTGATGCCAATCGCCCCGAAGTTGCGTTGCAGGATCGCTTCGTCCTCGCTGCGCCAAAAATTGTTTGCTGTCGTCGAGTACTCGAACTCCAGGCGCTGCCCATTTTTGCTACGCACCCCATCGGGCCCCTTCACCCAGCCGTAGTCGTCCAGCAGCTTATTGGCCCCCGCCGGAT
>WNFH01005606.1_pt1 | contig 14920 bp, 12 predicted proteins | sample 5400411 | NCBI WGS metagenome assembly WNFH01 (sample SAMN13153347, study PRJNA577476) | soil metagenome | isolation source: 200 cm saprolite under Douglas fir tree site 2 hole 3 | place: USA:California | collected 2015-04-18
AGGATTGCCATATCCCGAGAATGGATTGATGGAGTTCGGATATCTCAAAAATGGGTTTCCGTTCTTTTGCACAGATAGTGACGAAGTAAGCACCAGTTGAGGTGTAGTCGTAATGTGGCAATCTGAGAGAAGGCCGTCTAAAGGGGTGATTCAGCTTGTTTCTGTGATGATCCATTTATTGCTCCTCCTTGAAGAAGTGTGGAGCTCCTACTGTATAGGGTGCTTGTGGCGGCCCACGGTTGACGTATCGTTCCATATACCCGTCATCCCTGGTGGCTTCCCCCAGCCCACGGGCGGCCACAAGGGCCCCCACCACTCCCAACCCCACTCCCGCCCCTACGCGGCCCTCGATGGTCTGCCAAAATCCCTACTCTTGAAAGCCGCGAGGGGTGCCCTGGAAACGGGCCGCTTATTGTGGCTGTGGATTTGGGTTATCCCTCACCATCGCGTTTAAGAAGGTTATTGCCGTATTGGCGATGCCTTGATAATCGGGGTTGGTTGAGCCGTTTTTGGAGACAAATTTATGCCCCGCGTTGAGTACCCATTGTAGCTGCACGAAAACGTGGGCCTTGATCAGTGCGTTGAACAGGGCTTTTGAGATAGATATAACCATGGGGTCGTCGTGCGTGCCTACCTGGATCAGGAATGGGGCGTCGTCGGAGGTGATATATTGCAGGTCGGCAAGGCCGAACCAGTCAAGCACGCCTTCGACTCTGCTTGAATAGTTCAGGTATTGGCCGATATCCAGTCCGGCACTCTTATCTACTGTCCCCATAATTGATGCAATCCAACCGCCCGCGCTTGATGCCCAGGCGATGATGCGCGTGGGATCAATTTTATAGGTTGCGGCGTTGGCACGGAAGAAGCGCACAGCCGCTTTGCCGGCCTCGGCACCGTGGGCATTTACTATGGGATACTCTGACGGAAAATCCAGTGTCGCGACCTGGTAGCCATTGTTCAGCAGCTCGCGAAACATGTATTCATGTGGGTCTGCCGGAGTGTGTCCAAGCCGTAATGCGTTATCTCTGTTGGTAGCTGGATTACAACAGCCGTGGAAGAAGAGTACAATGGGAGTATTGCCTTGAGGTGCTGGCTTTGGCGTATAAATATTTAACAGAAATGTGCCAAAGGGCAGCGTTGCGTATGGAATTCCTTCTTGAATAGTCCAATTTGCCTGCTCGTATGGCGGTGTGGGTTTCGGGGGAGGACCGGTAGGAGTAGGAACAATGCCACTTGCGATAGCTTTAGGGCCGGCGTAGGGCGCGGCACGGGTGAAGCCAAAGACTGGTATGGAGACAGCAGTTGCTATCAATGCCAATGCGATCAGGCTCAGGACGAGTTTCAATTTGATTGAACCATTCATGCTTGTCTCTCCTCAGTGAGCATATATGCTACGTAAATACACAAAAATATCAGGAATGTGCAGCCATGTGAGCAAAATAGGGAAATGCCGGGACGGTCTGTGAATTGGCCTGCCCTCTCATATCTAACAATATGGTGGTTGCAGAAGGGTTGCGAATTGGTATATTTCTTATGGAGAATGTATCAAACTGGTTATTGTTACATAACCAGGCATTTGCCGCATACATGGGTCATCCCAAATGGTTCAAGAAAGGGGAGTTGGGGTGCAAGACAGCGTCTTGCACCCCAACTCCCCTTTCTTGAACCATTTGGGATGATTATCCCTGGCGGTGTGCTGTTTTCAGGACTTCGGTGTCGTGGATGAGTTCCACCCAGCGATCGACGTTGGCCTCGCGTTGAGCCTGTAATGAGTCAAGCTGCTGGCGGAGCGTGTCTGACGTGAGTACCCGTTCTGTCAAGAGGCTATACAGGCGGTTTACCAGGTCGGCGAAAACGCCTGGGACGTTGGTGGGAGATGTATCCAGGCGATCGCTTTCATAGATCTGGCGTACCTCCAGTTTATCCAGTTCGTAGCGGAAGAGGTGGGCGATGCGCCGCTCGGTGCTTTCCGCCAACTGCCCGCAGATGACATCCAGGATTGGCCCCATCAACTGGCGCGCCTGCTGGATGATGTCCTCTGGCTTGCTCTGGGCGGCAACGAGGCGATAGAGGGCTCCAACGGCAGCATCGTCTTTGCTTGGTGCATATTTATCCTCGTTGAGTAGCTCGCCCATGGTCACATACAGGCAAATATCGCGCGCTTTCTCACGAATGCTGCGTTTGAGCTTGTTGTAAGACTTCTGAATCTCGTCTAGCTCGCCACCAAACTCGCCAAGTGCCACGTGGTTGATGTCGAGCGAGCCGTCAATTTCCTCCTTGTTGGCAATGGGGATCAGGAAGGCCTCGGCCAGGGTGCGGGCCGGTTCATTGATCTCCCGCTCTAGAGCCGCGCTGAAGCTGACCCGTAATGCTTTAATCAAGCTCCAGCCGTCGATATCTGTCCAACGGCTCCCGATCTCCATGGCGGGCGAATCTCCCTGCGTGCGATTGCCTACCTTGATGAAGTGGTCGAAATGGCCCTGTAGAATGCGGATTTTGATGCGGCGTGAAGCCCGGTCATGCGCCTTTGCCAGGGCGTCGTGAAATGCGCTCTGCTCCGTGTGAATCACGATGTCGAACTGCTGGAGTGCTTCGCCCCATGCCTGGTGCATGGCGTTGGTGCGACGCTGTAACTGCTCGAAGCGCGTCGCGCCGCGTTTACTCTGGCGCATGTTCATTTCGTGCTGTAGCTCCTGTAAGTCGCGACTATTCACGCCGAGTTGATTCAACTGTTCCCAGCACAGGTCTTCTAACTGTTGTAGAGCCATCACCAGTTGGGTCTCGGCCTGTCGCAGTTGCACTTCATAGCGGTTGTTGGTCAGAAATATTTGCAGATCATTGGTCAGTTCGGGCAGCCCACTGAGGCGCAGCATCGCCTCGTGCTGCTTGAGCGTCACTTTCTGGAAATCCTGTGCTGCCGCTGTGATTGGCAGTGTGGAGTCCAGTTTCAACAGGTCGGGGTAGGCACTGAGGATGCGCCCGGCATAGTCTCGCCCTTCCTGCTGGCGGTCGGCATCCAGTCTCTGTTTTTCGATGCCCAGCGTTGCCATCAGCGCGTCCTGTCCACGCAGGGGATAGAAGAAGTAGCCGTTCCCCGGCCCGTGGTGATGATAACTGTTGTAGTTCGCCGGCAAGTCACGCAGCAGGGGCCGCAAACTGCCCAGGGCTTTTTCCAGGCTTGCCGCCGAGTTTATTTCATCCCAGTGTGTTACCGCCAGAAAGACCATCTGGGCCGCAACATCGGGAGACCTGCCCTGCACAACTTTGCGCCTGACCTGCTCAAAAATGCGCTGCGTGCGGTCGTCGTCGCCAAAACGATTGTTCCCAATCACAAGCACCACAGCGTCGGTCGTCTGCAATTCTTCCCGTAAAATGGCATCGTGGTGCAGTTGTCCGGCTGCTCCTCCTGGCAAGTCTACCAGTACGCTCCCTGGTGGGAGGAGCGCGCGTGCGCTCGCGTGGACGGTGTATTCAACATAGTCTATTAGGCGTATCAGGCGCGGCTCCGCGCTGTCGCGCGCGGGTTCCTCGATGTAGCGACTGCTCTCCTGCTTCCAACGGTCACGCGCTATCACTTCAATGTGCGGCTGCTCGTCTTTCAGATAGTGCGCGGCGAATACCTCACCGGCTTTGAGCAATATGCTCAATTCGCTGGCGAGTGCTTCACGTATGCGCTGGTTGGCTGCATTCTGTATGCCCTGCTGCGTCTGTTTGAGCAGGTCATCGAAGCCTGAACGAGTCAGGAAATGGACACGCATCTCTTCAGGCTCTTGTTCCCCACATAGCCGAACTCTGGTGCATACACCTGTCACCGCTCCACCCGCCAGGCGAGGGAAAATATCCTGGCCCAGCATGGCCGCCAGCAGCGTGCTCTTGCCCGCACCGGTATGACCAATCAATTTAACGCTGTACTCGCGAGTAAAGTCGAGGGCGCGAGTTGCCTCCGCCAGGTGATGGCGCAGTTTGAGTGCCTGTTGCGCTTCAATTTGTTGGAGTTGCGGGCGTTCAAATAGCTCCGTACAGGCATATGCGCGTTGCAGTTGTTTTCTCCAGGCCAGCAGTTTCTGCCCTTTATTGGGCAAGTCCGCCGGAAAGTATCGCTCTATTTGCACTGACTGATCTTGCAGTTGGCGTAAAAGGTTCAGTATCTCGCCTGGCGTGGTGGGAGTTGGACCGGGATGCGCTATACCAATGCTTTCCTCAACAGTTATTTCGCCGTCCTCATCCTCGTCCTCTTCGTATTCGTCGTCCTCCTCGTCCCCGGCTTGAGAAATCGCTGGCAATCCTCCAGAGCGGGCTGTGCTGGTTGGAGGTCTCAATCGTTTGCCGCAGATATTACAAAATTCCGCGTCGACGCGCACCACATTATCGCATTGTGGGCAGGTGGTGAGTTGCTGCTGCTGGCTGGTGAATTGCATACGTCTTACATGACTTCCCTTCACAAATATTCGAGTTGAGCCGATAATAGCACACTCTACTGTTGAGAAGCAATATGCTGTGTTGCGCTTTTGGTCATGAGCATAGTAAGATGATAGAACCAAAGATTGGAGCAATTTCGATGTAAGATTCTAACCGGAAAACTTCTCTGCTCAGTTTGATGCAGACTGAGCATACCCAACTGGCGACCCTTCTCGACACGTCATCAGTGCCTTTTTTGGCTGGATCGAAAGGAGCACATCTATGTCACTCGCCGATAACTCGCAGAACCTCTCAGAGGATCAGACACTGCAACAGTTTGGCTACCAGCAGGAATTTAAGCGCGAACTGAAACGCTTTGCCTCGTTCGCCGTGGGCTTCTCATTCATCTCCATCACCACCGGCATTTTCACTACCTATGGATCAGTATTAAACTGGGGTGGGCCGCTAGGAATCTGGACATGGCCTATCGTCATCATCGGTCAATTGTTCGTGGCACTGGTCTTTGCCGCATTGGCATCGCGCATACCCCTGGCGGGCTATTCCTATCAATGGGCGTCACGCCTGACGAACCCCAGGATTGGCTGGCTCATCGGCTGGATCTCGTTCATTTTCCTGGTAGTGGACGTGGTGGCCGTTGACTATGCCCTGGCTTCGACAGTGCTGCCCACCTTCTTTAATTATCCCGCGACACTCCAGAATTTCTGGTACGGTACCGCCATAGTGATAGTTTTGCAGGCGGCACTGATCATTTTTTCTACACTGTGGTCATCTCGTATAAACAATGCCGCCGTTGGTACCGAGGTGATTGGTATTGTGGGGCTAACACTTCTCCTCCTGGTGGTTGGCTCGCTGCGCGGGCAATTCCATCCAGATCACGTCTTCAGCATGGGCACTGTGTCCTCCGCCGGTTATTTCTCCCTGGGAGGGCTGACAGCAGCCAGCCCCTTTCTGCTCTCGTTTCTGCTTGGCGCCTTCACCATTGTAGGATTTGAAGCTGCCGCTAATCTCGCGGAGGAGACGCAGGATGCCCATAAAGTCGTTCCTCTCGCCATGTGGTTTTCCGTACTCTTGAGCGGTATCGTCGGTTTCGCTTTCCTCCTCGCACTCAACCTGGCCTCAGGAGATATTACTGCTCTGTCGAAATCTTCATCGCCGGTGGCCGATATCATCAACCAGACACTTGGCGGTATCGTCGGCACTATTTTCCTGGTGCTGGTCATTTTCTCCATCTTCGCCTGTGGCCTGGTGATCTTCATTACGGCGACACGTATGACGTGGGCCATGGCACGAGATCAACGCTTCCCTGCACACCGCCTGCTCAGCCGCATCAATCGCACAACGGGCACACCGGTGATCGCAACTATCATGCTGGCTATCCTCAACGAAGTCGTGCTGGCAGTATTTGCCGGTCTTGGCATCTTTTATAACCAGACTACCACCCTCACCAATCTGTTTGGGACAGCGACCTTACTGCCGGCCATCATCTACCTGGCAACGGTCGTGCTATACGTAGCGGCGCATCGCAAACTGCCAGAGACGCAGGGTTTCAGGCTTGGAGCGTTCGAGTGGCCAATCATTATCCTCTCGATTGTCTGGTTGGTCTTCGAGCTATCGATCTTCCGCGACCGGCAATTCGCCGGTCCATGGCTCTACTCTCTGATCATGTTCGCCCTCGGCCTGGTCTACTTCGTCTGGATGCTTATAGTTCGCCCCGAAGTGCTCAGAACCCCTCCGCAAGAGGTGGAAACAGGTACTGGTACCCAGGGATAATATAAAACCGAAATTGAGAAGTAAGGAGAAAATATATGGCGGAAGCACCTACCACAAAAACAACCTCTACGGGCATATGCAATTTTTGTAAAGAAGAGTTCGAAAAGGGCAAGATGACCCAGCACCTGAAGTCCTGCAAGCAAAGAATCGCCGGTCAGAAGGCTGAAAACTCCGCAACGCCAGAAAAGAGCAGATTGTTTCACCTGCTCGTTGAGGGTCGCGATCGCCCAATGTACTGGATGCATCTCGAACTGCCAGCGAGCCTGACCTTGCTTGACCTGGACGGCTTTCTACGCGATATCTGGGTTGAGTGCTGCGATCACCTGAGTGAATTTAAAATTGGGAAAAGATCGTATACATCACAGATGGAAGATATGTGGGGCTTCGGTTTGGGATTAGGAGGTCCAGCGAATGTGATTGAAGGGGAGGTCGTAGAAGAGGAAAGCGATGAGGATGAAGAGGAGCCTGAGCTTCCCGAGCTGACACCTGCCGAAGTGGAAGCTCTCTCACCATATGAAGTCTCTATGCTGCTGGGCGATATGTTACGTGAAGAATTTGAGGCGAATATCGTTGACATGCCAACAGACGAATTTACAGCCAAACTTCTGAAGTTTATGGAGGCCCAGTTGGGTACCGCTTTACCGCCACACATCCAATCGCAGTTCAGATTGATGGCTCCTTTTCTGCAAGCGGGCCTGATCGCCGATGCTGAAGATGCCGAGCTGGACATGAATGTGGAGTTGGGCAAGGTGCTCAAAGTTGGGCAGAAGTTCTTGTATGAGTATGACTTTGGCTCAACTACTGAACTGGCGCTCAAAGTAGTGGCTGAGCGCGAAGGCGTTGTCAAAGAAGACGAGGACGCAGACGACATCCAGGTTATGGCACGCAATAACCCGCCCGTTATACCCTGTCGCGCCTGCGGAAAACCTGCCACTCAAGTAGCCGCGGGCTATTACGACGCGGAAGACGGTGCTTTGTGCGATAAGTGTGCTAAAAAGAGTGAGTATGGCGAAGATATGTTGTTGCCAGTGGTCAACTCCCCGCGAGTAGGCGTGTGTGGCTATACAGGGGATGCCTATGAAGAAGAGGATGATTGGGAGGACGAGGAAGAATATGAGGACGAGGACGAAGAAGAATAGAGGAAAGGACTTACTATGCCAGGACAGACGCTAAGCCCCATCCGCTCGCTGGGCGTGCTTACGGGCGGTGGAGATGTACCCGGACTGAATGCCGCCATCAAGGCCCTGGTCTACCGTGCCGAAACATTGGGCATCCGTATCATGGGTTTGCGAGCAGGGTGGGAAGGCATTACCTACCTTGACCGGTCTCGCGGGCGCGATGCACTTATTTTTCGGTCAGAAGTAGCCGACACCTGGCAGAGCAGTTACCTGATGCCCTTGACCAGGCTGAACACGCGCACTATCGACAGGCAGGGAGGCACCATTCTACGCTCCACCCGTACAAATCCGGCCCGTGTACGAGTCGGCGACCTGCCGCCGCACCTGGCGTCTCATGGCGAGGGTCATGCAGCGGACGATCGCATCGACCTCACTGACGAGGTGTTGGTGAACCTGAGCTTTCTTGAACTGGATGGCCTTGTTGTGATCGGTGGGGATGACACCTTGAGTTATGCAGTCACACTGGCGAAAAAGGGAGTGCCTGTCTGGGGCATTCCCAAGACTATGGATAACGATGTGCCCGGCACTGACTACTGCATCGGCTTCCAAACGGCAATCAGCCGGGCGGGAGAGTTTATCAGCCGTATTCGTTCCACGGCAGGGTCACATAGTGAAACCGTGCTTTTCCGTATGTTTGGTCGCGATGCTGGTCTCACCGCGTTCGAGACAGCCGTTGTTGCCTGGGTTGACCGCCTCTTGATCCCCGAAGTGCCTGCCAATATTGACACCCTGGCCGAACTTATCGTCAAGGATCGGCGGAACCCGCAGAACTATTCGACGGTGGTGCTTTCGGAGGGAGCCAACCTTGGTGTGCCCGCGCCGGAAGTCGGCCTGCCCGACGCCTACGGCCATCGCAAAAAAACCAACGTGGCCGAGTTCCTGGCCGAGCAACTCTCCAGTCGCCTACCAAGAGTGCGCTTTATACCAATAGATCTGACCTATTTCCTGCGCAGCGGCGAACCGGAGGTATACGACAAACATATGGCGATCTACTATGCCAACTTAATCATGAGCCAGGTGGCGACAGGTACACATGGCGTGATGGCAGCGCATCGCGATGGTGCCTTTATTAGTACCGATATCCCTGGCAAAAACTTACCCGCCCGCCGCGTGAACCCTATCGACTATCACCCAACTCGCTATCGCCCCAACTTTGAACGCATTTCCGGCCCCTATAAGCCACAAGAGTAGAGGCTCTGTTTGGATTTTCAACGAGGAAGCGCAGCAGTTTGGGCGTTTGACTCTGTCAAACGCCCAAACTGCTGCGCTTCCTCGTTGAAAATCCTGTAAGCATGGTAAACTTACATATACAACATTTATGTCGAAGCAAGAGGGACAATTCATGGCTCTTTCAGTCAATCGTTATGGGAGCTTGCTGGCAACCTATCTCAGGCCTCAAGGGATGCGTGTGCTCCTGCTCATTGTGCTGCTATTGGGCAATATTGGCCTCCAACTTGCCAACCCGCAAATTCTGGCTTTATTCATCGACACGGCCACGATGAGAGGTGCCTTACAGACGCTTGTTTACATAGCCCTGGCGTTTCTTGTGGTGGCTATACTCGGTCAAATGGTTGCGGTCACCGAGACATACGTTGCCGAGAACGTGGGGCTGACGGCAACCAACAAGCTGCGGGCAGATCTGACCCTCACTCAAGGACAATATCCTGCTTGGCCTGCCGGAGGAGGCGGTAAACCTGCCAGCCGCCCTGCGTGCCGCCGTGTTGGAGCGCGATATTGTTGAACTGGAGCAGCAGTTGGAGACGCTGGTTGGGCCGCGTGGCGTCACCCTGGACGTGGAAACTGAGCAGCTACTATGGGAGCGCATCGCCCAACAACCCGGTGTGACCTGCCTGGCAGTTTCCCATCGACGCGCTACCCTGCGCGATGCCGACCACATCATCATACTCAAGGAAGGGAAAGTAGAGGCTGAAGGGCGTTTAGATGATTTGCTTGAGAGATGCGAAGAGATGCAGAGGCTGTGGCATGGCGAACTTGAAGCAGAAGAATAGGGAAGGCGTAATCCTTGCGGTCGCCAGGCTTATTCTTGTTTCCAAACAGCATCGCTACACCGGTGCCAGGTGTAGCGATTTTGTTTCAGGGAGAAGTCGGACGGCTAGCTTCATCTTTATTTCCCTTCTATTTGTAGTGACGAAAAAAGGGATGAAAACCCTACTCTCTATACCGCCTCTTGCAAGGTATGGCGAAATCCCATCGCGTACAGAGATGCATACGTGCCATCGCGCTGCAGCAGTTCAGTGTGTGTGCCCTCTTCGACAATACGGCCAGCATGCAATACCACGATTTTATCGGCACCCTTAATCGTCGAGAGACGGTGGGCAATCACCAGGGCTGTGCGCCCTCGTAACAGTCGCTGCAGACCTTGCTGTACCAGCAACTCAGTGACGGTGTCGATATTGGCGGTGGCCTCATCTAAGATCAGGATGCGCGGGTCGGCCAGTAGGGCGCGAGCGAAGGAGAGAAGTTGACGCTGGCCTACACTCAGATTGCGCCCGCGTTCACGAATGGCCGTCTCATATCCTTCAGGAAGTCGCATGATCAAATCGTGTACACCTACCACGCGAGCCGCTGCCATGATCTCCTCGTCGTTCGCCTCGAGATGACCGTAGCGGATGTTGTCACGGATGGTGCCGGTAAACAAAAAAGGATCTTGCGGTACGACGCCGATCTGACTGCGCAAAGAACTTTGCGTTACGTCGCGCACATCATGACCATCTATCAGCACGCCGCCTTCCTGGGTATCATAGAAGCGCGTCAAAAGCCCCGCGATGGTACTTTTACCTGCCCCTGTCGGACCCACGATGGCAACCGTTTGACCGGCCTCGATGTGCAGATTGAGTTCATGCAGCACAGGCCTATCAGGTCTGTAGCCAAAAGTAACGTCGCGAAATTCCACTTCTCCGCGGATTTGCGGCAGCTTTCCTGCATGTGGGCTGTCCACCAGGTCAACCGGCATCTCCAAAATCTGGAAGATACGTTCCGCAGCCACACTGGAACGTTGTAACTGCGTATACTGCTGGCTGAGTTCCCGGATGGGGTCAAAGAAACGGTTAATGTAGAGCGTGAAAGCAACGAGTACGCCCACCTGCAGCTTGCCCTGTGAGATCAGGATGCCCCCATACACGACCACGAGGGCAATTGCTAGTGCAGCTACCACCTCTACCAGTGGCAAGATGAAGGCCGCTACCCGGCTGGCTTCAAGGTTGGTATCGCGATTGTAGGCATTGAGTTCGTCGAACTCAGCCCGGTTGCGATCCTCACGAGCCAGACTTTGAATCACGCGCATACCAGTGATGTTTTCCTGGAGCGTCGCATTGACCATGGAGATGGCGGCACGTGTGAGCCGGAAGGAACGCTGCGCGTGGCGTTGCCAGTAAGCCGCAATCACCATCATGATAGGCAGTACAGTAAAAGAGAGCAGCGCGAGCGGGACGTTCATCACCAGCATTGCCCCGATGATACCTACCAGAGATACAAGCGAGCCAAGTATTGAGAGGAGGCCAGAACTCAACATTGATTCTAGCACATCGATATCGCTCTGCAAGCGCGACATGACTCGACCAATCTGCGTGCGATCATAGAAACTTAAAGAAAGTTTATGCAGGTGTGTGAACATATCGGAACTGAGGTGGTAAAGTATTTGCTGGCCCGCCCACGACATGGTCCAGACCTGCCAGTATTGGGCCTGCCACATGCCAATGTTCACTACCAGCAGGAGCATACCGATGAACGCCAGCCCCTGCAAGTCGCTGCGGCTGATGAACTGGTCGATGGCTACTCCAATCAAGTAGGGGTTCGCCAGGCTGAAGGCCGTGTAGAGCAGCATCAGTCCGACACTTGCCAGTGTTGCCCTGCGGTAGCGAGCAAGGTAGGGGCCGAACTTCCCGATAAGCTGCCAGTCGAAATTCTGCGTTACATTCTCATCTGCACCTTCCAGGCTGTTTTCGCGCCAGCGATTGCGTTGACGGTGTGCTGTGTAAGAACTCATCCTCACCGGGACACCTCCTGCTCATCAAGTGCAGTCTCTATGTATGCTTCGAACTCCTCCTGCTCGTCAAGAGAGGCGTGCGTGCGTGCTTCGAACTCCTCCTGTTCGCGCAACTGCAGGTCGTAGACCTGCGTGTATATTCCACCCTGTGCCAGCAATGTCTTGTGGGGTCCGCGCTCTACTATGCGCCCGTTATCCAGTACCAGAATCTGGTCGGCATTTTTGATGGTGCGCAGGCGAGAGGCGACCACAAATGTTGTGCGGTCACGCATTACCGCGTCGAGGGCCTGTTGTATGAGATACTCCGTCTCCATGTCCACGCTTGATGTCGAGTCGTCGAGGATCAGGATACGCGGATCGAGCAGAATGGTACGTGCGATAGCTACCCGCTGCTTCTGACCGCCCGACAGGGTGACGCCGCGCTCTCCGACCCAGGTATCGTAGCCCTCTGGCAGGCTGCACGCGAACTCGTGCAGGCGCGCGATTTTCGCTGCCGCAATAATCTGTTCTATTGTTACGTTGGCAACACCGTATGCGATATTATCGCGCAGCGTGGCGTTGAAGAGGAAAACATCTTGTAGCACGAGACCCACATTGCGCCGTAAAGAAGCCTGCGTCACCTGGCGTATATCCTGTCCATCGACCAGGATGCGGCCCCTCGTCGGGTCATAAAAGCGCGGTAGAAGGTGCAGTATAGTGCTTTTGCCACTACCTGTAGCACCGAGCAGTGCGATAACCTGGCCGGGGTGAGCATCTATATTGATATCGTGTAATACTTCTGTTCCATTTCCGTAGGCGAATGAGACGTCCTCAAAACGCACATGGCCCTGCACCTTTTGCAGTACCTTCGCGCCGGGCGCATCGGTAATCGTCGGCTCGGTATCCAGTACTCCAAAGATGCGAGTGCCCCCGGAGAGGCCGCGCATGAACCAGGTGACCATGTAGCCAAAGGTACGTACCGGGGTACCCAGCAGAAGAATATACTGCGTTACGGCCACCAGCGTACCAAGGCTCAGTTGCTTGCCAATCACTGCTATGCCACCTATCCACACGATGAGCACGGTTATCACGTTCAGTGCCAGTACCATCAGTGGCTGGTTCCAGGCCGAGAGCCGCATGGCTCCCAGATTGAGTTCTCGCAACTCGCGGTTTTTTGCGCCAAACTTGCCGATCTCAAACTCTTCGCGTGCAAAGGCCTTGACCACGCGCATGCCGCTGAGGCTCTCCTGCATTATGGTGCCGAGCGCACCTGTTTCGTTTTGCACACTTAACCACATTGGGCGCAGCCGGCGCGCTACCTGGATGGAGAGCAATATTAGAATGGGGACGCAAATCATCGTCACCAGTGCCAGGTGCCAATCGAGCCGGAACAGGAGGATGCTGACGGTTCCGAAGGTCACCAGAGCCAGCAGCCCGCGCAGCAGTCCCAGAGGGATGAAATTGCGCACCGCCTCGATGTCGACGGTGAGGCGCGACATCAATTGCCCGGTCTCCGCCTCGTCATGGAACGAGAAACTCAGTCGTTGCAGGTGATCATAGACACGGTCGCGCAGGTCGTAGGCTACCAGGCAGGAGATTGCCTGCGAAAGATAGCCCTGACCGTAGGCGAAGAGGCCTCGCAGCGAGCTGGTGACAAGTATCGCCAGCGCAACCAGTAAAAGGGAGCCGATTTGGCCATGTTGGAATCCCATGTCGATCACCCAGGCCAGCAGCCAGGGAACAACCAGCGCGAAGCCTGTTGAGAGTGCCAGGCAGACCACAGTGCCGGCTGACGGCAACCAGTGAGGACGAAGCAGACCAATAATACGCAGGTAGATCTGCCAGTTATACTTCCACGAATCAATAGAGACGAACGCTTTAGACTTATTTTTCCCCAGTGAAATCACACGTAATACCTTTCTTGATGCTTCTTTGCCTCCAGGGAGGATGCAGAGGGTGCAGAGGATGCAGAGGTTGTTTTCGTCATTTATACTATTGTACCACGCGGGCAACTGGAAGGGCGAGAGCAGCCACCTGGCATGTTTTGGAAAAACTTTACTGAATCCTTACAAATTTTTTATTGGTCTCTAATAAAAATCAGTTATAGTGATATATATCAACCGAACCATGCAATACATACAACGAGCTGTGCATATCCTGGAGGCGATTACTTATGCTCAATCCTGATGCAAATGATCCATATGGGCAACCGCCGTTGCCATATCAACCATATATAGGACAGACTCATCCGCAGTACTCCCAACAGCAGGAATTTGTGTCCCCCTCAACTACTCCGTGGGCAAACGCATCACATGGTAGTAGAGTCGCTGCGCCTGCTCGCTCTTCTCAGGCTAAGTCTACCCTGCCACGTCTGTCCAAAGCTGAGGCGTTAGCATTTGTGGGTAAGTGCAAGAGATGGCTGATAGCAGGCTCCATTGTAGCCTTTGGGGTACTAAGTGGCCTGGTTGCCGGGAACGCGGTCGGAGCTACCTCTACCCAGGCGACACCAGTATCGAACCCCGACACGACATCCCCATCTTCGCCGTCTTCTAGCGGAGGTTTTTTCCAGCAGCAGCAAGGAGGATTTGGCTTTGGAAACAGTAATTCTGGGCAACCACCCGTCCCCGGCTCTCACACCTCCTGAACGTCTGCACGTTCCATCCGCCATGGCCCGTTCACCAGTTTTGGTTCGAACGAGGTATTTATCCCTTTCGCGAGCCACTATCGCCCTCTGTGGATGGCACTCGGTATTGTCGCCCTCTACGTTGGCATTGCCGTCGGCATTAGCACGTGGTTACGACCTTACATTGGGTATAAATGGTGGCGAAACTTGCACATGCTCACATTGCTGCTGTATGCGCTGGTGGTTGTGCATGGGATCGCGACGGGAAGCGATACTCGCACCTGGTGGGGGGCCGCCATTTACGCACTCAGCGTTCTCCTGATTGGAATGCTGCTCTGGATGCGCCTGAAGAAACCCGCAAATGCTCAGAGCCGTGCTCATCCTGCAATGGCGGTAGCAGTAGTGGCAGCTATAGTGGTTGGTACAGTATGGGCACTTCTCGGTCCATTTCAGCCGGGATGGAATGCCACTGCCAACAACGGAAATGGTTCAGGGTCTACATCAACTGCGCTCGCAGCAACATCACGACAAACGACTTTTCCTCAATCCTTTACGGGTGATCTACAAGGCCAACTCACGCAAAGTGGACCTGATGACAATGGCAACGTAACCCTGCAACTCGATCTGAATATTAGCAACGGGCCGTCAGGGCATGTGCAGGTGATCCTACTAGGGCAAACTGACGGAGAGGGGAACATCGCTATCACCTCGTCACGCCTCACTCTGGCCTCGAGCAGCGGACAACAGCTCTATGCAGGCTCTCTGACCAACATCTCTGCAAGTAGACAGTGGTATATGACCGCCGCACTCACAGGGACAGGAGCAAACAGCAGTAGTTCGCTACAGGTGCAGATGACAATACAGGTTGATGCAAGCGGACAGGCGACAGGAAAGATAACAGCAGGGAGCGCCATTCCTACCGGTGGAAGTGGCCTCTCGACGTAG
>WNFH01001743.1_pt1 | contig 14896 bp, 13 predicted proteins | sample 5400411 | NCBI WGS metagenome assembly WNFH01 (sample SAMN13153347, study PRJNA577476) | soil metagenome | isolation source: 200 cm saprolite under Douglas fir tree site 2 hole 3 | place: USA:California | collected 2015-04-18
CCCATTCTGTGGGACGAGGCTGCCCAGGCGCCTTACTTCACGGCGTTTGGACGCACGGTGTACTTCGAAGATGCGCGCAGCATCGAACGAAAACTCACGGTGGCCGCACGCTACCATCTGGCCGGGACCGCGTTTTGGCGGCTGGGCGGGGAGACCCCTGACTTGTGGGAGGTCGCGGAGGCGTTCCTGCGCCCGCCGAGTACAGACGTGTCGTTTACCCATTAACTCGTAGCCACTCTTCACGGTCTGTTGGCGGACAAGTGCATGGCGAATCCCCCAACGCTTTTCCTCCAGCCGCTCTATGCGAGGTGGAAGAACCTCGCGCTCCAGCGATAGCGTCAAGCCGGAGAGAAATACTTTGGCTACCCCCCGCACGCTAACATCGGACGCAACAAGTTCACGTAACACTCAGCTCCACCTGGCACGGATACAAGCCGTGTCGGCATCCACGCGCTTCGCCCCGATTCCGGGCGAAGCCCAGGTCTTGGACCTGTGACCCGTGGGCAGACCATGAATGATTAGCCGCCGGAAAGTGCTCCGTCCACACGCCCGACCGCGCCGGAAGACGCAGGCTGCGCGGATCCGCCATCGCTCTACTCGCACACGTCGGCCATCCCGGCAGGCCTCCGTGCGGGTCCAGGGCCATCGGCCTCTGGTCCCACCACGTCCTGACGTCCTTCCTGGTCCTGACATCCTTCCAGCAGAGCCGGGGAGGGCGTCCGTCCGGCCCTGGCTCTTCCTGATCGTCTTGGGAGTCGCTGTGGTGGGTGCAGCCTGGATTGAACTCTCACCGGTTTTCCACCATGATGCATCGTTGCCGCTGCTCGGCGTCGGGTACATGGTGGACGACGCGGATTCCCGGGCGGGACTGCAGAGACAAGGGCGCTATCTCAACATGGTGATTACTACCAGCTTCACTCTGACCGATACCGCCGGAACGTTGGGGGGCCGTCAGAACGCCGAGGTCGTTGACCTCGCCCACCGCATGGGGATGCAGGTGCACTTTCGCGTCGCAAACTCCTCCCGCGGTCGGTGGGGCCGCGATGTCGCGTACGCCGTCCTCACCTATCCACGGGCGCGGGCCCGCGCCATCGCCAACATCCTGCAGGTGCTCGACGGTTCTGACTACGACGGCGTGAACCTCGATCTCGAAAACATCCCTCCGGGACGCCGGACTGCGCTGACGGCGTTCGTGACCGAGGTGAGTACCCAGGTGCACCAGCGCGGTAAGTCGGTGTCGATTGCCGTTCCGGGCAAGACCGTCGATGCAATCGGCCACGACTGGAGCGGCGCCTTTGACCTGACCGCGCTCGGCCGCGTCTGCGACTTCGTGATCCTCATGGCTTACGATCAACACTCCGGCGCCAGCGAAGCCGGTCCGGTCGCGGCGCTTCCCTGGGTGGAGGCGGTGACCCAGTTCGCGACCTCTCGGGTTGAACGAGAGAAGATCCTGCTCGGGCTGGCTTTCTATGGCTACGTGTGGGCACGCCGCGGGGGCGGTATCCCGATTTCGATGAGCCGCGCCGTGAGCCGGGCGGCCGATGCGAAGGTGCCCGTGTTGTGGGATGACCGCAATCTCGTGCCCTACTACCGCTCAGGCAGCCGCACCGTCTATTTCGAGGACGCGCGCAGTCTGCAACTCAAACTAGCCCTCGCAACACGAGAGCGTCTTGCCGGCGTCGCGATGTGGCGGCTGGGCCTCGAAGACCCGGGTTTGTGGGAGATAATGGGCCTCTATGTGGGCCGCGGCCGCCCTGCGCCCGGAGGGCCCTGGGGGCCCCCCGAGGTTCCCGAATCTGTGGCAGAAACCACGACCGCCTTCAAGTAACGGCTAGCGCGGTCGCGGTCTGAATGTCACCGACCCATCATCAGCCACGATAACATCATCGTGGGGATGGTCCGCGGCGATGCGCCGTTTCAGGACCTCCGTGACACGTCGCAACTGTTTGACGTGTTCGGTTACCACCCTCAAGTAAGCCCCCCCGAAAAGGGTGAGGGTAGCCACAAGGATCAGCAGCATCGATATGGCATCTCGCCGCGGCGCGCTACAGAGATCGGACACGACATTCACCAGCCCCGACACCACGAGCCACACGCCGAGCACTCCGACAAAGACCACGCCCGCCCAGCGCGCCCGTTGGGGCAGACGTGACCAGTTCAGTCTGAGCGCGACGGCGAGGGCAATTACGACTACCACCAGAACCCAGAAGCGGAACGTGGACGACAGCAGCCATTGCCAATCCACAGGAATCACTCCTTCCTCAGTACAAGGGCCTCGAAGCGTCCGGCGGGAAAGCCCATGTTACTCAGTATGAAGGTCACCACACCATCCTGCGCAGCCGGTTTTGTGCCGCACTTCGCCCCGTCCGCCGAGGGGAGTGTATTTATGAAATATCATTCAGGCGTGCGCCTGGCGTACGTCACCCCTTGCGCCGACTGGTGAAGGCGGAGCCGCTTCGCACGGGTGACTCGAGCTGGAGGATATCCCATGGATGGTGAAGGTTCACAGACCGGATCCGCGCATCCTCGCCAAGGGAATGGTAGGCACCTGTATGCCTCAATGAGCGGTCCGCCAGACCTGAGGGCAGGTCCCTCAGCCGCGAAGAGCATTCGGAGTGCTGCAATAGGGGGCGCCGCTCCACCGGCCCAAGTCGCCGCACGTCAGGAGGGCAGGCGGGCAGTTCTGCTTGCTCTGATCGCCGGGTACGTCGATGCGTACGCATTTGTAAAGTACCGACTCTATGTCTCGTTCATGAGCGGCAACACCACGCAGACAGGCTCTCAGGCGGGACAGGCGAGGTTCGCGGAAGCAGGCCAGAGTCTGTTCCCGATCCCGTGCTTCGTGACTGGAGTCTTCGTCGGAACCGTACTTGCGCACTCCAACCTCCGTCATCCGTTGCGCGTAATCATGGCGGTCGTCGCGGCCATGCTGGCCCTGGGCATCGCCGCTGGTCTCCTCCCATCGCTTCCCGGCTGGGTTACCGTCATGTTCCTCAGCTTGGCTATGGGCACGATGAGTACCACGATTACCCGCGTGGGCGACCAGGCGGTGAGTGTCAGCTACGTGACGGGGAGCCTAACCAATATGATGCAGCACTTGGCGCTGGCGGTTAAGAATGTGCCCTTGCCCCGCCCGCAGGGATCTTGGGACACGCATAATTGGCGGGCGAGGTTTCTGGCGAGCGTCTGGACCGCATTCTTCACGGGAGCGCTGCTGGCCGGAGTAGCGCTTCCTCGTTTTGGCGCATGGACTCTGGTGTTACCTATCTTTGCGCTCTTCGCCATGATGGTGGTCACCCGCAGCCCGAACCCGAGCGGCTAGGAGGAGTTGGGCTCCTCGCAGCAACCTGTGGCCTCCGTTTCACGGCGGCGTCGCGGACGAGCGCGAGTTAAACGGTGTGCACGAGCGTCTCGTATGTGTTGTCGAGCATCCACATCGAGGCCCAGTCAGTGATGGCGTGCGGGTCGAGGTTTACGGGTTCCCAATACACGCCGTAGAGCAGTGTGTCGGGGTTAGACACTCCGGGGCTGCGCCTTGACCGCTCCGGCCCCGGCCGCGAGGACCACTACTGCGAGCAAAGCTCCAAGCCGCGTTGGCAGTCTTGTCATGGAGATCCTTCTCAGCTGTTGAATTTTCCACGAATTGCGCCGGACTTCGGCGGCTTGGCACGGGACTCCTCTCCCAGCGGCGGGCGGTGGAGCCTTCCACGTCGTGACGCGCGTCTGCAGAGGCCTCACGGGCCCCGATTGGCTCCTGGAGGAACTGATCCTCGCTGGTCCGAAAGCGCCCCTCATCCCATTTATTAGGAGACATTAGCATGCGCCTGTTCATAAGCCGCGAAGAGCACCTCCGTCGCCTTGACGCCGTGCGCCATGAGCTCGACCGGCGTGGGCTCGTGGGCCTTGCCCTCTTCAGCCCCATGCAGGTTTTCTACCTGACCGGATTTAGCTTCATCGCCACGGAGCGACCCGCAGCTCTCGTGGTCACAGCCAATAGCACCACGCTGTTTGTCCCCCGGCTGGAAGAAGAGCATGCGACCGCACACGCGGTAGTGGACCGGGTCGCCTCCTACCCGGAGTATCCAGGCGACGTCCACCCGATGCGCCGCCTGGCGAGCTTGCTTACCGAGCTGGGCGTCCGGCGGGGTCCCCTAGGGGCTGATGGGGAAGGGTACCCCGGCGTGATGGGTTACCTCGGGCCGCGGATGAGGGAGGTGCTTCCCGAGGTCTCCGTGCAGGTCGTGCGCGACCTCGTTGAGGACATGATGAAGATCAAGTCAGAGGAGGAGGTGGCCCTGATCCGGGAGAGTGTCCGTTGGGGGAACTTGGCGCACGCCTACCTCCAGGAGTACACCCGGCCAGGCGCCGTGGAGAGCGAAGTCGGTCTGCGCGCGTCCGCGGATGCCTCGGCGGCGATGATCCGGGCGTTGGGGCCAGAGTACCGGCCGCTGTCGTGGCTGTTCCCCGGCGCCCACGCCGGTTTCCGCGGGCAGGTCGGAAGACAGTCTGCCATCCCGCACGCCATGACGACGAACGCCCGCATTCAGACCGGCGACGTGCTTGTTACCGGAGCGGCGGCATCGGTGGGAGGGTATATCAGCGAGCTCGAAAGGACGATGGTCGTGGGCCAGCCCTCCGCTGAGCAGCAGCGTTTCTTTTCCCTGATGTTGGGTGCCCAGGAGACGGCGTTCGAGGCGATCCGCCCAGGGCGGCCGTGTGCCGAAGTGGACCGAGCAGTGCGGGCCTACTTCGAGCGCCACGATTTGATGGCGTATTGGCGCCACCACGTGGGCCATGCGCTGGGCACCGGGATCCACGAAGCACCGTTCTTTGATATCGGCGACTCTACCGAGATCCGCCCAGGCATGGTGTTCAGCGTAGAGCCGGGTATCTACGTGCCGGGCCTCGCGGGCTTCCGTCACTCCGACACCATCCTGATCACGGAAGATAGCAGCGAGGTCCTTACCTCCTACCCGCGCGATTTGGTCTCTCTCACCATCGTGTAACGCCGACCCGCACTTCCGTGACGAACGTGAGGCGAACGAGCGCGTGCGCGTCACTGCAACCGCCCTCAGGGCCCCAACACCCGCGCCCGTTTTTCACTGCGTTCCTTGTGGCTGTCTACGGCTGGGCGCACCGGAGGGTGGCATATTCGTGTGGACCGCCACGGCCGATTCGATCCTCGACAAAATCGAGCGACTTTGTAATGCTGTCGTTGGGACATCACACTGGGCTACTCTTGCAGGTGTTTGGCCAGCTGACGAACGGCGCTGCCTCGCGCGACTCGTGACCTCGGACGAACCCATGGCCTTCTCGGGTCCTATCGCCGGTTGTTTCGCCTGGGCCCAGGGGTGGGGTATGGCGACAGGGGAGGGTCATGAGGTTTAAAAGGAGGTATGGCATTCTGCAGGAACCTGTTTGGAGGGGGTGACTGGTTCTACCGAGGGTAAATTCCCGTCTGCCGACACACGTCGTGGCTCTAAGGTCGCCGCGAGGTGAAAGGGGTCACCACCACGAAGCCGCAATGCATGCCGTCGGATCGGTGTGCGCGGGAATTAGTTCGGTGTGAAACTGTGTGCAAAAGGGTAAGAACAGTTGACGGGATTGGGGTGCGGGGGCTATGAGTCGAGAAGCACTCATCGGTGAACTGTGCAGTATCGTGGGCCCTCAGTACGTCCTCGTCGAAAAAGAGGATGTCATCGTCTATGAGCAGGATGGTTCGATCCTGCAGGTGCTGCCCGAGATCGTGGTGCTCCCCGCAGACGTGGGGGAAGTCTCCGAGGTCGTGAAGAGTGCGGGGCGCGCGGGGGTGCCCATCGTGCCCCGCGGATCTGGGACAGGCCTGGCGGGCGGCGCGGTCCCGGCGGAGGGAGGGATCGTCCTCTCCCTCGCGCGCATGAACCGGATCCTGGAGGTCGACCTGCAAAACCGTGTGGCCGTCTTGGACCCTGGCGTGATTAACGCGGAAGTGACAAAAGCGGTGGCGAAGGACGGCTATTTCTACGCACCGGATCCTTCCAGCCAGACCGCGTGCTCGATTGGCGGCAACGTCGCGAACAACTCGGGTGGGCCGCACACGCTGGCCTACGGTGTGACGGTCAACCACATCCTGGGCCTGGAAGTCGTCCTGGATGACGGAGAAATTCTGTGGCTCGGCGGCCGAGTGCCCGACACGTCAGGCTACGACCTCACCGGGATCTTTGTCGGCTCCGAAGGGACGATGGGGATTGTCACGAAGGCAGCCGTCCGATTAATGCGGACGCGCGAAACGGTGCGCACGCTCCTGGCGATTTTTGACCGCATGGAGGCCGCCACGGAGACAGTCGTTGAAATCACCGCTGCCGGGGTCATCCCCGCAGCCCTGGAGATGATGGATCAAGTCACTATTGAAGCTGTGGAAACCGGCGCACCGGTGGGGTACCCGCGCGACGCCGCCGCGGTCCTGTTGGTTGAGGTAGAAGGTCTCAAAGAATATACTGACCGGGCGGTCACGCTTCTCCAAAATATCTGCGTTCGCAGCGGCGCCCGTGACGTGCGGGTCGCGCAAGATGAAGCGGAGCGGCAGCGGCTGTGGAAGGGGCGCAAGGGGGCCTTCGGCGCATTGGGCACCCTCGCGCCGAACTACTACGTGCAGGATGGCGTCGTGCCGCGCAGTCGGCTCCCAGAGATCATGCGTCGGATCGGAGAGGTGAGTCAGCAATATGGCCTCCGCATTGCTAACGTCTTCCACGCCGGCGACGGCAACCTGCACCCCAACATCCTGTTCGACCGCCGCAAGCCAGGGGAGCTCGACCGCGTCCTTGCCGCCGGGGAGGCGATCTTACGGGCCTGCATAGAAGCCGGCGGCAGCATCACCGGGGAGCACGGGATCGGGTTAGAGAAGAAGGAGTATATGGTGTTGCTGTTCACCGCAGAAGATCTCGACGCCATGGCCCGGGTGCGACGGGCATTCGATCCGGAGACCCGTTTCAATCCCGCGAAGATGTTTCCGACCCCGATCACCTGCGGCGAGATCCGCCGGGAGCCGGCAAAGATCCCCGCGGGGCTGTGGATTTAGGTGAGGTCATCCACACATGGCCCAGGTCGCGGCAGGGGTGCAGGCTGAAGCCACGCATCGCGGAGCGGTATTAAACGTCCCCGAGCTCGATCAGTGTGTGCACTGCGGGCTGTGCCTCAACCACTGCCCGACGTATCGGATCACCCATCTGGAACCGGAATCGCCTCGCGGCCGCATCCACCTGGTGCGGGCAGCGGCGGAAGGCCGGATCGAACCCACCGAGCGGTTTGGCGACCATATTTACCTCTGTCTGATGTGCCGCGCCTGCGAGACGGCTTGCCCGTCGGGTGTGCAATTTGGCCGCATTGCGGAAGCCGCGCGCGAAGTGCTTGGTCCACCGGGGTCGCCGCTGGCGCGCGCCGCTGCCACGTTTGCGTTTACGCGGGTCCTCCCATCGCCTGGTCGAGTGCGGTTTGTGGCCAAGGTGATGCGTTTTTATCAGCGGAGCGGAATCCAACACGTGCTCCGCCGGCTACTGCCACCGCGCTTCCGGGAGATGGACTCGATGCTTCCGCCGGTGCCTAACCGGTTCTTTGTGCCGACCGCGACCGTGTTGCCCGCGCTCGGGGAGCGGCGGGCGCGCGTGGCGGTGTTGAGCGGCTGCGTGATGAGTGTGCTGTTCAGCGACGTCAGCGAGGCCACCGTGCGGGTGTTGCGCCGCAACGGATGCGAGGTGGTGCTGCCACCGACTCAGGTATGCTGTGGTGCACTCAATGTGCACAATGGGGAAACCGCCATGGCGAAGGTCATGGCGCGACGGAACATCGACGCCTTCCTGGCTGCGAACGTGGACGCCGTGATTGTCAATGCCGCCGGATGCGGTGCGGTGATGAAGGAGTATGACCACCTGCTCCGCGACGACCCCGTCTATGCCGGCAAAGCCCAGCGGTTTTGCCGGATGGTGAAGGACGCGAGCGAGTTCTTGGCGGAACTCGGCTTGACTGGACCCCTGGGGCGGCTGGACATGGTCGTTACCTACCAGGATCCTTGCCACCTCGCGCACGGTCAGCGGGTCCGCACCCAACCGCGCGCGCTTCTCGGCGCGATTCCGGGTCTGCGGCTGGTGGAGATGACTGGCGCTGACCGGTGCTGCGGCAGCGCGGGCATCTACAATCTCACCCATCCAGCAATGTCCCAGGAAGTGTTGGCGGAAAAAATGGGATCGATTGCCCAGACTGGTGCCGAGGCAGTGATCGCCCCCAACCCCGGGTGTATGCTGCAGCTCCGATATGGTGGACAGCGGTACGGACCGCCGGTGCTTGTCTTCCACCTGATGGACCTGCTGGATCGAGCGTACGCGACGGCGGAGGGCAGCCCGACGCCATGACCGCCATCGGAATGCTGGCCAACCGGCTCGAGGCCGCACTCGGGGCAGACGTGGTGATCGGCGACGCGAGGACCCTCAGCGCCTATGCCGTCGATGGCAAGACCCCGCACCTGCGGTGTCTTCCTCATTCCGCAGAACAAGTGGCCACCGTGTTGGGCCTCTGCGCGGAGGCTGGGGCCGCGGCGATCCCCTGGGGTGGTGGAACCGCCATGAGGTTGGGGAATATCCCGCGCCAGGCGGATGTGGTGGTGGACCTCGCCCGGCTGGACCGATTAGTCGAACATGACGATGCCAACCTGACAGCGACCGCGCAAGCCGGGATGAAAGTGGCGGTCCTTCAGGACCTCCTGGGGCGGCGCAACCAGTTTCTAGCGATCGATCCGCCCTCTCCGAGCCGGGCGACCATCGGCGGGACCGTGGCCGCCAACACGAACGGACCACGGCGCATGCTGTACGGTGGCGTGCGCGACCTCGTGATCGGCATGAAGATGGTGCTCGCGACCGGAGAGCAGGTGAAAGCAGGCGGCAAAGTCGTCAAAAACGTTGCCGGGTACGACATGTGTAAGCTTTTCGTAGGCTCACTGGGCACGCTAGGCATCATCACCGAGGTAACCTGGAAGATGGCCCCCCTCCCAGAAACGGCGGCAACGATCCTCGCGGTGGGCCCGCTTGCGCAGACGCTGCAGCTGGCCGGCGAGGTGTTTGCATCCCCGCTCCTGCCGGCAGAGATGGCCCTGCTCAGTTCTAGCGTCGCGGAGGCCTTCGGGCGGCAGGGAGGGCACCCGGCCCTCGCGGTCTGGGCGGAGGGGTTTGAGGAAGCCGTGGCCCGACACCTCCGTGACGTGCGCACGATGGCGGAACGACATGGGCTGTCCACGGAGGTTCTCCGCGAGGAAGCGCATCAGCAGGGCTGGGCAAGCGTTCGTGACTTTGGTGCAGATCCCTCGCGGGTTGTTTACCGGGTCACCGTTCCACTGGCATCAGTTCCGGCGGTGGTGACGGCGGTCGATCAATGGACCACGAGCGATCGTGTGGCGCGTTTTCTCGCGCACGCGGGGACCGGGACGGTGTGGGTGTCGCTGGACGCCGACCCCTCGAGCCGGCATTGGTTCCCGAGGCTGATCGGTCTTGCCCACGAGCACGGCGGCCATGCGACGATGATGGCGGCGCCGCCCGCCGTCAAAGAAGGCATCGATGTCTGGGGACCGCCCCCTCCCAGCTTTGCGATCATGCGGGAGATCAAGCAGCAGTTCGATCCTCACGGCCTGCTCAATCCCGGGCGCTTTGTCGGAGGTCTGTAGCGCCGTCCCAGGGGTGGGGTGGCGCGTGAGCCCGCAAGGTTGGCGGATCAGCCGGGCAGTCGGCAGGCGTGTGAGGTTTTTGCTCCAGGCAAATGTGCTAACGCCGTTCAGCGTGCTGCCACAAGTAGCCGGGGACAGGCGGAGATGTGTGATCCACGCAGGCTGCGGAACCTACCGTTCGTCCAGTGGGATGTAGGTCAAATCGGTACGGCCAGTGTACTCCGACTCCGGACGGATGAGCCGATTGTCGGATTGTTGCTCGATCACGTGCGCAGTCCAGCCTGCCATGCGGCTACACGCGAACAGGGGGGTCATGAGATCGGTGGAAATGCCCAGGTTATGGAGGAGAGACGCCGAGTAGAAGTCCACGTTGGGGTAGATCTCCTTCGTGCCTCGCAGTTGCGCGACGAGCGCGTCCACGCCTTCAGATATCTCAAACCAGATGAGGCCGTCGGTCTTCTCCGCTAGCTGGTGGGAGAGGCGCCGCAGGATTCTCGCCCGCGGATCCTCGACTTTGTACACGCGGTGACCGAACCCCGGGACCTTTCTTTTCTGCTCGAACAGTCCGTTGACATATGGCGCGACTCTGTCCACCGAGCCGATGCGCAGGAGCATCTCCATCGTGGACTGGGCAGCCCCGCCATGCAGCGGGCCCTTTAGGGCTCCAATCGCGCCGCTGATCGCTGAGTACATGTCCGAGAGCGTGCTGGCGATGACCCGGGCGGTGAAAGTTGACGCGTTATACCCGTGCTCGGCGAGCAGAATGTAGTACGTGTCCGACGCCTTCTCATGCAGCGGGGCAGGTGCTTTCCCGGTGAGCATATAGAGGAAGTTTGCCGCGTGGGTGAGGTCCGGCCGCGGAGCAATCGGCTCCTTCCCTTGCCGGACGCGGTGGAAGGCGGCCACGATGGTGCTGGTCACCACGGTCAGGAGTTTGGCCCGCTTCAGATTCGCGGCGGGGGACTCGTCGTCAGGGTTCTCGTCGAACCCCCGCAGGGGGGAGATGACCGTCCGGAGAGCCTCCAGCGGGTGAGCGCCTGGGGGTAGGTCGCGCAGCAGCCTGAGTAGAGGGGAGGGAAGTGCCCGCATGGCCTGAAATTCGTGGACCAGGTCGGCAAGCTGCGATCGGTTCGGCAGCCGCCCATACCAGAGCAGGTAGCAGACCTCTTCGTACGTCGACTTGGCGGCGAGGTCATTGATGTCGTATCCGCTGTAGATGAGCCGACCGCCGCGGCCTTCGATGAGGCTCAGCGCGGTCGTGCCGGCAACAATCCCCTCTAGGCCCTTCGCCACCTGAGGCATCCTGACCACCGTGTCCTGCCCGGCAATGCCCAAATACAGTTTTCACGCCATCGAAACCACTATACCACGGTCGAGCGTGGGAGAAGCGCCTGGCTCCTCCACGAAGAACCGACCGGACACGCGCGAGAAGAGAGTGGTCGCCATGCCCGCCGGTGACGAGAGGAATGGGAGCGGGCAGACTTGAAAGAGCTATTCGATGTGGCAGCACATTGCCGTTTCAGGCTGAGATCATGCAGGGGAAATTGCAGGGGTATTCTCGAGGACCAGTTCATGATCTGTGAGCTGCTGGCTATGGAGACCGCCCCCGCATCAATGCATGATGGCGATGCCGAGGATCTGCAGTTCAATCGTGTCCGCACCTCACTACGTCCATCTGCTGGCCCCATGGATCACGAATGAGACCAGGAACAGGCATAGCGTGATCTTTGAGATGCCAACCAAGAGTCGTGAGTGGCTGTGCCAGCACATTGTGGAAGATGCTCCGGATGCGATCATCTTTGCGGATCGCGAGGGGCGGATTCAGTTGTGGAATTCGGGAGCCGAAGCAATTTTCGGTTATCGAGCAGAGGAGGTGTTGGGGCACACCTTAGATCTGATCATCCCGGAGAATCTGCGGGCACGGCATTGGGAGGGATACCGTGAGGCGATGAAAACCGGCGTCACGCGGTACGGTCGGGAGTTGCTCGCGGTGCCTGCAATTCGCAAAGATGGTACACGGATATCTCTGGAATTCAGCATTCTGCTCGTTCGCGACGACGGGGGAGCTTTGCTGGGCCCGGTGGCTATCATCCGCGATGTGACAGCGCGTTGGCAGCGAGAGAAAGCGATCAAACAGCAACTGGCGGCCTTAGAGGCTAGGGGTACACGAGTCGAGCCCCCTCCTGACCGGAAGTGAGGGTGAGTCGGCCCTATTGGGGCTGAGGGCGGCAAAGAACCTGTTGCCATCTCCGATTTAATCCGTCCCGGCTCTGGTGGGCAACGAGTCCTGCTCACGATTCGCCATCGGCCCTCCGGCATCGTGGAACGGGACGCTGGGGCGTCTGCAATGCTCGCAACTGATCGGTTTGTTCTTCCAGGCGTTCGCCCAGGAGTGGGTTAGGCCCCCATGATCTTGAGGCTGCCTTGGAGGTACGATGCGACTGCCTCACGCGGTTGCGTCTCTGCTTCTGCAAACTCGACTCGCCGCGGCACCGTTTCGGTGCCAAGGTCCCGGGGGGAGAGTGGGTATTGTGCGCACACCCTTAACACCTCGCCCAGCAGCCTTCACAGAGCGGGAGGGTGCCGTGCAGCAAACCTCGATCGACGAGGATTCTCCCCCGCCGCACTCGTGGCCTAGCCCCCAAATCCACCGCCCATACCGCGGGCTTGGCCCAGCAGGATTTCCCACGTCCCCAGCGAAGGCGGTGGGACAGGACGTATCCTTAAGTCAGACGCACAACTATCGGACACATTTGTCCTGCCAGCCAGCCCGGAGACATGGCGCTGTGCTGGCCCGGGAGTCTGATGTTTGTCCCAAACGGCAGGGTCTGGGCATGACCCAGACCGAAGGTGTTGACGCCGGCGGAAAAGGATCGAATGATCCGCGCTGAGTGGGGCCACCAGGAATTCGCTCATTACTCCCCGCCGCCCGTGCGCCCGCGACGTCATTCAGACGTAATCCGGGTGTACGTTCAGGACACCAGGGCCATCCTCCACGCGTTGGCTCGTTGCGGTGGCGTCAGGAGTGGTGAACCATGTGGAGCCTGGTTTGCACTGCCCCCGATGTCCAAAGAGGCGAATGCGACACTCAACATAAGCCAGAGCGCAACCTAGGGCTTCGAGCGCATCGAACCTGAGTGCGTGAGGTAAGGGAATTCGCGAGATCAAACCTGCCCTGTTGCTGAGCGGGGGGAGGCGGTGAAAGCAAGGGCTGGGTGGCAAGAACGCGAGGACCAAAGTCAGACGGGAGGTGAGCAAATGCAAGCTGCCTATCGACAGTGGCTCTCGAAGGGATTATCTCGCCGGTGGCTGATTGTTGTGGGCGGAATTCTCATCAACTTGGCGCTCGGCGTCCTCTACGCGTGGAGTGTGTTTCGCTCGCCCCTGGTCGCAGAATTCAAGTGGGGTCCACTCACAGCCACCTGGCCGTTTATCCTGGCTACCGTCGTCTTCGCGATCCTCATGATCCCTGCCGGGCGGTGGAATGACCGATTCGGCCCAATGCCTGTCGGCGTGGCAGGAGGGATCCTGATGGGCATCGCGTTCATGCTCTCGAGCTACGCTCCGAGGGGCGCGGCCAACACCGGGGCCGCCTGGACTTGGCTCATGCTGACGTATGGCGTGCTGGCGGGGGCCGCGATGGGTCTCGGCTACGCGGTGCCGGTGGCGAGCGGCGTGAAGTGGTTCCCTGACAAGCGCGGCCTGGTGGTCGGTCTATGCGTGATGGGGTTCGGTGGCTCATCGCTGATTTTCGCCCCCCTCGCCAATACGATGATTGCCGCGAGCAATGTTTGGGCCACGTTCTTCCAACTCGGCATCGTGTTCTTGATTATGGTCGTCGTGGGGTCACTGCTGCTCACAACGCCCCCGACGGGCTGGCGACCAGCCGGCTGGACACCGAAGCCTCTCCCCGTGGCGACCGTTGAAGCGAAGGGATCCGTGGGGCGAGGGGCGGAGAAGCGCGACTTCACGCCTCAAGAGCTCTTGCGTATCCCACAGACGTACTGGTTGATCGTGATGTACGCTTTCGCGGCCGCCGCCGGCTTGATGACCATCAGCTTCGCGAAGAACTTCCTCGACTCGTTCAAGTTCAACGACTTCGCTGCCGCGCAGGGACTTGGCTGGATCAATAGCATCCCGGTCGTCGGCTACAACATTTTCACGGGCAAGCTAGTTGAGCTGTCGGCTGCGCTCGTAGGATGGTTGGCATTGTGGAACGCGCTGGGCCGGATGCTCGTCGGTTGGTTGTCCGACCGCATCGGTCGGCGCAACACGCTAGTTCTCGATCACGTGACGATCGCCGTGATCATGCTCCTGACGCCTGCAGTGACCGGCAGCGCCTGGTTGATGCTCCTGATGTACCTGTTGATCGGAGTGACCTATGGGGGCAACCTGTCGTTGTTCCCCGCGACCAATGCCGACTGGTTCGGCACCAAGCACGTGGGGGTGAACTACGGGATTATCTTCCTGGGGTGGGGATTGGCCGGTGCCATTGGCCCGTTGATCGGCAACTTCGGCGTGCAAGCGCTAGGAGGCTACCGAACGGGGTTTATCGCGGCCGCCGTGCTCGGCGTGATCGCGGCAGCGATGTCCTACTCGATTCGGCGCCCGGTCCTCCGGGAAGAGTTGCAAGCGGCCCGCGTGCCCGCATCATAGCGTCGGCCGCTTTGCCGCAAGAGAGGGTGAATCACGAGCGACAACAGGAGCGGGGATGTCCCCCGCGTGGAGGCTACACGATCGACGACTGTCATGACGGCCAGTCGCAGCCAGGAGGATTCCCCGTCAGGCTGGCGAAGGTAGCCAAAGTTCCGGAAGCCTGGTGGGTTTTCCAAGCGAGCCGTCGCATCTGCAACACCGAACAAAGTATTTGGTATGCAGCTGCGATTGCGCACCGCGTTTGGTGTGTGATCTTGTGATCTGTAGGAAATGAGTGCGACGGGGCGACCAAGGGTCGTTATGGGAGTGCGGGAAAATAGGGTCCAGGTTCTCACCGGCGTGCTTGCGACACCAGTACCACCAGGGTCTGCAATCGCTCCACCGGGAACTTGCGCCAGCCGTCCTCCTGCGGCGCGGTCCATGCCATGACTTCCACCACGCGACCCCGTTCCCATCCATTAAAACCATCTCTTCGCATTTCGGGCAAGCCATGAACAGGTTTCCGCACGGTACCCTCTTCTGGAGGTGCGAGCAATGAATGGTCCATTCCGAGCT
>WNFH01001744.1_pt1 | contig 14895 bp, 9 predicted proteins | sample 5400411 | NCBI WGS metagenome assembly WNFH01 (sample SAMN13153347, study PRJNA577476) | soil metagenome | isolation source: 200 cm saprolite under Douglas fir tree site 2 hole 3 | place: USA:California | collected 2015-04-18
GGACGAGGCGGGGAAGGCCTACATGATCCTCTTCCAGCTCGACGAGAAGGATCTCCGCCGCGTGCTCGCGCACCCGGCAATCATGATCGGCTCCGACGGCTCGTCGCTCGCGCCCTACGGCGCGCTCGCAGCGGGCAAGCCGCACCCGCGGAGCTACGGCACGTTCCCGCGCGTCCTCGGCGAGTACGCCCGCGAGCAGCGCGTTCTCGGGCTGGCCGAGGCGATTCACAAGATGACGGGGCTCCCCGCGCGGCGCCTGGGCCTCCGCGACCGCGGCGTGGTCCGGGCCGGCGCCAAGGCCGACCTCGTCGTCTTCGATCCCAAGCGCGTCGCCGACCAGGCGACCTACGAGGAGCCCCACCGCTATCCCGTCGGGATCGAGCACGTCCTCGTCAACGGCCGGCTCGTCATCAAGGACGGCGAGCACACCGGGAGCCTTCCCGGGAAGCTCCTCACGCCGCCATGACGCCACGCGCGCCTCTCTCGGGCCACCTCCGGGGGATGCCGGCCTCGCGGCCCCCGCTACAATGACGCCACGCGCGCCTTTCTCGGGCCACCTCCGGGGGATGCCGGCCTCGCGGCCCCCGCTACAATGAACCCACGGGTGTTTCCCGATCTCCTCACGCCGCTCGCGACCGCGGCCTCCGTGGAGGAGGGGCTGGCGCGGGCGCTCCCGCACCTCGTGCGCGCGACGGGTGCCGACGCGGGCGCGCTCGCCTTCACGCCCGAGCGTGGCGAGCCCGTCGTCGTCGCCGCGGGGACCCGGCGGCTCCCGCCGGCGCTCCACGAGTGGCTCGTCGCCGCCGCCACACGCCCCGTTCGTGGTGTGAGACTCGCGCGCGTCTCGCCGCCTGGGGGCCGCGCCGCCTTGCTGCTGTCGGCGCCGGTCGGCTCGCCGCGGCGGCCGTCGGGCGCGCTCCTCCTGCTCGGCCGGCCCGGGCGGCTCACGCGCGCGGCCCTGCCCGCGGACTTCCGGCGCGAGCTCGCCGCCACGATCGAGCGCGTCTGGCACCTCCACCGGCGGGCGCTCCGCACGTCCGTCCTCGACGCGATGACGCGGCTGCTCGTCTCGGGCGACTCGCTCGACGACGTGTTCCGCGCCTTCACCGAGGGCGTGGCGCGGCTCATCCCCTTCGACTCGATCGCCGTCGCGCTCCTCGACGCCGAGCGCGGCGAGTTCGAGATCGTGGACGTCGCCGCCCGCGGCCTGCCGCTCGCGGGCAAGCGCGACGCGCGGATGGGGCTCGCGGGGACCCTCGTCGCCGAGGTCGTGCGGGCGGGCGGCCCGGTGCGGGTGGACGACGCCGAGCGCGACCCGCTGCCCGAGGCGAGCCGTCGCGTGCTCGCGGGCGGCGGCTACCGCGCCGCGCTGCTCGTCCCGCTGGCGGCGGGCGGGGGCGTCTTCGGCGCGGTGACGCTGGCGGCGGCGCGACCCGGCGCGTTCGACGCCGCGGACGCCGAGGTGCTGGCCGAGCTGGCGCGCCCGCTCGCCTCGGCGATCGAGCAGCGGCGGCTCAACGAGGAGGGGCGGCGGCGGACCGACGAGCTGGCGGCGCTCTACGCGACGAGCCGGCTCATCACCTCGCGCCTCGACGTCGCGTCGGTGCTCGACCGGATCAGTCGGTCGGTCACGGCGCTCATCGGCAGCACGGGCTGCGGGATCGGCCTGCTGAACCGCGAGCGCACGCACCTCACCCACGTCGCCGCCCACGGCTTCCAGAGCGAGGAGTGGCGCGCGCTCTCCATGCCGGTCGGCGAGGGGATCATGGGGCGTGCCGCCGAGAGCGGCGCGACGATCCGTGTGGACGACGTCCGCGCCGACCCGCGCTCGGCCCGGCGCGACGTGGACGAGCGCGAGGGCATCCGCTCGATGCTCTGCGTGCCGCTCAAGGTCGGCGGCGGCGTCATCGGCGTGATCTCGGCCTTCTCGACGCGCCCGGGGACCTTCACGGCCCACGACCAGCGCGTCCTCGAGGCCTTCGGCGAGCAGGCGGGCATCGCGATCCACAACGCGCAGCTCTTCGAGGAGAGCGTGCACCGCGCGCGCGAGACGCGGGCCCTCCTCGAGGCCGGGCGGGCCGTCGGCGCGAGCCTCGACGTGGACCGGACGATCCGGGTCATCCTCGACGCCGCGCGCGGCGTGCTCGGCGCCGACTCCTGCGGGCTCTCGACGCTCGACCCGATGACGAACGAGCTCGCCACGGCGGCCAGTCTCGACCTGCCCCCGGAGATGGTGAGGGACATCCGCGTGAAGGTGGGCGAGGGGATCAGCGGCCGCGCCGTGAGCGAGCGCCGGGCGATCCAGAGCCGCGACCTCTTCGACGACCCGCGCGCCCGCTTTCCCCAGCTCGCCCGCGCGACCGGCTTCCGCTCGATGCTCGCGGCGCCGCTCCGCGTGGGCGACGTCGCGATCGGGGCGATCAGCGTCTTCCGGCGCGACGTCCACGAGTTCTCGGCCGCCGAGGAGGAGCTGCTCCTGGCGCTCGCGGACCAGGCGGCGATCGCGCTCGAGCACGCCCGGCTCTATGCCGAGCTCGAGACGCGGGTCGCCGAGCGGACGCGCGAGCTCGACGCGCAGAAGCGGTTCGTCGAGGTCGTGCTCGAGACCCTGCCGCTCGGCGTGTTCGTGCTGGACGCCGGGCTCCGCGTCGTCCGCGCGAACCGCGAGGGCGCCCAGGCGCTCGGCGCGGCGCCGGACGTCCGCGCGCCCTTCGCGCCGCTCCTCGGCCCCGGCCACGCGCCGGCCGTGGAGGCGTTCCTCCGCCAGGCGTTCGAGACGCGGCGGGGCGCCGTGATGGAGCAGGAGACCACGCGCGCGGGCGACACGCGGACCTTCCGGCTCACGACGGCGCCCTTCGAGTCGGCCGACGAGGAGGTCCACCACGCCGTGGTGCTCGTCGAGGACGTCACGCGGGCCAAGCGGCTCGAGCGCCAGATGCTCCTGACCGAGCGGCTCACGACGGCGGGCCGGCTCGCGGCCGGCGTCGCGCACGAGCTCAACAACCCGCTCGCGACGATCGCGGGCTGCGCCGAGTCGCTCCAGAGCCGCCTCGCCGAGGGCGGGCTCGCCCGGACCGCCGAGCTCGCCGATTTCCCGCACTACCTGCGCCTGATCGAGGAGGAGGCGTTCCGCTGCAAGGAGATCACGGGGAGCCTGCTGCAGTTCGTCCGCGACCCGGGCAGCCGCCGCGCGCCGACGGACCTCAACGCGCTCGTCCAGAAGACGCTCGAGCTCCTGTCGCACCAGCCGCGCTTCGCCGAGGCCCGCGTCCTGACCGAGCTCGATCCCGCCCTCCCGCTGGTCGCGGTCAACGAGGGCCAGCTGCGCCAGGTCTTCACCGGCCTCGCGGCGAACGCGCTCGAGGCGATGGAGGGGCGCGGCGCGCTGACGCTGCGCTCGCGGGTCCATCGAGGCGAGGTCGAGGTGGAGTTCGACGACGAAGGGCCGGGCATCCCCGACGAGATCCTGCCGCGCATCTTCGATCCGTTCTTCACGACCAAGCCGCCGGGGCAGGGCACCGGGCTCGGCCTCGCGATCGCACAGGGGATCGTCGCCGACCACGGGGGCCGGCTCGAGGTCACCTCGCGGCCCGGCAAGGGCAGCGTCTTCCGGGTGGTGCTGCCGCTGTGAGCCGGAAGATCCGCGTGCTGGTGGCCGACGACGAGCAGAACCTGCGCGAGCTCATGGTCCGCGAGCTCGGGCGCAAGGGCCACGAGGTCGAGAGCGTCGCCGACGGCGCGGCCGCGCTGGCGCGGCTGCAGGTCGCCCCTTACGACGTCCTGGTCCTCGACATGAAGATGCCGAAGAAGGCGGGCATCGACGTCCTGCGCGAGCTCCAGCCGCTCCCCGACCCGCCGCAGGTGATCGTGATGACCGGCTTTCAGGAGGTGTCCACCGCCGTCGAGGCGATGAAGCTCGGCGCGTACGACTACCTCACGAAGCCGACGAAGATCGAGGAGCTCGACATCGTCATCCGCAAGGCGGCGGAGAAGGCGCAGCTCCTCCGCGACAACGAGGCGCTGCGCGCGCACGCGCCGGGCGGGGAGCCCGCCGGCGGCATCCTGACGCGGAGCCTCGCGATGCAGGAGGCGCTGCGGATCGTCGAGCGCGTGGCGCCGACGGACTCGGCGGTGCTCATCCTCGGCGAGAGCGGTACCGGCAAGGAGCTCGTCGCCCACGCGATCCACGACCGCTCCCAGCGGGCGGCCCGCCCATTCGTCCCGATCCACTGCGGGGCGCTCCCGCGCGAGGTGTTCGAGTCAGAGCTGTTCGGCCACGAGAAGGGCGCGTTCACGGGCGCGATCGGCACGAAGCCGGGGCTCGTCGAGCTGGCCGACGGTGGCACGCTCTTCCTCGACGAGATCGGCGAGATGGAGCCGGACAGCCAGGTGAAGCTCCTGCGCGCGCTCGAGACCGGGACCTTCTTCCGCGTCGGGGGCACGCGCCCCCGCCGCGTGGACGTGCGGCTCGTCGCGGCGACCAACCGCGACCTCGCGGAGGCGATGCGCGCGGGCGCGTTCCGCCAGGACCTCTACTTCCGGATCAACACGATCTCGGTCACGCTCCCGCCGCTCCGCGAGCGGCGGGAGGACGTCCCGCTGCTCGCCGGCCACTTCGTGGGCGCCAACGCGACCTACGGCGCCAAGCGTCTCTCGCCGCGCGCCCTCGCGGCGCTCGAGGCGTACGACTGGCCGGGCAACGTGCGCGAGCTGCTCCACGCGATCGAGCGCGCGATGATCCTGTCCAAGGACGAGGAGATCCAGCCCGAGGATCTCCCGCCGGAAGTCCGCGGGGCGCCGGCGTCGCCGGCGGCGGCCCCGGGCGGGAGCCTCGAGCGGGTGGAGCGCCAGCACATCGTCGCCACGCTCCGGCAGGTCGGCGGCCATCGCGGCAAGGCGGCGGCGCTCCTCGCGATCGATCCGAAGACCCTCTACCGGAAGATCATCGCCTACGGCATCGCGCCCGGGGAGTGGACGTAACCGAGTCACGTTCGGCGTGCTGCTCGGCTATCCCTTCACGTTCGACTGAGCCGTTCGGACGAGCGTCGCTCGGCCCCGGCTCGGGCGGGGCCTCGCGCGCGATCGGGCGTTCTGCCCGAGTAGGCGGCCCCGGCGACGGTCCGCCGGCTCGGTGTTCCCACCGAAGAATCGGCGGCTTAGTCGCCTCCGTCTCCACTGGCACCACGCTTGCTCCGCTCGTGGTCGAGGCATGTCGCCGACCAATTCCGGGGGAGGAGATCGCATGGACCGCGTGCTCGTGATCGATGAGGACCGCGCCGCGACGGAGCGGCTGGGCCTGGCGTGCCTGGCCGCGGGCGTCGGGGTCCTGCTGGCCGAGACCGTGTGCGAGGGCGTGCGCGTCCTGCTCTCGACGCCGGTGTCGCTCATCGCCGTGGACGGTGCCTTGCTGAGGCTCACGCCGCGCGAGCACGCCCGGCTCTTCGAGCGTGTCGCGCCGGGCGTTCCCGTCGTGGTCGTCGTGCGCCCGGACGTCGCGCTCGACACGCGGGTGGCCTTCGAGCTCGCCGGCTTCCGCGTCCTGACGCGCCCGGTGGACGCCCGCGATCTCGTCGCGAAGGCGGCGGCGGCGCGCTGAGCGCGTTCGCCGCTTGCGCGAACCCGCCGTGCGTGTACACTGTCAGGAGTCGGCCGGGTTGCCCGGACCTCGCCCCCGACGTAACGTCTCTTCCGGTTCGCGGGGCGTGCACGACAGCGGAAGACCAGCCAGGGGGTTCACATGGCATCCAAACTGTACATCGGCGGCCTCGCCTATTCGACCACCAGCGATGGACTTCGCGAGTTCTTCACCCAGAGCGGCAACGTTCTTTCCGCGACGGTGATCACGGATCGGTTCTCGGGGCAGTCCCGGGGATTCGGCTTCGTGGAGATGGCAACGGCCGAGGAGGCGCAGACCGCCATCTCGCAGCTCAACGGGCGCGAGCTCGACGGCCGCCGTATCACGGTCGAGGTCTCGAACCCGCAGGCGCCCCGCTCGGGTGGCGGCCCGCGGCCCGGCGGCGGCGGCCGGCCGGGCGGTGGCGGACGCGGACCGGGAGGCGGGGGCCGCGACAGCGGCTACGCCCACCGTCCCTCAAAGCCGGTGAAGTGGTAGCGAGAGTAGATAGTCGGGAGCTAGCGCGCGCGTCGAAGCAGAAGGGGCCGGCCGGTCTCGGCCGGCCCCTTCGCGTTTCCGCCTAGGCCCCCTCCGAGGAGAAGATCCGGTCGCAGCGGCCGTACTCGTGGGCCGCGTCCATGAACCAGCGCACGGCCTCGGGATCCGAGCGCGGCGGGATCTCGCAGGACGTCGAGAGGATGAACCCCGAGTGCCGCGCCGCCGCGTCCACGCAGCGCTTGACGTCGGCGTACATCGCCTCCTTCGTGGTCTTCTCGAACTTCGTGGCGTCCACGTTGCCGATCGCCACCGCCCGGCCCTTCGATACCTCCATGAACCGCTGGAGCTGGTCCACGTAGAGCTTCGGGTCGGCCTGCTGGTCGAGGTCGAACGAGAACGTGGTGAAGCCGCAACCGATCACGTCCTCGAAGATCGGGTAGGTCGTCCCGCAGATGTGGGTGGTGACGCCGACCTTCTTCGCCTTGAAGTAGTCGACCAGCTCCTTGTGGTAGGGCGCGACAAACGTTCTGTAATTGTCCGGCGAGATCAGGCTGATGGACGCGGTCGGCTCGGAGAAGGACAGCCCGATACCCGTCTTGGCGATCGCGTCCCCCCAGAGCTTGCAGAAATCCGTCGTGACCCGCATGAGGTCGTGGATGAACTGCGCGTCCTCGAACGTGTCGAGGAGCATCGTCTCCGGGTTGCGGAGGAGCATCGCGATCGTCCAGGGCCCGACCGCCACGGCGCCGATCGCCGACGGGGGCTTCGCCTTCACGAGGGCCTCGCACTGCTCGAGGAACGACGGCAGGCGCGCCGTCTTGTACGGGTCCGGCACCGGGAGCCGCGCGAGCTTCGCCTTGTCGTCCTGGAGCACGTGCGCGTCGATCGACGGGACGACGTAGTCCGAGTACTTCACGTGGCAGCCGAAAGCCTCCGCTTCTTTCGCCAGGTCGTTGTAGGCGAGCACGACGTCCGGCTGGTATCGCTCGTAGTAGTTCAGCATCGACTTGATCGCCCGTGCGACGTCCGTGCAGTACTCCTCGATCGAGAGGCCGTCGAGCGTGCCGGCGAAGGAGGCGACGATCGGGTAGACGGGGATCCGGTCGGCGAACGAGCGCTTGTAGGCGGCGACGACGCGGTCGCGGTTGGTGAACTGCGCCTTGCCGTGCTCGACGTCCCAGAGGCGGTTCGCCTCCATGTACTTGGGCGGCAGCTTCGCCTCGTACTCCATGAACTGCGTGATCGGGTAACGGATGCCGCCTGCGTGCGTCCGCTGCAGGCCCTCGATGATCTCCTCCATCTGCGCCCACGGGATCGTGAAGGCCATCTCGTGGTCCTGGGTCTGGCCGAAGATCCGGTCGCCGGAGCAGGGGAGGATGAGCTGGGGCCGGTCGGTCCGCATGGTCGTCACGATGATCTCGGAGCAGTCGATGCGGCCGCCGAAGGAGGACGTGAGCTTGCCGCCGCGCTTCCAGAGCGCCGCCTGGGTGAGGCGCATGACCTGGGCGGGGTTCGCGTAGATGCAGACCAGGTGCGGCTCGAACGTCGTCCGGTCGAGCGGGGCGACGAGGAGCGTCGCGTACTCCCCGGGGCGGAACTTGTCCACCGCGGCCTCGGAGCGGCGGCCCGCCTCCTTCGTCTCCGTGTACATGCCCTCGCAGAGCGTGCCCGAGTTGTGGAGGTGCGTCGGCTTCTCGAAGCCGAGCGCGGCGATGCCGAGCGAGCAGATGTGGTCCTCGCGCGTGAGCGCGATCATCCAGCCGTACCGCCGGGACATGTCGATGACCTGGCAGTTCATGCTGAGCTTCTTGAAGTCGCGCGCCGGCCGCTTGGCCTTCTCGGGGATCGGCTCGCCGGGCCGGAGCATCCGGATCGCCACGGGAAAGGTCTGCGGCCGGATGTAGGTCTGCAGCTCCCGGTCCGCGGTCTTGACGTCGATCATGGGTCGCCTCCGCTGAGAGCGTACTACCTAGAGAACCCCGCGACAACAGAGTAGAATACCGCCCACTCGGCTCGAAGATACCGGTCGGCCCAGGGGGGGGCTCCACCATGCAGGCTCCAAGCGCGAGCTATAGCCTCACCGTGAGGTTGGCGATCACGAACCGGCCCGGGATGCTCGGGCGGGTGACGTCGGCCATCGGCAAGGGCGGCGGCGACATCGGCGCGATCGATCTCGTGGAGGTCGGCAAGTCCACGATCACGCGCGACATCAGCTTCAAGGCGCGCGACGAACGCCACGGCCAGCAGATCGTGGACCGGATCCGCGGGGTCCAGGGCGTGAAGGTCGTCAACGTCTCCGACCGCACCTTCCTGATGCACCTGGGCGGCAAGATCGAGGTGCGCGGGAAGATGAGCGTCAAGACCCGCGACGACCTCTCGATGGCCTACACGCCCGGCGTCGCGCGCGTCTGCATGGCGATCCACCACGACCCGGAGAAGGCGTACGCGCTCACGATCAAGCAGAACGCGGTCGCGGTGGTGACCGACGGCACCGCGGTCCTGGGGCTCGGCGACATCGGGCCGAGCGCCGCGCAGCCGGTGATGGAGGGCAAGGCGCTCATCTTCAAGGAGTTCGCCGGCGTCGACGCGTTCCCGCTCTGCCTGGCGACCAAGGACGTGGACGAGATCGTGGCGATCGTCAAGGCCATCGCGCCGGTCTTCGGTGGAATCAATCTCGAAGATATTTCCGCGCCGCGCTGCTTCGAGATCGAACAGCGACTCCAGCGCGACCTCGACATCCCCGTGTTCCACGACGACCAGCACGGCACGGCGGTCGTGGTCCTGGCGGCGCTCGTCAACGCGCTCAAGATCGTCAAGAAGCGGCTCGCCGACGTGCGCATCGTGTTCACGGGCGCGGGCGCCTCCGGCATCGCGACGGCGAAGCTCCTCATGCGGGCCGGGGCCAAGCACATCATCGCCTGCGACCGCGCGGGCACGCTCTACCGCGGCCGGACCGACAACATGAACGCGATGAAGGAGTGGTTCGCCAAGCACACGAACGAGAAGAAGATCCGGGGGACGGTCGCCGACGCGCTCCAGGGCGCCGACGTCTTCATCGGCCTCTCCGGCCCGGGCGTGGTCTCGCTCAAGGAGATCAAGGCGATGGCGCGCGACCCGATCGTGTTCGCCATGGCGAACCCGATCCCCGAGATCCTCCCCGAGGAGGTGGGCCCCTACGTGCGGGTGATGGCGACGGGGCGGTCGGATTATCCGAACCAGATCAACAACTCGTGCTGCTTCCCCGGCTTCTTCCGGGGGATGCTCGACGTGCGCGCCAGCCGGGTGAACGACGAGATGAAGCTCGCCGCGGCCCACGCGCTCGCCGCGATCGTCTCCAAGGCCGAGCTCGGCGAGGAGTACATCACGCCCTCGATGTTCGACGGCCGGGTCGTCCCGGCCGTCGCCACCGCCGTCGCCGACGCGGCCATCCGCACCGGCGTCGCGCGACGCCGCCGCCGCGGCGCGACCGCGTCGCGGTAGGCTGTGCGGGGCCGGGACCTCCTCGCGGTCTGCTTCATGCTCGGGAGCGCGCTCCTGGTCTGGCCGCTCCTCTCCATCCCCAACCGGCCGGTCCTGCTGCTCGGCGTTCCCGTGCTCGTGCTCTACCTCTTCGGCGTGTGGGCCGCGATCGTCGCCGTGCTCGCCTGGGCCGCGCGCCGGCCGGGGGGTGAGGACGCGCCGTGACCTGGCAGTCGCAGACGCCGATCGTCGCGATCCTGCTCGCGTACCTCTGCTTCCTGTTCCTCGTCGCCGCGGTCGCCGAGCGCTTCGGCCGGCGGCTCGCCGCGCCGCGCCTGCGGGCCGCGACCTACGTGCTCGCGATCTCGGTGTACTGCACGGCGTGGACCTTCTACGGGAGCGTCGGCCTCGCCGCCAACCGGGGCCTCGAGTTCCTCACGATCTACCTCGGGCCGGCGCTGGTCGCGCTCATGTGGCCGACCGTGCTGCGCAAGCTCGTGCGCGTGGCCAAGGAGCAGCGGATCACGACGATCTCCGACTTCGTGGGCAGCCGCTACGGCAAGTCGGCCTCGCTCGGCACGCTCGTCGCGGCGCTCGTGGTCTGCGGGATGATCCCGTACATCGCGCTCCAGCTGAAGGCGGTCTCGGTCTCGTTCCGGCTCATGCTGGGCGACTCGGGGGTGCTCTCCGGCTTCGACCCGACGCTCCTCGTGGCCGGCACGCTCGCCCTCTTCGGCATCCTGTTCGGCGCGCGCAACCTCGACTTCACCCGGCAGCAGACGGGCCTCATGACGGCCGTCGCCGTCGAGTCCATCGTCAAGCTCGTCGCGTTCCTGCTCGTCGGGGTGTACGTCACCTGGGGGCTCTTCGGGGGCTTCGGCGACATCTTCGGGCGCATCGCGCAGAGCCGCTGGGCCGAGCTGCTGGCGCTGGGCGCGCCGCCGGCGGCCTCGTACGCGCGCTGGGCGACGATGCTCGTGATCTCGATGATGGCGGTCATGCTGCTGCCCCGGCAGTTCCACGTGCTCGTCGTGCAGAACCCGCGCGAGCGCGACGTCCACACGGCGGCGTGGGCCTTCCCGCTCTACCTGCTCGCGATCAACGTGTTCGTCCTTCCGATCGCGCTCGGCGGGCTCCTCACGTTCGGCGACGGGGCCGCCGCGGACAGCTTCATCCTGGCGCTCCCGCTCCGGGCCGACGCGGGCCTCGTCGCGATCACCACCTTCCTCGGCGGCTTCTCCGCGGCGACGGCGATGATCGTCGTGGACTCGCTCGCGCTCTCGAAGATGATCTCGAACGACATCGTGCTGCCGTTCATCCTCCGCCGGCGCGGCTTCGAGGAGGTCTACTGGGCGAGCCTCGCCTCCACGCGGCTCGGCATCCTCGTGGTCGTGGCGCTCGGCTTCGTCTGGGCGCGCCTCGAGGGGGGCCAGGTCCTCCTCGTCGAGATGGGCCTGCTCTCGTTCATCGCCGTCTCCCAGGTCGCCCCCGCAGTCCTCCTGGGCCTGTACTGGCGCCGCGGCAACCGCAAAGGCGCGTTCGCCGGCATCTCCCTCGGCTTCGCCTTCTGGTTCTACACGCTCATCATCCCGGCCTTCGTGAAGGAGGGGCTCGTCTCGGCCCCGATGCTGGACGCGGGGCCGTTCGGCATCGCGTGGCTCCGGCCGACCGCGCTGCTCGGCCTCGACGGGCTCGACGCGATGAGCCACGGCGTCTTCTGGTCGCTGTTCGTGAACGTCGGCGCCTACCTCCTGGTGTCCGTCTTCACGGCGCAGGACGCGGACGAGCGCGGCCAGGCCGCGGCGTTCGTCGGGCTCGTCGAGAAGGCGGAGCCCTCGCCCACGCCGGCGATCCTGTCGGTGCCCGAGATCGAGCGCCTCCTCCATCTCTACGTGCCGGCGGAGGAGGCCGACGCGATCCTCCGCGAGCTGCTGGGTGGCAAGGCCCCGCGCCAGCTCTCGGTGCCCGAGCTCCTGGACCTCCGGATCCGCCTCGAGCGCATGCTCGCCGCCTCGCTCGGCGCCGCGGCGGCCCGGTACATCATCGAGGACCGGTTCACGATCTCGAAGGGCGAGGCGCAGCAGCTCGTCGAGTCGTTCCAGACGATGCAGCGCTCGCTCGGCAAGAGCGAGCGGCTGCTCGCCTCGGTGGTCGAGTCGGTGGCCGACTGCATCTTCACGACCGACGTCGAGGGGCGCCTCATCACGATGAACCCCGCGGGGCGGCGGCTCCTCGGCTATGCCGCCGCCGCGGCGCCCGCGCTCACCCACCTCGACGTCCTCGACGAGGCCGACCGGCGGCGCGTGGGGCCCGCCATCGAGCGCGCGGTCGCCGAGGGGCGGCCGTGGCTCGGCAACGTGACCGGCCTCACGCGGGCCAAGCGCCGTTTCCCGGCGTCCCTCGCGATCTCCTGCGTCTTCGACGAGCGGCGGCAGGTGCTCGGGACGGTCGGGGTCCTGCGTGACCTGACCGACCAGGTGGCGACCCAGCAGCGGCTCATCCAGCGCGAGAAGCTCGCGTCACTCGGTGAGATGGCCGCCGGCGTGGCCCACGAGATCCGGAACCCGCTCGGCGGCATCAAGATGGCGACCACCCTCCTGTCGTCCGGCGCCGTCGGGGACCCGCGGATCTCGCAGGAGATGGCGCAGTCCATCCTCTCGGGCATCAAGGAGATCGAGGCGATCATCGCGGATCTCCTGGACTACGCGCGCGAGACGCGCCTGGACTGCCAGGAGTACGCGGTCGGGCGCATCCTCGGGCCGGTCGTCGAGTCGTGCGCGGCCGAGGGCCGCGAGCGCGGCGTACGCGTCGAGGCCCAGGGGCTCGCCGCCGACCTTGTCGCGGCGGTGGACGGCCCGCGCCTGCGGCAGGTCTTCGCCAACGTGATGAAGAACGCGCTCGAGGCGACCGAGCGCCGGCTCGGCGGCCGCGTGGACGTGCGCCTGCAGCCGCGGGGCGCCGCGGTGGTCGTCGAGGTCGCCGACAACGGCGCGGGCATCCAGCCGGAGCACCGCGAGAAGATCTTCCTGCCGTTCTACACCACGAAGCCGACGGGCACGGGGCTCGGGCTGGCGATCGTGAAGAAGGTCATGGACCTGCACGGCGGCGAGATCGAGATCGACAGCGCGCCCGGCCGCGGGACGACGATCCGGCTCGTCATCCCGCGGTCGCCGCTGCCGGCGGCCGTCGAGGTCGCCCAGGGAGTCCCATGAGACACCGCATCCTCATCGTCGAGGACGACGAGATCTTCCTGCGCCCGCTCCAGCGCACGCTCGAGGTCGAAGGCTACGAGGTCCTCGTCGTCTCGAGCGGCGAGGACGCGGTGGAGCTGCTGAAGGGCGACGACGTGGACCTCGTGCTGACCGACAAGCGGCTCCCGGGGATCGACGGCGTCGAGGTGGTGCGCCGGATGAAGACGGACCACCCGGACCTCGCCGTGGTCGTGATGACCGCGTACGGCACGATCGGCTCGGCGGTCGAGGCGATGCGCCTCGGCGCCGAGGACTACCTCGTCAAGCCGTTCGACGCCGCCGAGGTCCTCATGGTGCTTCGGCGCGCCATCGAGTTTCATGAGCTGAAGGCCGCGAGCCGCGCGACCCTGCGGCGGAACCAGGAGCGCTTCACGCTGAAGAACATCGTCGCGCAGAGCCAGGCGATGCGGGACGTCTTCGAGCTCCTCTCCTCCGTGGCCGGGCTCGATACGACCGTCCTCATCCACGGCGAGACCGGCGTGGGCAAGGAGCTGCTCGCGCGCTCGCTGCACTTCTCGGGCGCCCGGCGCGACAAGCCGTTCGTCGCCGTGAACTGCTCGGCGATCCCCGAGGAGCTGTTCGAGTCCGAGCTGTTCGGCTTCAAGAAGGGTGCCTTCACGGGCGCCAGCGAGACCCGCCGCGGGGTGTTCCAGATGGCGAACGGGGGCACGCTCCTGCTCGACGAGATCGGCGAGATGCCGCTCGGGCTCCAGTCCAAGCTGCTCCGCGTCATCGAGGACCGGCGTGTGACGCCGATCGGCTCGGACCGGACGCTCGAGATCGACGTCCGCTTCATCGTGACGACCAACAAGGACCTGCAGGCCGAGGTGGAGCGCGGCGCCTTCCGCCGCGATCTTTTCTACCGCCTGTCCGTGATGCCTGTGCGCGTCCCGCCGCTGCGCGACCGCGCCGGCGACATCCCGCTCCTGACCCAGCACTTCCTCGAGGCCAGCGCCCGGCGCTCGAAGAAGCCGGTGAGGGCCATCGCTCCCGACGCGATGCAGGCGCTCTGCCGCTACGCGTGGCCCGGCAACGTGCGCGAGCTCGAGAACGTGATCGAGCGCGCGGTGATCGTCGCCAAGGGTGACACGATCGCCGACGTCGAGCGCTTCCTGACGGGCGACGGCGGGCGGCCGAAGGTGGACCTCGAGCTCCCGTTCCGCGAGGCGAAGGCGCGCGTGATCGAGGAGTTCGAGCGCGCGTACGTCACGGGCGTGCTCGAGGCCGAGGGCGGCAAGCTCACGGCCGCCGCGAAGCACGCCGACATGGACCCGAAGAACTTCCATGAGAAGCTGATCCGGTACGGCCTGCGCCGGCCCTCGGCGGGGCTCGGCGAATGAGGTAGAATCCACGGCCGGACCGACCAATCACCGTCTACCGAGGGGAGCTATGGCCCAAGCGAAGCCGAAGGCAGACGTGCCCATCCAGGTGCTGCTCCGGGAGAACCGGAGGTTCCCGCCGCCGAAGGCGTTCGTGAAGAACGCGCTCGTCAACAAGGCCTCCGTGTACGCCCAGGCGCAGAAGAACTTCGTGAAGTTCTGGGAGCAGCGCGCCAAGGAGCTCCACTGGTTCAAGCCGTGGAAGAAGGGGCTCGAGTGGAAGCCGCCCTACGCCAAGTGGTTCGTCGGCGGCAAGCTCAACGTCGCGTACAACTGCCTCGACCGCCACGTCGCCGGCGCGCGGAAGACGAAGGCCGCGCTGATCTGGGAGGGCGAGCCCGGCGACGCCCGCGTGCTGACCTACTGGGACCTCTACCGCGAGGTGAACAAGTTCGCCGCGGCCCTCAAGCGCCACGGGGTCCGGAAGGGCGACCGCGTGACGATCTACATGTCGATGGTGCCCGAGCTGCCGATCGCGATGCTGGCCTGCGCCCGGATCGGCGCCGCCCACAGCGTGATCTTCGGAGGGTTCTCCCCCGACGCCGTGCGCGAGCGCATCCACGACGCGGACTCGTCGCTGGTCATCACCGCCGACGGCGGCTGGCGGCGCGGCGCGATCGTCCCGCTGAAGAAGAACACCGACGAGGCGCTCCGCGGCGCGTCCGGCGTCAAGACCGTCATCGTGCTCAAGCGC
>WNFH01001835.1_pt1 | contig 14895 bp, 13 predicted proteins | sample 5400411 | NCBI WGS metagenome assembly WNFH01 (sample SAMN13153347, study PRJNA577476) | soil metagenome | isolation source: 200 cm saprolite under Douglas fir tree site 2 hole 3 | place: USA:California | collected 2015-04-18
CGGATCGAGCCCGAACACCAGCAGCGCGCGGGGGTGCGGACCGCGCGCCGCCCGCGCGCGGACGCGCGTGCGATGCGCCTCCAGATTTTCGCGCAGCGCGCGGCCGCGCTCCGGCAGCCCCAGGAGCGCGCCGATCTGCTCCATCGCGTCGCCGATCTCCCGCAGGTCGCCGAGCGCGAACGCCTCGACCGGGATGCCGAGGCGCGCCAGCGTCTCGACCGGCCCGCGATTCTCCGGAGCGGGCTGCGCGAGCACCAGGTCGGGGTGCAGGCCCAGCACGGTCTCCGGTTCGGGATCGTTGTATCCGCCGACGCGCGGCAGCGTCGAAAGGCGCGGGTCGTCGTCGAAGCGCGTGACGCCCACCAGCCGATCGCCCGCGCCGAGCGCGAGCACGATCTCGCTCAGCGACGGCGCGAGCGTCACCACCCGCCGCACCTCCGCCGGGACGGGCGGCCCCAGGTGCTGCCGCGTGACTGCGCCGGCCGGCACGGATAGGGCCAGCGTGACGATTGTCGCGCGGAGTCGCATTGACGAGTCCTACTGGGGAGCCGTCTTGAAGTCCACGGCGGTGAGTCCGGTCAGGTCGTCCGAGAGCGAGCCGCTGACCACCACCTCGTCGTCGTTGAGTGGCGCCACGTCCCACGGGGCGGTCCCCGCGTTCATGCTTGCTTCCGCCACCACCTTGGCGGGAGTGACGCTGACGTCGATCTTCTGCACGGTGTTGCTCCCGGACGCGGTCGTGAAGACGTAGCGGGCGCTGGAGCGCACGCCCTGCAGCGTGGCGGTGCCGCCTGCGTACGTGTGCGCCAGTTGGGCGGTGACGGTCCCCCCCTGACCCGGAGTGGCGATCCACAGCGTGTTGTCGCCCGAGCAGACCACCGCGAGACGGCCGTCGGGCGTCGCGGCCAGCGCGGTCGGCGTCGCGCCGACGTTGGCGTGGTCGCGCACCGCGCCGGTCGAGGAGTCGAGACGGAAGATGACCCCGGCCTGGTCGGAGGAGCAAAGCGCGTACAGGTCCGAGCCGACGGTGAGGAGGTCGGGGACGTAGGCGTAGATTTTGTGCGGGCATTCGAGCGCGATCGCTTGATGCGTATCGGACCCGTCGGCCAGCGCGAAGGTGGTCCGGTCGACGCTGATCAGCGAAGCCGACGAGGAAAGCCCCATCCACACCTTGTTCGCAGTCACCGCCAGCCCCGAAGGGGCTTGATCGGCAGCGAGTGTCCGCGTGCGCGTGGCCTTGGCCGCAGCCGGATCGACCTCGACAAGGGCCCGTCCGCTGCTGCCGCTGAAATCGCCGCTGCAGGTCACGTAGAGCATCGTCCCATCGGTGCGCACGGCGCCCGAATTCTGGCACTGGCGGCCGTCGGCTCCTCCGAGGTCGATGACGTCCTTGAATCCCTGGCTGGGGACCACGCCGACCAGGAACCCGGGCCCGCCGACGGAGTAGTCCGGTCGCAGGTTGCCGAGCGCGACAAACACCTTCCCGCCGATCTGCGCCATGTTGTACGGGTGAGGCGTGCCGGGATTGGCGGCGTCGTAGGGCTTGAGCGCCGCGCCTTTGGGCAGCGGGATCGTGTTCAGTGGCGGCGGCGTATGCTGGGCGCTGCCGCAGGCGGCGGCGAGAGCGAAGAGCAGGATTGGGGTGCGGCGCATCTGGAGTCCTCCTTGGTGGGTCAGAACCGGGCGCGCGCCAGCGCGGCGAGCGTGAATCCGGGCAGCGGGTACTGGAACAGGTCCTCGTGGGTGCGGTCGTCGAGCAGGTTCTTCGCCTCGAGATCAAGCCAGAGCGTCCCGACCACGCGCGCGCCCAATCCTGCGTTGAGCGTGAGCTGCGCGGGGAGCTTCGCGGAATCGAAGCTGTCGCGAGGCATCGAGGAGACGAAGCTCGCTTCGCCGTATCCCTCGATCCGGTCCCCCCGGCGCGCCAGTCGCGCGAACAGCCGGTGCGGAGGACGATACGAGAGGTGGTGTCCGTCCTGGTTGCCGTCGCGGAGGCTCACCGCGTCGAGGTAGGTGTAGGACGCCTCGGCCACGAACGCCTGCGGGAGCGCGACGGCGGCTTGCAGCTCGAGTCCAGCGATGCGCGCCCGGGCGACGTTGAGTGGCTTCACCCGGATGGGCGGGGACAGCTCGTACGAGATCAGCTCGCGGTACCGCGAGTAGAACGCCGCGGCGGAGATCGTCAGGACCTGGCCGTGCCAGCGTACGCCGGCATCGGCCGACCAGGCGTGCTCCGGCTCGAGATCCGGATTAGGCAGCACGACGCCCTGATCGAGGTACAGCTCGGTGAGGGTGGGAGGACGGAACGACAGCCCCGCGCCGGCGCGCAGCTCGACCGGGACGAGAGGCCCTCCGCTGAAGGGGCGCCACGCCGCGGCGATACCGGGGCTGACGGCCGCCTGGGCGCCGACGAGCTCGGCGCGCAGCGCTGGATGCACCGAGACGCGACCCGGAAGGCGCACGTCGTCCATGAGCGCAAGAGACGCAACCCCGCGCCTGTGCGGGCCGGTCGAGGTTCCGGCGATCCACTCCTCGCCGCCCGCGGCTGTGACCCGGAGCCAGTGCGCATCGCCGAACGGAAAGCCGAGCTCCGCTTCCCCGTGTGCTGCCATCGAGCGCTGGGAAAGGCGCGGGCAGGAGGGTTCGCCGTCCGCGCAGTCCTCCACCACCTGCACGCCGCGCAGCTCGAGCCGGTCGATGCGACCCCATGCCCGGACGGTCCAGGCGGCGCTGCCCGCTTCGCCGCGCAGGCGCGCGCCGAGCAGGCCGCCTTGATCGAGCGCGCGCGACCGCTGGGTGGGCGTGGTGTACGGCCCGGGGAGGCCGTGGACCCCGGCCCCCGCCTGGAGGAGGACGGCCAGCTCGGTGTCCGCTCCGAGCTGCTGCGCCCAGCGCACCAGGGCGGAGCCACGCCGCGCGTCCGCGTTCTCGCGCGTGAAATCGGAGTAGTCGGGGGAAACCTCCGGCGTCAGCTGCCGGGAGTACGGGAAGTCTCCCTGGGTCGTGTCCAGCTCCGCGGCAGCGAGCGCGCTTGCGCCTCCTTCGGCGAACTCGATGTCGCCGGAGAGCTGCGCCGTCCCATGGCTGCCGACGCTCAGCTGAGCGCCCGCGCCGCGCGCTTTCGCCTTCCTCGGCACCAGTTCCACGACCCCGCCGAGGGCGCCGGCCCCGAATTGCGCGCCCAGCACTCCGCGGCTGACGACCACCCGGTCGAGCAGGGTGGCGGGGAGCGTCGAGAGATCGACCGCGCCGCCGCCGGGTCCGTGCAGCGGGATTCCATCGAGCAGCACCAGGGACTGGTCAGCGGTCGCACCGCGGAGCGACACCGTGGCGGTCTGCCCCGGGCCACCCAGCGCGTGCAGCGAGACGCCCGGCGACGAGCCGAGGAGCTCGGCGACGGAGCGCACTTCGCCCGCAAAGGCGGATGTCTCCACCACGGTCGATTCCGCGGCCGGCGCGCGCACGGATCCGGGCGGCGCCTGGACGACGACGTCAATCGGGGCCGCCTCGCGACGCGTCTCTTCCCCGCGCGCGGGCAGCGCCGCCAAGGCGAGCGCGGTCAACGCGGGCGGGGCGAAGCGGATGGACCGCCGGAGGGCGGCGAAGGCGCGCGGCACTGATCTCCCCTCTTTCTCGCGAAGAGGTGGATTCGTTGCTCGCCGCCAGGCAGGTCTCCTGGCTCCCGGGTGTGCAGCGAGCCCTGCTCGCTGCGCGCCGTCCCGCCTTCCCCGGCCTTCCTGCAGGCCGAGTGGCTACGTGGGACTGGCTCCCCGGCTACAGTGGCGGGACCGCGCCGGCTTTCGACCGGCTTCCCTCATGGCCCTCTCGGGCGCCACGGCGGCGGGTTCGATCTGTGCCGGCCCTCCTACGCCCGCGGGCCGCGCCGGTCAAGGCCAACCCTGTCCCATTCTGGAACCCCCTCTCGTCCTGGAACGCCGTGCGCGAGCGCGCGCAGAGCGGGCGGTGCTGGCACGGCACGTGCTCCGGTCACCGGCGTGGCCGCACTGGAGCGGCCGGGCGGGAGGAGTGGAATGGAGAACCAGGCGAGCGTGATGCCGATGCAACCGGTGGGACCCACCGAGAGCGGCGCGTGGAAGAAGCCGTGGATCGCCTACAACATCATCGACAAGCCGGGGCTGCGGAACCGGATCTGGAGCCGCGTCGGCATGGCGTGGCTGAACCGCGACGGGTCGATCAACGTCGTGCTGGACTCGCTGCCGCTCGGCGGCCGCATCCAGTTGCGCGAGGACGATCGCGATCGCCGGACTGAGCCGCGCGACCCGGGCCCGCTGGGGGTCGCGGCGCAGGACCCGCAGGAGTAGGGCACGTGCAGCTTGCGCTGCTGCTCGGGCTGCTCGCGTCCGCTCCGCAGGCGGCGGCGCAGCCCGAGCCTGCTCCGGAGGTCCGGAGCGCGCGCCCGCGCGCACGGCCCGGCAAGCCGGCGATCGCGGGAGTCGTGAACGTGAACCGCGCCAGCGAGGCCGAGCTGCGGCTCCTGCCCGGCATCGGCCGCGGACGGGCGCACGCAATCGTCGAGCGCCGGAGCAAGCGTCCCTTTTCGAGCATCGAGGAGCTGGCGCGCATGAAAGGGATGAAGGGCGTGGTGCACAAGCTCCGCGCGCACCTGGTGGTGCAGGGCGACACGACCCTGCGCCCTGCGCCGCCTTAGTGCATCGGCAGCAGGTGCGGGGCGGGGCCGGAGACGTCGATCTTGCCGAACTGCGCCTCGTACTTGGCGACGTTGTCCTGCAGCGCGAGCAGGAAGCGCTTCATGTGCTTGGGGCTGTTGATCACGCGCGCGCGGACCACCGCCTTGGGCGCCTGCGGCTGGACGTAGATGAAGTCGATCGTGAACTCGGTCTCGTTGTGGTTCAGGAGCGCCATGTTGACGTAGGCGCCGTTCGCGATCGCGTCGTCGATCTGGAGCTGGATCTGCACCTGCTGTGGCACTTGCCCGTGCGGCGGATTGTCGGCCATGCCTGCTTCTAGCACGTCCATTTGCGGCCCCTGCGCGGACGTGGTACCGCGCCCTCCCGCATGTCCGGTCCGGCGGCTCCGTTCAGCCTCGGCGAGGGCGACGACGCGTGCCTGCTCCTGCACGGGCTGACGGGCGCGCCGGCGGAGGTCCGCCCGGTCGGCGAGGCGCTGGCGCGCGCCGGGTTCCGCGCGGTGGGCCCGCTCCTCCCCGGCCACGGCACTTCTCCGCAGGATCTGGAGGCGGTCACCCGCTCCGACATGCTGGACGCCGCGCGCGAGGCGCTGCTCTCGCTGCGCGGCGCGCGGCGGGTGTACCTGTGCGGCCTTTCCATGGGCGCGCTGCTCGCCGTGCGCCTCGCCGCGAAGGGATTCGTGCGGCAGGGCGTCGCGCCCGTGTCGGCACTGGCGCTCCTCGCGCCGGCCGTGGAGATGGCGGGGCTCACCTGGGTCTTCACGCAGGTGCTGGGCCGACTGCCCGCCTTTCCCGGGGTGATCGGCAAGGGAGCGCGGGACATCCAGGCGCTTTCGGGAGTGCCGCCGCCGGATGACCGCGTGCCCGAAGGCGATCCGGCGCCGCGCACCGCGGTGGCGGAGGACGGCTCGTATACGGCCGTGCCGTGGCGCTGGGGGCGCGAGCTGCGGCTCCTCTCCGAGGAGGCGATGGCGGTCGCCGGCCGCGTGCGGGCGCGGGCGCTCATCCTCCACGGCGGGCGCGACCGGACCGCTTCCCTGCGCGGGGCGCGGCGCCTCTCGCGCTCGCTGTCCGGGAGCGCCCCGGTGCGGGTGTTCCCGCGAAGCGGGCACGTGCTGCCGCTGGACGTGGACGGGCCGGCCGTGTGCGATGCGATCGTCTCCTTCTTCCAGGAGGGGTGAGATGGCGAAGTACGTGCTCGCGATCGACCAGGGCACCACCGGCACCACCGCGCTGGTCCTCGACCAGCGGCTCGCGGTCAGGGGCAAGCGCAACGTGGAGTTCCGGCAGATCTTCCCCCGGCCGGGCTGGGTGGAGCACGACCTGGAGGACATCTGGGCCTCGACGCTGAAGGCGGTCTCCGGCGCCCTGCGAGACGCGTCGGTGAAGCCGGCCCGGCTCGAGGCCGTCGGCATCACCAACCAGCGCGAGACGACGCTCCTGTGGGACCGGCGCACCGGCCGGCCGATCCACAACGCCATCGTGTGGCAGGACCGGCGCACGGCGGACGCCTGCAACGCGCTGCGCGCGGCCGGGAAGGAGCCCTGGGTCCGCGAGAAGACGGGCCTGGTGCTGGACGCCTACTTCAGCGCCACCAAGGTGCGCTGGATGCTCGACAACGTGAAGGGCGCGCGGGTGCGGGCCGAGCGGGGCGAGCTGGCCTTCGGAACGGTGGACTCGGCCCTCCTGTGGAGGCTCACCGGCGGCGCGGTGCACGCGACCGACGTGACCAACGCGTCGCGCACGCTGCTCATGGACCTGTCGCTCCGGCAGTGGGACGACGAGCTGTGCCAGCTCTTCGGCGTCCCGCGCGCGGTGCTCCCCGAGATCCGTCCTTCCGCCGGCGTCTTCGGGACGGTGAAGGGCGTCCGCGGTCTGCCGGACGGGCTGCCCGTCGCCGGGATCGCCGGGGACCAGCAGGCCGCGCTGGTGGGGCAAGCCTGCTTCGCGGAGGGCGAGGCGAAGTGCACGTACGGGACGGGCGCGTTCCTGCTGATGAACGCGGGGAGCAGGCCGGTCACCTCCCGCCACGGGCTGCTCGGCACGGTCGCCTGGCAGGTCGGCGCCGAGGTGGCCTACGCGCTGGAAGGCAGCGCGTTCATCGCCGGGGCGGTGGTGCAGTGGCTGCGCGACGGGCTCGGGCTGTTCAGGAAGTCCAAGGAGGTGGAGGCGCTGGCGCGGAAGGTCCCCGACTCCGGCGGAGTGGCGGTCGTGCCCGCGCTGGCGGGCCTGGGCGCGCCCCACTGGAGGCAGGACGCGCGGGGCCTGATCAGCGGGATCGACCGGGGAACGACCAAGGCGCACATCGCGCGCGCGGCGCTGGAGGGGATCGCGTTCGAGATCTACGACCTCGCCCAGGCGATGTCGCAGGACATCGGCAAGCCGATGCCGATGTTCCGCGTCGACGGCGGCGCCTCGACCAACGACCTCTTGATGCAGTTCCAGGCCGACCTGCTGCAGACGCCCATCGAGCGGCCGCGCATGGTCGAGACCACCGCGCTGGGCGCCGCCTTCCTCGCCGGCCTCGGCACCGGCGTGTGGCCGGGCATCAAGGAACTGTCCAAGGCCTGGCGGGCGGGGAAGCAATTCCGCCCCCGCATGAAGCCGCAGGACCGCGACGAGCACCTCGCCCGCTGGCGCAAAGCCGTCGAACGCGCCTGCTTGTAGTCGTGCTGTCCAGTCCTGAACTCGTCCCGGGACGGGACGCACCGCGTCACGCCGTCTACGGGCAAAGCGCGGCGAGCTGCTTGAGCGGCATCGTGACCCACGGGATCATCGGCGTCTGCCGCTCCATCGCCACCTGCTCCTGCAGGATGTCGCCGCCGGTCGGTGCGACCTGCGCGTCGTGTCCGTAGACGGGGTCGCGCTGCGCGTCGTCGAACGAGATCCAGCGGACGCCAGCGCTTTCGTAGAGACTGAGGAGGTCGTCGAGCATGACCGCGCCGAACGCGCCCCCGTGCAGGAGCAGGATGTGCCGGATGCGGCGCCCGAATAGCCGCCGCGCGAAGCTGTCGTCGAAGGCGAGGAACGTCTGCGCGCTCTGCAGGAAGCTCCTCCTCAGCTCTTCGAGGGAAGCCTGATCACCCTGTGCAAGGCAGCGCGCGTAGGGCTCGTTCCACGCCCAGTCTCCGAAGTCCACGGTGACCTCGGCGATTCGATAACCGTGCTCCGCGAGGTGCGCTCGGATGGCGTCGTGGACCTCCCTCGTGTCGCCTTGCCGCAGGTTGGGGTAACGAAACACCTTCCAGCGGTCTTCGGGCCCGGGCAGCAGCTCGCGAAGGAGCGGTTCATTGCGATGAAGGTCCGCGAGGTACGCGGGAAGCTCCTCGGGCGTGCGGTGCGAGTACGTATGGTTGCCGAGCGGGTATCCGGCTGCGACCCACGCCTCGAGCGCAGCCCTTCCATCCGCATCCTCCGCGCCTTTGCCGTTGATGAATCCGTACGCCTGCGGCACCGCGTGCTTGCGCAGCACCGCCAGGATCTCGCGATGGATGCGGAGCCGCGACATGCCAGGGATATCGGGGCCCGCCCGGGGCAGATCGTCGAAGGTGATGGCCATCTCGATCGGCGCGCGCGCGGGTACGACACCGGGGTGGCTGCAGGCAGACAGCAACACGAGGAACGCGGGGGGCCTCATGCCCACATCATGGCGCAGTCTTGCGTGCCAGAAGCGCGGACCTGCTCGTGCGCGCTCGCTCAGCCGCCCTGGACCGCGGCGAGCTTGATGCGGACGATCGCCTCGATGAGCTTGCGGCTCGCGGGGTCCAGGTCGATGAACTCGATGGCGATGCCGCCGGGCTTTCCTGGCGCGGTGGGCTCGAGCACGCGGACCACGCGCGCCCGGCCTTCCACGATGCGGCGATTGCCGGCGTCGAACCGCAGCTCCATGGTCTGACCGGGCTCGCGGAGCGGCCCGGCGTGTTCGCTGCGCAAGAACATGCCGCTCTCAGAGAGGTCCTCCGCGTACACGGCGAGGAAGTGCTGCACGGAGTCGAACTTCACTCCCACCAGCAGATCGACGGGAGCGCGTGGGTGACGACGCCGCTCTTCCTCGTCGGGCGAGAGGCGCGGACTTCCCTCGGGCGGAGTGAGCCGGGCCGCGCTCCCGTCGCCGCCGAACGGCAGGGACTCGCCGGGGTGGCCACCGGGGAGCGGGGCTGGCCCGTCCCGGCCGGCGATCGGCGGCGGCGTCGAATCGTGCACGTGGTCATCCTGCCCGACGCCGGCGCAAGCGCTCAACGTAGGAAGGGGTGTGCCGGGGTCAGGTCATGAGCGCCTCCATCGCCGCGGCCACCGTCCCGGCGGGCTGCAGCTCCAGGGGCGCGTCGTTCAGGCGGCGGGCATTGCTCTCCGGAAGCACGCAGCGCCGGAACCCGAGCTGGGCGGCCTCCGCGAGGCGCTGCTCCACCTGGCTCACCCCCCGCACCTCGCCCGCCAGCCCGACCTCGCCGAGCACCAGGGTTCGCGGGTCGAGGGGAACGTCCCGGAAGCTGGAGAGCACGGCCGCCGCCACCGCGAGGTCGCCGGCGGGCTCGTCCAGCGACGCGCCGCCGGCCACGTTCACGTAGATGTCCTGGTCGGAGAGCACCACCCCCTCCTTCTTCTCCAGCACCGCGGTCAAGAGGGCCACGCGGCCTCCGTCCACGCCGATCGCCGTCCGCCGCGGCGACCCGCCGCACGCGGAGGTCGACACCAGCGCCTGCACCTCGACCAGCAGGGGGCGGCTGCCGGTCATCAGGGCGACGACCGCGCTGCCCGAGGAGTCCCGCGGGCGCTCCGCGAGGAAGAGCGCGCTCGGGTTGCGGACCTCCTCGAGGCCGCTGCCCTTCATCTCGAAGACGCCGATCTCGTTGGTGGAGCCGAACCGGTTCTTGTGCGCCCGCAGCAGGCGGTAGGCGTGGCTCCGGTCGCCCTCGAAGTACAGCACGGTGTCGACCGTGTGCTCCAGCACGCGCGGGCCCGCGATCGCGCCGTCCTTGGTGACGTGCCCGACGAGGAGCGTGGGCGTCCCGGTGCGCTTCGCCCATTCGACCAGGCGCGAGGCGACCTCGCGCACCTGCGAGACGCTGCCCGGCACGCCGTCGAGCTGCGGCGCGTGCAGCGCCTGCACCGAGTCGACCGCGAGCACCTGCGGCCGGAGCCGATCGGCGGCCTGGAGCGCGTCGGCGACCGAGGTGTCGGCGCGCAGGAGCAACCCGGGCGAGAGCGCCCCGAGGCGCTCGCCCCGCAGCCGGATCTGCGCCAGCGACTCCTCGCCACTCACGTACAGCACCGGCCTCTCGGGAGCGGCGCGAGCCACCCGGTCGAGCGCGCTGAGCAGGAGGGTGCTCTTGCCGATGCCGGGGTCTCCGGCGAGCAGGACCGCCGCGCCCGCGACCAGACCGCCGCCGAGGGCGCGGTCGAGCTCGCCGATCCCCGTGCGCAGGCGGGCGCCGGCCTCGAGCGGGACGCGGTCGATGCTGATGGCATCCAATCCAGAAGCCGAGCCCGGGACCACCTCGACGATCGAGGCCCACTCCCCGCATTCCGGGCATCGACCCAGCCACCGCGCCGTGCGGTACCCGCACCTCCCGCAGACGTGCTCGACCCGCGCCGCCTTCGCCGCCCTCGCCATGCCGCGGACGGTAGCAGCGCCCTCCGACATCGCCCGGCCGGCGGGGCTCGCGCCGCGCGGGCCGGACGTGCCAAGCTGAAGAGGCGGAGGTCATGGGGCATGCGCGCAGCGGTCATCGGCGGAGGGAGCTGGGGCACGGCGCTCGCGTCGGTGCTGGCCGGGAACGGCTGGGACGTGGTGGTCTGGTCGCACGACCCGGAGGTGGCGGTCGCGCTCGGCGAGCGGCACGAGAACCCCAAGTACCTGCCGGGGCTGCCGCTGCCGCCGTCGGTGCGGGGGAGCTCGGACCTCGCCGAGGCGCTCTCCGGCGCGGAGCTGGTGGTGGCCGCCAGCCCCTCGCACGTGACCCGCGAGGTGATGACCCGCGCAGCGTCCGCGCTCCCGCGCGCCACGCCGATCGTCTGCGCGACCAAGGGCATCGAGAACGAGAGCCTGCTCACCATGAGCGAGGTGCTGGAGGAGGTCCTGCCTCCCGAGATGCACCCGTACCTCGCGTTCCTCTCGGGGCCGTCGTTCGCCAGGGAGACGATGAAGCGCATGCCGACGGCGGTGGTGGTCGCGGCCACCTGGGAGCGCATCGCCCGGCACGTGCAGCGCGTCTTCTCCACCGACTACTTCCGCGTCTACACCTCGAACGACGTGGCGGGCGTCGAGCTGGGCGGCTCGCTCAAGAACGTGTGCGCCATCGCCGCCGGGATCGCCGACGGCATGGGGTTCGGCCACAACACGCGGGCGGCGATCATCACCCGCGGCCTGGCCGAGCTGGTCCGGCTCGCCGTGAAGAAGGGCGCGAACCCGATCACGCTCTCGGGGCTGGCCGGCATGGGCGACCTGGTGCTCACCTGCACCGGCGACCTCTCCCGCAACCGCACGGTCGGCCTCGGCCTGGGCCGCGGGCAGACGCTGCAGGAAGTGCTGGCCGGGATGACCCAGGTGGCGGAGGGCGTTCGCACGGCGAAGAGCGCCCACGACCTCGCGGGCAAGCTGCAGGTGGAGATCCCCCTCCACCACGCCGTCTACTGCATCCTCTACGAAGGCCTGCCGGTCCGCCAGGCGATGTCCCAGCTCCTCTCCCGCGAGCTGAAATCCGAATTCTCCCTCCACTGACCGACGCGATCGAGACTAGAGGATCAACGCGGAGGCGCGGAGACGCGGAGTTTCTTCGCTTTGAAAAACCGGCAATTCTCCGCGTCTCCGCGCCTCCGCGTTCAGCTCTTAGTCATCTCCAACAGGCGGTCTTGCTACACGGCCGGAAGGTGGAGTTGCGGGGAGGGGAGTTGGGGGTGCTGGGTGGGGTCGGCGGCCTCGAGGTGGCCGAGGAGGTGGGACGAGGCGACCAGGATGATCGGGCGGAAGAGGAGGTTCAAGATCGGGGCGGCGAGCAGCGTCGCGGTGCTGAGCGCGAACCCGAGCGCGATGGAGGGGTTCGCTTCCATCAGCGCGATCTCGCCCCGCCAGGGCAGCGACAGCCGATCGCACAGGCGGGCGAAGGCGCGCAGCGGACCGCCGATCACCGGAAGCCGGTCGGCGGCGTGCCGGAACCAGCGCACGAACCACGGCGGGGGTGCCTGCTGGTCGGTGGCCTCGGCGCTGCGGATGGTCTCGCCCGGCAGCAGCACGCGCGCGTCGTCGAACGCATCCACCACCACCCAGTGCACGCCCCACCCCAGGATCACCGCGTTGGAGATCAGGATGCCCAGGCCGGGGAGGATCTTCCAGATCACCGCGAAGGGGATCACTCCGATCGCCACCACGATGGCCTGCTGGATGGCGCGCTTGAGGGACACCCCGATCGAGTACTCGCGCGGCCCGCAGGGGCCGAATCCGAGCTGCCACCGGACCCTGGCCGCCAGCCGCGCGTAGTGCTTGGCGAACACGATGGACGGCACCGGCGCCAGCACCGCGAACGTCTTGTAGAAGGACTTCACCCAGTCCCACCAGCCGGTGCCGTCGTGCGAGAGCGCCGCCACCACCGCGCAGAAGGCGGCCAGCCACGCGGCCGGGACCAGCGCCTCGCGCAGCAGCTCGGGGTCGGAGATCAGCACGCGCAAGCCCAGCAGGGGCTGCGCCATCCCGTACACCACCCGGTCAGGCGCCTGCTCACGCGGCGGCGGAGCCTGCTTGCGCGAAGCGAACGACCGCAGGCGCGACAGGGCCGCGCGCCAGACCGTCCGCGGGGCCAGAAGACCCGTGCCGGTCAGGGTGGCGGACATGCGGTTCCAGTACGTCTGGACGCCCGTCTTTATTGCAGGCTCGCGCGGCGGTGGCGCGAGCCGGTCCCGCGACGGATGCCCCATCGGCTGAGCATCCCGGGCGGCGCCGCGAGTGTCAACCGGCGCCGCGCTACTCTCCCAGGTAGGCCTTGCGCACCTCGGGGCTGCGGAGCAGCTCCTGGCCCGTGCCGCTCTGAACCACCTGGCCCGTCTCCAGGACGTGCCCGTGGTGGGCGATGCCAAGCGCCAGGTGCGCGTTCTGCTCGACCAGGAGGATGGTCACGCCGGCCCGGTTGATCTCCTCGATGATCCGGAAGATGGTCTCGGTGACCTGGGGGGCGAGCCCCAGCGACGGCTCGTCGAGGAGCAGCAGCTTCGGCCGGGCCATCAGCGCCCGCGCGATGGAGAGCATCTGCTGCTCGCCGCCCGAGAGCGTGCCGGCCATCTGCCGCTCGCGCTCGCGCAGGATGGGGAAGAGGGCGAACCCGCGCTGCACGTCGCTCTCGATGCCGTCCTGGTCGCGGCGCAGGAACGCGCCCAACATGAGATTTTCGCGGACGGTGAGGTTGGGGAAGATGCCGCGCCCTTCCGGCGCGTGGGAGAGGCCCCGCGCCACCAGCTTGTACGGTTTGACGCCCGCCACCGGCTCGCCGCGGTACACGATGCTCCCGCCCGACGGCTTGAGCAGGCCCGAGATGGCGCGGAGCGTGGTCGTCTTTCCCGCGCCGTTGGCGCCGATCAAGGTGACGATCTCCCCCTCGCGCACCTCGAAGGAGATCCCCCGCAGCGCGTGGATGGCGCCGTAGTGCACGTCGAGCCGGTCGAGGCGCAGGAGCGCATCGCTCACTGGTGCACCCGCCCGGCCGCGATCTGTCCGGCGTGCTCGCGCGCGTACTTCTCGCCCAGGTAGGCCTCGATCACGCGCGGATTGGTCTGGATCTCGCGCGGGAGCCCCTGCGCGATGGTGACCCCGTGGTCCAGCACCAGGATCCGTTCCGAGACGCCCATCACCAGCTTCATGTCGTGCTCGATGAGCACGACGGCCACGCCGAAGCGGTCGCGGATGTCGCGGATGAGCTGCATCAGCTCGGACTTCTCCTTCTGGTTGGTGCCGGCGGCGGGCTCGTCGAGCAGGAGCGCCTTGGGGTCGGTGGCGAGCGCGCGCGCGATCTCCAGGCGGCGCTGCTCGCCGTAGGGCAGGTTCTTCGCCAGGTCATCCCGCCGGTGGAGCAGGCCCATCACCGCCAGCAGTTCCTCGGAGCGCTGGGTGATCCACTTCTCCTCGACCTCCGCCAGCTCGCCCTTGCGCACCGAGGCGGCCATCGACTCGCGGGTCAGGTGGTGGCAGCCGAGGCGCACGTTGTCGAACGCGGTCAGCTCGCGGAAGAGGCGGCTGTTCTGGAAGGTGCGCGCCAGCCCGAGGTGCGCGATGTCGTGCGGCGCCAGCCCGCGCGTGTCCCGCCCGCGCACCAGGATGCTGCCCTCGGTGGGCGGGTAGACGCCGGTGAGCAGGTTGAACACGGTGGTCTTGCCCGCGCCATTGGGGCCGATCAGCGCGACCAGCTCGCGGGGCTTCACCGTCAGCGAGAAGTCGCAGACGGCGGTGAGTCCGCCGAAGCGGATGGTCGCGTGGCGCACGTCGATCAGCGCCTCGGAGAGCTCCGGCGCCTTGGCCGGCGGCGGCCCGCCCTTGCCGCGGCGCCAGGGCAAGAGGTCCCAGATCTCGCGGGTCCCCAGCAGGCCGCGCGGACGCACCAGCATCAGGACCACCAGCGCGATCGAGTAGATGACCATGCGCAGGTTCGCGAGGGCGCGCAGGTACTCGGGGAGGAGCGTCAGCACCGCGGCGGCGATGGTCGATCCGGTGATGGATCCCATCCCGCCCAGCACCACCATGGCGACGACCTCGAACGAGCGGACGAAGGTGAAGCTCTGCGGGGAGAGGTTTCCCTCGAAGGAGCCGGAGAGCGCGCCGGCCACGCCCGCCATGCCCGCGCTGATCACGAACGCGCGCACCTTGTAGCCGGTGGTGTCGACGCCCATCGCCTCCGCGGCGACCTCGTCCTCGCGGATCCAGGTGAAGTCCGCGTACCGCGGGATCGGCGAGAGGCCGATGGCGCGCCCGAAGAGCGGCGTGTTCTCGATGATGACGCGGATGATCTCGCCGAATCCGAGGGTGACGATGGCGAGGTAGTCGCCGCGGAGCCGCAGCGACGGCTTGCCCACCAGCCAGCCGGCGAGCGCCGCCGCGCCAGCGCCCGCCGCGATCGACGCGATGAAGAAGAGGCGGTACGGGTCCTGCGCCGGCCCGCGCAGGAGCAGCACGGCGGAGACGTATCCGCCCACGGCCATGAAGCCGGCGTGGCCGATGGAGAACTGGCCGGTGAGGCCGTTCACCA
>WNFH01001750.1_pt1 | contig 14868 bp, 10 predicted proteins | sample 5400411 | NCBI WGS metagenome assembly WNFH01 (sample SAMN13153347, study PRJNA577476) | soil metagenome | isolation source: 200 cm saprolite under Douglas fir tree site 2 hole 3 | place: USA:California | collected 2015-04-18
TGAACACCGACCACGAAGTGCACTACTTCCATGACGGACCGGGAAAAGCGCACAGCCGCAGCTCGGCGGTACGCATTGCGGAAGTGGAAAACGCCGGGACGAGCGATGAACGCGAAAAAGCTCCTGGCGACGATGGCGGGTTCATGTGGCGGATGGAGACGTGGTGGCGCATGGAAGAGCGCGATGGCGGCGTTTACGTCCAAAGCGAGGTAGCTTCGCTTACACGGGACATTCCCACGGGGCTTGGCTGGATGATCAGACCTTTTGTCACTGGAATCCCAAAGGAGTCGCTCACATTCACGCTGCAGGCCACGCGCAAAGCAGTCGAAGCGCAACGCCGGGGCGCTGATCCGCTGCCGCGCGCTACGGTCTTCGAGCAGTAAGTGGGAGTTTCTTGCGGGCCGAGTCCTTGAGTAGCTCCCAGAAGTCGGCGGCATTCCGGTCCCAAGTCCATTGCAGGGCGGCATTCGCCGCGGCAGCACCGACACTTCCCCGTAAGAGTACGTCGGCATGGAGCTCTTGGAGCATTTTCGCCAGACCGTGATAATCATCGACTTGGCGAAGAATGAAGCCGTCCGTTCCGTCGCGAATCAGATCGGCCGCGCCAGCACAGGTGGACGTAACTACGGGCAGGCCGCATGCCATGGCTTCCGCTACGGGCAGGCCAAAGGAATCTTCGCGGCTTGGGCTGACGTAGAGATCAGCAGCCGCATAGAAATCGAGAACGTCATCGCGAGAGGGTTCAAAACGGCAGCGCTCCGAAATGCCGAGTGATTTCGCCGTTTCACGAAAATAGTCAGGAGAATCGTCCCCGGCCGCAATCAAGAAAATTGGAGTTTTGCGAACAGTGCTCACGGCGCGAAGAACGGTCTCCAGTCCTTTAACCCGCCAATCGTTGCCAATCAGGAGCAGCACGAAATCAGCTTCGTGAATCGTGCGGCGCCGGCGTGCTTCGGTACGAAGGGCCAGCCGCGCGGAAGGTGAAAACTGCGCGGTATCGACGCCGTTGGGAATGACGCGGACATCATGCCGGTGAAAATAATCGGCGAGGAGCGTGGCAGTGCGCTGAGAGACGGCGGCGAGCGAAACTTTCGGGTTCGCGTAGATGCGGCGCTCCAAACCTGCCAAAAGAGCATAGTAGGCGCGCCGATGGAGCCTCCGAAGCAACCGCGGCCTTGCCGAATCGAGGTCCCCTGCGAGCGCAAGTTCCTGAAGGCGATGAAAAAGCGCGTGAACGATGACAACATGGGCGTCCAAACAGTTAATTCCCGGTGAAACGACCAGGTCGAAGCGAAGCCCGTGGACCCAGCGATCCCACGCGCGACAAATCGAGTTCAACAAGAGCCAAGCGAGAAATTGCAGGAGATGGGGACCGGGGACGGATGGCACTTTATGCCAGAGAATCGCCCCGGAGTCCTGTGATAGTGCGCCGCGTGGTTGAGAAACCGCAAGATCCTCAACACGCTGGGCATAGAGATGAATCTCGCAATGTTCTTTGCACGAGAGGCGTTCCAGTACTTCGGCAAGAGCGCGCTCCGTACCGTGCCGGCGGTCAACGAACGGTGAGACGACGGCGAGGCGCAAGTCAGCGCATCCGAGGGCTGTACGTTTGGGGAAGCTGAGCGGTGGCGGCGCACTGGGCAGAAACAGCAAGAGTCGGCAATCGGAATAGAATGCCAAGCAGAAGCCAAAGATAGGCGTTCAAGACAAAATCCTGGTAGGCCTGCATGCCTGTGAACGTCATTGGAAAAAGGAGAAGTCCGGCGTACCAGAAGATGACGAAAGCCAGTGGAAACCAGGGTGAGCCTCTTAGCTTCTTCACGACTCGCCATGCTGAGAACAGGATCGCGAAGCTCATTACAAACCAGAGGGCAAGTCCGCCCACGCCCATCTCAAGAACAATTGTGCCGAAGCCACTCTCCACGCCGATGACTGGAGGTTTTGCGTGGAAGAAACGCGCGACATATTGTGTGCCAAGAGACAGAGTACCAATGCCATAGCCGTAGGGCCAACGGTCGTAAGTGAGTGCGCCGAGGAAATTGTTCAGCGGGTAGTCCCAACCGCGGTGCTGGAGTTCGCCGGGGCCGCTGCTCGGCAAGAGTGTCTCCTGGTAAAACGCAACGCGCGAAAGAAGTGCTTCGGGGAAAACAAAAAACAGCAGTCCAATGCCTAGAGAAATGCCAAGAGCGGCACGCTGAAATGTACGCAAGACGCGGATTACTTCACGCTGCCGCCAGGGGGCGCCCCAAACAAAGGCCGCCGCGAAAACCAGCATGCTTCCCGTGGCCCATAAGAGAGTGCCTCGGGCGGCGCCGAGGACGATCGCACCAGAAACGATCGCCAGCGTGAAAAAGGTTAAATTCCTGCCCTTTCGGTGGCGCAAAAGCAGATAGCCTATGAAACCAACGATCAATAGCAGGGAAACAAGCAAAAAGTTGCCGAAGCGTCCTGTGCTGACGAACACGGAGGTCGGACGATAGGACAACAGACCGGAGACCGGTGAAACCCGGTAACTGGTGCTCAACTCGCGAATATCTTCAGCGGGCCTCTCGGGGTTCAAAAACGTATGTCCCAAGACGGATTGCGCGATTCCGAGGGAAGCAATGACTAGGACAAGCACGATGTTGACGAAGAAAAAGCGGCGCAACTGTTCCTCGGAATTGAGCAACGCGTATCCCACGAAGAGAAGCGGAATGTAATAGAAAAAAATTTTCAGGCCGAGAATTCCGTATATGAGAGTCGTGGACGCGGGATTGAAGACCTGCATCACGCCGAACCAGAAAAACAAGAGAAGCGGCATGAGGAAGGGAGGCCGGAAGGAAGTGACCTCTTTTCGCCGATAGGCCAGGAAAAAGGAGAAATAAACGACAGCGAGCAGGACGTCCTTGGCGAAATAGATGGCCATATTATTGCCCAGGTATTTTCTGGCAAGATCTTCAAACAAAAGCCATGTCAGGAAAAAATAAAGACCATTCCGCCAGTTGTTGAGCACGGCGACGACGAAGGCGAAACCCACGAAGGCCAGCGCAACGAAAGCGAGGCCAGTCATATCCCCTGAGACTACATAGCTGGCAGTTTTGAAAGCCGCGAAAAGAAACAAAGCCAGGAAGCCGAACACCAGTAACGGACTTCGGCGGAATTGGGACGTAGAGATCTGTGCGTTAAAGTTCATCGAACTGTCCCTTACAGCATACGGTGATTATGGCCGAGAACGATGTCCTCCGAAAGCCCATCATGGTCTCAGTATTGTTCCAATCTCTTACTTCCACCGCGGACGATCTTCCTGTATGCGATTGCGTGCTCTTCTACCATTCGTACGCGTGGGAAGAGTTGACATGCACGCACTCGCGCCTTCGGACCGATTGAATCGATGATCGAAGCGTTCTGGATTACTCTTCTCATGCAGTCCGCAAGCGCCTCGGGGTTTCCCGGAGGAAATTGCAGGCCGGCGTCGTCGACGACTTCGGCGAGTCCGCCAATCCTGGATGCAATCACCAGTCTGCCGCGTATCATCTGTTCAATGGCGGCCAATCCCGCGGTTTCCTCCCAGATGGAAGGCATAACGACTACTCGTACGTCGCGAAGCGCATTCGCCAAAGCCGGACCGGTAAGATAGCCAGTGATGCGAACGCAGTTTTCCAAATGCTCCGAGCTAATAATTGATTCGAGCCTCGGCCGCAGAGGCCCGTCTCCGATGAGCAGAACCTCAAACTGATGAGCTTCTTTTTTTAGTATTCGGGCGGCTTGCAGAAGGATCGGAATCCCCTTTTCGGATACAAAGCGGCCCACGTATGCGAAACAGACCCTGCCGGAGGTGTTCGCCGCGGAGGAGGTGCCGATATCTTCTCCGAGCGGAGATTCAATTCCATAGTAGATGACTGATGAGCGCGGCAACGCATGGCGTTCAAGTACGTGTCTTGTGATGGCAATGTTAATGGCGACCTTACGAGAAAGCCAATGTCGGGGAAACATGAGCAACAGGCTGGCAAGGCTGCGAATAACACTGGTCTGGCACTCCTGGCAATGCAGACAATTCCTGTAACGCCCTGCCTGGAAATGTCCAGGACAGATGGAACCGTCCGGCTGATGGACCAGGAGACCGTTAGGACAGATGGCTTGATAGCCGTGGTGCTCGACGACGACCGGCTTGCGCGCGAGCGCACCGAGGACCAGCGGCGGAAGAGCGGGGCCCGCAATGTGGATGACGTCGGATGTTCGAACAATGCGCCATAGCTGAAGGAGGCCCGGGTGACGCACGACGCGAAATGGCAACGAGCGATCATCAAAATCGCCGGCTGGAGTTTGTGTCACTAGTGTCACTTCAAATTCCGAATCCCCTTTAGGGGTGTGGAAGCTGCGGAGACCGCTTGCGAGAGACAGCACAGCGGATTCGACTCCACCGATGCTCGGGGCAAAGAAATGTGAATAGATTAGCAGTTTCATTTCTGGGGCTTTGACGTCGCCGCGGGCGTACTCTCCCCGGTCTGCGGAGCCGATCTCCGGGCATCTCCCGATGGGTAAGATTCATCATACCGCCTCGGAATCGAGAGTGTGATCGTCGATCATGTAGATACCGGCTTCACACCCTCTACGCAAACGCCTGCCCCGTCCAGAATTCGGCTCGGATCTTCTACTTCCTGGATGCCTGCGATCCGGCTGTCATGGCATTCCCTTTGTTCAACCTGCACAAACCCGGTTCCTTTGAACAAGAAAATAAGCGAATCCGCATCATACATCCATTTATGGGAATGAAAATCCTGCCAAGAGTTGTATATGCGGTATAGCAGGTGAGAAGAGGGAGGCGTCGAGCAACGCATGAGGAGACGCTGGTTCATTTGATCGGCGGGCCGTAGAGATTCTGAGCCGGATTTCTGTCCTTTGGATTCGCCGTTACCGAGATATTCTTCAACAATCGCTCGCAGGTCTGGTACCACAATTCGCAAAACGCCCCCGGGTGCAAGCACGCGAAACGACTCCGCAACTAGCCGCTGGCCTTCTTCACGGTAAAGATGCTCAAGCACGTGGGAGGCGTAAACCGCCGCGACAGAACCATCGGAAAACGGCAAACGCTTTCGAACATCGTGGGTGACAATCGACGGGCTCCAGGGTATTTCAACTTTGTCTGCAGGCAGGAGACGAAACCAGAAGAGCGCGCGCCGCAGCAGTGGGTACTTAGCGAGCCTCGCATTCCAGGAACCATCGACGTTTATCCACCCAGACGGGGCCTGCAAGCCGCATCCAAGATTCAAACGGATGGGGTCCTTACTCGGCGGCATAAGTGCCTCGCTCTCCTAGCCAGAGGCAGTCAGTTGCAAGACCGGCTAGCCGCATTCTCGGTTCCCGTCTGGACAGGTTCATTCGTGAATTCTCTGCCGTCCGACCGGAGTAGCAGAATCAGAAGGATACTCGATTTCCCGTCGTCCAATCCTGGAAACCGCCATTCGAATGGCTTCGACGGCTGAGGCGATATTGCGCTCCGGCGACCAAGTCTGGATATACGCGAAGCCAGCGCGGCCCAGAGCTTTGAGGCGGGCGGGGTCGGCGGTGGCTTTTTTTATCAATTCAGCAAGAGCGTCGATATCGCCACTGGGAAAGACGAACTCGGGACATACGGGAGCGACGAGGTCGCGCGCAGCTCCGCAGCGGTCGCTGGCCGCGGCCGCGCAGCTGCAGCACATGGCCTCGTTGACGACGAGGCCGAAGGGCTCGAACTCCGAAGGCAGAATCAAAAGGTCCGCCGAAGTGTAGACCGCGGGGAGCTGGGACTGGTTGACGAACCCGAGGAAACGGACGCGGGAGGCAACACCGAGGCTAGCGGCTTCGGACTCGAGTTGCGGGAGAAGAGGGCCTGTGCCAGCGAAAAGGAGAAAAGCATTCGCAAGGTTTGCCTTCGCAAAAGCCCGAAGAAGATCGAGCGGGCGCTTCCACTGCTGAAGTTTGGCCGAGAAAACAATAACGGCATCATGCGGAGAAACTCCCCACGAGGCCCGGACGGCTGCGCGATCGACTTGCTTCGATTGTTGCATCCACCAGTCGTTGTCGACGCAGAACCCCGTCAACGAAACGTGGTCCCTTTGGATACCGAGGGAGCACATAAAATCCCGCCCATCCGAGGACGGAACGATCACTTGATTGGCCAGGCGGAACAAGCGTGGCCAGAAAAGCTTCTTGATGGGGATTTTCCAGTTGCGTCCGTCGCGCGGGGCGAACGAAGTCGCGTCTGCTCCGAAAATGAACGCTGCTTTCGAGAATTTCGAAGCTATGCAGGCGATCCAGAAAGTGGCGCGAACGTAACCGATGAAACAGAGCACGGCGTCATAGTTTCCACTGCGGATATGCTTCCACAGCCCCGGATTGAAGAGGTCGAAGAAAGAGTCCGCGCCGGAGCCGCGATTGGGCACGTGCTTCCAGGTATAGCCATCGAGAAGCGGTACATCCCATTGAACGCTGGCGCCAAATTCAGGATCGTGGCTGGCTTCCGCGCCGCGAAGAGTGCAGTAGGCCACCTGGAAATCCAGCGAAGGGTGCTTGGCCATGCGGCGGAAGATCGGTGCCATGTATTGAACGGGGTTCGCTGCGACGGCGAGGACGCGGTAGCGGCGGTCAGGCACGGCAGGCTCCTGGGTTCTTAACGTGATGCGCGGTGGCGACTATGCGGAAGTCTGTCGGATTCAACGAGATGCCCCGCAGTGGAGTATAACCCGTTTCCCGATGCGGGCGGCTGTGCTAAACTACCTTGGGTCCGCAGGGGTTTGCGGTTCACCGTAAGTCTCCGCACTGGTGTTGTTTTTCCTGGCGGTCGTAAGACGGCCGACTTTCTTGGCGACCGTACCTCGGTTAGCGTGGTGTCCGGCAGCGGCACGGCTACTCTGAAATGCGACGGCCAATTTCCCGGCATTCGCCGAAACCGCTCTGCGACGCAAAAATTCTTCCATCGATGACTTCGGCCAAGCCGCGGTCACGTGAAACAAACGAGGATGTGTCATGTCCGGGCATTCAAAATGGGCCACGATTAAACATAAGAAGGGTGCGACTGACGCGAAGCGCGGCCGCGTATTCACGCGAATCATCCGTGAAATCAGCATCGCCGCTCGCATCGGCGGCGGCGAACCGAACACCAATCCGCGCCTGCGAACCGCGATTCTGGCGGCTAAGGCCGCGAACATGCCAGGCGACAACGTCGAGCGCGCGATTCTGCGCGGCACGGGCCAGCTCGAAGGCGAGCAATATGAGGAAGCCACGTTTGAAGGCTACGGCCCGGGCGGCGTGGGAATGCTGATTCAGGTGGTCACCACCAATCGCAACCGCGTGGTCGGCGAGTTCCGTCACCTCATGAGCAAAAACGGCGGCAATATGGCCGAAGCAGGCGCGGTAGGATGGATGTTCCACCGCAAGGGTGAGATCTCCGTGTCCAAGGAAGCGGCCAGCGAAGATAAGCTGCTGGATCTCGTGCTGGAAGCGGGAGCCGAAGATTTGAAGGACGATGGCTCCGCGTGGTACATCGTGACACCGCCCGACGCACTCGAGAAGGTGAGGGAAGCGCTGACCAAGGCCGGGATTACTCCGGCTTCCGCGGAAATCGGCATGGTGCCGCAAAACTACATCAAACTAACGGGCGCCCAGGCCACGCAAATGGTGCGCCTGGTCGAGGCCCTCGAGGAGCACGACGACGTGCAACACGTCTACGCGAACTTCGACATCGACGAATCGGAAATCCAGGCCGCCGTCGGCGCCAACTAAATCTTGTCTAAGTGGCACTCTGGTTGGGCTCCTCCCATCAACTTCGACGGTACTTTTTCAGCGAAAATGGGTAGCGAGGACGGTTCGATCGCCGTAGACTGATGGATAATGAGCCAAGTCCTCAAGACAATCGGCCGGCTGCGTGTTCTCGGCATAGACCCTGCTGCCGCCGGGCCGACCGGTTACGGAATCGTTGAGAGCGACGGACGACGCTGCCGCATGCTTCATTATGGTGCTTTGAGAGTGGCCGCGAAGCGCCAGAAGGAATGCGCTGGTGCGGCACTTCAGGATGTACACGCACGCGTTTGCAGTTTGATTGACCAGTTTTCTCCGGATGCTCTGGCTGTCGAGAGTGTATTCACGGCGCTGAATATGCGCACGGCGCTAAAGCTGGCTGAAGTGCGCGGCGTAATCCTGCTTGCCGCAGCGCAGCACGGTGTGATGGTCTACAGCTACGCGCCCCGCGAAGTGAAAGCTTCCGTCGCCGGTCACGGCCACGCCGACAAGCGGCAGATGCAAATGATGGTGCGTGCGCTGCTCTCGATGAACGAGACCCCGGAACCGTCGGACGCCGCGGACGCGCTGGCGGTAGCGCTTTGCCATTTGCAGACGGAACAGGCCCGACGGCGTTTTGGGCTGCCGGATCGAGACTCCTCTGTGAAACCGCACGCGCTTCGCGTCGCAGTGGGTTCCACTGGATTGCCAAACGAAATTAGACTTGGCCGCACAACGCGTGGCGGGTTGCCGCGCATCGTATCGACGCGATGACCGCTTTGCGGTCACAAAGGACCATGAAGACTTCCCAGCTGCGATTCTTCCTGTTGATTGCCGTAGCCTCGGTGGCGGCTTCCGCGGCGTTTGCTGTGCCCGCTCCGTCCGGCGCCAAGCTGACCTTTAGGCGTATCTTCAAGGGAAGCTCGCCCGAATTCATCGAGATCAGCGTGCGGGAAGATTCGGATACCGCTGCTTATGAAATCCGGCAGTTGGATGAGGATTCAGGCTCGTTGCCATTCCAGGTGAGCGCGGCATGGCGCACGAAGATGTTCGATCTGGCGACGCAACTCAAACATTTTCAGGGACAGGATCTGGATGTGCACCGCAAGATCGCGAATCTCGGCGAGAAAACGTTTCGATGGGAATCCGGCAAGGAAGTCCATGAAGCAAAATTCAACTACACGTTGAATTCGGCGGCGGCCCAGCTTCTGCAGATTTTTGAGGGGCTGGCGCGTCAGCAGGAACATGTTGACTTGATTTCGCGGCGTATGAAATACGACCGATTGGGAATCAACGACGCCTTGCTGCAATTCGAATCGGATCTCAACCGCAGCCTTCTGCCGGAACCGCAACGCGTACTGCCCGTGCTCGATCAGATCGCCAGCGATTCGCGCTTCGTGGATATCGCCCGCCAACGAGCCCGCTCCCTCGCCGAACGCATCCGCCACCAAGGGTAGCAAGCTGCTCCACAGATTCAATCGTGCTTCGGAGAACTGCGACACCATCCAAATCTTGATCAACCGGCCAATAAATGAGAATCCATAATTCTGTATATTTCTAAGAAATTATGGAGTAACTTGCTGTCGAGAATGATGTTACTGATTCTGTGTGGCTTTTCATGTATCTCAATCTAAATATCTTATTGGCGTCTAAAGTATTCATTAAGCTTTGGCACATCTTATGCATAATTTATAAGAGTATCTGTCCGAGTTTCGGGGGAGCGGGTGGGGTCCCTGAGGTTCCTCATTCCAATTTGCAAGTCACTATCGACTTCTCAATTCCGAGGGGCATCGAAAGGAGTTTTATCGTTATGAAGAATAGGTGGCTTTTGATCAGTTTGGCGCTCACCTTGTGCGCCTTCTTTTCGTTATCGGCCCTGGCCCAGGAGACAACGGGCGGTTTGCAGGGCACCGTCAAGGATCCCTCGGGCGCGGTGGTACCTCACGCTAAGGTTGTAGTCACCGCTAGTTCTCTTGTGGGCAGCAAGGAACTTGAGACAGACACAAGCGGTTACTATCGCTTTGCCAACCTTCCACCGGGTACGTATACCATTACTGTGACAGCGAAGGGCTTCAAGACCGTCAAGCGCGATGGAGTAGTTCTTGAGGTAGGACACCTGCCGTCGATCGATTTGACACTGGAGCTTGGCACCGCCGAAACAATCGTTGAGGTAACCTCGGCAGCTCCGGTGATCGACACCACCACAACTCAGAATCTGACCAACGTTACCGACGACGTGATTGCTAACGTTCCCCATGGCCTCAGCTTTCAGTCGGTTATTCAGTTCGCGCCCATGGCGCGCAATGAGCCTCTTGCCGGTTCGCCGGGCGGCACCGGCGGCTCTCTGCCGGGCAGCAGCGGCAACGGCATGGCCGTCGGTTTCTCCATCGGCGGCGCCGCTGATTCGGAGAGCAGCTATCTCGTGGAAGGCCAGAACACGGGGAACAACTCCGGCGGCTATTCCAAAGCCAACGTTCCCTTCCAGTTCATTCAGGAAGTCGAAGTTAAGACTTCGGGCATCGAAGCTGAGCACGGCGGCGCTCTCGGCGGCGTGATCAACGTGGTCATGAAGAAGGGCAGCAACGCCTACCACGGCGAACTCTTCGCCACCTATGAACCGTCCGGGGTGGATGCCAATCCCACGAACGCCTTCTTGCGTTATGATCCGACTGATAGCGGTGACCCTACCGTTGGTCGGGACCCCGGAGCGCAGCTCTACCAGGCGCAGAAAGACCACTTTCGCATTCTTCAGCCCGGCTTTAGCGTTGGCGGCCCAATCGCGAAGGACCGCTTGTTCTTCTTCCTGGGCTTTGCGCCTCAGATCAACAGCTTGGCCAAAACGGTCAACTTCGGCTCCAAACAGGGCAACGCCGGCAAGCAATACTTTACCCAAGATAAGGATACCTACTACGGCATTGCCCGCCTTGACGCCTCTTTGACGCAGAAGATACGCCTCTACGGTTCGTGGCTGTATCAATACGCGCGCGAAACCGGAAACTCCTTGCCGTTTTCGGATCCGGAAAAATCGCAGGCCGGTTTCCTGAACACCTCTACCAACAGTCCCTTGACGAATTTCTCACACGGCCTTGGCTGGGCGGCCCCGAACTCGACCTACAACGTCGGCGCTGACATCAGCCTGACCCCGAAGATCGTCGCCACGACCCGCTTCGGCTACTTCTTTGAGAACTATCACGACTTTGGCTGGCCGACCACGGCTCCCAACATTGTGTGGTCTACCAATGGAGCGCCAACAAATCCAGGCACTCCGCAAGAAGTCGACGTCTGCGATAACTCGAACGTCGCGCCCAGCTCGAAATGCCCCACCGGGGGAAATCCCCTGCCGGCCAATCTGGCACAGTCTGGCGGCACTACCACTACGCCCTACCTTTTCAGTTTTACCAAGTTCAACGCCAACAAGCACTACCAGTTCGACCAGGACGTGGCGTTCTTCAAGGGCGGTTGGTGGGGCACGCACAACCTCAAGGTTGGCTACCAGCTCAACCATCTGACCAACGTGATTAATCAGAACGGCAACGTGCCCCAAGCATTCTTGAACGTTGGCAACGGGCAGAACCATGGCACGTTCACAAACACCGGTTCAGGCAACTGCGCCACTCTAAGCACCGACTGGAGCAATGGCAATTGCGCTGGCCTGTACGGCTTCGCGATAGTGCAAGACTTTTCGACGATTCTGACCAAGCCTGCCAGCGACTATAACCACGCCTTATTCGCGCAGGATTCCTGGAATGTTGGCCACCACCTGACCCTAAACCTCGGCATCCGGGTCGAGAAGGAATACCTCCCCGCTCCTGCTGGTTACAAAATCAAGTCAATCAATTTCGGATGGGGCGACAAGATTGCGCCTCGCCTGGGAGCAGCATGGGATCCAACCGGCCACGGCAAGATGAAGATCTTCGGCAGCTATGGCGTCGTCAACGATGTCATGAAGCTGCTGCTTGCCCAGACGTCGTGGGGCGCGCAGTCCTTCGAGCAGTGCAGCTACCCTCTTGGCCCGGATGGAACGTCTGACGGGTTCAGCGCCTCCGATCTCAATCTGATCTACGTAAACGGCCGCGCATGCCCGAACGGCCCGGCCACGACGCAAGCCAACTTCGCTGGCGGCAAAACCCCGCCATCCCTGGCCGACGCCAAGTCCGGCGTTTCGCTGATTGAAAACATCAACCTTCGTCCGTGGGAGCCGGTCGCGCCTGGCGTGAAGCCTTATCGTCAGCACGAGGCGGTTTTCGGCGTGGACTACCAGGTCTCCAGGGACTGGGCGTTCGAAGCCCGCTACGATCGTCGGCGTCTCGACCACGTCATCGAGGACGCATCATTGTCGGACCCGGCTTGGGGCGAGACCTATACCATCGTCAATCCTGGCGAGGGTGTGAACAAGACCATCGACGGCTATGCCAAGTTCCTGACGTCCCTTGGAGAGGACTTCGGCGTTCCGCAATGGGCGTTCAACGCCGGGGCGTTCGGCGCTCCTTTCTTCGGCACCTGCCCCACATGCCCAGCCAACCCCAAAGCTATCCGTAACTACGACGGCGCGGAGTTCCGGCTGAGCAAGACTCCGACCAAGGGTTGGGCCGGAATGTTCAGCTACACCTGGAGCCGCCTGTGGGGCAACTATACGGGCCTGACCACTACCGACCAGACCGACGGCGGAAGCAACGGACGCAACTCGCCCGACACCACCCGTGCGTTCGACGAGCCGTTCTACTACTTCGGCGCCAATGGCAAGTCAAACGCCGGCCCTCTGCCGACCGATCGTCCGAACACGTTCAAAGGCTACGTATATTATCAACTATCTTGGGGGAAGGGCCAGACCACGACCTTCGGTCTCTTCCAGTCTGCCTACCAGGGCAGCCCAGTAAGCTCATACATTGACTTGGCCAGCATGCCGTTCGGTTCTTTTGTTGCCGAAGCCACTTACATTTATGGCTTCGGCAAGTGGGTTAACCTGACCACTGACGCCGCCGGGAACATCACGCTCGGCACTCCCTATAGCCGCCGCACCCCGTGGTTCACCCAGTCCGATTTCAACATTGGACATAGGATCAAGGTGGGCGAGGGCAAGGCCATCGCCTTTGAAGCAAGCGCCTTCAACCTGCTCAACCAGCGCTCCGTCACCGCGTACTACGGAGGCATAAACTCGGTGAATTTCGCGACCCCTTTGGTTCCAGGTCCAGGAGTCAGCATCTTCAATGGTGCGGCGACGTACAAAGCCCTCGAGAGCGGGTACAACCCGCAGACGTGGATCAACGGGAACGGCGGCGCCGTTTCGCCGGTGATTAAGAGCGCATGGTACGGCCAGCCGTTCCTCTACCAGCACGCGCGCAGCATTCGCTTCAACCTGCGCTACACCTTCTAAGCTAAAACCAAAGAGGTATCCGCCGAGGGAGCCGCTTTTCCGGCTCCCTCTTTTTTTTGCTTCGAGGAGGCCGACAACCAAGTGGAGAAAGCTGGCGGCAGGCTTGGCACGCGACCTCTTCTGGGGGCGGTCGGACACCGCCCGAGACATTGAAACGCCACGGCTTACAGGCAGGTAGGCTGGTAATTCCGGGGCTCTTTGGCGCGTATGTTAGGATGTGACCACTGCACCGAGCGCCATGCCGCGTCCTACCACAATGAACTTGTCCGAGGCGGTGGCCATCTCCGCCTCCAGCCTTTGGGCGCACAAGCTGCGCAGCGTCCTGACGCTCGTCGGCGTGGTTATCGGCGTGGCAGCGGTGATCGCCGTCGTCAGCTTGATCAACGGCGCAAATCAGTACGTCGCGACCCGCGTCTTCCGTCTCGGCGCCGACGTATTTGGGCTATCCAAGCAGCCTTCCATTATTACCAACGTTGATGACTGGCTCGAATTCCAGAAGCGCAAACGCATCACTTACGACGACTTTGAAGCCGTGCGCGAGCTCTGCAAGTCGTGCAAGGAAATCGGCGCCTCGCTGGGCGGCCGCGTCGAAGTGAAAAGCGGGCTGAATTCACTGAAAGACACCAATCTGCGCGCCTGGACTCCACAGATGCCCGAATTGTACGACGTGGATCTCGTCTCAGGCCGCCATATCACCGAATCGGATTTGAATAGCGCGGCGCCGGTTTGCGTGGTCGGCATGGATATCGTGGAAAACCTCATGCCCGGGGTGGATACTGTTGGTAAAGAAGTTCGCTGGAACAACGTCCCCTGCGAAGTGATCGGCGTCGGAAAAAAAGAAGGTTCCTCCCTGGGAACTTCGCTGGACAACTGGATCATCCTCCCGCTCAGCACCTACAACAAGGAATACGGCAATCAACAGACTTCCCTGCGCGTTACCGCCCGCGCCGGCTCGGCAACCAAGATTCAGTTAACCGTGGATGAAGTCCGCCAGATCATGCGCGGCCGCCATCATCTGTCTTATGGAACCAAAGATGATTTTGCGATCGAGACGAGCGACTCCTTCTTGTCGCTGTGGAAGGATATCAGCAGCACCTTTTTTGTGGTTACCATTGGCGTCGCTTCCATTTCGCTTGTCGTGGGAGGCATCGTCATCATGAACATCATGCTTGTCTCCGTCACCGAACGAACGCGCGAAATCGGAATTCGCAAGGCAGTCGGCGCTCGCCGAAGCGATATTCTGCGCCAGTTTCTTATTGAGTCCTCGACTATCGCCGTCATTGGTGGCGCTCTCGGCGTGCTCTTCGGCGTGCTGGTCGCCATGCTAGTCTCCTTGGTCACACCGTTGCCGAGCGCAGTACAACTCTGGTCGGTGTTGAGCGGACTGGCGGTCGCCCTGAGTGTTGGACTATTCTTTGGAACTTATCCGGCCTCCAAGGCGGCTAAGCTAGATCCCGTGGAAGCGTTGCGATCGGAATAGGCAATCATCTCTATGGCTACGCTCGGAAAAACACTGCCGCAAACCGCCGTTCTCGCGGTGCGTTCCCGGATTCGAAAGGAAGGTGCGCTGAAATTTCATGGCGAAGTGCTGCTGGCGCTGGATACTCTGCGGAAAAACCCCCTGCGGTCGGCGCTGACGATTCTGGGCATTGTGATCGGAATTACGACCGTGATTACAGTCAGCTCCATGATCAACGGATTGAACGAAAACGTGCTGGGTGGCATCCGTGAATTGGGATCGGACACTATCATTGCTTACC
>WNFH01002321.1_pt1 | contig 14849 bp, 16 predicted proteins | sample 5400411 | NCBI WGS metagenome assembly WNFH01 (sample SAMN13153347, study PRJNA577476) | soil metagenome | isolation source: 200 cm saprolite under Douglas fir tree site 2 hole 3 | place: USA:California | collected 2015-04-18
CGACCCAGAACGGCACCTGATATTTGGTCAACAGCGCCCAGCACACCCAGGCGCCGACCAGCAGCAATTCGCCTTGCGCGAAGTTCACGACTTGCGTCGCCTTGTAGATCAGCACGAACGACATCGCGACCACGCCATAGAGCGTGCCGACCACAAGGCCGTTGACCAGAAGCTGGATCAGGAACTGGAGGTTCATGCTGCTTGACGGATGTGAGTTGCGGGTTTCTTCCCCTCTCCCCTTGTGTTCTCGGGAGAGGGGCGGCTATCGATGGAAGTTGTTTCCTGGAGGTGGATACGCCGTTGATATTGCTTGCGTCAATAGCGACGGGCGGTCACGCTTGATCCTAACGTAACCCATGCGGTGCTACCTATTTTGGTTCGAGGTAGCATCGCCGCCGAGGGATCAAATGCCGCGTGTGAAGCTGACCAAGAGTGTCATTGACGCTCTGCCCACTCCGTCGAAGGACATCGTTCATTGGGACACCGGGTGTCCCGGTTTCGGCGTCAAGGTCACACCGAAGGGGCGCAAGGTTTTCGTCGTGTTGTATCGAACGGCGGGAGCCGGGTCGCGCCTGCGCAAATATACCATCGGACCATACGGCCGGGTGACCCTTAATCAAGCTCGCGTTACGGCTCAGAAGGTGTTTGCTGCAAAACTCGACGGGCGCGATCTCGCGGCGGAGAGGACAGATTCTCGACGAAGGATGGTGGCCGATCGCACCGAGGACCTGCTCGAGGCTTTCATCGCACAGCACGTTTCCCAAAATCGGTCTGCGCCGGAAATCTCACGAATGCTCCGACGGGAGGTCGGGTCGGCTTGGTGCAGCCGGAGCATCCACGAGATCAGCAAGCGCGATGTGATTGATGTCGTGAGTGCCATCGAGCAACGCGGGGCTCCTGTCGCCGCCAACAAAGCACTGAAAGCGATCAAAACCTTCTTTCGCTGGTGTGTGGGCCGTGCCGTGCTGGACCGGTCACCCGCCGACGGCGTGCCGCTTCCGGCAAAACAGGTGACGAGAGATCGTGTATTGAGTGACGCCGAACTCGCCCGGGTCATCATCGCAGCGAGACAGATTGGCGGCCCTTATGGCGACATCGTCGAGGTCTTGGCCTTGACCGGCCAACGCCGCGAAGAGGTGGCGCGCTGCACCTGGGATGAGATCGATGTGAAGACGCGAACCTGGAAGCTTTCTTCTGACCGCACGAAAAATGCAAAATCACATGAAGTGCATCTATCCGACCCCGTCATAGCGGTTTTAAGCCGAGCTAACGAGCGAGGTACATTTGTCTTCTCGCGGTCGGGAAATAGCTCCTTTCAGGACTTCAGTTCTGCCAAGCGAGAGATCGACGAGCTTTCCGGCGTCACCGGATGGCGACTTCATGATCTGCGACGAACCTGCGTTTTTGGAATGGCAAGGCTCGGGATCGCCCCACATGTCGCCGACAAAATTCTGAACCACCAAGCAGGCACGATCTCTGGTGTTGCAGCCGTCTATCAACGCCACGATTTCCTCGCCGAACGCAGAGAAGCTCTAGAAACGTGGGGTACCCATGTTAAGCGTATCATCGCCAATGCCTTTGAAACCAATGTTCTTCGCAGAGTAGCCTGATCCAGCTTTTTCTAGCCACGCATCGGTCGCTGGACGTAGCCGTAACGTTATGCTGCTCCAGCACGCAGAGTTCGGGGATACTCTCGCCGAGACACCGCATGTCCGCTATTGGGGCAAGTTCGGAAAACATTTGCTCATAATGAGTTCTTCTCAGTTTGACCCGGAACGGACCTCGCCTGTCCCGGTTCAGGTGCGGAATTCAAGAATTATGCACGTCAAAAAGCCCCTTGATCAAGACGAGCTTTTCAGGTGCAGAATAGAGGGGCAGATCACGGTGACTTGTATGCCCCGTCCAAATCCACCTCCGCCTATTACACGCCCGGCGATTCACGCCTTCCACCTTAGTGATTCTGACAAGCGGGACCTTGCGCGCAACTTGGCGCGCGAAAGCCTTCCGCTCGAAACGGCCGAAGCAATCTCTACGGCAATTTCGGCGTACAAAGCGACCGAGGCCGGCGCCGCCGACACCACGATCGGAAATACCGTCGCCGCGCTGATCGAGCTTACCCGCCCCACCGGCCGAGGCTACAAGAGAGCCGTCCGGCGAGTGTCCGACGACTCCAGCGGCGTGGACGATACAACCCTTGCCGCGCTGCAACCGCTCGCGAAGGCGGTCTTGGCAGGCAAACCGGAAGCTACGAAATTGCTTTCTCGCGCAGCTCGCGCGAGAGCTGCGGAATTGCAGAACCATGAGCGCGTTTTTCCCCGGACGGAATCGCTGCGGTTCTTTTGTGGCGTCTTGCGCGAAATCTTCAGGAATTGGGCTCAGCCCGCGCCTGACGAGGCTTGGCAGCGGTGCGGGAAGTTCGCCTTGGAAGTCTTCACCATTGCGGGCGTTGAGCATGCCGATTTCATCGCGCACCCGGAGCGTCTCAGAAAGTATCTAGGCACCGACGTGTCGGCATGACACGCCCGGCCGAATTTGTACCTTCGATGGAGAGCCTTCGAATGCGCCCCGCGAGATAGTCGGTGCGTTGCGGCTCGCAGACCTGTGTGAATATTGGGAGCCGACGCAATTCCAGCGCGGAGGCTCCCATGAAGCTCACGGATTGGCTCGCCATTATCCCGACGGTGCAAAGCCCGTGGACGTTCGCAGCCCTAGCGGCTGTGTTGTTGTACCTCTATGCTTCCCGACGATGAGACCGCCAGGCGGAGTGGGAACATGGTTGAATGGAGCAGGACCGGAGTCGAGCGGCAGCGTGGTGAGTACCGCTTTACCGTGAAAGACAAGGAGGGTGAAAAAGTCTGGCTGGTCGGCGAATCGGCGGGCAGACAGGGTATTTGAACAGCTTGACGTCGTCTTCGCCGACGGTAGCTGCAAACAACTGGCAGAGATTTGCCAGGGCATCGTGAAGGTTCTCCGGTTTGCGGATTTGCTTCGAATCGACAATCCGGCTCACCCATATCTCGTCTAGATCATCATGTTCCTGGAGCAGGCTCTCGAAGTTGACCGTATCAACTAGCGCCCCTTCGCAGTAAGTCTTTCTGCCCATATCTACGGTTTCCTCGATGAAGGGCAGAGCCGAACACGCACATAACGTGGATGGGCCAATGTCCCCCACGTACGCGCTGTCCTTCATTCGACGGTTGCAAAACAAGGCGAGCTTCTGGTCGTCAAGATTCCAAGCGTTGTGAAAGATGACTGGCTTTCCAGGCTTTTTCAGCTCCTCGAAATTTATGTCCTTCATAAACTGGCTATCCGGATAATTGATCCTGGACAGGCCTGTGACGTTCGACAGATACATCATGGACGTCAAATAACGGACGAAGGGATTGGGCGCCATCGCCTGATTGAGAATCCATTTTGTTTATATCCCCCTCATCAAGTTTCTTAAATTTCCTCTCTTTGTCTCGGTCAGGCAGTTGATCGAACAAAATCGACATGGAGTCCTGGAAGGACTCCATCATTTTGTATGGGTCCCATACGAAATCCTTGTAATTATCAGAGTCTCTGTCGGAGTTACTCAAAGCCTTCCGGATACTGCCCCAATCCGGACCGAACACGGTATTTATGGGAAAGCGTTCATAGCTTTCATCGTCTCGAAACACGCCATTCTTGAAGAATTGATAGGTCTGTTCGGCCCTATCTTTATCTCTAACTTTTTCGCCATCGAATTGATTATAAACGATCCCAACCCAAGCGCCGATGCAGGACAATGCCCACACATCAAAGGTTATACCGGCGGTGGCAAGAGCTTCCAGAACCCCGATGTGCAGCCCTGCTGCCGGTCCACCACCGCCGAGCGTAACGCTCTCTTCACCATTGGTTCCTCCTTCTAATTTGTTATGAGCTTGAATGTTCTCCGATGGATTTTTGAATTGGCCGAAGAGCAACAGATTAGTTGTTTTTGCGACGATTGGAAAGCGTCCGCAGACTCTCGGCCGCAGAGATATGAACGCCATTCGAGCCAAATTAGACAAGCTCATAGATCCAGCATTGCGAACCACGAGACATGCCATGGAGCGGTGGACGTCGCTGTTTGGCCCTTCTCGGACCGGCTGATCGCATTAGCGTACGTCCGCTTTGAGGGAGTAGCGAACCCGGGCTAGGCGCATCGCGCGATGTCACCTTTGACCCTCGCCACCGTTGATTTCTCCTCCGTTTGTGAACCAGTTCACGTTAGATATTTATCGCTAGTGACAGTATCGGGCACCCAGTCATGGAGGCAATCATGCGCGAGTCCGATGACGGTAAAGGTAGAGATAATATTCTCCGTAGCACAGTCCGGCTGCGCGTCGCCAAATTGGCGCACGTGGCCGAGCGAGTGGGGTTAGCCATGGTAGGTGCCTCATGCGGATTATTTGTTGCGGTGGGTGCCAGCCACGCAAGTATCGAAACCCTACGATCAGTTCTCATCGATAGAGCCGGTATTAATCAGAAGTTCAAGGCCGGGCAGGCACGGGGAGAAAGCCCATGAAATTTAATACACTTGAAAACGCTGTCGCGCTCTTCACTTTAGCCAGTCTCGTCTCGTACGCCGAGGCGGCGGACAAGAGTGTCATGAGTGTTCCACACGATTCCAACATCTATACACGGCCTGCAATTCCCGAGGATTTGAGGCCTCTTGCCAAAGCGCTGGCGCCCATTATCACCTCCACTTTGGTGGTCGATGCGGTCGTGAACAACACGGATCCGGCCTTGAAAAATAGCGACACTGTCGGGTTCAGAGGTGAAGTTAGCATCGGCATCGTCAAGAGCCGGCATGAGCATCACGAGCATGACGGCAGGCGCGGCCCCACTATAGTTCTCACCGATTTTGAGGAGCCATGGGGCACGACCGCTCCGCTGTGGCGCTCACCAGATGGGGGCCTGATGTGGACGAAAGAATTCACCATTAATCCACCACCTGGGGATAGCGGTGCGATCGGCTGCCCCTGCGATCAGTCGGTCGATTTCAACCCAGTCAATGGCACACTGGCTGGCACCTTCCTTACTGACAATATTTTCAGTGCGGCTAGCAACAACCTTACGGTTTCACCTGGCGCTTTCAATTATTTCCAAAGCCCACCCACGACTGCCGTGCCAACAACTCACCTTGTGCCCGGAGTTAGCCCGGATCAGCCGTGGTTGCTGGCTGGCCGGAAACCTGGCAGGTTTTCAGAAAACATCTACGTCGCTTACGACAATTTCAGTGGCGCTCCAGACATGCGGATGGCGGTGGCGGCGGGAAGCAGCCCGCTCAATTTCACCACCGACAATATCAGCGGGTTTTCGACTGGCGGCGTCAATCCCGGCCATCGGCTGGCGATCGATCCGCGTTCCGGAGCAGTCTATAGCCTGTTCCAGAGAAATATAGGGCCTGGGGCCGGAGGCTCGAAGAATATCAACTACATGCTCAACCGTTCCACCGATGGTGGCAAGACATGGACGCTAAATGGCAGCGGGACGGGCATCGTTGTCGCCAATGCCGACAGCACACAGCCGCAGCCCAAATTCTGCACGGTCAACGCGTTGCTGGGCGGCGTCGATCACGCCGCAGTAGATCCCAAGTCCGGGGCTGTGGTCTACGTTTACGGCACACGCGATGCGATCACCGGTAACAATCGGCTGGCGCTGCGGCGGCTTACGCCAAACGGTACGGGCGGGCTTACAATCGGGCCGGAAATATTCATCACCGGGCAGGTTCAGGCCGCCATTCCTTCCGTGGCAATCACTCAGAACCGCACTATTGGCATCTTCTATTACACCTGTGATGGCACCTCGTCCGCCGGGTTTCCCATCATCACGGCTCACTTCAGCACGAGCACCAACCTTGGAAATACTTTCTTCGACAACACGCTTGAAAGCTTCCTCTCGCCGACGAAAGATAATGGCGATTCAAGGCAGCGGGTGCTCGGCGACTACATGCAAGTGAAAGCCGTGCACAATACATTCTATGGCGGTTTTGCTGGGAACCGCGTGGGGTTCTATCCGCTTTCGCCGTTCTCCATCATTGATCCGATCTTCTTTAAGGTACAGACGAAAGGATAACGATCTCCCAGGCTTAAAGCTCGCTTGGCGAAGAAAAATGTGAAGGTGAGCCAATCAGCGATCTTCCGCTTTCTCCGCCACCTTAAGCTGCCTTTAAAAAAAAGAGCGTGCACGCTGCCGAGCAAGATCGGGAAGACGTCGCCGCTGCCCGTGAGGTCCTGCGGAAACAACAGCCGACCCTTGATCCGAAGCGACTTGCCTTCATCGACGAAACCGCCGCCACCACCAAGATGACCCGACACTATGGCCGAGCGCCACAGGGCGAACGGCTCGTTGATAAAGTGCCGCACGGCCACTGGAAGACTACAACCTTTATATGTGGGTTGCGTCACGACAGAGTGACCGCTCCCTTTATGCTCGATGGCGCCATGGACGGACCCCACTTCTTGGCGTATGTCGAACAAATCCTCGCTCCGACTTTGAAGAAGGGCGATATCGTATTCATGGATAACGTCAGCACTCACCTGGTTGATGGGGTCGAAGAAGCAATCGTGGCTCGTGGCGCCAGCGTCTTTTACCTGCCACCCTACAGCCCAGACTTCAATCCCATCGAACAACTCTTCGCGAAGTTGAAATCATTCCTTCGCAAAGTGAAGGCCCGCACCGTTGAGCAGCTTTGGAAAACTATCGTTTCATTTCTCGAGACCGTGTCTAGAGGCGAATGCAAAGCTTACCTCGCAAACTCAGGCTACGCTTAACCTAATCGGCAAATGCTCGAGCATCTTGCGGGAGCGGGGCAACCGCCCCCACTAAGACTAAGGCGCCAACTCGATGCAGCTATAAGGCGGCATAGCCCCGGACCTTGAATCACGAAGGTAGCCGACAAGGGTAATGCCTGTTCCAGGCCGGAGCGTTCCGGCGTCGTCAAATACATTAGGGGATACCGGCAGGGAAGCAGGCGCGGCATCCCTTACGATTGTCACATATATACCACCCCCCGGCCCCTTGCCGCGCGCTTGATATGTGCCGGTTTCGAATTGGTAGCGCGGGCCGTATTGGTCGAAGGGCCGCGGGCAGGAGCCCGCAGCATGCGAACATACCGTTGAGAGCAGTATCAAGCCAACGCAAATAAGTCGGCACATGAACGATTAACCAACCTTTGTCCTAGCCCTAAGTCTTTATATAGTGCCGTCGGGCTTTGTCACGTTAACTGATTTTACTTGTCAATGGCCTCGGCGGCTTTGTCACGTTGGGCGCTTGCCGGCCATGACTCTGGCCTTTATCCTGCACGATGATAAAAATCAGCTACGCCGCGTATCGCTTTCCACCCGTGATCATTCAACAGGCGATCTGGCTATATGTCAGATTCACTTTAAGTTTTCCGCGACGTCGAAGATTTGCTGGCGGAACGCGGGATCGTGGTCTCTCATGAGACCGTGAGACGATGGGTCAATCATTTCGGGCCAAAGATCGCTGCAGATCTGCGCAACCGTAGGCCAAGACCGTACACTGTCTGGCATCTCGACGAGGTCTATCTGAAGATCGATGGACGCTTGGTCTTCTCTGGCGCGCCGTCGATGGCGAAGGAGAGGTTCTGGACGTCTTGGTCCAGACCAAGCGGAATAGGGCGGCGGCGCTCAAACTGATGCGCAAGCTCCTGAAGAAATACGGCTTCGTGCCGGAGACTCTGGTCACGGACGATTAGCGATCCTACCATGCCGCCGCTCGTGATCTTGGTATCGAGCATCGGCATCGAACTGGCCGATGGTGCAACAACAGGGCGGAGAATTCGCATCAACCGACCCGGCGACGCGAACGCAAGATGCAAGGCTTCAAGAGCGTCGGGTCAGCACAAAGATTTCTCTCCTTTCATGCGGCAGCCCACAACACGTTCAATATTCAACGCCATCTCCTTTCAGCACGTACGCACCGAGGCTTCAGGGCCTCGGCCATGCAGACGTGGCGCGAAGTCGTCGCCGTCGCGTGATTTCATTTGCGGATTCCGACAAAGCCATTTCCAATTTTCAAGACAAAGCCCCGAGGAGGATCTGCAAGCCCTGACGGAGGACGACGGGTCGGCCGAGCCGGCGCCGCGTGCGTGCAGCATCATCTGGTGGGCCACCAGCGTACGTCCGCGCCAGATCAGCGGGCAGACCGAATCGCATTAAAACGAGACAAACACCCGCTCGGCCGGTGGCGATTTGAGTTCAATGGCGCGTCCGATTGGTTGGACATGATGACAACAGCCTCCTTGTCCGTGCCGCACCGGCACCGCGGTTTGACGTCATGGCGTCACGCCGATCGATCATCGCAGCGGCGATCGAGCGCGTTTTGCGAAACCGCCGTAACCCTTTGATGTGTTTGAGCCAGAATGGTTCGACTTTGCAGCTATCCCCTTAATCCGATTTGTGGATAGCTAGCTTCCCAAGCTGCATGCCAGCGGTCGGACTGTTCGTTTGCTCTCGCAAACTTCCAAAAAAGATTCGAAGTGAGGCGTGAGGACGGACTCACCATAGTTCCGTCACCGATTTGCTTGAGACTTCAAACGTTCCCGTCCCGCAAAGACCTCGCTACCCGTCTGTGCGCATTGTAAGTTCGCGCGCTGAACGCAAGTAGGCTGTTTGCGTTCGTTTGAAACATATCCCAGAAGGTCACAGTGGTTTAATGGCGCGACTCCCGATCAGCGGTTCGACTTCATGTACACCGCTTCGGAGTAAAGCGGAGCTGGGAAATGTGCTGGTTGAATTGTGCCCTGAAGGGAACTTCAGCGACCCCGATGGAGTTTTACGGCTGGTTGGGGAGAATCATCGGTCAGTGGTCCGCTGAGCACGATCGGCCAGACATCGAGCCGCTCGCTAAGACTTTGACGGCGATGGGTAGAGAGCTGGAGGGGATGTCCAGAATCTTGAGCGGGCATGAGACGGGGCTTCATGACCGCGACGATATTGAGGTTGTGTCAAAGTTAGCGACCATCCTCGCACTGGATCCAGAGGTCGGTTCGCGCCAGCAAGCGGATAAACTGATTGCTTCGTTTCGGGGTGACGCCGCCAAGTTGGCTCACGCCTGCCTCGTGTCCGCTCGCGACTTAAAGCAACAGGTGGGCAAAAGCGGGCGTCCGCGCTGGGACTGGTATGACGATTTCGCGGCGCTGCTGCTGGAGATCGCCGCGAAAGGCGGCGTCGAACCGCAGTTGGGTAAAGATCGGATCACGGGCGCAGGGTATGGCTGGCTTCTCGACGCCGCGCAGGCCCTTGAAGCTTTTCTCGATCCACAGATGCGTTCGCCAAGCGCGGAGGCTTGCGGCAAACGCCTGGAGCGGGCCAAGAAAACCGTCGAGCAACGAGTTGGACAAAACCAGCCTTCTGTCTGAGGTGGTTTTGTCGATGTGACCAGCCCTCAGCGTTCCCCTAGTTGGAAAGCAGTTGCCGCGCTTCTTCGGCAATTGCGCGGGTAGCACGCCCGCTCCAACCCAGGGATGACCTCCAATGCTCTCCAAAACTTCCAGCCCGAGCGGTCCGCCGGCGCCCAATCGGCCGGTAACGGCGCCGATCTTGCTGACCCCGAAACAGGCGGCGCGCCACTTGAACCTCAGCGTGTCCTGGCTGGCCAAGCGCCGGCTGGCCGGCGATGGCCCGCCCTACGTCAAGTTGGGTGGCGCCGTCCGCTACGTGGAGACCTCCCTCCAGCAGTGGATGAAAGGCCAGCAGCGCACCTCGACCAGCGGATCCTGAGTGAGCTGACAGCAAAGGTCCCAAGAGTGCGTGAGGGCAAAAATCCTCGCGCCTTCTCTGTAATCTCGTAATAATCGTCTATCTCAGTACACCAGTATACTTCGAAGTGACACAGTATAGTCTTAAATTAGGAACGATTTCAGAAGTACATGTAGCCTTTACACTGTTGACGTCTTCCCAATATGCTCTAGTATACATCGGTGGGGAATCCCCTCCATCGGCATCGCGAAGGAATTGATCCCAATGACTGAGCCGATGGCGCTCCTTGAACCCACCTTCTCCGTAGCGATGACCGCGATCGAGGACGCCGCCGACTTGTCCGCGGGGATCAAACGTCACTGGGTCTGCTCGCTGCGGCAGATTGCCAAATGGCTCGACCGCCCGGTTGAGGTGACCCCGGCCCGGTGGACGGCGATCCGACTGCCGGCGGGCCAGTTGCACCACGCTCGTTTGGGCGTCGTGGCAAAGACCGTGGCGAACCATAAATCCAATGTCGCGGCCGCGCTGCGCTGGTTCGGCAAGGAGCACAACGTGGCGTCGCGCGGGGTGGCCTTGTCGGCCGAGTGGGCGGTGTTGCGCGATGGCGTTGAGGATCGCGGACGGCGCGCGCGCCTCTATGGTCTGATGCGCTATTGTTCGGGCCGCACTTTGATGCCGGCATCGGTCGATGATGCCGTTGTGGCCGACTATCTGCGATACCGCGCCGAGACGTCTTCGCTCGCCACCAACAGCACGGCCCATCGCTCCATCGCTCGGGCCTGGAATACATCTGCGAACGAGAACCCGAATTGGCCGGCGCAGCGGCTGACGTTGCCGGCGGTCAAGGCCAGTGAGGGGCCGGCGTGGGAAGAGTTTCCCGAGGGCCTGCGTCGCGGCATCGATACCCACCTCGCTGGACTCGCCAGGATGCGCAGGGGATCGGATGGCAAGCGCATCCGGCCGTGCAGCCCGAAGACGATCAAGACCCGTCGCGCGGAGCTGGTAGCCGTGGCGCGGATGGCGGTCCGTCAGGGAATTCCCATCGAAAGCCTGACATCGTTTGCAGCCTTGCTGGACCCCGACGTGGTAGGGCCGGTCCTCGACGCCTACTGGAAGAAGAATGGCGAGGAGCCGAACGTCTACACCATCGATCTCGGCTGGAAGCTGCTCAGCCTGGCGAAGCAGATCGGTCTCGGCGAGACAGCAATCGAGCGTCTCGACGACATCAGGGCGGCGCTGGAAGAGCATCGCCACGGGGGATTGACCGGCAAGAACCTCAAGCTGATCCGGCAGGTGTTGACGGAAGGCATCTGGAGCGAGGTGGTGTCGCTGCCGAACGTCCTGATGCGGCAAGCACGCGCCGACCAGGCACATGCACCGGTCAAGGCGGCGGTGACCGCCCAGCTCGCGGTCGCCATCGCTATTCTCTCCGTTGCTCCGGTCCGGTTGACCAACCTCGTCTCCATCGAACTGGAAAAGAGCCTGATCAAGCCCGGCGGCCCGACATCGCCGTTCTGGCTGACGTTCCCGCACTACGACGTCAAGAACCGGGTCGATCTCGAATTTACACTCGGCGAGGCCCTCACCAGGTTGATCGACGAATACATCCACGAGTTCCGGCCCACGCTGCTGCGCCGGTCAAACGCTGCCTGGCTGTTCCCGGGCGTCGCCGGTGACCCCAAGACAGCGAACATGTTCAGCACCCAGATCACGGAGCGCATTCAAAAAGCTACGGGCTTGCGGATGACGGTGCATCAGTTCCGCCATGCCTGTGCGGCTTTCTATCTCAAGCACCGGCCCGGCGAATACGAGAGTGTGAAGCGCCTGCTGGGGCACCGCAATATCCAGACCACCATCAATTTCTACTGCGGCCTTGAGACAACACAGGCGAACGAGGCGTTCGGCAATATCATCCGTCAACACATCAAATTCGACGATGCCGCCTGAGGACATAACCGTGATCTCCACGCCGCAACAGACGAGTTCATCGATCAAGGCCAAGGTCCGATCGCTCCCCATCGAGCTGTGGCCAGACGCTGATCGCCAAGCCTGGCTGTCTGCCCGCCGTCCCAGCGAGCGTCTCAAACGCGGCGGAATCGGCAGCCACATGAAGGCCATCACGCTCGACGATCTCGCGCGGCGCTACGGCTACTTCCTCGATTTTATGAGCCGGCGGGCCTTACTCGATGCCGACACCGCGGCAGGTGCCCATGTCACATCAGACAATGTCGACGCCTATGTGGCCGAGCTCAACCGCCGCGTCGGCTCGGTGACAACATATGGGTCGATCTACAAGCTGCGACGGGCCTGTGAACTCATCGATCCCGCCCGTGACCTGTCCTGGCTGGCCGAAACGGAAAAAGATCTCGCTTTGGTGATGCGGCCACGTTCAAAGTCCGACCGCTGGGTACTGACCGAGGTCCTGGTTGAGGCCGGCCTCACCTTGATCGCTGAAGCCGAAAACTCCCGGAAAATGTCAAAGCTCGGCAAGGCTCGGCAAGTTAGGAATGGATTGATGGTGGCGATGCTTGCCATGCATCCGATCCGGCTGAAAAACGTTGCCGCCCTGGAAATCGGGCGCAACCTCGTTGAAATCAAAGGCTCGTGGTGGATCGTGCTGTCGGCATCTGAGACGAAAGAGGATCGTCCTGACGAGCGTCGGATCGACGATCTGCTCAAACCGGCGCTCGATCGCTATCTCAAAAAGTACAGGCCATGGCTGGCGGGAGCAGATAAATCGACCGCGGCCTTGTGGCTTTCGTCCAACGACGGAAATTCGATGACCTACGACGGCGTCGCGCGCGCTATCACTGAAACCACACGGGCCACCGTCGGCGTCGCCGTCAGCCCTCATCTGTTCCGAACCGCTACCGCTACCAGCGCTGCCATCCATGGCGGCGCTAAGCCGCATCTCGCGAGCGCGCTGCTTCATCACACTGACCACCGTGTCACCGAGGCTCACTACAATCGCGCATCAAGCTTGAGTGCAGCGCAAAGTTACCGGGAGATTATTCAAGGATACGTAAAGGATTAGCGCGGGTATTTCCCGAAAACTAGGACGCATAGGCTAGTTGGCCGCGTTTAGCTGTAGAGCTAGTCGACGTCCGGTTTGGAGCGCATAGCGGACTCAAGTCGGACATCGCGCCAGGTCCGAAAAGTGCTGCCAGGAGCGGACCTGACGACCGGAAACGCACCTCGTCGCTCACGATTCCTCGGCGACGTGTGCTTGGCGATGAGGGCGTATCGCGAGTCGACTTCTCCAGCGACGGAGGCATGAGTTGGCGCGAAACCGAGCGCGGCAAGGACGAAGGAAATATACAGTTCCCGACGATGGCGAGCGCGCGCATGGACTACAAAGCACCGATCGAGCCGAAGGATGTCGATGCATCAGAGGCGCGAACTAGGCGCGAGCTCGTCGAGTTGCTCTCGTTGAGAAGCAATAGCAGACGTCGCACCGTCGGCGAGCAGCATAAACTGAAAGACGGCGCCCTCGGGTTTGTTCGGGGCAACCCACAACCGGCCATTTTGTAGTGAACAGAGGATTGAATATCCGCTCGAGCTCTTGCGAGCCGATTCCTGTTCCGGTGTCCGCCACCGATACGATTACGCCCCCGCCGTCGTGGACCTCGGACCTCACGCGAAGCACCCGCGACCCATCCTTGGCCGCCATCGAATCGATCGCATTCGTGATCAAGTTCAGGAGCACCTGCTGCACCTGGACTCGATCCCCTTTCACCCGCGGCAGCTGTTCATTCGGCTCGGCTTGGACGGATACGCGGTGCTTCTGTAGCTCGTCGCCCGCAAGCGCGAGGGCGTCCCCGATGAGTTCGTTCATATCGAGCGAAGTTCTGTTCCGGGCATCCTTTTTGAAGATTGCCCGAATGCCATCGATCACCGCTCCGGCACGATGGCCAGCATGGATGACCTGTTTGAACGCCGCCTTCGCTTCATCGAGATCGGGCGTCGTGCGATCAAGCCAGCGGAAGCCCGCATCGGCACCTGTTATCATCCCCGACAATGGTTGTTTGATTTCGTGCGCGATCGAAGCCGACACCGCGTCCCCGGTCATCAGCCGCGCCTCGCGCTCCCGGCGTTGGGCAAGGACCGCGCGGAGCAGCTGCGCGTAAAGGATCGTAATCTCGTACAGCAGGACAAACAGGAGGAGACTGCCGGAAAGCAGCCCGAAGACCCGGCCGGCATACCAGCCGAAGCTGAAGCGGGCCGGGATGGGAAACGCGATCATACAGATCTCGATCACATACGCGCTCATCACCACCATCAGCCATAGATCGAGCACCGAACGCCGCCGAATCCAGAGCACAATGACTGCAACGACGCTCAACAGGACTAGACAGCCGGCAATATAAAGCCACACGGTGGAAAAATGGAGCGGATCGAGATTGATGCGGGGCAATAGCGCATCCCCCGCGGTGACAATAAATGTTGCTGCACACACGACGGTCGCGGTCAGCGCAACGCTCGAAAGGATGGCCGCAGCCGCGGAGCGCCGCCACAACCGCTTGGCCGGATCGGTATCCCTCAACAGGGCATAGGCGATGACGAACATGGCAAAACCGGCGTGCCACAGAGTATAGAGCCAGCTTGTGCTCTGCAGCCCGGCGCCAAGCAGGCCAGTTGGCGCGAAGACGCCCGGAAAGGTCAACATCCACGGAATGATGATGAGCGCAGTGAAGAGATATCCACTTGCGATCGCGAGCAGGGCACGCGAACGCAAGATGGAGAACTGGGCAAACAACAGAACAGCGGTGATCGAATCGTTCACGAACATCGCCGTGGCATAAGCCGGGACGAAGGCGTCGATCCGCCCCAGCTGGATGGTCGAGAGCGCCCCGTCCGTGATCAACCAGGCGACCAGCAAGGCGAGCACGAGGACAAGGGCAAGCCGTTTTTGCGCCCGGCTGGGCGACACGCTCGAGAGGATGAAATGCTGTTCGCCTGGGACAACGGGGACCGGCTTTACCATCGGCGCGCCTCTTCGCGGCGGCTGGAACGCGCGGCACGAAGCTCATTCCGCTTCGCCACTCTTGTCACAGGCTGCCTCAGTTCGCCGCCATTTCTGCCCATTGGGCCGGCTGACGACGAGCAAGGAAGCGTCGC
>WNFH01001759.1_pt1 | contig 14848 bp, 17 predicted proteins | sample 5400411 | NCBI WGS metagenome assembly WNFH01 (sample SAMN13153347, study PRJNA577476) | soil metagenome | isolation source: 200 cm saprolite under Douglas fir tree site 2 hole 3 | place: USA:California | collected 2015-04-18
TCGTCGAAGCAAGCGTGGCAGGTCTGCCTTTGATTTCTACAGGAGGTGTGCGTAATGGCCTGGATATAGCCCGCGCACTCGCCCTGGGAGCTACACTCGTTGGTATAGGTTTTCCTTTCCTCAAGGCTGCAAGCGAGAGTTACGAGGCAGTTTGCGAACTGCTCGAGAGGGTTGTAGCCGAGCTTAAAGTGGCGATGCAACTGAGTGGGGCGGCTAACATCAGCCAGTTACAGCAAGTAGATATTGTTGTTACGGGGGAGATGCGCAACTGGCTGACGATGCGCGGATTTGAGGAGACGTTGAAGGCGATGGCGCAACGCAGGTGGGCGAGGATGCAGCTCGCCTGATCACCTTTTTGGCAAGTGAGGATGCTGGATGGGTCACCGGTCAGATTATTCACTCGACTGGCGGGTTCTAATTCTGCAAATAGAAGTTGAGTATGGATGCGCTTTCTGCTGCTATCATGTGCGCATGGCCTGGGACATCGGGTGGAGCCTGGTTGGAAACCTGATCTCCACCACGTTGCTTCGTCAATCTAGAACACATGGACTAAAGTTCGCGATGACTCATGTCCCAGTTTCACACGCAAAGAGGCGACAGAGGTCACCGTCCGGGCTGCACTGTCAGCGTGTATGTCACCTCCGTAGTGAACGGAAAGAAGGGCACATCTGCCTTAAAGTGAACCGTGTGCATCCCTGGACTCAGCGGCGTCAGTATAATCCAGAATCCATCGGCTACTGCGCGGCTGGTCAGCGGGCATGATCCATTTGCCGGACAGAGTCCAAAGGGGTTTCCAGCCACCGTTGTAAAGGTGAATGGTGGGGATACTGCCCGGTAATTCGGCAAATTTTGCAATTTCACCCCGTCGACATCAGCCTTTAATGTTGCATCTGAATCAAGGGCGTGATTAGCCTGGGCTGTGGCGCAGGCTAGCAGGTCAGCATCACTCGTGCCGTCTGGTGGGCCAGGAATGAGACATGACTGTCCAGGCGTCATCATTTGTTGCGCTTGCGCTTCTGCAACCGACCATTCTACATTGAAGACCGGGAACAGAATCGTCATCCCGACAGGGACGGTGCATGAGCGGGTTTCCGAGCCTTTGGCCGTCTCAGCTAAGAACGTTACTCGACTCCCCGGTTTGTCTGGTGTACAGATATTAAGAGTGGTCTGTTGGAATGCGAACTGCCACCATCGTGCACTCCACTGGCCATACGTCAGTCCATGCGGCCTGGATTGTATTGGGAAAACGCCCGGGTTTGAATTACGCGCAAATACCGCCGGCGTCGACATGATAAGCGCTATAACCACCATAACCACTGCCAGGCTGCTTCGCCAGTACTTCACACTGACTTTCATGACTATCTACCTCCTTTTTGTTGAGGGTACGACCTGTTCCAAGTCGTCCGAACGGTTGCCAGTTAATACGCACTACACAAATACACAAAAATTGCCAGAGAAAGAGTTGCTACCACAGAAAGGAAATGCCGGATCGAAGGTTGATTGTTGAGGCTAAGAGGTGCAAAACATGCGCTGATATTTCCTCAACAGGCTAAGTATAGGAGGAGAGAGGTTGGTTATTGGTTGTGAATTTGGTAAAGATAAGACTATCAATAGATCAATTCGGTTTAGATTATGTCACTTTTTTATACAAATGAAAATAAGCAGAAGTATAACAAAACGTCGAGGAATAGTAGGGTTTCTGGCAAGTAAGCCGCATCCTAGTAAAGATGCTGCGGGTGCCTACATTAACTCCCGCAGTTCTCCAGGCGTATTTACATTGATGAAAGAGCGCAACTGAGGATCAACCTCGCGCAGTTGGGCCTCTTCAATGTACTGCACGTGGGCTGCTTCTAACAGACAACGGAGGTCGTGCCGCCCCTGCTGTAGACGCTGCTCGATCGATGGGAGTATGGAGCGCGGGTAAACAGCCAGCAAAACCTGTGGGACATTATTTACCAGGGGAACAAGCAAGGTATGTGTGTCGAGTGCTTGAACTTGTGTAAGTAGTAAGGAGAACAGAGCGGGCTGGACAAAGGGCATATCCACGGCAACAACCAGCGCATGCGATGTATGTATTGCGCTCAAGCCGCTATACAATCCCATCAACGGGCCATAATCGGGTACTTTATCGTATGCAATGCGCACGCCAGGCAAGCTATAGCCTGCAGCATGCGCCTGGTCACGAGCAACAATCACTATCTCTGTACAACAGGCAACCAGTACAGAGGCAAGGTGCTCAACGAAGGTAACTGCTTGATCGCCCGGAAGCGGCAGCAGGGCCTTATCTTTACCCATGCGGCTGCTACGGCCTCCGGCCAGTATGATGCCAGTGGTGATCGAGTGATAATCATGCACAGGCCATGCTACCTACCTGGATGAGGCTGCCTTGCGCTTGGTGCTCTTTGGTATGTACTTTTCACGTTTCTTGTATGCCAGGTAGTTGGCCTGTTCCTTGGGAAACTTGCGTACAAGATAGACGATCCAGACAATAGCCCAGGCCAGCAAAGCAGCAAGCCAGAGGTAACGCCAGAAACGCCAGGCGAAGAAGTATTCGTACAGGTAAGCGCGTGCAAAGATCAGCGGATAGCCAATGATGCAGATGACGGCAAACCAACCAAGGAAGCGATCGAGCATATACTTGATGATCTGCTTATCTTTGACGAAACGCTTACGGCCTTCTACAGAATAATAAAAGCAAAGCAATAGACTAGCGCTACAAAAGATGAGCCACGCGACATAAAAATGAAATGTCTCCGGTGGAGTCCCCGCAGTGGTGGAAGTTGCTGCAACGCAGTTGGTTGCACTGCATGGGTCTGTAAATAACCATTGAATCAGGTTAAAATGCATAGCGTTCCCGCCCCTTCATCATGACATGTATCTTTAACGTTGGTGACAATAATAGCATGGTTAGGGCTAAGAGTCTATAGGTCCGTTCATTTTTTCAGAATTTTTCCCCTACGCGGCTCATAGAACGGTTCGCATATCCGCATCAGGTTGTATAATGGAAGACATCAGTTGGTAGACATTTGGAGAGAATGCCTGTCACCCTGAGCGCAGCCTGCGGGTCTGGCTCGCCGGGCGCAGAGATCCTTCGCGGAGTTTACCCTGAGCGAAGCGAATGGGCTCAGGATGACAGCCAGGACACCGCTCAAGCCCGCTCACGGGAAGCCTTCTCTCCACATGTCTAATCAGTTGACAGCTTGCTGTACATCTAATGAGGAGCAACGGCATGAGACGAATAGCGATACTGGCAGAGGGGGCCTTTGAGTGGCACTACGGTAAGACGGCAACGGGCGTCATACGCTATGGCAAAGATGCGGTTGTGGCCGTGATTGACAGTACTAAAGCGGGCCAGAGCGTGGCACAGGCGCTACCCGGTGCATCTTTTGGGCAGGACATCCCCGTCGTGCGCGACATTCACGAGGCGCTCATTCACCAACCAGATACGCTGTTGATCGGTATTGCTCCTATGGGCGGAGCGCTGCCGAAAGAATGGCGCTGGCAACTGCTGGCAGCTATCGAAGCGGGTTTAGATATCATTAGCGGTTTACATTTCTTTATTGCGGATGACGAGGAACTACGCACCGCCGCGGAAAAGCGCGGAGTAACTATCTGGGATGTACGCCGTCCACCCGCTCAGAACCGCGTTGCTCAATTCATTCCGCATCGCCCTGGCAGCCATACTATCCTTTTGGTAGGCTCGGACTGCGCTACAGGAAAAATGTCTACGGCCCTGGAGCTGGATCTAGAGGCCCGCAGGCGTGGGCTCAACAGCGCCTTTGTCGCTACGGGCCAAACGGGTATCATGATTTCAGGGAGTGGACTCCCGGTAGACCGCCTCATCAGCGACTTCGTGGCGGGTATGGTTGAAGAAATGGTTCTTGACTTCACGAACAAATACGATTGGGTCTTTGTAGAAGGGCAGGGTGCACTCAATCATCCGGGTTACTCACCGGTGACGCTCGGCCTTATACACGGCTCCATGCCAGAAGCTATGATTTTCTGCCATATAGCAGGTACTACTGCTATTGAAGGCTACACGTACTGCCCTTTTCCTTCGTTGAAGCGCATGATTTCCATTAACGAGGACACTGTAAGCTGGGTGCGACCCGAACGCCCGTGTAAGGTCGTTGGTCTCTCGCTGGTGACCTCAGGCCTGAGCGAACAAGAAGCAAGGGTTGCTTTGAAGCAGGCAGAGGATGAGACGGGCTTACCAGCTACTGATGTGATGCGCTTCGGCGCTGGTGTTCTGATGGATGCGCTCGGCAGGCATGAGTGGCATTAAAGAGGACTGGTTCTGTTAGAAAGAGCATGCAGCATGCAGATTGACGCAAAACCCATTGACCTCAAGCTCACGACGCCGTTCCGCATTTCGCGGGGAGTGCAAGACACCTCATCAAACGTTGTTGTACAGATACAGTATAACGAGCATGTCGGCTATGGTGAAGCTGCTCCTGATGAGTATTACGGTGAGAACCAGGAGACAGTACTTTCGTGCATCACAACCTTTGCAGACAACTTGGGCGATGACCCGTTTCTTATCGAAGATATTATGAGCAATCTCGATCATCTCATTCGCTTTCATCCTGCGGCAAAGGCTGCTGTTGATATGGCACTGTATGATCTGGTTGGGAAAATACTGCATGTGCCGGTGTATAAGCTCTTGGGACTTAACCCAAAGCATACGCCGCAAACTTCATTTACCCTGGGCATTGATACGCCTGAGAACATGGCGAAAAAAGCGCTCCTTGCTCGTGACTATCCTATTCTCAAGGTAAAAGTTGGCACAAAACACGATCTTGATAACCTAAAAGCTATCCGCGAAGTCTCATCGGCAATCATCCGTGTTGATGCCAATACTGCCTGGACGCCAAAAGAAGCCATTAGAATGATTAATGCGCTGGCTCCCTACAATATTGAGTTTGTTGAGCAACCTATTTCGCCGCGAGACCTGGCCGGGCTGAAGCTGGTACGGGAGAATGTCCCAGTGCCAATCATCGCCGATGAGAGCTGCGTTACTGTTGAGGATATTCCAGGAGTAGCCGGGTGCGTCGATGGTATCAACATCAAGCTAATGAAGTGTGGTGGTTTACGTCAAGCGCTGAAGATGATTCACGTTGCACGCGCACATAACCTGCGTGTTATGATTGGCTGTATGATTGAAAGCTCACTGGCGATTACTGCTGCAGCGCACCTGACGCCGCTGGTGGATTACGCGGACCTCGATGGCAATTTACTGATCGATAATGATCCATATGGGGGTGTGGTAGTGGAGCATGGGAAACTCGTACTGCCGGATGAATCCGGGTTGGGAGTAAAAGAGCGGTGACGATAACCCGCTCAGAGGCTTCCGACATAATGAAATCCAACTGCTTGCATATGTCCTTTTTCGATCAGATGGTGCTCCATGTTTCGGTGAGATGCATACTCTCGATTAGTAACTGTCCGTATCAACTCTATTTTTGCTCTGTGCGTGTTTCCTTATGGTCTCATCTAAGACTTCAAGAATCACCTTTGGAGGCACTTGATTCTTTGGAGGATATTTGTCCGGCTCGTAGAGCACACGTACACCATAATCTCTGAGCATCTGGAGGCTTCTGAAAAACGCAGGGTGCCCGTCAAGACCCCCGCCAGTGCGAAAACAAGGAACAGTGACGATGGGCATCTTCAATCCTGTATATTCGCACAAGAGACCAAGTGCAAGTGTATCTGAAATACCCAACGCCCATTTGTTGATGGTATTGAAGGTCGCAGGGAACACTACGATGGCATCTGCACGAGGTAAAACATCAGGCTCTTCAGGTCGTTTGTACTGGCTTCGTACAGGATAGCCTGTGAGCTGTGTCAGTAGAGGAATATCGATGAACTCTGTCCCTTGCGGAGTAGTGATGACGCACACCTTCCACCCTGCTGCTTGTGCTTGCACGACAAAGTATGGGACGAGTGTTGCTGAGGACGCCGCACAGCTAATATTGTACAAAACCCCTCTAGGGTTGGGGAAGGTTTCTCCCATGCAATCCCCTCTTCATAGTTGGTAATCGTAAATGATCGGGTCTTGCTCCTGCGCTTGCGTGATCTGACCTAGTTCCTTTCGGAAGTCCTTTACCGCTTGCACTTCACCATAACCAGCAGTCTCTAGTGTCTTGAGGAGTCTCACCGCTCGACTTTTGGCATGGGCTGATTGTAAAGCCAGAGCTTTATGATAAAATTCTCTCCCGGCCTCAACACATTGCTCAATATGTCCTAACAAGAGGTAGGCACGCGCCCAGTCCAAAGGTATCCAGGCATCTAACCAGATATTACCTTCGATGGCGATCTGACGTGTAATTTCTTCTTTCATGTCAAGCGTGCCTTGAGGTTCCTTGATTTCAAGATACCCATAGCTGCGCTCGGCAAGTATTCCACTTAACGAGTGAAAAACAAAATCAGTCCCATCCCCATAGTAAAGCTTAATGTCGGTAGCTAGCTTCTGAGCGGTATCGATAGCTCGCTTGAACTGTGCTGGTTGATGATTGCTAGCATAGGCGCGGGCTAAATAGGCATTAACAAGTGCTGCCACGTGCTTACTGGCCCTAAAAGATGCATCCCGGGCCTCTTCCAAGTAGGCTACCGCCTCTTGCTGTTTCCCAAACCGTTCTAGCTCGGTCCCCATTCCTAGCAGCGCAATTGCTATGGTTGCAGGATGGTCAATAGCAACTGCAATCTCATGCATCTGTCGAAATTTGTTGAGGGCCTCTTGATAGCGCTGGTTTTCTACATCCATGACGGCATTCAGACGCAGGAGTTGTGCGTACAGAATTTGAAACCGTGTTTCTAATCGGAGTGGAGGAGGCATATGCTCCCGCAAATAGGCAAAAAGCCTGTTTAGATCGCCTACTGATTCCTCTACGTAGGGTAATGATGCAACTCTCCGTAGATGCCATGTTCGCTTGATTAACCCCTCAGCAGTATTGAGTGTTTCATCGTACATCGACGATTCTTTTCTGAGGGGCGCATCGGGATGGAACGGGTCATATTCGGACAAGCCCATTTTCCAATAGGGAATAGAGAGAATATCACAAAGGTAGCGTAAGGTGTAAGGGTCTGCAATATGTTTCTTTCCTGTTTCAATTAGAGAGACATAATCTGTACTCACTCCAATCTCGCCACCGGACTTAGGCCAGATTTCTGCTAAGTGTGCCTGTGTCATCCCCTTTCTTTCTCGATACTCTCTGATCGTGATACCGTAATGATACCTGCTCATACATTCTCTTCTAGACAAGACGTACCAATAGGTTCGTATACATACTCATCAGTAAGATGGCTACTCGTACCTCAAGGGATATTCCATAAACACTTCAAACAGTTTATGTTGTATCCGAGGCACACACTATTCGATCACATGTATTCTACCACAGGCATGACTAACAGAAAGGGACAGAATAACGGTCATCAAGATGCACTTGCTTGTTATTGTCTTTACACCTGTCCACGAGATCTGTATCTCGCATGAAGCAAATACAGTAGAAACGAGATGAAGCATGTCAAAGCAGGGTCGAAAGGCACATACTAAGAGGTATGAGCAATCATCAACGCGTGCAGGTACCAGAGCGTTTTGTGCCTACTACGGCCCAAACGGGGAGACGTGTCCAGTTACCACAGGCTTAGCAATGGTCCTTTCTCTTCCTACTTCCCCATCTATTGGATATATGGCCTGCCCTCTTCATTATAATTTCGTGCGCCAGCAAGTAGACGAGTTCCTTGCTCGATGCCTGATGGCTCCGCAAACTATTACGTTTGAGGTGCGGGATTGGGTGTATTCACTGACTGTCGTGCGCAAAGAGAAGCACTTTCAGGCGTGATAATAGAAATTAGGTAGGGGAATAGCAAACAAAGAAGCACCAGCCAGCACACCTGAGGGCGGCTTTTGCTTGTGCTTCTTTGCCTGAATGTTAGCAGTGATACTAGCTCGGTTGGCGGGAGCGGCGCTGTTTGCGGCGCTGGGCCGCTGCTTTGCGTTTACGACGGGCCTGCGGGCTTTCGTAATGGCTGCGGCGACGGGCTTCCGATAGTATACCGTCTTGCTGTACCTTGCGGTTGAAGCGCTTGAGTGCCTGCTCGAACGAATCGCCTGGATTGACTTTGACTTCGCTCATGGAGATTACCAGCGCTGTCTACGGCCAGTACTACTACCACCACGACCAGACTTCTGTGGCTGGTAGCAATCGCTGCAAAATACTGGCTTGTCTCCACGGGGCTGGAAAGGCACCAGGGCCTCATTGCCACAGTTGGAACAAATTGCGGTATACATCTGACGGGATTCGCGAGAGCTGCTGCCCCGGGCACTGCCATAGCTGCCACCGGACTGCCCTTTGCGTGCCGCGCGGCACGAAGGACAACGAGTAGGCGTATTCATCAGGTTATGGGTTGCATAAAATTCCTGCTCGCCCACGGTAAAAACAAATTCCTGGTTGCAGTCCCGGCAATACAGGGTCTGATCACTCAATGCCATGTTTGTTTCTCAATTCTTGGTTCTAGATCTCAATAAACTCTCGTGTATGGCACGGCTTGCACCAGACTCTGTATTTCCGAGCAATTACGCGCTATACAACGCTCAACGAGTATAACACATTGTCTTTCTAAAAGCACTATTTCTGACAAGGATATTTCCGCTGGATTCTAAAATTCGTTCCTTTCACATCAGTGCCTGTATGCTATAATACGCAGATGTATGGCTTACCTTTTTGAATATCTGTAATGGAAAGAGTTGACAATGCCAACACGAGATGATGCTTACAGGCTGATGAAAAGTCATGTAAAGAACGAGAATCTGCAGAAGCATATGCTGGCGGTCGAAGTAGCTATGCGTTTCTACGCCCGTAAATATGGTGAAGAGGAGGAATTATGGGCTATGACGGGCTTGCTGCATGACTGCGACTACGAGGAATATCCAGACCTGCGCGAGCATACGCACGTCTCTGCAGGCTGGTTACGCGAAGGCGGCTATGACGAGCGCATTATTTACGCCATCCTGGCACACAATGATCTGAATGTTGCTACTCACCCACGCAATAACCTGCTTTCACGAGCGCTCTATGCCTGCGATGAAGTGACCGGCATGATTATGGCAACGGCCCTGGTACATCCCAATAAAAGCATCGCCGGGCTGGAAGTTGCATCCGTGCGCAAAAAGATGAAGACAAAGGGCTTTGCCGCTGGAGTTAACCGCGAGGACCTGGTTAAAGGAGCCGCCGAGCTAGGTGTGGACCTGGATGAGCACATTGCTCTTGTGATACTTGCAGTATCCTCAAAGCGGATCGAGGAAGGGGAGATGAGCCAGCCAACTCCACACAACTCCACAGGCTCCTTCACAGGAGACACTATACACCAGATTACTGAAGAGGTCAATTGATTTTGCCCTAGGTTGAAAACCATGTTATGAAGGCTATGCAACAGCGACAGCAATCACGACCAGGACAACGGCTCTTCACTGCGAGCGAGCTTGCAGAATTTGAATATTGCCCCCTGACCTGGTGGTATGAACAATTTGAACCACTTGCGCAAGCCGACAACGAGGCACTGTTTGCCCGCCTGGTAGAACTGGAGCATGAGCATGGGGCGCAGGCCCCGGCGCTACCGGAATACAAGATGGTTGAACAACTACTGCTACGCAGGGGAGCGTTTGATGAGGGCCGGCAGCAACATCTCGACCATGCTGAAGACGTAGAGGAGATAGAGGAAGAAATACGCAGAGGGGTAACAGCTACAGGGAGGATACGCGCTCTAACGGTGATCGTGGTGGTGCTGGCATGCCTGGCGCTGGCCCTGATTGTGGCATCGGTTGTACTACGGTAAACCATGGGCGTTCTTATGCAAGTTACCTAGTGAATCGGGATAGCGGAACATCCATCAAGGGCCGATAATGAGTTTTAATAAATTATGTGAGGTATCGGAACAGCCAGCAAGGGCCGATAAATCGGCGGTGTGCACGAAGTATTGATACGCGCTCCGCTTCGCTTCGCTGAGGCACCTACGATCCTCACCGTTATCGGTTTATTTTGTCAATCTGCATTATGAAGTATGGTATGAAACATGCTTAACACTCTACTGCTTGCTATAGGCCTTGGTCTTTTGCTGGCTGCGTTTGCACTGGTTCTGTTGTTACTAAACGAACGCCGTTTCAGGCGGACACGCCTGATTGGGGAACGCCAGCGTGCTTTGGGTTTACCAGAGGGCGAACTCGTCTATGAAGACGCTGACGGTCAAGGGGAGCCATTATCTTCTAGCATCTATCCATTAGCAGGCAAACCGGATTACGTCGTAAAGTTGCCCGATGGTCGCCCGGTTCCCGTTGAACTCAAGCTCAATGTGCATGATGCCACTGCACCCCATAGCAACCATACGATCCAGGTGGCAGCGTATTGCCTCATCCTGGAGGATTATTTTGTGCAGGCTCCAACACATGGTATCTTGCGCTATGCTGATCGCGAATTCACTGTTGAATACACATCTGCGCTTAAAAAGAAGGTGATCCGTTTGTTAACGGAGATGGCCAAGTGCAGCGAACAACAGCCGCCACCGCTGGCCAGGCAGCGCGCATCGAAGTGCCGCATCTGCACATTCCAGGCCATCTGCCCGATAGGACGAAACAAGTAGGATCGGCACCTATCCGTCCTGGCAACGCTGACGAGTCGATGAATCGACTCTCTACAGCTGTAGAGTGCCGATTTATCGGGCACGTGCAGGACGAAAGGAGATGGAACTTATGCCAAGCGAAGTAATTGAACTAAGTGGACACATCATCGATTCCTGGACGCTGCCGCGTGCCTGGGATGTTATTATGGATCGCGGCGGCAACTTTGCCGTGGAGGAGATGCGCGTCGGCACAAGCAAAACGGAGACAAGTTATGCTCGCTTGAAGGTGACTGCCCCCAACGACGAGACTTTAGAATTGATTCTATCTGAGCTACAGCAATTTGGCGCTGTCCTCTTGCATGGGAACGATGTGCAAACCGCCGTCGTTGAGCAGAACGGGGTACTGCCATCCAGGTTTTATTCGACTACCAATCTACCCACACAGGTGCGCCTGCATGGCCAGTGGGTGAACGTCGAAAATATCGAGATGGATGTTGCGATTGTGATCGATCAAGCTAATAACCGCGCCTACGGCAAACCAATGCACGAAGCGCGAGTTGGCGAGCAGGTCGTAACAGGTCATGACGGCATCCGCGTACAGCCATTTGAGCGGGCCAGGGAACGTGAGTCATTTGCTTTCATGCAAAGTAATGTTTCCTCTGAAAAAGCTAAAGTGCTGGTGATCCACGAAATTGCACGCCAGATGAAAGAGACACGCGCCCAAAACGGCAAAATTCTCTTCGTGCTGGGGCCGGCAGTGATCCACACGGGAGCGGGGCGCTACATCGCGGACCTGATTCGTCGCGGCTACGTGCAGGTGATCTTCGGTGGCAACGCTATTATCACGCACGATATCGAGTCCGCGCTTTTCGGTACCTCGCTCGGCGTTGATCTACGCAGCGGCGAACAGGTCGAGGGTGGACATCGCAACCATCTACGCGCGATCAATGCTATCCGGGGTATCGGCTCCGTGGAGCAAGCTATAGAAACAGGTTTGCTTAAAGAAGGCATCACTTATGAGGCCCTGAAACACAATGTGCGCGTGGTGCTGGCCGGTTCGATTCGGGATGATGGCCCTATGCCCGGTGTCATCAATGATATGCAGGAGGCCCAGAAAGAGATGCGCCAGGCTTTGAAGGGGGTGGAGATGGCGATTATGATCGCGTCGATGCTGCACGCTATTGCTACGGGCAACTTGCTGCCTGCGACGGTGCGCACAGTTGTGGTGGATATGAACCCGTCGGTTGTTACAAAGCTGGCAGACAGGGGAAGCTTTCAAGCGGCGGGTCTGATTACGGATGCGGAGCTGTTTTTAAGGGAATTGGCTGAGACATTATCGTAAAACTGAAAAGCGGTAGTTAAGAAGAGATGTAAGGAGATAAGCTACAATGGCAACCCTAGCATCCATGCCCTCTATTGCGATTGACCAGGCAGACTTACTGCGATTCGGTAACACCTGGATCAATAATGGTGAGAGGCTAAGCCGGACACCACCCCAATCTTCGGGAGAATTAGGAAGATTGTTTGACACTGCTGTCGGCAAAGCGTTGGCGATTATGCTTGGAGGCATCCCGATCGTCTCGCCCAATTCAAACTCGCTCACCCCACCTCAACCTGACTGCGTGGAGGTGGGGCCTGTTCGAGTTATAGGAGGCGTGCGTCCACAAAATTTTGACGTTGGTTACCGGCCAGACGGAGTGCGTTTTGCATTCGACAGCAAAACGCTAAACGATAGAGAAAGTATTGGAAAAAATTGGCAGAATATGATTAATGATTTGGCCACTGAAGCTACTACAGTTCACAGCCGTTTTCCGCACGCCGTCGTAGCGTTTATGGTAATCTACCCCGCACCATGCGTTTCATTTGCACATCAAAAGGCAACCGTTGAGACGCTTGAAAGGCTCGCACGCCGTAGTACTGTAGATGGTCCATTTTACATGGCTGAAGCCATTTCGTTGATCTTATGGCACCCCAGTAGCGGCACAATTGACACCGATATCCCGGCTTCCTCGTCCCCGTTGCGGATTGAAAAGTTTTCTGAACAGGTAGAAGCAGCATATGTCAGCCGATATAAAGGACTTCCACCCCATACGGACTAGAACACTTAAACTACACCTTTAAGTGTGGTAAGATACGAATGAGTCAAAGATGACTACTAAATTTCCGCTCAGGACAGTTTGATCTGTATAAGATAGTATAGGCATCATGTTAGAGGGAAGGAAACTAAGTGGTCATTAAAGGGGTATTTTATGAAACCTGTAGCGACGTATCAGAAACTCCGAGGTGGATACTACACTCCAAAGCCTATTGCCGACTTTCTTGCTCGATGGGCGATTCAGACATCTGACGCGGAAGTTCTTGAGCCAAGCTGTGGAGATGGTCTATTACTTGAATCCGCCGTGGAAACGCTTATAGGTCTTGGAGCAGAAGAGACGGCTATCAAGAATCTTGTTCAGGGAATTGAACTTGATTCGCAGGAGGCACGAAAGGCTTCAGAACGTCTACATGCACCAAATGGCTTGCAGCTTGCACAAATTGATATAGGCGATTTCTTCACTTACTGCCAGACTTATCTTTTCGAGGACCGATGCTTCGATGCAGTCATTGGCAATCCCCCGTTTATACGTTACCAGAACTTCCCTGAGAACCATCGGGCGATGGCTTTCTATCTTATGCAACGAGCAGGGCTACATCCTAACAGGCTGACAAATTCGTGGGTTCCATTCCTTGTAGCAGCCACGCTGCTGCTTAAAAAGACAGGTCGGCTGGCAATGGTTATTCCGGCAGAACTCTTGCAAGTCAACTATGCAGCGGAACTTCGCTACTTTCTGAGTAAATATTATAGTTATCTTACGCTTATCACGTTCAAAAAACTCGTGTTTGATGGTATTCAACAAGAGATTGTCCTGTTGCTTGGTGAGAAGAATGGTAGTGAGCACACAGGGATCAGGACTATCGAACTTAACGGAATTGATGATCTCGCCTCGTATGAATATGCTACTTTTCTCGGTGAGCAATTGAAAGAGATGGATCACTCCAGCGAAAAATGGACCATGTATTTCCTTGGCGAGCAAGAGCTTCAGCTACTCCGTGCATTAAAGTCTAATTCAAAGTTGACAACCGCGGGTAATGTTATTGGAGTTGACGTTGGTATTGTTACAGGTCTAAACGAGTTCTTTGTACTCACTGAGCGGCAGGTTGAGGAGCATGCGCTCATGCCATACACTCAACGCATTGTCGGTCGCTCAGCACACCTGCCCGGTATTCTCTTCTCTGAATCAGATTGGTTAGCTAATGTAGAAAAGCAATCTCCTGCTTTCCTTCTTAATCCACCCGATGAGCCTTTCTATCGTCTACCAATGGAGCTAAAAGAGTACGTTACCAGTGGAGAAGAAAAAGGGCTGAATAAAGGATATAAATGTAGAATTCGGAACCGATGGTATGTTGTTCCATCGGTCTGGATTCCCCATGCATTTATGTTACGTCAGGTACATAATTACCCTAAAATCATCCTTAATGCTGCTGCTGCTACTTGTACTGATACTATTCATCGCGTGCAGCTTCGAAATGGAATACCAGCCAGGACTGTAGCAACAGCCTTTTTGAATTCGCTCACTTTTGCTTTCTCAGAGGTTATTGGACGAAGTTATGGAGGAGGAGTACTGGAACTAGAGCCAAACGAAGCAGAAAAACTGCCGCTACCCTTGATAGGCGCTGACACACTTGATGTAAACGAGCTAGACAGACTTTTGCGCGAGGGCAATATTTATGCTGTTCTCGATATCACGGATGAAGCTCTGTTGAGAAAGGGCATGGGATTAAGCATTGAAGAAACACGAATGCTTCGCACCATATGGCAAAAACTGCGGGATAGACGGATAAACAGGAAACCTGATAATTCTCTACGGCGTATTTAACTGGAAATTTACCGGGGGAATCGCAAAGATGAAAATTTTGACGAAATTGCTCTAACAGGGTTCGCATTGTATATGGACGAGCATATAAAAGCGCTACATGATATCCGGGGCCAGGGCTAGCAACGCTCTAGCCCTCTACTCATCGATTGAAGAGCCCTTCTTACGAACATAATGCCGCCGGGCTTTAGCGCGGTTGCCGCAGCTCTTCATATCACACCAGCGGCGGCTATGATTCTTACTGGTATCTAAGAAGAGCCAATCACAGTCATCAGATGCACAAATGCGTACTATATCCAGCTCATCTGAAGTCAGTAAAT
>WNFH01001760.1_pt1 | contig 14846 bp, 15 predicted proteins | sample 5400411 | NCBI WGS metagenome assembly WNFH01 (sample SAMN13153347, study PRJNA577476) | soil metagenome | isolation source: 200 cm saprolite under Douglas fir tree site 2 hole 3 | place: USA:California | collected 2015-04-18
CTTACCGTTATATTCGTAAGCGACGGCCCACGTCATGTAACCGCCGTAACTGCCGCCGGTAATCATGATCTTGTCGCCATCGAGATTGGGGCTCTGCTTGATCCAATCGAGAAGCGCGCCGATGTCCTTGTGCGTGTGGTCCCGGTTCATGCCGTTGTCCAGCTTGAGGAAGCTCTTGCCGTAACCCGTGGAGCCGCGCACGTTGGGAAACACCAGGGCCACGCCTAGTGCGTTGAGATAGTAATTGTTCCTTCCCAAAAACCCGGGACGGAACTGCCCTTCTGGCCCGCCGTGGATGTTCACGATTACCGGGCGCTTGCCGGGAAACTTTTTGGGATCGGGCGCGTAGAGGTACCCGGAGATGGTCTTGCTGTCAAAAGTCTGCCATTTGATGAGCTGAGGCGTGGAGAACATGGCAGTGTTAAGACCTCCGGTCTCGCTGAAGGTCCAGCGCTCAACCTTGCCGGTGGGGACGTTGAGCGAATAAACGTCTGAAGGCGAGGTGGCAGAGTTGACCACGAATCCCAATTCCAGGTTGTTCTTGTGGAAGCTCAGACCGAACACCTGTCCCGCTGGCAGGCCAGAAACCGGGTGATACTTGCGAGTCGAGGTATCCATCAAATAAAGTTTGCCGACACCATCTTCGTTCGCAACGAAGGCCAAGGTCCTGCCGTCGTCGCTGAGATCAAACTCGTCTACGTCCCACTTGATGTCGGAGGTGAGATAGGCCGGCTTCATGGTTGCGAAGTCAAAATAGGCGAGCCGCTGAAACTCCGAATCGCGATCGGTGGTGGTGTAGAAACCTTTGCCGTCTTTGCTGAAGGTCCCGCCGCTATAAGCGACTTCTTCCGCGCCGGCCTTCGGCGTCAGCAGCTTCTTTTCACTACTGGTGACATCTACCAACCAGAGGTAAGACTGATTGGCGGAGATCTCCTGCAGCACGAGCAGTTTCTGGTTGTCCGGCGACCAATCCGTCGCGCCCCAGCCGCCGCCTTCCAACTGCAGCAGCATGTGGTCGGTCTTGCGATTGGTGGCGTCCATGATCCAAATGTCTGTGTCCTGGCCGGTGCGGCGCGTGGAGCTGTAAGCGAAGCGATTGTCATTGTGGGCAAACGCTCTGCCGGTGTTGCGCGACTTGCCGTCGGTAAGCAGGGTCACGTTGCCGTCGGCCAGGTCATAGCGATAAAACTGGAACCACTCGCCTCCGCCCACGTCCTTGACAAAAGTAAAGTAGTTGCTCCCCTTGGGACCGTAGTGCGCTCCGGCCACGCGATCGGGGAAGAAAGTCAGCTGGGTGCGCGCCCCGCCCGGCATCTTGACCACGTGCACCTGGGGCACGTCGGCGAAGCGGGTGATAATGAGCATCTCGCGGCGCGAACGATCCCAGTCCTGAAGCGCCGCGGCGCGCACTTCCCCGTACTGAAACGCCTTCTCGGCAATGGCAGCCGGTATCGCCGGGATGTTCTCCAGCACCAGATTATCTCCCGGACGAATGATGTTGGCTTGCGCCGCAGCATTGTTCTGAGCTAGTGCCGGCATGCTCGACAAGAGCAAAGCGAAGATGGCCAATAATTGTTTCACCGGAATCTCCTCTTGGACTTCAAAAACAGTCGCCATTCTACACGCAGTTCGACGGTTCGCAACCTTGCGACGTGTCATTCAGTTTTCGTATCCCTCGGCTCCGCTCGGGACAGACCGGTGACTGGCAAGGAAGTTGACAGTCGAAAGTTGAAAGTTGAAGGGGGGAAGAAAAATCCAACGCCGAGACTCCCCGACCTTGGTCGGCGTAGACGCCGTGCGCGGAGCTGCCGCAGAGTTCCAGAATGGGAATCGTTGACATACACAGCGCGTTGGAACATTGGAACGGAAGACCGGAGAAAGTTGGTTAACCATAACGCCCCCTCTCCCCCATGCTTTTTGTAAGTCTATCATTCCAAATAAAGTTAAAGTCCTTTGTTTTGATAGACTTTTGCAAGTATTGATTCCTCGCGACTTAGGCGCGCGAAGGGGCAGAGGTCCAAATGGGCGGGGAGTGGAGAAGAGCAAGAGCTGAAGATGGCACAGAGTCTTTGGCTTGAAGGATGTGCCCCCCGTCGCGATGAAAAGAGTGCCGAAGTGTTTGATAAACAAAGGGTTGTGGTACGGCCGTCACGGAAAAGAGTGAGCAAACCTCTGAAAAGAAAAGACTTGAATGAGAAGAAGGCGTAAATGGAAGTGGCGCGGGGAGAGCAGGCCGGGATTTGCGAGGGGCAAACACGCGGAAGAATAGCATGAAAGTACACTACGTGTCAATTACTTTCTTGTTAGCATTCGAACGGAGTCGTAAGACGTTGGAATGTTTGCAGGTTACGGGTTTGAAGCTTGAACGAGCCTCGCGGCTTCCGGACCTACCGGGAAGCGGCGGCGATTTTCCGGCTGGGGCGCACCAAGGGTGTGAACCTGACGACGATTGATGCACTCATCGCGGCGATTGCACTGGAGCATCGCGCTAGCGTGTTTACGCTGGACAAGGATTTTTCCCGAATTGCGCGCTTGACGGGCCTTCCGCTGCATCCGCTGCCGGGACCGTGAGCCCAGGGAGGAGCGGAATCTTTCGCTCTTATTGCGGGAGCTCGAAAATCATCCCATTTTGTTTAGAGGGATCCACCCGCCGTCTCACTGCTCTAAGGGTGTGCCACCCGCCGATTCGCCTGGTCCATTCGCCTATTGTACGTTCGTAATATTTGCTAATATATAACTCTGATTACCTGCTAGCAAATCGCATTCCCATGATCGCTTTCGATTCGCAGTGGTTCAAAACGAAGTGGCAAGAGGCCAAGTCACGAGCGGGCCGACGCTACGAACCTGGTCTCAATATCAATCTGCCGATCGGCGAATACTTTGAAAGTCTTACTCAGGATGCTAAGTTCTTCGCCAAGTTCTCCGAGCATCTCAAAGAACTTGAGAAATCAAGAACCAGGCTACGGCTGAAAGAGACTCCCGTCTCGGCGGATCAGGCTGCTGAATTTGAGAGATACCTTGATGAGGTTTTAGCTCAACTACGAGAAATCACTGACGCAAGGAACCTTCCCCAACCACTGCCTTTGGATCGGATAGCACAGCTCTCAGGCGATGCAGCAAAGCTGGCGGCCGAAATCCTAGCTAAGCTTCCTGAGAGTCGAAGGCCCAGCACATACGAGCCCCCCTCAGCTTCAGATCGCGCCAGAGAAGCTACAAGCAGAATTGAATATGAGCTCGAGAACTTGTTAGGTTTCTGCAGCGGTCCTATTGCTGCCCTCACCAACGATCCTAGCTTTCTGCTACTTGGCAGCGCTGGAACCGGTAAGACCCATCTCTTATGCGAGGTCACCAGAAAGCAAATCGAAAACGAAATGCCGGCGCTCTTGTTCTTAGGCCAAACGTTTCGAGCGCCATTTGACAATGCTTTGGAAGCGCTCACTCGCTCTGTCCATCCTACGATTCCTTCCGAAGAATTTTTGACTGCACTTGACGATTACGGTCGCGCTCGGGGCACCCGATGCCTAATCTCGGTGGACGCAATAAACGAAGGCCACCGACAAAGTTGGCTAAACGGACTGCCCGTGTTGGTGACAACGATTCGTCGGTATCCTGGACTTGCACTTGTAATAGGATGCCGCACTCCGTTCGAGAAACTGCTAGTCCCTGCTTCCGATGAACTTCGGCTCCACATCGCCCATCACTTCGGGTTTCATGCCGGGCGACTCGACGCATTTCTTGGAAGACAAACGCTCGTTGAGCGCGACCTCTTTTGGAGCGAGTATCTTCGCAAGAGCCGTGAGCGCGGCACACCGAGCCGAATCCTGGTTTGGGCGGAACACCTAGCCCCTGGTGCACCCTCCCTGGATTTTGCTGCGGCCTATATAAAGGTGTTGAAATGGTTCCTGACGTCAACCCAACGCGGATTTCGAGACCGGGCCACTCGCGCATTGTTTCGTCTGGGGCGGGCACAACCGAATGCGCTTTTTGCTGAAACATTGCAGTCACTTGCGATCAATGATCCATACGTTCCCCAGCGCATGCTGGCTGCATCCTACGGGACCACGATGGCGCTTTGGCAAGACCGTGGGATCACGGACTTTCAAGCAAGAATCCTGCCACGCTTTGCACGCAAGTTACTTGCGAACATGTTTGCTAGAAATGCCAAGCATGCCACGACTCACATTTTGACTCGCGACTACGCGCAGCGAATAATCGAACTCACGGTCTTGGTTAGGCCACGGTCGCTTTCTATTCGCGATCGCCGTCTTGCCTCGCCTCCATTTCGTTTCGGAGGAATTCGCCAATGGGGCGAGAAGGCCGACCAAGATGAAGACCAATACCGGGAGGGTGATGCGCCTCTTGGGATGGATTTCGCAAACTATACGCTTGGGCGGCTCGTTAGAAATCGACACCCGTACGATGACCATGCCGGAGACTACCCACAAGTTAAGAAACAGATCTTTTGGCGCATATACGACCTCGGTTACTCCCTCGCTCTCTTTTCGTCAACCGATAGAGAAATAGCCCGCCAATCTTGGTATGGGCGGCAGCGAGGACAAGAGAGCGACAGCACCGATCGCTATGGCAAAAAGTATGCATGGATCGCCTTCTATGAATTGGCAGGATATCGTACAGACGCCGGGCTGATGGAACGTGAGGATCGCATTTCGGATGCCGACATTGACCCGAGTTTCCCCGAAAAGCCAGAGTCTGCAAGACTATTTGAGCGTTCCTGGATCGAGCACGAAGGTTCGGTGCGGCAATGGCTCCTTTCAGGGTATCAACCGAATGTACAGAACCGGCTCATTCTGCATTCTGTGGGAAATCTTGTTGGCCCCTGGGCTATGCTTAACGGGCACGTCAATAACGAAACGGCCGACAAAACAATCTTTGCCTTTTTCGATGGTCTATTCGTGCGCACCAAGGATACCAACGATGTTATTCAAGCTCTTTCCCTAGTGGAATACCCGGGAAACCACCATATCCCTAGGCCGGAATCCGAGCATTACACATACGCGGGAGAGGTCCCATGGGCGGATACATGGCGCGCCCAGCAATATCCGCAAACAATAGTGCTTGGCGGCGGCCAAGTTCCGGTATTTCCGACAGTCCGCCACTACTCATGGGAGAGCTATCACTCCATAGAAAATCAGACAGGAAGCCTCTCATTTCCAACGAAAGAAATGGGTGAGGATTTGAAGTTGTACGTCAAAATTCCTTCGATTTCTATGGCGCAGCGAGGTTCCTATAAACCTGCCACCGTCACCGTCGATTGGGGTGACAAGCCTTACCGGGATTATGAATCTTTCCTGTTCATCCGTCAGGACTTGTTGGACGGATATCTCCAAAGAAAAGATCTAAGCTTGGTTCTGGCTGTTTGGGGTGAGCGGCGCGCGAACTACAGGGACCATCGCGATGCGCGACAACTAGAAGGAAAGTTCGAGATCACTAATGCTTTGCATAAGTAGGGCTTCGTATATACTGCCGGCAGGTTGTCAAAATTCATGTAAGCCGCAGGCTGAGTTGACTCGATCGATGCGTTCTTGAGGGCGTGAGCGACAGCATCCTTGACAACGACCTCGTTGCGTCCGTGGTCCGTGATGGCGTCGTAGAGCAGTTGCGTCGGTCCTGGATTTAATTCCTTGTTGTATTCATCGGTGATATCAGTTGCCATTTGTTGGAGCATCTTGTTGGACTCGGCGCCCAGATCCGTGCCGGTGATCTCGACTTGTTTGCCCATATATGTCGCGGCGATTCGCTCGGCGAGTTTGTCGGCGGTCTGGTAGTAATATTCCGAGATTTGGCGATGGCCGTCCTCATGTTCGATCACATGTTGGGTTACCCCGGTCGGCACCCAGATGGTGATGGTGAGCTGCAACGTGACCTTGATCTGCGTGATGGTGACGGTCGCGTGTGTGGCATCGGTTTGTCGAGACTCCCCGCGAACGCTGGCGCTGGACAGGAAATGGGAATCGCACTCCGCGCTTTCCCCCGAGGCCAACGGTGGCATATCGGCCGGCGGCGTGGCCGGGTCAAACGTGCGGCTGGCGAAAGCAACCGGCTGCTTTTCAATTGCCGGCACGGGAGCTTCCCCAAGCGGCCGTCGCGATGAGAAGTCGCGCCACGTGAGCCAACCGAAGATAAGCACTCCCAGCAACACGCAAAATGCAATTAAGCCGCGCGAGGACAATACCGCCTCCACATTCCATTTTGCGAAGAAGACAGAAGCCGAAACAGGAGTTTATGGGTGGCGAATGACGCGAGAGTTAACTAGAAGGCAGAAAGCAGAAACTAGAAAAGGGAGATTTCGGGGTTACGTCGTCCAAAGGAGGTCGAGCTTTTTCTCGACGCTTGCGAAATCTCGGTCGCTGGTGGCGAGGGAGGCTTTGCGGTGGGCGGCGAGGGCGGCGGCGAAACAATCGGTGTAGGGGAGTTTGTGCACGGCGCGGAGTTCGGCAGCAGCACGCGTCAATTCGAGATCGACGTTCACGATTTCGACGGGGAGTTGCGCGATGTCTTCCAGGATTTTCCGTGCGACACCCGGGCCCTTGGTGCGCCAGGTGGAGTAGTACACTTCGCCCCAGTTCACCACGGACATCAACAATTGGCGTTTGCCTTCGACGCCGAGGCGAATCAGATCCTCGACCTTATCCACGCCCGGACGATCTTCGAAGAAGGTCATGAGGGCGCTGGCGTCAAGGACGATGCGCTTCATAGCTTGCGCTCGCGTCTGCGGTCTTCCAGCAGAGCTTCGAGGGCGGATGGTTCGCCGCGAAGCGATCCGCGCAGACTGCGGATGAATTCCGGAGTGAGCGGCTGGAGAATGAGACGATTCTCCTCTTCGACGAAGGCGACCTGGGTGCCCTCTTTGATCGAGTACTTGCGGCGAAGCTTGGATGGAATGACCAGCTGGCCTTTCGTCGTGACGGTGGAGACTTGAGTCTTCATGGGAACTCCAAGGAGTACGATTCAAAATAAGTATACCCGTGGCATGAATGTAAGTCAACTCTCAATATTACCTACATACTAGATGGAGTAGGATGTCTTAGAGAAGAGCGGAGATTGGCTATGACTTTTGCGGTGAGGCGGTTGCGGCGACGCGGTTGTGGTTGCCGAAAGGATTATCCAAACCCGAAAAGAGTGTCCAAAATTGAACAGACGCCTCTCGGATCGGTGTACGAGGATGAGGCGGCGGCTTTGCAGATGGATTAGAGTACTCAAATGGTAACCGAATGGGGACAACGATGGCGACCCAAGTTGCGCTTAGCGCGCAAGTGAATGAAGAAAGCCTGATACAGGCAGGCCAGCAGGGCGATGCGCAGGCGCTCGACACGCTCTTTCACCGCCATCAGCGGACGCTGTTTCGTTCGGCTCTCGTCATCATGGGCAACCCCCACGACGCAGAGGACGCCTTGCAGGATGGATTGCTCTCTGCGTTTCGAAACCTGAAGAGCTTTAAGGGCCGCTCCCAATTTGCGACCTGGCTCACGCGAGTGGTGATTAACGCCGCGCTGATGCGCCGCCGCGGCCAGGCGGTCCGTCCAAGCCCCGCGGCAGCCGAACCGGTCAGCAAGGATGAAATACCGATTACGGAGCGGCTAGTGTCCAAGGGCCTGAACCCCGAGCAGCTCTTCGGGCACCTGGAAATTCGAGAGATCCTCTGGGACCACCTCGGTGAGCTTGCGCCGGATCTCCGCACCGCCTTCGTCTTGCGAAAAGTGGGGGAATACAGCACCAGGGAGACCGCAGAGATATTGAGGGTGTCCGAAGAGACTCTAAAAGCGAGGCTGTGGCGGGCGCGGCGCGAACTTGCCAAACGCATGAATCGAAGTCTTCTGCAGGGCGTGCACGTGCCTGCCGATCACGAGTATGAGCCCTGAGAAGCAGAGCGAATGAGGGGTGGTGAGGCTAAATTTCCTCTGGTGCAGACAGACTGTTCACGACGCTGCGAACGCCTTCGACGGATTTCGCCGACTTTTCCGCTAAAAGTTTTTCCGCACGGGATGAAACCGTGCCGGTCAGAGTGACAACGCCGTTCGAGGCGTGGATCTGCACGTTCTTCAGAGGAAGAGCTTTCGTGGAGTAGAGTTCAAACTCGACGCGGCGCGCCAGTTTGACATCGGCGCTCTCCGGCGTGGCTTGGGCGTCAGAGACGCTGAGATTGTTCGTGAGGCCCTGGACGCCGGGAACCTGCCATGCGATTTGCTCGGCGGTATATTTCTGATTGGTGGTCTGGACCATACCGGAGAGGGCCACGGTGCGGCTCTTGACCTGGGTGGCGATGTGTTTTTCCGCTAGATCGGCATTTTTCGAAAGAGCGTCAGAGACGAGAGTCTGGATTTCCAGATCGGCGACGCGTTCTCCGAGGTGTTCGCGATCGGGGTTGCGTTCGATGGCGGGATTGACGCCGAGATTGTTGTGGACCAGTTTGACGCTCGAGGTGTCCTGGGCGATGGCGCCGGCGACGGTCTTTACTTGCTCCGAAGGAACCTGACCCTCGAGGGTAACTTCGCCCTGGATGGTTTGTACTTTAATGTCGAAGGGAGAAACGTGTTTCGAAAGGAGCAGAGCGGTGCGCACCCTGGAGGTTGTGGCGGCGTCCTGGGTAGATTCCTTGATGGAGGAAAATGCGTTCTGCACGGACGAATTTCGCGTGATGACAAAGTAGGCGGCGCCCACGACAAACACCAGAAGTGCGAGTACGAGAATTGGCTTACCGGAACCGCTTTCATTTTTTCTGGAGAATTTCAACTCTTCCTCCTCGGGCAATTCTTTTGCCGCGTCCTGCACTGATTCTTGGGGCTACTTGCTTTCGAGAGTAGAAGAAGCGCAGACGCATGTCTGTGCGTTGTAGAACACATTGGGTATATATCGGGGAAATTCCTTGCCAGACACGCATATCCGATGGATTGCGGTCATTTGCGGGAACGTGGCAGCGCGATCCAACGTTACAGCTCTGTTATCCGGCAGGATCTCGCTGACGCGTGGCCTTTACGCCCGTCAGAATTCCGACACCCAAGAGCACGACCGCGCCCACTACGATCCAGTGTGCGGGCATGTGCACCAGGTAGGCGCCATAAATCAGGCCGCCGATCACGATCGCGAAACCCAGGGCATAAAGTCCGAACGACATAACCGCTCCTTCTCGAGTTCGCCGCAGAGGGGATCATAGGCGTTTCGAAAGAACATTGCTGTGCACTTAAGAACACATTTATCTGCTGACGGAGTAGGGGCCGCCGGCCGCGGGGCGATAGTCCGAATAGGTGAGGATCCTTTCCAGGTCGAGACTCTTTAAGAAAAGGATTTTGGCGCTGGCTTTCATTTCGAGGCGTTTCGGCACCCAGACCGCGTCACCGACACACATCTGCTCCATGATGATGTGCGAACCGCGCTGGACGCGGGCCACGAGCAATCCAATCGAGAACGACTGCGTTACCTCGCCGTCGACTCTGACCCAGCCGAAGTCCTGCTTATCGATCCAAAGTTTGCCTTCCACCTTGGAAAAGAGCTTGCCGTACTTGCCATGCGGGCGATAGCCCGGGTGCGGCGTGGCCTGAAGCATATAGGCGGGCCTGCCGCTGACAATCTCTTCGCCGATCAGATGGAAGTCGAAGGCTTCGAGCAGATCCCCCAGAAAAGACCTGTTTTCCCGAGTCTTGAGGAGCCGCGCAGCCTCTTCCGCCGGAGTCTCGTGCTTCAGTTTCTCGAGGTCCTTGTCAGTTTTCTTCTGTTCGGCGGCCGATGGAAGCTTGCCGTTGCGTTCCATGAGCTGCTCAAAGTGAATGCCGTTAACAAGAATCATCCAGGTGACATCAACATTTTCGGATTTTACGTGCCCGAGAGCGTCCAGGCGCCGATCCTCATCACGCTCCATGAACGTGTAGTGGTCCCGCGCCTGCCAACTGCGCTCGGTGGCGGCGAGCGATTGAACCACGATCTGACGGGCGTCCAAGACGCTTGCTGGAATCGGAGGTTTCTCCGGCGCGCTGGTTTGAGCGAAGAGTGCGGCTGAAGCCGCGCCCACGACCAAGAGGCATACCATCCAGGATTTAGCGAATATTTTCATTTTTTGGGCTCGAGAGTAGCTGGGGCTGAAGACCCTAGCGAATCAGGATCCAAGAGAAGATTAACGCGTTGAGAGTGGGGCGTCTGTGCGAATAGGAACAGGTCGAGCTGTTTGCTCAATCTCCAGGGTCGTTGGCGGAGCGGGACTTCCAGAGAATTTGGCGGAGGATGCCGAGGAGGAGATCCGCGTCGGAAGAGGAGAGGTGGAGGCGGCGGACGAGCCGGCGAATTTTTTCGTCGGTGGGGGCGGCCGTGCGGCGCCTCTGGGAGGCGGCGGGAGGCGATTTGAGATAGCCGCTGGCGAGCAGCGCGTCGAGGAGCGCTGAAGTGATGCGCTCGAGCTCGGCGGCGGTGGCGGCGATGCGTTTCGCCGCTGGCGGCGCAGCGTGGGGATCGCGAGCGAGTTCGTAGAGGCAGACGGCCACGGCCTGGCCGAGGTTCATGGAGCGATGGTCTTCGCGGGTGGGGATGCGCAGGAGCCAGTGACAATGGCTGAGGTCTTCGTTGGAGAGGCCACGTTTTTCGGAGCCGAACAAGAGAGCCACGCCGCTGTTAGCGAGGCGCTTTCGAATCAGAGAGGCGCCTTGTTCGGGGCGTTTGACGGGGTGCTGCGGGTCGCGACGGCCCACGGCGGTGGTGCCGACGATGAGAGTGCAGTCCGCGACGGCTTCGGCGAGACTCTTGAACTCTTCGGCGCGGGCGAGAAGAGGCGAGGCGCCCACGGCGGAGCGTGCTTCACGAAAAGCCAATTCGTAGGGATTGACGACACGAAGGTGGAAGAAGCCGAAGTTGCTCATGGCGCGGGCGGCGGCGCCAATGTTGAGAGGATTGCGCGGGTTGACGAGGACGACGCGCAAGTTATCGAGTTGGGATAGGGAGGGCAAGAAACAGACTCTATTCTCCGCCGCGGCGGAGAGAAAGGCGAGTACAACTCGGTCGAACAGTGGCAGAATGAACGGCGCTGGAGGGAGCGGTGCGCGGTGAAACGGCGGTCGAGGAGAGGGAGCGATGGACGCAAGCACACGAAGGGGACGTGGTCATGGTTTTGGGGGGGCTGGCATGATTTTAGGCAGCGGCTGGCTGGACTTTGGAGTGATTGGTGTCGCCGGGATGCTTGCCAGTCTTGCGCTGGCAACCGTGTGGGGACCGGCAGAGGCGCAGACGAACAAAAAAGCGGGCGTGGAGCGCGGAGCATTTGGGAAGCTGGACGACGGCACGGCCATCGAGGTCTTCACGCTGAGGAATTCAAAGGGAGCGGTGGCGAAGATCATTACCTACGGAGGGACGCTGACGGAACTGTGGGTGCCGGACCGCACGGGAAAAGCCGGGGACGTGGTGCTGGGATTCGATGAACTGAAGGGATATCTGGGCGATCATCCGCACTTCGGGGGAGTTATAGGAAGGTACGCGAATCGAATTGCGAAGGGGAAATTCAGCATTGACGGGCAGGAATACACGCTCGCGACGAACAACGGGCCGAACACGCTGCACGGCGGAACCGTGGGATTTGACCACAGAGTTTGGAAAGGCGAGCCGGTTTCCGGTGCGAAGGGGGCGGCGGTGCGGTTGACGTACGTGAGCCCGGATGGCGAAGAGCATTTTCCAGGCACCCTGACGGCGACGGTGGTGTACACGTTGACGGAAGACGACGCGTTGAAAATTGAGTACACCACGACAACGGACAAGCCGACGGCGGTCAACTTGACGAATCACAGCTACTTTAATTTGTCGGGTGGAGGAGACGTTCTGGGGTACACGGTAACGCTGAATGCGAGCCGATACACGCCTGTGGATTCCACGCTGATCCCTACGGGAGAACTAGCGCCGGTCAAGGGCACGGCGTATGACTTTACGAAACCGATGACCGTCGGGTCGCGGATCGCGGAGCTTGCCAAGGTGAAGGAATTGGGCGGATACGACATCAACTACGTTGTGGACGGAGAAAACGGAAAACTGCGGATGGCGGCAAAGGTGGTGGACCCGGCTTCCGGGCGCGAGATGGAAGTGTGGACGACGGAGCCGGGGGTGCAGATGTACACAGCGAACTGGCTGGACGGAAGCATTCACGGTAAGCGCGGCGTGGCGTATGGAAGATACGGCGCGGTGTGCCTGGAAACGCAGCACTATCCGGATTCCGTAAACCATGCGAATTTCCCGAGTGCGATCCTGCGGCCGGGCGCGACGTATCACACTGAGACGATCTACAAGTTCTCAGTAAAATAAGCATCCAGGCGACTGCGTCCGCCTACAGTGCGGTGGGTGGGTCCTGGGTCATTTTGGAAGGCCAATCTTGGATCACTGTCCGGCACTGAGTTGGCTAGTTTATTGCCAGACTGGTCGCGTCGCAAATTGCGGCGCAGTTGCTCTCTGGCTCGGAAGATCATCACCCTGATCGTAGGAATCTGCCTTTTCAGTGCGCGCGCGATCTCGGAGTAACTCATTTGTTTGTAGTAGCGCAGCACGAGCGGCACCTTGTATTTTTCGGGCAAGCGAATCAACTGTTCCCTCACTTCGAGCTGTTCTTCCCTGCGCAGAACTTGGAAGAGTGGCGAAGGAGTCGAATAGTCGGGGACTTCGCTAAGGTCGGCTCCGTCCACGCACGAACCTTTCTCGCGTTTTCTTTGTCGCAGCTTATCAATGCAATGCCGGCCTGCCACCTTCGACACCCAAGGGCGGAAGGGCAAGGCCTCATCTCGTGTCGCCAGGACCCTGTGCAGCTTCAAAAAGACCTCTGCCGCCGCATCCTCGGCGTCTTCCGGCTGCCGAAAGAATCGTCGGCAGACTCGCAAGACATGGCGATAGTGGGCCATGTAGATTGTGCCTAATGCTTCGGGGCAGGTTTGTAGGGGCTGGTTCAGCGCCGCGCAGAGCGCTGTTTCTTCCATGAACATTGAAGTCGTTCTCGTTGCCATCGCCCGTCCTTTGCCCTGAATTTGGGCACACCGCGACTTCCGGGCCTGCACGATGCAACTCGGGGAGCTCGGGTGTACTTCAGTTCAGCTATTTGGAACGATTTCCTCTCCGTTCAGCCTTCTTCGGTCGCACGACCGAAGTCGGCCCACGGTGAGGCGCCGAAAAATCTTTGCTGCCCGAAGGGGAGCGCTCGATCATGGTGCGCTCGCGTCGGCGAATGACCAGCAGCGTCAAGTCATCCTCCGGTGAGTACCCATTAGCGAAGTCGAGTACCGCACCAAGCGTAGAGAAGAGAACTTGGTTCGCGCTCGCGTCGCCGACCGCATTCACCGCCGCCGATAGTCGTCCCATCTCAAACTCCTCGTCCTCGGAATTCCGGCACTCCGTTACGCCGTCGGAGTAAGCGAGCAACATATCGCCGGGATTCAGTCGCACGCTCCCAGAGTCGTACGCCGCTTCTTGCAGGGCACCTAGCATCGGTCCACCTTTTTCCAGTCGCTCCACAGTCTTGTTGTGTCTAAGCAGCAGCGGAGCTGGCAGGCCGGCGTTACAGTACATAAGTTCATTCTCTTGCGCATCGAGTCGGGCAAAGAACAGGGCAGTGATCGGCGGCTCACCCTGATCCTGGCATAGCTCGCGGTTGACCTCGGCAACGGCAGCAGCTGGGTCCGAATGCCTTCGCCCACAGCGTCGGATCAAACCCATCAGATGGGCCTGCCAAATTCCCGCTGACAATCCTTTGCCGGCGATGTCGCCCACGGTCAATCCAAGGGCGGAATCGAGTTCCATCACCTTGAAAAAGTCTCCCGAGAGATGGCGCACGGGAAAAATTTCGCCGGCGATCTCAAACTCGCCCCAGACGAGTTCACGCGGGGCACAGAGCCTCCGTTGAATCTGGGCCGCCTCGTAGATAGCCTGTTGCAGTTTTGCTTGTTCACGTCGCACTGCATCCAGTTCCTGCTTCACCGACTGGATGCCCGCCGTAAGGCTTCTTGCCGTGGCGGGCAGACCTTGACTCGCGTTCCCTGCGCGTTTCGCCTCCCGCTCTAGGCGGTTCCCGGGCGCGCTCTGCCTGATGTCCAGCATTCCTTCGGTCGAGGTCATCATGTTCATCTCATCCTACGAATTTGTAGCCCACTCCATGCACCGTCAGAAAGAAACGGGGCTGCTCCGGAACCGGTTCGAGTTTCTGGCGAATCCTTACAATATGAGCATCCACAGTCCGAGTCGTTGGAAAGTTCTCGTAACCCCAGACCTCGTCGAGCAACCGGTCGCGGCTCAGCGTCTCCCCCGAATGACATAGAAAATGCTTCAGCAGCTCAAATTCCTTGCTAGAAAACTCCACCGGCTTACCACCACGCAGGACCTGGTAGCTGCGCAAGTTCACGTCCACATCGCCGAAGGAATAGCGGTCCTGCTCTTTCGGCAGTGTCTTTGCTCGTCGCAGAACGGCCTTTACGCGAGCGAGCAGTTCGCGGATCGAGAAGGGCTTGGTGACGTAGTCATCGGCGCCGAGTTCCAGACCCACAACCTTATCCACTTCCTGGCCCCGCGCCGTGAGCATGATGATGGGAATCGAGGGGCGCTTCGCCTTCAGCTGCTTACACACATCCAGGCCGCTCATGCGCGGCATCATCACATCGAGGACGATCAGGTCTGGGGAATCCTTCAGGGCCCGCTCGAGCCCTTCCACGCCGTCGAGTGCCGTTATCACTTGAAACCCCTCGTACTCGAAATTATCGCGGAGCCCCGCGACCATGTTCGGCTCATCCTCGACGATCAGAATTTTCGTTGTTCCCATGACCTCTCCCTTGGGCTCTCCCCGGAACATGGCACCACTCCACGCTCCGTGGCCCCTCACGCGGCTG